>OLGM01000119.1_pt1 | contig 58272 bp, 47 predicted proteins | sample 1606001 | NCBI WGS metagenome assembly OLGM01 (sample SAMN03283294) | human gut metagenome | biome: human-associated habitat; material: feces | host: Homo sapiens | place: Peru | collected 2012
GAATACAGAAAAGAGGCTACTTATAAATATGCACTACTAAAAGCGAAATCTCTGATCGGAAGATAATCAGATACCCATATTCGGGAAACATGTGATATAATGGGGAGAAAGACAGTATGCCAAGGAGGAAACACAAGATGAAAGTTGCATCTGCAGTTGAAAAAATGACAGATTTTTACAAAGGAAATATTCATGACATTTATCATTTTCTGAAAGTATGGGCCTATGCAAAGAACATCGGTGAGGCAGAAGGCCTGGATCCGAAAACACAGGAAACGCTGGAAATGGCCGCTGTTGTCCATGATATCGCCTGCCCGCTGTGCCGCGAGAAATACGGAAACGCCAGCGGAAAACATCAGGAAGAGGAGAGCGCACCGCTGGTTGCAGAATTTTTCAAAGATGTGCCTGCCGGAGAACTGGATGTCGACCGCATTACATGGCTGGTTACCCATCATCATACCTACACCAATGTGGAGGGAATGGATTACCAGATCCTGCTGGAAGCCGATTTCCTTGTCAATGCCGGGGAGAGCGGATATTCGAAACAGGTGATTGAGAATTTCTGCGGCAAGGTGTTTCGGACGGAAACGGGAACGCGGCTGTTAAAGAGTATGTTTCTGGAGAATAAATAAGACTATGAAGTATAAAATTGCGATCTGCGACGATTCAGAGGCAGACAGACAATATATCGGGAATATGGTGGAGCGCTGGGCATCATCTGCCGGGCATGTGGTACAGATCGATTCGTTTCCTTCCGCCGAAAATTTCCTGTTCCACTATGCCGAAGAATGTGATTACGATATTCTGCTTCTGGACGTTGAAATGGGTGAAATGGACGGAGTTACGATGGCAAAAAAGCTTCGCCAAAGCAACGATACCGTGCAGATCATCTTCATCACAGGTTATTCCGATTACATTTCCGAAGGCTACGAAGTGGCGGCACTTCATTATCTGATGAAGCCGGTCAAAGAAGAAAAGCTCTGCTTGGTGCTGGATCGTGCCGTGGAGAAGCTGTCGAAAAATGAAAAGGTTCTGAATTTTGAGACCGGCGGAGAAATGGTACGTGTTCCGATTTATCAGATCCGCTATGCGGATGTGTCCGGCAACTACGTGACAGTTCACGCACTGTCCGACGTTACCGTGAAAATGACGCTGAGTGAGCTGGAAAAGCAGCTCGATGAGCGGTTCTACCGGGCGGGGCGTTCCTGTATTGTGAATCTTTCCTGCATCAGCCGTGTCACCAGAAAAGAAATACACTTGAGTGATAAAACCGCGCTGCCCCTGCCAAGAGGTGCTTACGAGCCGCTGAACCGGGCAATCATCAACATGAGGTAAAGCAGATGGGATTTTTTTCCAGAAAAATAGAAAAACAGATTGATTCTTATCAGCACGAACTGATCGAAACACATTACCGGGAAGTTGACAATATGTACCGGCAGATCCGCGGCTGGCGCCATGACTATCGAAATCATATTCAGACGATGAAAGCCTATGCGGCCGCCAAAGACTGGGATGCCGTTCAGCATTACCTGGATCTGCTGGACGAAGACCTGACGACGGTGGATACGGTAATCAAAACCGGCAATTCCATGACCGATGCGATTCTTAATTCAAAAATCTCGCTTGCCAAAGCAAAAGGAATCGAAGTCGTGGCTGATGCACACATCCCCGTAAAGCTGAAATCTTCGGAAATCGACCTGTGCTGCATCATTGGAAATCTTTTTGACAATGCCATCGAGGCAAGTCTGAAGCTCCCGGAGGAGCAGCGCCTCATCCGTGTATATATGGATATGAAAAATACACAGCTTTATATCTCTTTCACGAACTTTACGGCCGGTAAAAAGATGAAAAAGGAAGGGAAACTGTTCCGCAGCACGAAAGGCGAAGGCCATGGATTCGGTCTTGTGCGGATTGACGCGATCGTGGAACGGCTCGACGGCTACACCAGCCGCAACAGCGAAGACGGAGCCTTCACAACAGAAATCCTGCTCCCGCAGGTGTAATATGTGAAATCTGCAGTTCATCACCAGAAAATGACAATTCGTCCCCAGAATGATCCGGGGGCGAATTTTTATGGTAAAACATACACTCGAGGTGAGAAAATGAAAAAGAAAGAAAAACCAAAATACAACACCGTCCAAAATATCGGCTGGATGGTAAAAATGGCATGGAACAGCAGCAGAAGAGTCCTGCTTTTCTGTGTGCTGACCGCAGTGCTGGAAGTGCTGCTGAACCTGGTGCAGCTCTATCTTGCGCCGGAGGTGCTCGCAAAAGTGGAGCAGAAAACATCCGTGCAGGATCTGTTGGTCACGATTGGTATCTTTACCGCCGCACTGTTTTTGGTACAGGGATGCAAAGAGTATGTAAAAACAAACACACTGTTCCCGCGGGTCGATGTCCGCACGGCGATTATCGGAAAAATTGCGGAAAAATGCAGCGGTACTTCGTATCCCAATACCTTAAGCGACCCCTTTCTGAAACTGCGGGAAAAAGCGCATCTGGCCTGCGAGGGCAATGAGCAGGCCACGGAACATATATGGGAAACTTTGACACAGCTTTTGAAAAATGTGGGCGGTCTGCTGATTTATCTGACCATTCTGTCCCGGATGGATCCAGTCCTTCTGCTGGTGATCATCGCCACCTGTGCGATCGGGTTTCTCGTATCCCTGTATCCCAACAACTGGCGCTACCGGCACCGGGAAGAGGAAGAAGCCTATTATCAGAAGAAATCCTACATCCGTTTAAAAGCAGAATCGATGGAACTGGCAAAAGACATCCGTATTTTCGGTCTGCAGAACTGGATGAATGAACTGCTGGATCAGATCCACAATCTCTATCTGGATTTTACGCTTCGCGGTGAACGGGTGGAAGTGCTGGCAGATCTGACGGAAGTGGTGATGACTATGATACGAAACGGTATTGCCTATGTGTATCTGATCAACATGACACTGAACGAGGGCTTAAGTGTCTCTTCGTTCCTGCTGTATTTTACCGCAGTCACAACCTTTACCGAGTGGGTGATGGGCATTCTGCGGGAACTCGGCACACTGCAGAAAGAAAGTCTGGACATCTCCCGTGTCCGTGAATTTCTGGATTACCCGGAACCGTTCCTGTTTGAAAAGGGAGAGACTGTTCCCAAAGCAACAACGTATGAACTGAAAATGGATCAGGTATCGTTCCGCTATCCCGGTGCTGATGCGGATACGATTCATGAGCTGAAACTGACGGTTCATCCCGGTGAAAAGCTGGCGATTGTCGGACTGAACGGTGCCGGAAAAACGACTCTGGTGAAGCTCCTGTGCGGCCTTCTGGATCCCACGCAGGGCGCCGTGCTGCTGAACGGGAAGGATATTCGTACATTTAACCGCAGAGAATATTATGGACTGTTCAGCGCCGTGTTTCAGGAGTTTTCCGTGCTGGATGTGACCGTCGCAGAGCAGGTTGCACAGACGACAGAGAATATCGACTATGACAAAGTTACCGACTGCCTGGAAAAAGCAGGGCTGATATCGATGATGGAAAAACTGCCGCAGGGTCTGAAAACACATGTGGGCCGAGAGGTTTATCTGGATGGAATCCTGTTCTCCGGCGGACAGACGCAGCGGCTGATGCTGGCACGGGCACTTTACAAAGACGGGCCGATTCTGCTTCTGGATGAGCCGACTGCTGCTCTTGATCCGATTGCGGAAAACGATATTTATGAGAAATACAGTGCGATGACGACAGGAAAAACATCACTCTTTATTTCCCACCGTCTGGCGTCGACCCGGTTCTGTGACCGTATTATTTTTGTTGCAGACGGCGGAATCAAAGAGGAAGGCACGCATGAAAGCCTGCTGGCAGCGGGCGGTGCATACGCAGAACTCTTTGAGGTGCAGAGCCGCTATTATCAGGAAGGAAAGGAATTCTAAAAATGAAAGAAAACGTAACGATGCGGCATGCCGCCGCGATGCACCTGCGTGCAGTCCGGGAACTCCATCAAGTGACACCGTCCTTTTTCCCTGTCCTGACACTGTATTGCATCTTTGATGCTGTGCTGCCGTATGTAACCGTATTCTTTTCCGCCAGAATTCTGACGGAGCTGGCTGTTCTGCGACGTGCAGAAATTCTGTGGCAATGGGTTTTCACCGGAGTGGTATGTACGGGTCTTGGTGCAATTGCAAAAGCAATGCTTTTCAGAAGGTATCATTCACTGCTCAATGACCTCTACGGACGGAAAGAAATTCTGTTCATCCATAAAATGTTCGAGCTTGATTATGCGGAATTGGATAAGCAGGAAAATCATGACCTTCGGGAGCAGATCCGGCAGAATGAAAACTGGGCATCCTGGGGACTGATGCGGACTGAGCGTGTCTATTCCGGCGCAGTGACCAGCGTTCTTGGACTGCTGGGCGGCATGACACTGACGGTCAGTTTGTTTCTGTCTCCCGTACCAGAGGATGCGGAATGGCTGACCGTACTGAATCATCCGCTGTTTGTGGTGATTCTGGCGGCAGGAATCCTGGTGATCAGTATTCTTGCCGGAAGGCTCAGTGCAGCGTCTATGAAATGCTGGAGCGATTTTGCAGAGGAAGCAACGTTTGGCAACCGGCTGTTCAGTCATTTCGGATTTGTCGGGAAAGATGCGAAGCGCAGTATGGACATTCGCATGAATGATCAGCAGCGGCTGATCCGTGCGTATTGGAAATGCAATTCCTCCTTTGGCGTCCGCGGTGTTTTGAGTAAATCGGCGCAGGGGAAAATGGGCATATACGCCAGCCTGGGAATGGGGATCACGACGCTCACTACAGGTATGATCTACGTATTTACCTGCTTAAAAGCATTGGGCGGTGCCTTTGATGTAGGCAGCATTACCCAGTATGTGGGTGCAGCTACGGCAATGGTTTCGAATGTTTTTGCACTCACGGATATGATCGGTACTCTGAAAACGAATACCCCGTACCTGGAAAAAACCTTCGAATTTCTGGATATTCCAAATGCGATGTATCAGGGCAGCCTGACGACAGAGAAACGTTCAGATCGGCGCTACGAGGTAGAATTCCGGGATGTATCCTTCCGCTATCCCGGTTCGGAACTTTGGTCTTTACGCCATGTGAATCTGAAATTCAAGGTCGGCAGACGTCTTGCTGTTGTGGGGGAAAACGGAAGCGGAAAGACGACGTTTATTAAACTTCTATGCCGCCTGTATGACCCGCAGGAAGGACAGATTCTTCTGAACGGAATTGATATTCACAAGTATAAATACGACGATTACCGAAACATTTTTTCCGTAGTATTCCAGGATTTCCAGCTCATCTGCCAGCCGCTCGGCAATAACGTGGCGGGCAGTATGAAATATGACAGGGAGCGGGCGAAAAAGGCGCTGGTGGATGCAGGATTCGGCGACCGTCTGGCATCCATGAAAAAAGGGCTGGATACGATGCTCTACAAGAATCTGTCCGAGGACGGCGTGGAGGTTTCCGGCGGCGAGGCACAAAAGATTGCCATTGCCCGCGCGCTGTACAAGGATGCACCGTTTATCATCCTCGATGAACCGACCGCCGCGCTCGATCCGATTGCGGAAGCTGAGATCTATGAAAAGTTTGACAAAATCGCAGGCGACAAGACAGCCGTCTATATTTCACACCGTCTGTCCTCCTGTAAATTCTGCGATGAGATCGCCGTGTTCCAGGATGGGGCTGTGATCCAGCAGGGCACCCACGACGAACTGATCGCGGATACAAAAGGCAAGTATTACGAGCTCTGGAATGCGCAGGCACAGTATTATACAGAATAATATGAAAAAGAAAACAGCAGCAATTTTCATTCTAATACAGGAGATGAAGCTTACTGCTGTTTTTTTCTTACCATTTCGAAACAAATTCCAGTGTTTTCGTCAGGGAATCCAAACGGGCTTTCAGACCCTTTTCTTTGTTCTTTCCGCGGTCGCCTTTAAAGAGCCGTGCACTCGGCAGGTACATAGGCACAAACATGTTATCCATCTTGGAGTTGATCAAAAGAACCGGTCCGGTGATCTGCTCCGCCTTGATTTCTGCACCGGGAGCAGGATTCTGTACGAGTGGCTCATAAAGATCATAAATCCATCGGGATCGACACGATAGATATGATTTTCTGTTTTTGCCATAACGCTTGATTCCTTTCCCATACGTTCTGATATACCTATTACATCATAAGCGGTGTTGATCTGAGCAAAAAATCACCGAGTTAAGATATAAAAATTACACATTAAGGGTCAAAAAAGGCATTCGATACCCTTATTGACGTCAAATAGTTCCTGTGGTATATTAAAAAACAGAAAACATGGGAGAGGCGGACTGATCATGAAAACAATCGGAATTGATATTGGAACAACGACCCTCAGCGGTGTCGTTCTGGAAAAAACAGATACGGGAAAGCCAAAAGTTCTTGAGGCAAAAACAATTGAAAACGGCAGTTTTCTTCCAACAGTGAAGGACTGGGAAAGAATTCAGGATGCGGAGAAAATTATAAAGAAAAGCCGGGAGCTGCTGGATGATTTTTTGGACAGATACCCGGACGTGGAACGAATCGGACTTACGGGACAGATGCATGGGATTGTTTATATTGACAAGGAGGGAAACGGTGTCAGTCCACTGTATACCTGGCAGGATGCAAGGGGAAATCTGTGTGAAGAAAAGAAGAGTTCGCTGGTCGAAGAAATTCAGCAGACCTGTCACATCCTGGCGGCCTCCGGCTATGGACTGGTTACGCATATTTATAATCTAAGGCACATGCTGGTGCCAGACACAGCCGTCAGTCTCTGTACCATCATGGATTACTTCGGCATGAAGCTGACCGGAAGGAAAAAAGCGCTGGTGCATGCGAGCAATGCCGCAAGTTTCGGATTCTGGGACGGACAAAAAAACTGCTTTCTGACAGAAGAACTGCATCAGATGGGTGTAGAAGAAAAATGGCTTCCAGATGTCTGCATGGGAATCGAAATTCTGGGAACCTACAGAAACCGCACGGTGACCACGGCTATCGGTGATAATCAGGCGAGCTTTCTCGGATCAGCCGGAACGGAGAAAAATACCCTGCTGATCAATATGGGAACCGGCGGACAGATTTCGGTGCTTTCCGATCAGTATTTTACGGCAGACAGAATTGAAGCAAGACCTTTCCTGAACGGAACGTATCTTCTTGCTGGATCGTCCCTGTGCGGAGGAAAAGCCTATGCGCTGCTGGAACATTTCTTCCGAAACTTCGTAAAAGCAGCAGCCGGACAGGATGAACCTCTGTATCAGACCATGGAGCAGCTGGCAAGAGCCGGGAAAGAAGTTCATGCAGGGCAGGAAGAAAAGCAGAGACTTCGGATTAAAACAACGTTTGACGGAACAAGAGTCCACCCGGAGCAGACGGGAAGCATTACCAATCTGACAGCAGAGAATTTTACGCCGGAATTGTTTGTCTACGGAGTTCTGGAAGGAATGAGCAGAGAACTCTACACAATGTATCAGACGATCCATGCGGGAACTGCAATTAAAATCGAGCATATGATTGGATCTGGAAACGGGCTGCGGAAGAATCCTGTCCTCTGCGAGATCATGAAAGAAATGTTCGGCGCAGAACTGACGCTGGCAGAGTATGAAGAAGAGGCCGCCGCCGGAGCCGCAGTCAGCAGCTTTTTCTGATTTTTTCTATAGCAAGACCCGAAAATAATGCAAAAAAGGCAGTGCTGCAGAGCGCGAATTGCAAGGAACAGATTTGAAGGCGTACCGGGGTACGACGAAAATCTGTGACGCAGTAATTCACGCTCTGCGGTGCTGAATTTTTTGCATTATTTTCGGGTCTTGCTATAAACAGGCAATAAAATATGGAATACAATTTTCTTGCTCCGCTCTGTGTTTTACAGGCTGTAGTATTTTGTTTTTATTTACATACACGTAATTTGGTTGCATCTGCGCCATTCGTTGTATATACTAGAAGAACAAGGTTACGGAAAGGGATACTATTTTTAGAAAACGGATTATGGAAACGGGACGCTTAAAGAAAAAGATTTTAGCATGTAAAACGCGTAATTGAAAACGCCGTCTGATTTGTTGCAGTCAGACGGCGTTTTCAATTACGAAGATTTCATGGAAACATAGCTGTTATTTCGTTTCCTGTCCCGCTTTCTTCCGGAACAGTTCTTTTCCACAGCTGATGACAATGATGACACCAAGAACCATCAGCAGAATGGCGATGATGAGCTGCAGTCCCTCAACGAGGAAAACAGCGGTTCCTGCTCCATACGCTTTTACCAGTGCGATGACACGCTCTACCAGAGCGGTAAAGGTGACGCAGAGCATGATGATAAGCGGCGGGAACAGGGTTCTGTTTTCACGGCCGGTGACTTTCAGGAAGACACAGAGGGTGATCAGAACCAGTGCACTCAGCATCTGGTTAGCACTTCCGAACAACGGCCAGATATTGGCATATCCGATCTGGGTCAGGATATAACCGCAGAGCAGGGTAACAACGGTAGAGAAATATTTGTTGCAGAGCAGCTTTCTCCATCCGGCGGCATGCTCCATATCATCGACAGTGAACAGTTCCTGGAAGGACATACGGCCGATTCGTGCAACGGAATCAAGACTGGTAAGCGCCAGCGCTGATACACACATCGTCATGAAGCACTGTGCGCCGTAAACCGGGATGCCGAACATTTCCAGGAATCCGGCAACACCGGAAGAAAAGATGGCAAATGGAGTTCCGACAGCGGCCGTACCGTCTGCAGAAGCAGCTGCACCGGCAACGCAGAGGGCGAGGACGGCAAGCAGGCTTTCCAGAACCATGGCGCCGTATCCGACTTTCTGCATATCTTTTTCATTCGCAATGGTTTTCGAAGAGGTTCCAGACGATACCAGGCTGTGGAATCCGGAAACGGCACCGCAGGCAACGGTGACAAACAGGATCGGGAACAGGTCTCCGGATGTTGCATTGTGGAAACCGGTGTACATTGGAAGATTCATTTTCGGGTGTGCAACAACAAGTCCGACAACAGCGCCGAGGATCATACCGGCAAACATAAAGGTTGTCATAAAGTCACGCGGCTGCATCAGAAGCCACATCGGAAGGACAGCGGCAAGAAAGATGTAGGCAAATACCAGATAAGTCCAGGTTGCTTTGCTTGTTACAAGCGGTACATTCATGCCGATTACAAAGGCTGCAACAGTGCAGGCAAGGCCGAGTACCATTTCTTTCCAGCCTTTCCACTGCAGTTTTTTCTGGAGCAGTCCGAAGATAACAGCAAAAGCGATAAACAGCAGGGAGATGCTTCCGGCAGCGCCGTTTACAGTTGCCTGGGCAGAAAGCTTTGTGACGCCGTCAACCGTTTCGTAAGCATTAAATGTTCCAGCAACCATATCGGCAAAGGCGGCGATAACGATCAGTGTAAAGAGCCAGCAGAAGAGAAGAAACAGTTTCTTTCCTGTTTTGCCGATGTATTTCTCAATGAGAAGTCCCATGGATTTTCCTTCGTTTTTGACACTTGCATACAGCGCACCAAAATCGGTAACAGCGCCAAAGAAGATACCGCCGATCAAGATCCATAAAAGGACGGGAACCCATCCAAAGACAGCGGCCTGAATGGCACCGGTGACAGGGCCTGCACCTGCGATTGAAGAAAACTGATGGGCGAATACGGTCCATCCATCGGTAGGGACGTAATCCTGACCGTCATTTTTTGCAACGGCAGGTGTTTTTGCTTTGGGATCGATGCCCCATTTCTTTGCCAGCCAGCTTCCGTAGAAGGTATAACCTGCTATCAGACATACGGCGGCGATCAGTACAATAACCAACGTGTTCATAATAAAATTCCTCCTCGTTCTGAAATGATATTTCCAGTTTACATGGATTCCAAATGGAAAAAGAAAAGGCAATTGTGTTGGTATGCTTGGAAACAAAAAAACTTCGTCTCCCTGACTTATGCAAGAAGACGAAGCTTTCAAAAAACGCTCCGCGTTACCACTTCTAATTATCGGCTGTTTCTTTTGGTCGATCACTCAGACAAGATCCCCGAAATAATTTGATATACTTTCCGGTGAATCTCTTCTCTGCTAACGGTGAGAGGCCGGTCCGGACTACTTTCCATTTCTGGTTTCGTCTGTACAGCTCACAGGGGATTGTTCTTTGGGATACCTGCCATCTCGCACCAGCCGATGGTTCTCTGCAAAGGCTCACCCGAAAAATGTTGTCCTGCTCATTGCTTTTTTCTGATCCCTTTTTTCTTTGGAACAACTTGCATTATAGTCTCATTTTTCGGTTTGTCAAGCAATTTTTTAAAAAATATCGTGTTTTTTTCCTGAAAATAGTAAAAATCTTCTTCATGCGTATGAGATGGTTGTTCCGGAGGTAGCTTCTCTTGCCAGCGTTCTCCGTACCTGCCGGGAACAGAAGATCTGCCTGTGGATGGGCGAGACAGGAGGAAGAAATGAGCACGCATGGCAGACAACGATGTATGAGATTCTTGCCGAGTACCACGCCGGTTATAATCTGTGGTGCTGGAAAACAGCAGAGGGAGCAGGATGTGCTTCGATTCTGAACTTTAATGTTCCGGATGAATGACATCTGATTACCGATTATGCAATTAATGGAGCTGCAAAACCGTCCTACGAGCATGCGCAGGCCATCTGGGACAGCTACCTGGAATGCCTGGCGGTCGATAAATGCAAGGATATCATCCTGAACCGGCCGGGTTTGCCGCACCGGGTCCGATCAAACATCCGAGAGATCATGTACAGCTTCAGCTGGGAGCAGGAGAGTATGCTTCCTATACAATCCGTGAAAAAGAAACCTATACAGTTTCTGTAACTTACTGTGCAGACAAAGAGGTGAAGGTACAGGCAGCTATTCAGGGAGAGACTCTTTTTGAAGGGGTAATGCCTCCTGCCGGTGAGAAAGTAACTTCGGATGTTCATCCATATTTTGCATATGAAACAGCACCGAACACACTCGGTACCGTTACAGGAGAAGGCATTCTGAAAATAGAGGTTCTGGACGGATGTGCACGGTTCGGACAGATTGTGATTCGGAAAAGTGAAAAATAGCAGAACATAACATTTCTTTATGAGGAATAAATAACAGATCTATCTGCCCGCAGGAATCAAAAAAATCCGACGGGCAGATTTTTTGATTTTTTTCAGTTTTCCATTGACAATTGCATCACTGGTGCTATAATAAAAACAAACATATGAATAAATGTTCATATGAACAGTGAAAATGAAAAAGGAGATCAAAAGCGATGAAGAAAACGTATAAGATCGATGTTGACTGCGCAAACTGTGCAAACAAAATGGAAGAGGCTGCAAAAAACACAGCAGGTGTAAAGGATGCTACCGTAAACTTTATGATGCTCAAAATGATCGTTGAGTTCGAAGACGGACAGGATCCAAAGAGCGTTATGCAGGATGTTCTGAAAAACTGCAAAAAAGTTGAGGATGACTGCGAGATCTTCCTCTAAAATAAAAAACTTTCATCGGCGGATGGAAGAAAAAGCTGGAGCAGAATGGATTCTAAAACCTGTCTGCGGTTCGGCTCGAGAAAAATCCAGTATTTTCTCTCTGGAGCAGCGGATTTGGATCTGTAAATCTCTGGGATGAAATGCTGGATTTTTTCATCCGGCGGTAAGAACAAAGGAGGCATATGTATGAATAAGAAACAGAAAAAGGTTCTCATCCGCGTCATCGTTGCATCGGTTCTTCTGATTCTCTGCGCGGTACTGCCGACAACCGGCTATGTGCGATTTGCAACCTTTATGGTTCCTTATCTGGTCATCGGATACGATATCCTGAAAAAGGCCTGGAAGGGAATCCTGAACAAACAGGTATTTGATGAAAACTTTCTGATGGCTGTTGCAACGGTCGGTGCCATTCTGCTTGGCGAGTATCCGGAGGGCGTAGCCGTTATGCTGTTTTACCAGATCGGCGAACTGTTCCAGAGCTATGCTGTCGGAAAGAGCCGCCGGAACATCAGCGAACTGATGGATATCCGCCCGGATTATGCAAATATCGAGGTAGACGGAAAACTCGAGCAGGTTGATCCGGATGAAGTTGAGGTTGGCACAATCATCGTTATACAGCCTGGTGAAAAGATTCCGATCGATGGTGTGATCGAAGAAGGAAACACCACACTGAATACCAGTGCCCTGACCGGAGAGAGTGTTCCGCGTGACGCCCGGGAGGGAGACGAAGTCATCAGCGGATGTATCAATATGTCCGGTCTGATTAAAGTAAAAACAACGAAAGAGTTTGGAGAGTCCACCGTATCCAAAATTCTGGACCTTGTGGAAAACTCCAGCTCCAAGAAATCAAGATCCGAGAACTTTATTTCCAAATTTGCGAAATACTATACACCGGCCGTCTGCTACGGTGCGCTGGCGCTGGCAATCCTGCCGCCGCTGGTACGGATGCTGTTTTTAAGTGCAGCACCTGAGTGGAGCGTATGGATTTACCGTGCGCTGACCTTCCTGGTTATCAGCTGCCCGTGTGCACTGGTCATCAGTATTCCGCTCAGCTTTTTCGCTGGTATCGGCGGTGCAAGCCATGAAGGTGTCCTGGTGAAAGGTTCCAACTATCTGGAAACACTTTCCCAGACAAAATACGTTGTATTCGATAAAACCGGTACCATGACACAGGGTGTCTTTGAAGTAGCCGGTATTCACCACAATACGATCAGTCAGGAAGATGTTCTGGAATACGCAGCACTTGCTGAGTGTGCTTCGAGCCATCCGATCAGCAAGAGTCTGCAGAGAGCATATGGAAAACTGATCGACCGAAGCCGTGTCACGGACATCGAAGAAATCAGCGGAAACGGTGTAACAGCAAAGGTAGACGGGAAAAATGTCGCTGCCGGAAATGCAAAACTGATGGAGCGCCTTGGCGTTGATTATATCGACTGCCACAGCGTCGGCACTATCGTCCATGTTGCTGTAGACGGCAAGTATGCCGGACATATCCTGATCTGTGATATGATCAAACCGCATGCGAAAGAGGCGATTCAGGCGCTGCGGAAATCCGGTATTAAAAAGACGATTATGCTGACTGGAGACTCCAAGCGGGTAGCCGATCAGGTAGCTGCAGATCTTGGAATTGATGAAGTTTACAGCGAACTGCTTCCTGGTGACAAAGTAAGTAAAGTGGAAGAGCTGCTTGCCGCAAAGACAGAAAAAGAAAAACTTGCCTTCGTAGGTGACGGCATCAACGATGCACCGGTACTGTCCCGTGCCGATATCGGTATTGCGATGGGAGCACTTGGTTCCGACGCAGCAATTGAAGCAGCTGATATCGTTCTGATGGACGACGATCCGCTCAAGATTTCCAAAGCAATTCACATTTCCAGAAAATGTATTCACATTGTTTATGAGAATATTTATTTTGCAATTGGTATCAAAGTATTGTTCCTGCTTCTGGGAGCCATCGGTATCGCTAACATGTGGATGGCAATTTTCGCAGATGTCGGAGTTATGATTCTGGCGGTTCTGAATGCAATTCGTGCTCTGTTTGTGAAAAATCTATAGAAAGACGAGGACACAAAATGGCAAAAATCAATCCGGAAGAAGCTGATCTGTGCTGTGACTCCTGTGAGGTTCATGAAAATCTGGTAAAGATTGTCAATGAGACCATGCCGGATGAAACAGAGCTTTACGATCTGGCAGAGCTCTTCAAGGTATTTGGTGATTCCACGCGGATCCAGATCCTGTTTGTCCTGTTTGAGGCAGAGGTATGCGTCTGCGACCTGGCAGAAGCACTGCACATGACACAGTCCGCAATTTCCCACCAGCTTCGCATTCTGAAGCAGAATAAGCTGGTAAAGAGCAGACGAGAAGGAAAATCGGTGTTCTACTCTCTTGCAGATGGTCATGTACGGACAATCATCGCACAGGGACAGGAGCATATTGAAGAGGATTAAAAAAAGTATAAGATAGCAGAAACGTCCCGCAGATGAGAAATTTCATTTGCGGGACGTTTCTGCTTTTCACATTCATTCTTTATTTGGTAAACCATGCTTCCCGAACTTGCTGTTTTAGAAGGTTCCGTGCATTTTGGAAGCTGTTTTTTCTGCTTTGTTTACATAACCGAATTATGTAAAGTATTTTTTGAATTTCATGATTTATACTCCTCGGAGTAATACGGAATGCAGAGATACATACCGTCCGTGATCTGGTTGGAACTCAGGTGATTGATCTCACGGACCTCAGCAATGTAACTGGAAATATCGGAGTATTCTTCTGTACGGTATTCTTTGGCGATGTCCCACAGTGTATCGCCGGAAGAAACGCGGATACTGGTGTAGTATTTGTAGGTTGGAGCTTTCGGCTCACTGTCTGCCTGCGTATTCTGCGGCGTGAAGTGGAAGATTAAAAGAAATGTGACGGCAACCAGAGACAGGAGAGCGGCGGCTGCGCGGATCTGCAGTTTTCTTCTCTGGATTTTTCGTCTTTCTCTCAGTGATTTTCTTTTCTTTGCATTGGTACTCATGTAAAATTCCCCCTTGATTTGTGATAGAAGAGTAGTTGTGCTACGTGAACATTTGTTCTTTCGAATATATGTTCATTATAATAAAAGAACGTATGTTTGTCAATACGAAATACGAACAAATTTTCGGAACTTTTGTTTGCGTTCCGGTGGGATTTATGGTAAAATTTATTTGGTATATTTTAAGCAAATATCGTATAGAAAGAGGGGACTACCCTAATTCATATAAAAAACGAAACGACAGGAGGAACATACGATGGCTGGAGACAAAAATAAACTGACAGAGAAACAGAGACAGATTCTCGAATATTTAAAACAGGAAATTTTACAGAGAGGATTCCCGCCGTCTGTGCGTGAGATCTGCGAAGCGGTTTCCCTTCGTTCTACATCCTCGGTACATGCACATCTGGAAACACTGGAGCGGAAAGGCTATATCAAACGAGATGCAACAAAACCGAGAGCCATTGAAATCTGCGATGAAGGATTCCATACCGGCCGCCTTGGTGCAATCCAGGGAATTGCATCGGAAGACACCGCATCCCAGAGTGAGGTTGCACAGATTCCACTGATCGGCAAAGTAGCTGCCGGAGAACCGATTCTTGCGGTAGAGAATATTGAAGGATATTTCCCGATGCCGGTAGACCGTCTGCCAAACGCAGAAACGTTCCTTTTAAAGGTACAGGGCGAAAGCATGGTAAATGCAGGTATTTTAGACGGTGACCTTGTTCTTGTGGAACAACAGGCAACTGCGGAAAATGGAGAAAAAATTGTCGCTCTGGTCAATGATTCCGCTACAGTAAAAACATTCTATAAGGAAGACGGTTATTTCCGCCTGCAGCCGGAAAACGATGAGATGGATCCGATCCTTGTGGATGATCTGCAGATCGTAGGAAAGGTAATCGGAGTATTAAGATTTTTATCCTGAAAAATAAAAGAAGAAAATAAAAAATGTTGTGAAAAAACGAACAAGAAATCGGCCTGTAAAATTCGGCGGTTTCAGAGGAAAAACCGGTGATTTCTGAAAGTAACTCTTCAACTATTCGAAAAACCTGCGTTTCCCGAATAGTTGTATGGAGGAAATACTTCTTTCATTTTTCCGGTTTTTCTGTTTAGAAAGGCTCATTTGCAGTTATGAAATCAAAAATTACGTATCACGAACAAACCGATATGGAAAATACGCTGAAGCTCCGCGAGGTTCTGAAGACGCTTCCCTCTTTTACTTCTGAATTTTTCCGCGGCATCAGCACAACGACATCGACCAGCACACGGATCAAATATGCATATGACCTTCGGATCTTTTTTCAGTATCTGCAGAAAGAAAATCCGGAACTTGCCAAAATTCCCATGGATCAGATGTCCGTTGATGTGCTTGACCAGGTCACTGCACTTGATCTTGAGGAATACACAGAATATTTAAAGGCTTATATCGGTTCCCAGGAATCTTATACCACCAACGGGGAAAAAGGCCTGAAACGAAAATTGTCGACACTTCGGACGTTCTATTCCTATTATTTTAAAAAGGAACTGATTGAGACAAATCCTACGCTGCTTATCGATATGCCGAAGCTCCATGAAAAAGAAATTATCCGTCTGGAGCCAAATGAGGTTGCGGAGCTTCTCGATTTTATTGAATCCTGCGGCAACGGGCTGAGCAATCATCAGCGGGCCTACTATGAAAAAACAAAGGAACGTGATTTTGCAATCATTACTCTTCTGCTTGGCACGGGAATCCGTGTGTCGGAATGTGTCGGGTTAGATATTGAGGATGTCGATTTTAAAAACAATGGCATCAAAGTGCTTCGAAAAGGTGGAAATGAAATGTTTGTCTACTTTGGAGATGAAGTTGCCGAAGCACTGAAAAAGTATATCGAAGTCCGCGCAGGTATTACGCCTGTGGCAGGACACGAACACGCACTCTTCTATTCGGCGCAGAGAAAACGGATCAACGTCAAGACGGTGGAAAATCTGGTGAAGAAATATGCGTCCCAGGTGACGACAACGAAGAAAATTACGCCGCATAAACTGCGTAGTACGTACGGTACGACGCTGTATCAGGAAACAGGCGATATTTATCTTGTTGCGGATGTTCTCGGCCATAAGGATGTCAATACGACGAAGAAACATTATGCTGCCATGGACGATGCAAGGCGCCGTCAGGCTGCCACAGCGGTACGGCTGCGGGAGTCCATGCCGGACCATGAGGAATAAAAACATATCAGAAACCAAAAGAGGAATCAACAGGGATTATATCCCATTCGTTGATTCCTCTTTTTTATGGAGACGACTTCTCTCCTGCTTTTTTTAAGTTACTCCGCCTTAATTGCCCAGCGCATTTTCGTTGAACTTGCCCGGCTGTTGCGGATGCATTCTTCTTTGGAAGGACGAATGACCTCTTTTGAATATTCGGAATAAATACCGATCTGATACAGTCCCTTCATGGACTTTTTCACAAGCCGGTCTTCGCCGGAATGGAACGTCAGAATTGCCGCTCTGCCGCCCGGAGCAAGAGCATCCGGGAGTTTTTCCATGAATGCTTCCAGAACCTCATATTCGTTGTTTACATCGATCCGCAGTGCCTGGAAGGTACGGGCACTGGATTTTTTGATGGCTTCTTTTTTCTCGTCTTTCGGAAGAAAATCCAGTGCTTCAGCGATCAGATCACGCAGTGCAAACGTAGTGTCAATTTTCTTTCCTTTCCGAAGTGCCCGCGTAACAGCCTGGGAAATTTCTTTTGCATACGGTTCATCGGCGTTTTCAATGAGCATGCCTTCCAGTTCATCACGGGCAGCCGTGCGCAGACGCTCGGCCGCTGAAATTCCTTCTTCTGGATTCAGACGAAGGTCCAGTGGACCGTCATATTTGTAGGAAAAGCCGCGTTCCGGGTTATCAATCTGCATGGAGGAAACGCCAAGATCCGCTAGGACAAAATCAAACGGACCATATTCGGCAGCAACCTGATCAATATTGGCAAAATTCTGATGAAGAATCGTTAAAATCTCAGGGCCGTACCCCTGCGCAGCCAGTCGTTCTTTTGTTTTTGCCATCTCGATCGGATCGACATCCAGCGCGCAGAGATGGCCTTTTCCCTGCAGGCATGCAAGCATACGGGAACTGTGGCCGCCGTAGCCGAGTGTTGCGTCAAGTCCGTTCTGTCCCGGTTCGATCTTGAGAAAATCGAGGATTTCATCTACCAGAATCGGGATATGCATGCCGGCCGGTGTGCTTCCCTTTTGTATCACATGTTCAATGGTTCCCTGATATTTCTCCGGATTCAGTTCTTTGTATTTCTCCTTATAATTCCGCGGATGTGTGCCTTTGTAGCGGACGCGGCGTTTGTGTTCTTTCTGTTCTTCCATAAAATGTTCTCCTTGTACTTCAGATATATTTAATCGAACATGTGCGTTCGAATATTTTCCAGATCAATTGGTTCTCCTGTCATCGGCTGCAGAAAGTGCAGTTTCCAGGCATGGAGCGCGGCACGGGTACCGCCGTCGCGGACTCCGTAGAGCGGATCTCCGAAAAGTGAATGTCCAATAGATGCCATGTGAAGGCGGATCTGATGCGTGCGGCCGGTTTCCAGACGGCAGCGCACGACGGCCCAGAAGGGATCCTGAAGGACAGCCTCGTAGTGTGTAGCAGCCCACCGGCCGTTCCCTTCTTCACAGATACGCATTTTAGTGATACATTTCCCAGACGAATCGAAAGAATCAGGGTCATCTTCTGGAATTTGCTCCATGGAAAGACGAATGGTTCCTTTTTGCGTTTCTTCGGAAAAGGGATGATGCACCAGAGCCAGGTATTCTTTTTTCAGCTCGCCGCTCTCCCGCTGACGGGAAAGTCTGGCTGCGGATAACTGATTCTTTGCAAATAGTACCAGACCCGATGTATCTTTGTCAAGACGGCCGATGCAGCGGAGTTCAGAAGGCGCTGTCGGTGTTTTTAACAGGGATGCGGCAGCATATGTCAGGGAATCGGAATAATGGCCGTGGGAAGCGTGGCAGACCATGCCGGATGGCTTATCCACGACACAGAGATCGCTGTCCTCATAGAGAATCCGTATGCCGGCAGAATCGCCTGATACCGGCAGAACCTGATCTTCGGAAAGGCGGGAACACTTCTGCTCATATCGAAAAGTGATCGTATCTCCAGTCTGGACGATTGCATTCGTGCGGCAGGAAACGCCGTTTTTCTGAATTCCATCCGGAATATATTTGGCATGGCGGATTTCACGCGGGGTCAGGTGCAGAAAACGTTTTAGAATTGTTTCCACCGACAGTCCCCCCTGTTCCGGAAGGACAAAGTGACACAGCTGCTGATAGTCAAATTGCGGCATAAAAGATTTTCTCCTCTTCACAAGTTCACATAATCATTTTATGTAAACTATATATTTACAGATCCTCTAAGATCACCGTAAACGGCCCATCATTCACCAGTGATACTTCCATCTCAGCTCCGAACACTCCCGTTTCGACAACAGGAACCTGTTCTCGTGCTTTCGCGACCATATATTCATACAGTTCTTCTGCTCTGTGCGGCTCGCCTGCTTCCGTGAAGCTTGGACGGTTTCCTTTTTTACAGTTGGCATACAGGGTAAACTGTGAAACCATCAGAAGCTGTCCATCCACATCTGCCAGGGACTTGTTCGTCTTTCCATTTTCATCTTCAAAAATACGCAGTCCCAGCAGTTTTTTCATATACTTGTCTGCTGTTGCTTCATCGTCCCCCTGGCCGACACCGATCAGAACTAAAAAACCTTTCTGAATCGATCCGACAACCTTATCTTCTACCGAAACACTTGCTCTTTTTACACGTTGTATAACAATTCTCATCTTTAAAATCCTTTCATAAAATGACCCTCCTCTTATTTTTAAGAGGAGGGTCATTTCTCCTATGTTCTGTTTTGATCAGATGCTGAAAATCTTGCGGATTCCCGCTTCTTTGACTTCGATCGCCTGTTTGATCATATCTACGGTTCCATCAATACCGAATACGCTGCTGTTCAGGCACAGGTCGTAGCTGTCTACCTCGCCCCAGCGTTTGCTGGTGTAGTAATTGTAGTAGCTTGCACGCTGTTTGTCGATCTTTGTGATCTTGTCTTTTGCTTTTGCATCGGAAAGATCATACAGCTTTGCGATACGGCGGATGCGATCCTGCATATCTGCTTTAACAAAGATGCTCAGCACGTTCGGATTTTCCTCCAGTGCATAATCGGCACAGCGGCCTACGATGACACACGGACCGTCCTGCGCAATCTTCTTGATGGCATCAAACTGTGCCAGAAATACCTTCTGGTTCAGCGGCATATCCATCATGGTAGATCCATAGCCGAAGGAGTAACTGTCCATAACCAGAGAGTATAAAAAGCTGTTGGTTGGTTTTTCATCGTGGTTTTCGAACAATTCCTGGCATAATCCGCTGTCCTTTGCTGCTCTCTCCAGCAGCTCTTTGTCATAGTACTTGATTCCCAGGTCATCCGCTAAAATCTTACCAATGGAATGTCCGGCGCTTCCGTACTGACGTCCAATCGTTATGATAGTTTTCATATAATCCGCTCCTTTCCATTCCGTCACAATAATCTGCTTTCACAGATGTAGTAACTCGCGTTTTTTCGTTACATCCAGTATACTACAGAATTCACAGAAAGTACAGAACATTTTGATAAAACTTATACAAATTAACTATATACTTTTTGAAATATCATTCTTTTTAAGCAGTTTCAGACATTTTTTCGAAACTGCAGCAACAGATTGGAAAAATATTCCGGAAGCGGCGCCTCAAACTCCATATAGGCCCCGGTCCGTGGATGGATAAATCCAAGTACCATCGCATGCAGCGTCTGTCCCTGCAGGTTTTTCACCGGGCATTTCTTCGGGCCATAAACCGCATCGCCAAGCAGCGGATGCCCGATACTTGCCATATGGACACGGATCTGATGCGTCCGGCCAGTTTCCAGCTGGCATTCAATATACGTATAATTTCCAAAGCGTTCCAGCACACGGTAATGTGTGACCGCCGGTTTTCCGTTCCGTTCATTAATCGCCATCTTTTTCCGGTCTGTCGGATGGCGGCCGATTGCACCGCGCACGGTTCCCTCGTCCTCTTTCAGATTCCCATGGACAATTGCCCGGTACTTTCGGGTAATGGAATGTACAGAGAGCTGTTCTGCGAGGCTCTGGTGGGCGAAATCGCTCTTACAGATAACCAGGGCACCCGTTGTGTCCATATCGATTCTGTGGACGATTCCGGGGCGCAGAACGCCGTTGATGCCGGAGAGATTTCCGCGGCAGTGATACAGAACCGCATTGACCAGTGTTCCGCTGCTGTGGCCTGCCGCCGGATGTACGACCATCCCCTTGGGCTTATTGACGACCAGAAGATCATCATCCTCGTACAGAATATCAAGCGGAATGTTTTCTGGCTCCACGTTCAGTTCTTCTGGTTCCGGCAGAAGCACCAGAACGGCATCACCGGCGGCAACCTTACTGCTTGCTTTCTGCGTTTTTCCGTTGATCGAAACCTTTCCGTCTTTTAAAAGCTTCTGCAGAAAAGAACGGGAACAGTCCGAAAAAGATGCGGCCAGGCACTGATCAATCCGTTTTCCGTCAAAATCCGGTGTAACTTCCAAAATCCGTTCTTCTTCAGCCATCGGACTCCTCCTTTTTGGCGTTTTTATGCAGAAATGCGAAGTCTTCGTCATTGTAGTACAACAGATACAGCAGTAAAAAGACAGCGACCGATACGGTGACATAAATATCAGCTACGTTAAAAACTGGAAAGTTGATCAGCGAAACGTAGATGAAATCAACGACATAGTGATTCAGAAAACGATCGTAAAAATTTCCGACCGCACCAGCCGTCAGAACAGTCAGCACGGCAAAAAGCGGTAAAAAGCGGCGTGTCTTTGGAAGCTTGTAAAAGACGATCACCATGACGATCAGAAACAATACCGTCATCATAGCAAACAGCCAGTACTGATCCTGCAGAAGTCCGAATGCCATACCGCGGTTTTCCAGATAAAACAGATCCAAAACCCCTGGAATGAGCTCGATCGACGGCTGATTCTTCAGATACTGCACTGCCATTGATTTTGTATACTGATCTGCTGCAAACAGAAGGACAAGCGCTGCCGCGCAAACCAGATAAACGGCCAGCGGAGAAAGTTTTTTACTCTTCATCGATCAGATCTCCATTAATAGAATTGATAGCTTCCAGCATTTCTTCATCTGTAACCGTGCGGTCCACCACAGCATGGCCGACAGACTCCAGAAGGATGAATTTGATCGTACCCTGTTCCATTTTCTTGTCCGATTTTGTTGCAGCCAGAATATCTTCCGATTTCAGGCCGTCCACGGTGATTGGCAGATAGAAACCGACGTTCATATCACGAATCTCGTAAAACTCTTCATCGGAGAGATAACCTCTCTTGTAGGAAATATAGGCAGCAGCAACGGTTCCAAGTGCAACGCACTGGCCATGGAGCAGTTCGAAGTTTTTGAGCTTTTCAATGGCATGACCGATCGTATGGCCAAGATTTAAAACGGCACGCTCTCCCTGTTCTGTTGGGTCATTTTCTACAACCTGGCGTTTGATATCGCAGCATTTCTGGATCATTTTCGTTAATACCGGCTCAATCCGCTCTTCGATCTCAGACATGTGATTGATGGTCCAGATGTAGAATTTTTCATCGCGGATCAGACCTGTTTTCAGGACTTCTCCCATACCGCAGGCAAACTGTTCGCCGTTCAGGGATTTTAAGGTTGCCATATTCATATAGACAAGACGCGGATGATGGAATGCACCGACCATATTTTTGTACTGGTCGAAATCGACGCCCGTTTTTCCTCCAACGCTGGAATCTACCTGTGCAAGCAGTGTCGTCGGAAGCTGGATGAAATCAATGCCGCGCAGATACGTTGCCGCCGCATAGCCGGTCAGATCCCCAACGACACCGCCGCCGAGTGCAAATAAAATGTCTTTTCTCTCAAAGTGGTTTTCAATCAGATGCGTGTACAGATCTTTGACGGTATCCAGATTTTTGCTTGCTTCACCAGCCGGGAAAACAAATGCGGTTACGGTCTCAAACAGCGGGGACAGTACATTTTTTACCTCTTCCAGATACAGTTCTGAAACCGTGCTGTCTGTGACAATGCAGGCCTTTTTTGCAGGGAGTTTTAAGTTCTCCACACAGCCGACGAGGCGTTCGTAGCTGCCGTCCCAGACAATTTCATAAGAAAATTCAGTAGATGTGCCTTCTCTTTTAACGGTAAGTGTTTTCATAATTTATGCCTCCTGTATGTTCTTTCATGAAAAAAGCATCAGAATCCTGCATCTGATGCTTTTCCTTTGTTACTAAGTAAATCAATAATTGATCCAGTGGATCCATTTTAATTTACTGCAAAGATAATTTTCTTTAATAATCGGTACGGATATTTGGAAGATCAAAAGCTCCGCTTAAAATATCCTGGATGTCGCCGGAAATTTCTACGCTGGACGGTGTCAGGATGAAAATATAGCTGGAAACTTTCTGCAGACTTCCGCTCATGCAGTAGCATGCACCACAGCAGAAATCAATGATTCTCTGGGCAATATCCACATCAATGCCTTCTAAGTTAAGGACAACGGTACATCCGGCCAGAAGCGTATCCGCGATTTCACGGGTATCCTCCATGGAAGCCGGTTTGATGACGCATACTTCCATATTTAATGCACCTGCTTTCTTTCTCATTGGAGTAACTTTCGGGGAAACCGGAGCAGCTGGCTTTGGAGCTCGTGCAGCAGCAGCCTGGCTTGACGCGGTCGTCTTTGGCGCCGGCTGTTTACGCGGTGCAGTGTGAACCGGTTTCGCCTGCGGCTCTTCCTCTTCGTCCTCATCCTCGTTCTCCAGTTTACGGAAGAAACGTTTCTTTGGTTTTTCTTCTATATCATCGTCTTCTTCATCGAAGAAGCTATCCGAATCAGCATCCTCTTCCTCGTAATCGTCGTTCAGCCGGATGGCATCCAGAAATTTGTCTAAAACACTCATTCTTATACTCTCCTATTTTTAGTCCTGTGGCATTTGGCCAGACAGCCGTGCAGAATGCGCGTGGTCACTCTTCTTGGAAAGGCTTCCTGTTATCTTTTACTGTAATCCCGTTCGCCAAAGATTCCGGTTCCAACCCGTACTAAAGTGGCGCCTTCTTCTACTGCTACTTCGTAATCGCCGGTCATGCCCATGCTCAAAATGGCCATACGTACATTATTAATGTTTTTGGCGGCAATGTCAACACTTAATTCCTTTAATTTACGAAAAACCGGACGATTTTCTTCCGGATCTTTCACATACGGTGCAATGGTCATAAGTCCCTCCACACGAATTGCAGGAAGTTTCGCGATCTCTTCAATCAGCGGAAGGGTTTCCTCTACGGAAACACCGAACTTGCTTTCTTCGCCGGCAACGTTCACCTCGATCAGGACCGGGATTTCGCAGTCGTGCTTTACCGCTTCCTCGCTGATCGTCTTTGCCAGCCGGAGGGAATCTACGGAATGAATCAGGGCAACTTTTCCTGCGATGTATTTTACTTTATTCCGCTGCAGATGACCGATCATGTGCCAGTGGATATTCTTTGGCATCACTTCCTCTTTTTCTGTCAGCTCCTGCACTTTGTTTTCACCGAAATTGCGCTCGCCAAGATCATAGATTTCGGAAAGCATTTCGACCGGTTTAGTCTTGCTGACCGCAATCAGGGTAACTTCCTCCCTGTTCCGTCCGGCTCTTTTGCAGGCTTCTGTGATTTTCTTCTGGACTTCTTCATAGTTCTCTTTCAGCATATCTTTCTAACCTCCAGTATTTAATGCACAATATCTTCTTCACTGACAGTGGATGCATTTTCCACAATATAATCATACTGCGAAATGCCGTATTGCGTCTGTTTTTTTATGATAGAATACTCCGCATTCTGATCAATAATCTGAATTTTGCGGAATACAGCATATCCTTTGTTGATGCAGTAAACACCCTGCAGCGGAACTGTTTCTCCAACCTGATACGTTGTGGCGGAATCCTGCGCACGGAGTATATCTCCATCGTTAAAAGAGGCCATGTCGACGTAATATTCGACCGGATTATCATTTTCATCGTTGACCTGCTCATAGATCGTGGCGTTTACAAATTCCGTCACCGGCTGTCCATTATCATCCAGCATGACATTTCCTTTTTTGTCGGTCTTTTCCCGCAGGAAACCGGAGGAATTACTGTCTCCGCCCTGTACGAGCATCTGCGCCGGGATTTTATAGAAATCTTTTTCTGTAATCGCGGTATTTGGGATTTTCAGTCCGCTTCCGGTGTTTGTGACCAGCTCTACTGAAAGGAAACGGTCCTCCGCATAACGGATCATCCCGCTTGTAAACGAAATGACGGCATAATTCTGATCGTTAATGGATTTTAGATTCAGTGTTCCCGTCTGTGTTTTTCCATCTTTCAGAAATTTAACTTTTATCGTACTGAAATTGGAAAGTGTGACAACCTGTTTATTCGTTACCGGAACGGCGATCTCCCACTGCTCATCTGTCACCAGACGGTATACTGCATTTCCAGGCTCTGTCTGCGCGCCGGAATCAAAGGAAACCACAGAGGCTTTCGTAGAGAAAAGCTCCGGCGTAAGGCTGTCCTCCGTATAGCTTTCATATCCATCACTGCCGTAGACGACAACACCGTCCTGATCTGCATAAAATATCGTCTGTGATGAGGAATCTCCGTTTTCAGCGGCAGCGGCAAGCAGCTTTGCGGAAAGTTCTGTTTTCAGCTGATAAATGCCGGAAAAGGAACTGGAATCATAATCAGAAGAAAAACGTGCGAGCGAGGAACGAAGCGACGTTCTCGTTGCCGCATCTGCCGAAATACCGGAGGTATCGGCATTTTCTGTTGCGGAAATCCCATAAACAGCGCTTCCGCGGCTGATTTTCGATGCATTTGGGGTATAGAACTGAACGTATCCGCTGCCGGAGGAAAGCTGCACGCTCTCTGTCCGCATGGCGAATGCGGTATAGGTATCATTCCGGGATAAGGTTCCCTGCACAACCTGAAAAGATTTGATATGATCGGCGGTCAGGTAAAAGAAAAGTGAAACTGCCATATAGAAAAAAAGGGCTCCAAAGATGATATTTCCAATATTCAACGCCGGAAAAGGGAAACGGATTCTCGAATGCCGGCGGCTGTTCTTTTTCTGCTTAGACAAAATGTATGCTCCTTTTATTGTTTAATCCATGCGCTAAAAGGACGGTGCCGTAAGCGCCGTCCTTTGGTTTTGTCGCTATGCAATTATTATAATACAGTTTCGGTTACAGTGCAACGATAATCTTATCCTGCATGCCTTCCGGAAGCTCTTCTTTATCCATGGAGACACTTAATACGAAGGTAATGTTATACTGCTTGCCAATGCCTTCCAGCTGTTCAACACAATCTGTGATGTCCTCTCCTTCCAGTTTTGCTACTTTCAGGAAGCTGTCGAGATAAACGCTTGCGAGATCGTGGTCCTGAGAAACGATACCGCAGATAAATCCGATAAATTCATCACTGTTTTTCAGAGGATAGTCGGTTGCGGAAATCAGACGTACTTTGTTGTTTAATTCAAACATGTGCTTTGTGCTCTTGTCAATATACACGATATTTCCGTTTGCGGTTTTTACCTCTGCATTTACTTTGTCTAACAGCTGTTTTGTTTTGCCTTTTCCCTTCTTGCCTACAATTAATTGAACCATAGCAGTTTCCTCCTTAGATTAGAATAAGATATTTTCACCAAAAACCTTTAAGTTCATGGTTTGATTATAGTACAATTCACCAACGATTTCAATGGTAAAATGAAAAAATTCTGAAAAATCTTATAATTCGCAGGGAAAGGAGCTCTGTTTTTCTAAACGGATACAACAATCCCCCGGAGAGGCAGAAAAAACGCCGTCCGGGGGATTGCAAAAAGATTACGTCAGGAGTTGATATTGGAAAGAAGAGTGTTCATGTCCTCGTACAGTTCCACTTTTGTTGATGCATGAAGAATGACAGAGATAAACGGTTCTCCGTATGCATTCTGGGATACCAGTGCCAAGCAGGAACCGGCCTCATCGGTCGTTCCGGTTTTTCCGCCGAGCACCGTCACGTTTTCCGGTGCGTTTTTCTCTCCGGTCAGATATTTGTCCGTGGAGCTTAAATAGATCGTTCCCGCCGTACCGTCCGCATGCGTCATGTTCAGCGTGTAGGAAGACATCGACATCGTATTCTGAAATTCCGTGTGCTGATAGGCAGCATGCAGCATCAGATAAACATCATATGCAGTAGTGTAATGATTCTCATCGTGAAGACCGTGCGGGTTTGCAAAATGCGTACCGGTCATGGCAAGGGAAGCTGCCTTATCGTTCATCATCTGAACGAAATTCTCTACACTTCCGCCTACCTGGCGGGCAATCGCCATAGCAGCATCGTTGGCAGAATAAATCAACAATGCATGGAAAAGCTGATCCATCGTTACCGTATCGCCCACGGCCAGTCCACTCATCTGGGATCCATCTTCCAGCGCAAGATCCTCTTCTGTGATCGTTACCTGCGCATCCGGCTGGTTGTATTCCATGGCAAGGAGAGCCGTCATGATCTTCGTGATGCTGGCCGGGTAGACCTGATCATACATATTCTGCGCGAACAATACTTTTTTGTGATCCAGATCAAACAGTCCGGCCTTTACCTGTGAAGAAAACAAGATATCATTCAGCGGTGCGCTCGTCTCACCGACACAGAGATCGGCAGAGAGCGTTTCGGCCTGAAACCGGTTTTCTGCCGAGAGCGGATCGGAGGCGAGCACCATACTTCGCGCAAACGGCTCTGTAATGTCCATCTGGCGGTCCTGACGGTACAGTTTCACACCGATCAGAACCGCAATAACAGCAACACAGACACCCGCGCCGATGATCAGGCGGTTTAAAATATGTTCGGTTTTTTCCGGAGCAGTCCCGTTTTTCTCCGTTACAGGCAGTTTCTGTTCTTTTTCTGTAGTATTAGTCGTTTCTCCGGTAGATTTCACGCCAGTCCATTTCTCCTCTGTCTAATGATTTGATCAGCATTTCTGCCGTTGCAAGATTGGTGGCAAGCGGAATGCTGTGTACGTCGCAGAGACGGATAATCCGATGGACATCCGGCTCATGCTGTTTCGGCTGTTCCGGATCCCGCAGGAAAATCACAAGATCCAGATCATTCTGTTCAATCTGAGAACCCATCTGCTGAACGCCTCCAACGTGTCCAGCCAGATATTTGCGGACATTCAGTCCGGTTGCCTCCTCTACCAGACGGCCGGAAGTTCCGGTTGCGTAAAGAGTGTGCTTGGCAAGCACCGAGCGGTAGGCGATACACAGGTTCTGAAGCAGCGTTTTTTTTGCGTCATGCGCGATCAATCCGATGTTCATTAATGGTTTTCCTCCTTAGTAATTCATAGTTTCTGGTAACAAAATCCCGGTTCTGCAGTCCGACATTTAAGACAAGTCCCATTCCGATATAGAGTGTCAGAAGGGACGTCAGTCCATAGCTGACGAACGGAAGCGGTGTACCGGTGTTCGGCAGGATTCCGGTTGCAACACTGATGTTCAGAAAACTCTGGAATGCAACGAGCCCAGCCATGCCGCAGCAGATCAGCGTTCCCGATAGGTCTTTGGCTTTCCGGGAAACCCGGATGCATTCAACCAGAATCAGAAACAGGAGCAGGATGATTCCGCAGCACCCAAAGAAGCCAAGCTCCTCTCCTGCCACCGCAAAAATAAAGTCGTTGTGGTTCTGGGAAACGAAATTTCCCTTATTCGCGGAAGAAACTTTATTATTGTTCAGTCCCTTTCCGGTCAGCTTTCCGGAGCCGATCGCGGTAATGGAATTCTCCTGCTGGAGACGGCCGTCCGCGTTGTCGGCATCATCGTTTAACCAGTCCTGGATTCGTCCAAGCTGGTAGCCGATTGTCTGATCAAGTGCTTCCGGGAGCTGAAAATTCACCTGCGTAATGACCAGCAGAAGAGCCAGCACTAACGCAGCACCGGAAGCAAGAACAACCGCGATGACTTTATAGCTTAAGCCTGCTACATACATCATGAAGCAGAACAGAACCATAACCGTAATCGTATTTTTCAAATCCGGCTGGCGGTAAATCATCACCAGCGGCGGAATCAGAAGGCTGATGGCCTTGAAAATAGTTTTTGCCGTGTTCAGATCTTCTTCATGCTTCATCAGAAACATGGCGAAAAACATGATCAGAAAGATTTTTGACAGCTCGGTCGGCTGGAACTGAAAGCTTCCGATCTGGATCCACCGGGTGGCACCAAATGCGTTTTTCGCCGTGTCGCCGCCGAGATAAAGGACGCCCAGCATCAGCAGATTTCCAATATAAAGAAACCAGTAAAAATTCAGCAGCCAGCTGTAGTCAACCAAAGAGACAATAATCATGATGACTACACCCATCACGACTCCGATAGCCTGTTTTTTCTGGTCTGCGCTGTCTGCACTTCCAATCAGAAGTACGCCGATGATGCTGATGGCAATCAGAAGAATGACCAGCCGGAAATTATAATTTTTCAGCTTATATCGTCTTAACATGATATTCCTCGTTTCTTTTCAGTGGTATTCTCGCTGTCAGTATGACAGGGGTTGTGTGTGTGATGGTGACGGAAATTTCATCCGCCTCAACGGTAAGGTATTTTCCTGCAGCAGCAGAAAGATCATTTTTCAGCATCTGAAGCGATGCCGGAGAACAGTTCAGCCGTTCTGCCATTAAAAGATTGGACAGACGTTCTTTTGCAACGAGGCCGGAGTGCGGCTTTCTGCCTGAAAATAAACCCATACCAGTTCCCTCCTATCGCCCGAATACACGGCGGAGAAATCCCTTTTTGCTGTCAAGATCCAGGTAGGGAACACTCTCCCCGAGAATCCTGTGGCTGATATTCGTAAAGGCTTCTCCTGCCCTGGAACCGCTTCCGGCGATCGCTTCACCCTGATTGGTGGCGATCACCACCTGCTCATCATCGGGCAGAATGCCGAGCAGCGGAACAGCAAGAATTTCCTGTACATCATCCACCGACATCATTTCACCGCGTTTTACCATATCCGGCCGGATACGGTTGATGACAAGAGAGATATCCCTCAGATCCTGCGCCTCCAGAAGGCCGATGATGCGGTCTGCGTCCCGGATGGCCGAAACCTCCGGCGTAGTCACAACAATTGCCTTATTGGCACCGGCAACTGCATTTGCAAATCCCTGCTCAATGCCGGCCGGACAGTCAAGAAGAACAAAATCAAAGCTCTGTTTTAATTCATCGCAGAGTTTTTTCATCTGCTCGGGCGTTACGCTTGTCTTGTCCCTCGTCTGGGCAGACGGTAGAAGGTAGAGCTGCTCGTACCGTTTGTCGCGGATTAGCGCCTGCTTCATCCGGCAGTTGCCCTCCACAACATCCACAAGATTGTAGACAATCCGGTTTTCAAGGCCGAGCACGACATCCAGGTTTCGAAGACCGATGTCGGTATCTACCATCACAACTTTCTTTCCAAGCTGTGCCAGCCCGATTCCGATATTTGCTGCGGTTGTCGTCTTTCCGACGCCGCCTTTTCCTGATGTAATTACAATGACTTCACTCATCTGGAACCTCCTTGTTGAAAACTGTTCTGCATTTTCATGCCGCAGGATGCGTCCAAACCTTTGTTTGAAAACGCATCCTTTCTCTTTTGCAGCTTTCTTCCCAGGCTTCGTTTCTGCCGGAAAAATTCCTTAGTCTGCTCTCACGCTTGCAACACCGTTGGAGTTTGCCTGACCGGACAGAACATCGTCTGAGAGGCCATAGTAATAATCTAAGATATCCTTAGCTACCAACTCTGCGTTCATAGAAGAATATCCAAACGGAATGCGGACGGCAAGAGCAATATCGTCTCTGCTCTCATAGTGAGAGAAGCCGATAAACAGTCCATGGTTTGCACGTGTACGGTCTTCCTGCGCGGTACCGGTTTTTCCGGAAAGCTCTACCGGCCAGGATTCCGGGAAAATGGTCGCATTGGATACGCTGATTACTTTTCGCATGCCTTCGTGTACCAGATCCCAGATGCTGGAATCAACATCCATTTCTGAATTTACCGTCGGGCCGAAATCTGCGCCCATATCGATGTCATTGCCATCCGAATCCGTTGCTTTCTGCAGAAGGGAAAGATTATAAACCGTACCGGAATTTGCAATCGTTGTGACATAGCGTGCAAGCTGTGTCGTCGTATAGTTGTTGGTACCCTGACCAATCGAGGAAGGGATCGGGAGGGAATCGGTCACATTCGGATCGGTTTCCGAAATTTCGATTCCAGTCTTTTCATCCAGCTTAAACATATCGGCATATTTCTGGATCATTTCCAGAGAGCGCTTCTGTGTGAAGGTGCCGTTCTCATCGAGTCCCAGACGATATCCAAGCGTACAGAAGAACACGTTGCAGGAGTTCTGGATGGCACCGACAATGTTCAGATCTCCGTGGCCGCTCAACTGATGGCAGTGGACATAGTCAGATTCGTTGACAAGTCCTTCCCCGAACAGACCGTTGCAGTTGATGGTACTAGTCGGAGTAATTACGCCTTCGCTTAATCCGGCAACCGCCATCAGCGGTTTAAAGGTGGAACCAGGAGCCGTCTTCTGCTGGGTTGCTTTGTTGTACAGCGGGCTGGATTCATCGGTATTCAATTTTGCCCAGTATGCGGTATCCATCTGGTTTGCCAGACGGTTGTTGTCGTAGCCAGGATAGGAAACACAGGCTAAAATAGCACCGGTATTTGGGTCCGTAATGACAGCAGAACCGGAACACGGATCGAGTGCAAGCTGTGCCGGGGTGATCTCCAGTTTGGCAATTTTATCGGACAGAAGCTGGAACGGAGTCATGTTTCCTGCCACATAAGCTGCATAATCGTCATCTTCTTTTGTCAGAAGATTCTGATCGTACATCAGATTGCAGATATCGTATCCATCGATCATATCCTGCAGAAGCATATAATGATACATTTTTTTTGCAAACGTCGTATTGTTTGCCAGACGGTCTAAAATGACCTCCGTCAGCTTCTGATAAACCTCCTGGGAATCCAGGTAAGCATCATCCTGTGTCAGTGCAGAGACATCAATCCAGTTCTGACTTGCCGCATAGGTCAGATAAGCCCGAAGAGAAATTGTGCCATCATTCCACGCCTGATATGTTTCATCTTTTTCATCAATTGCAGTCGAAGAAAGAATCCCCATCGTATTGGAAAGAAGCTTGTCCACAATAAACGTCTCGTATTCCTGCATTTCATCGTCAAGATCGTTATAAACGGTTGCTGTTTCGCCGGTCAGTTCCTGCGAAATTTCGGCAATCACCTGCTGAAGCTTCTGCTGAAACAGCGCATATACCTGCTGCTCATGTTCTGTAGCGTCAGCTGCTGTAAAATGAGAAATATCAATGGTACTGTTCTCGATCAATGCATTGTATACATCATAAATCGGGATCGGAACTGCATCTGTATTCGCAAGGGTTGAAGTATCCACTGCTTTTACATCACTCAGATACTGTTTTAAAATTCCGGCAATTCTCTGTTCCAGAATCTTATATACCGCAATCTGCAAGTCATAATCCATCGAAAGATAGATGTTATTTCCCTGTTTTGGTTCAACAAGGGATCCCTCTACGGTTTCCAGTTCTTTTCCGACATTGTTTACGATGATTTCTTCGGAACCGTCCGTTCCCTGAAGCGTTGTCTCCAGGTACTGTTCCAGACCGGATTTTCCGACAATAGATTCCGTAGAGTACTTCTCCTCTTTTCCATCATTTTTCAGTTCTTCATTCAGATCGGTAATTTCATCCGAGGAAGCCTGTCCAGTATAACCGATCAGAGAGGAAAAATACTTTCCGTCGTAATAAACACGCTCCGAATCTTCCGTAATACTGACGCCCTGCAGAATGTCTTCATTTTCTGCAATCGCTGCAGTTGTACTGCTGCTGACACCGGATGCCACTGTCACACGGACATATTTCTGATAGTTGGTCTGCTTCATCTTATAACGGACGACCAGAATTTCCAGACGTTCCTGATTGGAAAGTGAAAGAACTGCTTTTCCGGAATCGTCCGTCTGATACGGCAGACCATACTGTTCAAAGTCATCTGCAGTGTAAGCATATCGTTCGTCATCCGAATACTCATCCAGGCCAAATCCGTCCGGACCGGAAAGAAAAGCCATCAGCGTTTCCGCACTTGAACTTTTCTGTTCATCCGTCATATCATCAATTTTCTTTTCCCCGTAGATATCAGCACGGAAACGGTCTCGTGTCGTTCCTTCCTCACCAGTGAAGACAAAAGTTCCATTTTCGTCGACCTCAATCGGGAACGTACTGGTGTCAATAGAATCCCCGTTTTCACGGATCAGCTTTCCAAGGCGGTAAAGCTCTGCGTTCAGGGAAAGAATACGCTCTTTTGTCGTATTGTACGTTCCGTTATCTTCAATGCTTACCGAATAGGAAACTTTATTACCGGCAATCAGTTTTCCGTTCCGGTCATAAATATTTCCTCTTGTACTCTCAAGGGTTCTGGTTTTTGTGATTTGCAGTTCAAAATTATCCGCATACTCTTCTCCATGCACCACCTGCAGGATAAAAAGTCTTCCGATCAGGACGGCAAACATAGCAAGGAAAACCACACCAAGCAATAGGGTGCGGTTTTCACCGAGTCTGCGGAAAAATTTTCTTATCTTCTTAGCCATGGCGACTGTTGTCCTTCCATTTCATTTTCGGTCAGTTTACGGTTGATGATAAATAAAAGCCGGTAAAGCAGAATGGAGAGCACTACCGTGTATACCATTTCCGGCAGAATAATATGCGCCAGATAATCGAAAAAGTGCAGGCGCACGCGCAGCAGGAACTGCAGCACATACATCAGCAGACTGTAGACAAGATCGCTGGCAGCGACCAGTACAATGTGTACCTTAATATCATCGTCATAGAAGACTTTGCAGAAAAAGCCGTTCAGATAACCGATATACATGTAGAGCAGTGCGTAAAATCCAAACAGGCTGCCGTAGAACAGATCGATCATCAGACCGCTGAAAAATCCGACCATCAGTCCCTCTTTTTTTCCGCGCATCAGCCCGAAGGCGGACGTCAGAATCAGAAGAAGGTTCGGGGTTACGGACGCGATCTGAAAATACTGGAATACGGTTGTCTGTAACAGGAAAGCTGCCAGAATCAGAAAGGCAAGCGTGATTTTTCTGCGCATTTACTCTCCTCCCTGCTGTTTTAATTCTTTAATCACGAGAACTTCCTGAATATGTTGAAAATCCACAACAGGAATGATGTATCCCTTTTTCGTCAGGTGATTGGAGTCCTCGGTAATTTCGCTGACATAGCCGATCAGAATACCGCGGAGGTATTTATCACTGATGTTCGATGTCACAATCTTTTCGCCCTCAGCTACCGTGTCGGTTGTATTCAGCTGGGAAAAGGCAAGCTTTCCGTCGCTGATCAGGCGCAGATCACCCGATACAATACACGTATCCGAGGTAGATGCTGTCATGGCGCTCACGGAGCTGGAGTCATCAATGATAGAGCGGACAGTAGCGGAATTGGAACTTACCTCCTCGACAAGTCCAACAAGGCCGCCGTCTGCAATAACGTTCATATCTTTCTGAATCCCGTCATTTGATCCTTTGTTGATGACAAAGGTATCATACCAGTTGCCCGGATCCTTTGAGATGACCTGTGCTGCTACTTTTTCATATTCCGAGTAGGACTGGTCCAGCTGATACAGCTCCTGAAGACGCTGCAGCTCCTGCTGATCCTGTACAAGCTGATTGTTTTCCTCAGTCAGATCCGTGACCTTCTGTTCAAGCTCCTCTTTCTCGGCAGACAGTTTTTTGACGTTCTGGAAACCGGTCAGACAGTCTGTCAAATACGCACCGATCTGGTTGATGCCGTTCTGAAACGGGATGATCACAAAACCAGCGGCTTCCCGGATCGGCGTGACCGGCATTTTGTCTGCTGCACTGCCTAAAATGCCGGAGAGACACAGGAACGTCATGATGAAAAGTAAATGTTTGCTTTTTAGCTGAAATTTTTTCTTCTTATTCATAGCGGGTCCTTTTTGATAGATTTACTTCTTTTTATTTACCGTGTAAGCCCAGCGGTGCAGCGCATCGTGCGTGATCAGTTCCTTGAGCCCACAGATAGTACAGAGGTCATAATACTGGGAAAGCTGCACCGGACAGCCAAGCTGTCTCGAAAGATAGCGGTCAATGTTCGGAATCCTTGTGCTTCCGCCGGTGATGTAAATGCCCTCTTTCTGGATATGATCGTGGATCTGCGGCGGTGTACGCTCCAGCGCATGCTTGATTTCCTCGCCGATCTCATTAACACCGGAAAGGAGTGCTTCGTTTACGAGGGAGGAAGTAATGATCCCTTCCATTGGAAGACCGGATGCACCATCTACGCCGCGCACCTTCCGCGCCTCTTTTTTGTCTGTTCCAAGATCTGCCAGCGCAATCTTGACACGTTTGGCTGTTTTGGAGCCAATCTGGAAATTGTTTTTGCGGCGGTTCAGATTGCATATCGATTCGTTGAACTGTTTTCCGCCTACCGGGATGATTCTGGAAAAAATAACCCTCGCGTTGGCGATAACAGAAATCTCTGTGCTCTGCGCTCCGATGTTGACAATCATGGAACCCTTCGTGCGGTTGATCGGAATGCCAAGTGCCAGCGCATCCGCGATTGGTTTATCCACAAGATACATGCGGCAGTTTTTTAAGGCTCCCTTATGTGCAATCGTATAATAAGAACGCCGTTCAATCTCTGTCATATCGCAGGGAACTGAAAAATACAGCTCCGGGCGGTATCCCATGTGGCGCGTACAGCGGTGGAGAAGCGTGTGCAAAACGGCTTCTACCATCAATACATTCGCAATGCGTCCGTTGCTCATGGGGGTAATTACCTCGATATTGGAAGGCGTTCTCTCGTGCATTTCATATGCGTAATTTCCAACGGCAATCACCTGTTCGCGGTTGCGTATGGCAATCATATTTTTTTCTTTTGTGATTGTGTCTTTCTTCAGGTCATAGATTTTGACGGTACTGGTGCCAAGGTCTATGCCGTATACATTTCGAATCTGCATCGTGCTCCTTTAACTTGTTCCCTTCCCTGGGGCATTTCTGCCTCGGATTTTCGGGATCAGATTCCCTGTTCCAGCATGCTGGTATAACAGTGATCCCCGATAATAATGTGATCCAGCAGGGTAATGCCGAGCATTTCGCCCGCCCGCCGGATCTGCCGTGTCACGGTAATGTCGTCGCCGCTTGGTTCCGGGATTCCGCTTGGGTGGTTGTGAACCAGCAGAATATGAACCGCACGGAACTGAAGTGCCGCAAGAAAAAGCTCCCGCGGCGAAATCATCGTCGCATTGACCGTTCCTCTTGTGATTTCCTTTTCTCCGAGAAGCTGATTCTTCGTATCCAGCATCATGCAGAGAAGAACCTCCTGATCCTCGTGGCGGAGCCGTTCCATGTAATAATCCGCAATGGAAGCCGGATCATGAAAACAGAGTCCTTTTCTCGCTCCTGCCGCAGCCATGCGTTTGGAAAGCTCGCCGATGCACTGGAGCTGGATCGCCTTTACTTCCCCGACACCGCGGATCTGCAGAAGTTCCTGTCTTGTACAGTGATAGAGTCCTAACAGGCCCTCCTCTTTTCCGGGAAGGGAAAGAATCTCTCTTGCGAGCTCCAGGGATGTTTTTCCCCTTGCCCCGCATCGTAAAATGACAGCCAGAAGCTCCGCATCGGATAAGCTTCCCGGGCCGTTTTCCAGGCATTTTTCATATGGCTGTTCCATCGTCGGCAGGTTTCGTAATCCATTTTTTCTCATGTATTCCTCCCACCACTCTTCCGGGAATTTTCATGGAATACATCGGTTTGAATCACCCATCATTCTAGCACAACTTTCCGCAGATGTATAGGAATTATGAAAAATTCATATATTTTTTTGCAATTTCCTCTGCCGTTTTTAATCCGTCCATGGCTGCGGAAGTGATGCCTCCCGCATAGCCTGCGCCCTCTCCGCACGGGTAAAGACCGGTAAGCGACGGACTTTCGAGCGTTTCATTTCTTACAATGCGGACCGGTGACGAGGTACGCGCTTCCACACCGGAAAGAACGGCGTCCGGACGGGAAAAGCCGTGGATTTTCCGCTCAGATGCACGAATGCCTTCCACAAGGGAGTCTCCGATAAATGCCGGAAGAACTTCCCGCAGATTGGCGAAAGTCCATTCTCCGCAGATGGAAGGGGTTACCTCTCCAAGTGCTGTAGAAACTCTGTTTTCACAGAAATCCCCAAAAAGCTGCACCGGAACTTTGCCTTTTCCAGCTTTCCACGCAGCGTGTTCAAGCGCTCTCTGAAATGCCACGCCATCGAGCACGTCCGGCGTTCCCTCTACGTGGTACGGGCGGTAGTCTTCCGGCGTTACGGTGACAATCATAGCGCTGTTTGCATTTTCGCCTTCCCGGTCAGAATAACTCATACCGTTGACGCAGGTGCGCTCCGCTTCCGAGGATGCATTGACAACATAGCCGCCGGGGCACATGCAGAATGAGTACACACCTCTTCCGTTTTCACACTGATTGGTGAGCTTATACGGTGCTGCCCCAAGGAAATCCGGTGCATCCGGTCCGTACTGATCCTCCGTAATCATCTTCTGCGGATGCTCAATGCGGACGCCGACTGCGAAGGATTTTGCTTCCATGGAGATCCTGCTCTCGCAGAGTTTGAAGAAGGTATCACGTGCGGAGTGCCCGATCGCAAGGACTGCCGTCTCCGCAGCAATCTTCTCGGTTTCATTGACCGTTACAGAGGTAAGTCTGCCGTTTTCGATTCCAAAGTCAGTCACTTTTGCCCCGAAACGGACTTCTCCGCCCCAGGCTTCGATCTGTTTCCGCATCGTCGTCACAATTCCGATGAGCTGATCGGTGCCAAGGTGCGGTTTCTGATCGTAAAGAATTTCTTCCGGCGCGCCGCATTCCGTGAAAATCCGGAGCACCTCACGATTTCTGCCGGATGGGTCCTTCACCGAAGTGTTTAATTTTCCATCCGAAAACGTACCGGCTCCGCCCTCTCCGAACTGTACGTTCGATTCCGGGTTCAGAACACCGGTTTTCCAGAATGCATCAACACTCTTCTTTCTCTGCTCCGCGGATTCGCCGCGCTCCAGAACGAGCGGACGGTAACCATGCTTTGCCAGAACATAGGCGCAGAAAAGCCCTGCCGGACCGCTTCCGATGATGACCGGCCGGTGAACAAGGGGCTGTTCTCCGGATTTTGGGAACACGTACGGCTTTTTCTCCGCTTTTACAATCTGATTATTTTTCACTTTCCGCAGTACGGCATTCTCATCTTTCACTTTTACATCAAGCTGATAGACGTACTTTAATTCCGATTTTTTTCTGGCATCAATCGAGCGGCGTAAAAGCTCAATTTCCTGCAGATCGTGTTTTCCGATTTTCAGTGTTTTTCTTATTTTCTGTTCCAGTTCCTCCTGTGTGTGGGTAACTGGAAGCTTTAATTGCTGTATCCGAATCATGCATGTTCTCCTGCTGCAGCTCTTCCGGCTGCGCTTCCGCTGGACCAGGCCCACTGGAGATTATAGCCGCCGCAGACGCCGTCGACGTCCAGGGCTTCTCCCGCAAAGAAAATGCCAGGGTGCTGTACCGATTCCAGCGAATCCGTAAGCTGATCGAGCGTGATGCCGCCCGCACACACCTGGGCTTTTCCAAAGTCGGTCTGGCCGGTGATCTGTAAACGATATGATTTGATGGCGCCTGCCATTTCTTCCGGTATCTTTTTCTTTCCGATCAGAACCGGAATGAGTTTTTCCGGAAGAAGGCCGATCAGAAGCTCTTTTGGCGCTTTATACGGGCAGGTTTCCTGCCGTCTGACAAGTTCTGCAGTAAGCTCCGCTTCCGTCAGCTCCGGGAAGAAGTCTACGAGAAGTTCAGCGCGTTTTTTCTGCATGCAGGCGCGCACAGCGAACCGGGAAATCTGGAATACCGGGATGCCGGAGACACCGTAGTCGGTAAGCTGCAGCTCTCCCTGTTCCGTCAGAATCTTCTGATTTTCAACCAGAAGCGTAATCTTCGCGCGCACCCGAACACCCGCCCAGGCGGAAAACTGGTTTCCTTTGCAGCGGAGCGGGCAGAGGGCCGGGGAAAACGGAATCGAAGCGAGCTGAAGCTGATCGGCAAATCGAAGTGTATCTCCGTCGGAACCGGCGATCTGGGAAGCACAGCTTCCGCAGCAGATGATGACGCTGTCAGCCGGGTACTGCCATCCTTCGGTGCGCACCAGATAACCATTTTCGGCTTTTTCCACTGCAACAGCCGTTTCCCGTGTCTTGATTTTTACCTTTCGGAATCTGGCTTCCAAAACCAGCAGATCAAGAACGGACTGTGCCTGTTCGCTTGCCGGATAAAGCCATCCCTCACGGCTCCGGATGCGGATGCCGAGCTGTTCAAAAAACTGTTCGGTATCCTGTTCGGTAAACTGTTCGAGAACGTGTGATGCACGCTCCTGATTTCCGGTGCGGTAGCACGATGCATCCTGATAACGGTTGGTAAAATTGCACCGTCCGTTTCCAGTCGCAAGGAGTTTTTTGCCCGGTTTATCGTTCTTTTCCAGAACGGTGACTGCGGCACCGAGACGGGAGGCCCAAATCGCCGCCATCAGCCCGCTCGCGCCGCCGCCGATAATTACCACATTTTTTGCCATTATAATGTCACCATACCGGCATCGACCAGTTTCTGAAGGCTCATCAGAATACCGAATTTTGCGTGCTGCCACGTAAGACCGCCCTGGAAGTAGACAGCGTACGGCGGTTTGATCGGGCCGTCAGCGGAAAGTTCAATCGAAGATCCCTGCACGAAAGCACCAGCTGCCATGATAACCGGACTGTCGTAGCCTGGCATATCCCACGGTTCCGGAGAAACGAAACTGTCGACCGGGGCAGCTGCCTGGATACCCTGGCAGAATGCGATGACGCCTTCCGGTTTTCCAAAGGTTACCGCCTGAATGATGTCGTGACGGCTCTCGGTTCCGTTTGGAACAACGGCAAATCCCAGTTTCTCATAAACATTTGCAGCAAAGACAGCACCTTTTAATGCCGCTGCGGTAACGGTCGGTGCCAGGAAGAATCCCTGGTAGAAGGAACCGTTCACACCGAGTGTTGCGCCAACCTCTTTTCCAAGTCCCGGGGAGAGCAGACGGTATGCTGCATTTTCCACGTACTTTTTCTTTCCAACAATGTAACCGCCGGCCGGAGCCAGTCCGCCGCCCGGGTTTTTGATCAGGGATCCGACCATCAGATCTGCACCGACATTGGTCGGTTCGATCGTCTCCACGAACTCGCCGTAGCAGTTATCGACCATACAGATGACATCTGGTTTGATATTTTTAATAAATGCAATCAGTTCACCGATGCGGGTAACAGAAAGCGTCGGTCTGGTCTGATATCCTTTCGATCTCTGAATCGTCACCATCTTTGTCTTTTTGTTGATGGCATTTTTGATTCCTTCGTAATCGAAAGAGCCGTCCTCTTTTAAATCTACCTGGCGGTAAGTTACGCCATATTCCGCAAGAGATCCGACGGACGGGCGGATGCCGATCACTTCCTCAAGGGTGTCGTACGGTTTTCCAACAGGAGAAAGCAGTTCATCGCCCGGGCGGAGATTTCCGGAAAGCGCCGTTGCAAGCGCATGGGTTCCGCAGGCGATCTGCGGGCGTACCAGTGCATCCTCAGTACCGAAGCACGTTGCATAGACCTGCTCCAGCGTATCACGTCCCAGGTCATTGTACCCGTATCCTGTGGTTCCATATAAGCATGCCTCGCTGACCTTGCTTGCCTGCATGGCGTGGATGACCTTTAACTGGTTGTATTCTGCGATTTCATCAATTTTTGCAAAACGCTCTTTTAATTCTTCCTCAATTTTCGTTCCAAATGCGAAAACCTCTTTGGAAATGCCAAGTGTGCTGTACATAGCAGATTTTTCTGTCAACATGATTGTCCTCCTTCTTTCTTTGCATCGGCCGAAACGATTTCGTTCCAGCGATCCAGCATATAGGATAATATTTTTTCTTCGTCGTAGTCAAAATCCGGCTTGTTCAGCCAGATCACATCCTTTTCCCGGCGGAACCAGGTCAGCTGCCGTTTGGCAAAATGACGGGTGTCCCGCTTGATGATATAGACGGCCTCCTCCAGCGTGCATTCGCCCGCAAGATACGGGAACAGTTCTTTGTAGCCCAGTCCCTGCATGGAGACAAGATCTCTTGTGTATCCCATTTCTTTCAAACGGAAAACTTCATCAACCAGTCCGTCGCGGATCATCTGATCGACGCGCCTGTCAATGCGGTCATACAGAATCGAACGTTCGTCGTTCAGCACAAAATAAGCAGAACAGTACGGAGATTCCTTCTGCTTCTGCTCCTCGTTGTGCTCCGAAATCTTCTGTCCTGTCTCGTGATAATATTCCAGCGCCCGGATTACACGTTTTACATTATTCGGGTGAATCGTCTCCGCGGAAGCAGGATCAACCTCGGAAAGTTCCCGGTACAGTTCTGCCGCGCCTTCCTCCGTTGCTGCTTTTTCTTCCAGCTGTTTCCGGATCGGCAGTTCACCGTGCGATTCCGTAAAATCAACTTCTTTTAAAAGCGCCTGGATATAAAAGCCGGTGCCGCCCGTCACGATCGGAATCTGTCCGGCGGCGTATATTTTTTCCATCGCTTCATGCGCCAGTTCCACAAACTTCACGACGTGAAACTCTTCGGAAGGATCGAGCACATCGATCAGATAATGCGGAACGCCGCACATCTCCTCTGGGCGGATTTTGGCAGATCCGATATCCATATGGCGGTAGACCTGCATGGAATCCGCGGAGATAATGGCCCCATTCACCGCTTTGGCAAGCGAAATCGACAGCTTCGTCTTGCCGACAGCGGTCGGACCGGTCAGGATAATCAAAGGTTTTTTCAAAAAAATCACCTACACAATTCTCTTAAATTTCTTTTCCAGTTCCCGCTTCGAGAGGGAAATGATCGTCGGGCGGCCGTGCGGGCAGTGGTACGGATCTTCGAGTGTCAAAAGCTCGGCAATCAGCTGTTCCGCCTCCGCATAGGAAAGATGGTTGTTCCCCTTGACAGCGGCCTTGCACGACATGGTCGCCAGACGGTCTTTTAAGATCTCCAGCGGCTTTTCGCGGACCTCCTCGAGATTGTCAAGAATCTCGATAAACAGTTCTTCTGTCGCAATGCCGTACAGATTGTGCGGCACAGCGTTGATCGCATAGTCCTTTCCGCCGAACGGGGAAATTTCATAGCCGAAGGACTGGAAGACATCCATGTAACGGGTCACAAGATCTGCTTCCTGCGGCGTTAAGGAGACGATCAACGGAGGACTCACCATCTGGGATGTGACGTTCTTTTCCCGGTAATTCTTCATCATCCGTTCAAACAGCACCTTCTCGTGTGCGGCATGCTGATCGATGATGTAGAGATTCTCGCCGTACTGAATCAGCCAGTACGTATCGAAAACCTGGCCGATAATGCGGTGCGATTTCTCTGCCTCCGGGGTAAGAAACTGCTCATCAAAGAGCTGCATCTGGCCTTCCGGCTCAGACGAAGCGGATGCAGATGAACGTTCTTCCGGCATGGAAGGCGTCTGCGGAACCGTCTCTGGCTCCTGCGGATGCTGTATTGTTTCCACGCTTGAGCGGCCTGCTGGTTTTGTAACTTCCTGCTCCGCATTGCTGCTCTCCTGCTGCTCCCACGCTTTTACATCCTTATTCCACGCTGCTGCCTGCTGTGATTCAGCCATACGATTCGGTGTCTCTGTCTGCACAGAATGATCTGCCGTCTTTGGCACGTTTCCTGCACCCGGCTCAAACAGTTCTTCCTCTTCCCGCGTCATTCCCGTCGTCTGCTGAACCGGCACATACGTTTTCGCTGCGCGGTATCCATTTCGTTCCACCTCCGGGAAAATCGGCATTCTTCTGCTCTGGCTGGAAACCGGCTCCACCGGAAGGGACTGCCGTGCAAAGCCTTCTTTTACCTGCCGTTTCTGCTCGAACGGTTCCGGAACAACAATCTGTTCTTTCCGTGCCGCTTTTTCCTCTGCTTTCCGTTCCCTGTCGGAAGAAAGCGAAACCTTCACAATCTGCTCCCTGTGATTCAGGGCATCCGAGATCATATCACGCATCTGGCGGTAAATCTCCTCCTGATGGGAAAATCGCAGTTCCATCTTCGTCGGATGCACATTGACGTCGACTGCTTCTCCATCCATCTGGACATAGAACAGCGTAAACGGATATTTATGCTGCATCATCGATGTCTGATATCCGTCCTCGATCGCGCGGGCCAGCAGCTTGCTCCGCACATACCGTCCATTCACGTAATAATTTTCAAAATTCCGGTTTCCCCTCGAGATCACCGGTTTTCCGATAAAGCCGTCGATCGTCATCAGCGGGCTTTCCGAGTGAATCTCGATCAGCTCCCGCGCGATGTCGCGGCCGTAGATATTATAGACCAGTTCTTTTAAATTCCGGTTGCCGCTCGTATGGAGCTTCACCTGTGAATTCACCATATATTTAAACGAAATCCCCGGGTGCGACAGCGCAAGCTGCTCCACAACGGAAGTCACCGCATTCGCCTCCGTGACCGGCGTTTTCAGGAATTTCTGACGAGCCGGCGTGTTGTAAAAAAGATTCCGGATCAGAAAGGTTGTTCCGGTCGGGGCACCGACCTCCTCATTGGCCTTCTCCGCGCCGCCCTCAATCACATACCGCGTTCCCGTCAGAGCATCCGGCGTTTTCGTAATCATCTCGACCTGCGCAACCGCCGAGATACTCGAGAGCGCCTCGCCGCGGAAGCCAAGAGATGCAATCTGCACGAGTTCTTCCACGGAACGGATCTTACTCGTCGCGTGGCGCAGAAAAGCGAGCGGCACCTGTTCGGCCGGAATGCCGCTTCCATTGTCCGTGATCCGCACCAGCGAAATACCGCCGTCGCGGATTTCCACGGTGATCGCCGTCGCACCGGCGTCCATTGCATTTTCCACCAGCTCCTTTACCACGGAAGTCGGCCGTTCCACGACCTCACCGGCCGCAATTTTATCGATCGTATTCTGATCCAGTACTGCTATGGTAGCCATGTTGTTCCTTTCTGTTTCGGATTGTATTCTAACTTATGTTCTGGTTCAGTATTCCCTATTTCCAGCGGTTTTTCACCTTTCCCTGGAAACGGTACAGGGTATTTAAAGCATCCATCGGCGTCATGTTCGAGATATCAAGTTCGGAGAGCTCCTGGATGATATCATCATCCTGCACCGTATCGAACAGCGACATCTGTGCCATATCGACCTCGTCGTAGTGAACCGGCTTTGCTTTCGGTTTCTTCTGCATCGTCAGGTCCTTGACCGCAGCAGTGATATCGGCATCACTTAACTGCTCCACCAGCTCCTGCGCCCGGGAGAGCACCGACTCCGGCACACCTGCAAGACGCGCTACCTGGATACCGTAGCTTTTATCTGCGCCGCCCTGCACAATTTTACGCAGGAACACGATATCGTCGCCCTTTTCCTTGACGGCAATACAATAATTGTGCACGCCCGGCAGCTTTCCTTCGAGCTCCGTCAGTTCGTGGTAATGCGTGGCAAACAGCGTTTTCGCACCGAGCAGCTTCGGATTCGCCACATGCTCGATGACCGCCCAGGCGATCGAAAGACCGTCGAATGTACTCGTACCTCTTCCGATCTCATCGAGAATCAGCAGACTGTTCGAAGTCGCATTCCGAAGAATATTTGCCACCTCCGTCATTTCGACCATAAAGGTACTCTGGCCGCTTGCAAGGTCATCGGATGCGCCCACACGGGTAAAGATCCGATCCACAATACCGATGTTTGCCTTCGAAGCCGGAACAAACGAACCGATCTGTGCCATCAGCACAATGAGGGCCGTCTGGCGCATATACGTCGATTTACCGGCCATGTTCGGTCCGGTGATGACAGAAACGCGGTGGTCACCGTTGTCAAGCAGGGTATCGTTTGCGATAAACATATCGTTTGGAATCATCTTCTCGACCACTGGGTGACGGCCGTCCTTGATATCAATCTTTCCGCGGCTGTTCAGCTTCGGACGCACATAGTGGTTGTGCTCGGCAACGTAGGAAAGCGATGCATACACATCGAGCCGTGCCAGAGCCTGCGCCGTGCGCTGAATCCGCTCCGCCTCACCGGCAACCGTATCGCGCACCGTACAGAAAAGATCGTATTCCAGCGCATACAGCTTATCCTCCGCACCGAGAATCGTATCCTCGAGTTCCTTGAGGCGCGGGGTAATGTAGCGCTCCGCATTCGTCAGGGTCTGTTTTCTTGTATAGTAATCCGGCACGAGGTCTTTAAACGAGTTCGTTACCTCCAGATAGTAGCCAAATACCTTGTTGTATTTGACCTTCATATTTTTGATGCCGGTTTTCTCGCGCTCACTTGCTTCCAGCTCACTCAGCCACTGTTTTCCCTCAGTCTTGGCGTGACGGTAATTATCGACCATCTCGTTGTAGCCGTCCTTGATCATACCGCCGTCGCGCATCAGATACGGTGGATCATCGACGATTGCCGCATCGACAAGCTGATAGAGGTCCTCGAGCGGGTCGAGATCCTCCTGAATCTGTGCCAGAGCGCCGCCGTCAAACGAATTTAAGAGCTGTTTAATGTAAGGCAGCATCTGCAGCGATGATTTAAAGGCAATCAAGTCACGCGGATTCGCGGACTGGTAGCTGATTCTTCCGACAAGACGTTCCAGGTCATAGACCGGGCGGAGATATTCGCGGATTTCCTCGCGGATCATCGCCTGTCCTGTCAGGGCCTCTACCGCATCGAGTCTTGCGTTAATTTCATCCTCATCAATCAGCGGCTGCTCTACATAGCTTCGAAGAAGACGTGCGCCCATTGCCGTGCGTGTTTTATCAAGAACCCAGAGCAGGGAGCCTCGCTTCTGCTTCTCACGCAGTGTCTCCACCAGTTCCAGATTCCGGCGGCTGGAGCTGTCAATCAGCATATATTTATCTGTCACATACGGTGTAATCGAATTCATGTGAGACAGATCCGATTTCTGTGTTTCGTGCAGATACTGGAACAGCGCACCGGCTGCAATTGTTCCGCAGTTGTAATCAGCGATGCCAAGGCCCTCCATGGTCGCCGCATGGAACTGCTCCTGCAGTGTACGGCGGCAGATGTCATCATCGAAATACCAGTCTTCCAGCGCGTTGACGCAGATATGAAGGCGGGTCCGGAGATCCTCCACATCAATCCCGCAGAGCAGGAATGACTGATTGCAGATGATTTCCGCCGGCATAAATTTCGTGATCTCATCCACAAGGCGGCGCGGCTTGTCCATTTCCGTGACGAGGCACTGGCCGGTGGAGATATCTGCCGTAGAAATGCCAAAGCATCCCTCCATGCAGACGATCGACATGATGTAGTTGTTCTTCGTCTCATCGAGTCCCTGCGGGATCAGCGTCGTACCCGGTGTGACAACGCGGATGACTTCGCGCTTTACCATGCCCTTTGCCTGTTTCGGGTCCTCCATCTGCTCGCAGATCGCAACCTTATGGCCGTTCTCTACAAGACGGTTGATATACCCTTCTGCAGCGTGATACGGGATACCGCACATCGGAGCGCGCTCCTCCATGCCGCAGTCCTTTCCGGTCAGCGTAAGCTCAAGTTCTTTGGATACCAGGGTGGCATCCTCGAAGAACATTTCGTAGAAATCACCTAAGCGGTAAAACAAAATGGTATTAGCCGGGTCAGTCAAGCCCGTCTTCGTCTGGCAATAATGTACCATCATCGGGGAAAGCTTCTCACACTGATCCAGCGCATCCTGTGCTGTCACAGGCCGCGTGGACATCAGTGCCGGAGCTTTTACCGCTGTGTTTTTTGTTTCTGTATCATTCATTTGTATTTCATACCTTTTCTCAAGAATAAATATAAGAAGTATAACAAACGTCATACCTGCACAATTTTAGCATGAAACCAGAAATTGTGCAAGATTCACAAGCGTATAAAATGCCCCCTTCCTGTCAGTGGTTTTTTCTCAAAACCAGCCGTCCAGGAAGCGAGCATTCCCTTTAATTTTTCTTTTTTTGTCTCCATTTCGAGAAAGACGAACCAATCAGCATGATCAGAATAAAAATGACAGCAACCGTTTCATAAATCTGCACGCCGGTGTTGACAGGATTGTCGTCAATCGAACGGTAATCCCTCGCCAAACGCCACAGCATTGCCATCCGGTCCATGAAATCAATCTGCCGCGTGCCGTCCGTCTCGGTCTTAAAAACGGCACAGTAAAGATTCGTGTACCACTGGTCAAGAAGACTGACCCCGGATCGCCCGATCTTTCCGCTGCCGATCTCCTCGTCATTTTCATCATACAGAATCCTTCCGCTTCTCGAACTCTGGTAATCGAGCGGCGTCTCATCCACATCAAGGAAAATCAGTCTTGTATCTTTTCCATAGGAGGTATCCACATACTGCTCCTGCGCATAGCCAAGACACGTACCGGATGCGTCGTAATAGCCGTACGTCGTGCCGGAGTTTTCTTTGGCATTGATGGGCTCATCCTCCACATAGTCAATCGAAAACCACTCCTCATCGTTGATGTAGACTGTATTCTTCTGAAGATAGCCCGCCACTTTTCCGTCCGCCACAATCTTCGTCTTTCGTTTGCTTCCATACAGATCAAAGTAGATTTCTATGGTTTCTGCCGAGGTAAGCGCCTCTTTTGCCTCATCCGCAGTTGCAAACTCAGATTCCGGAACTTTTTCTTTTCCGCAGCCGTCAAGCACCAGAGCGGCGGCAAGAAAAAGACCAGCGGCTGTATATATTCTCTTTTTCAACTGCCTTTTTCCTCCGCCTTACTTGTTATCTTTGTAATACTCATTCGCCTCATCGTACATCATATCGAGCAGCGCGTATTTATCCTGGAAATCCATCACCTGCGTACCGTTCTCCTCCAGGTTCACATAGAGATTGCACTGTGAACCGGACCAGTCCATCTCTTTTTTGGCAGAGCCGATCACCGTTCCGCCCTCGGTGTACAGTGTATGGCCATCCTCCGATGCATAATATGGTTTTTCGTTCAGATCTGCATCGAGAAAGATAATGTAATACGCTTCCGGCATCTGATTCGGTGTCGTCACGCGTTCCTGTGCATAGCCGAGCAGGTTGTTGTCCGGATCGTAGAATGCATAGGTGGTAGCGGATTTTGTTATCTTATTGATTTCTTCATCTGTCACAATTTTCATATGGAACCATTCTTCACCGGAAATAGAGATCGTCCAGGTCTGATCAAAGAGACCGCTGTTTTTCATATACGCGGCAGCCTTTTCATCCGCATAAATGTTTCCCGAAGCGTCAACGTTATCCAGATCACAGCGCATCCGGACAGAGGAAGCCGATGCAAGGGCTTCTTTCGCCTCATCCACGTTTTCATACCCTAACTTTTCTTCTGCCGCCGAGCAGCCGCACAGAAGCAGAAGTCCTGCTGTAAAACTCAAAAACAATTTTGTCGTTTTTCTCATAGATTCCCCTCTCTTTCTTTTGTCAGGACCGATTGGAAAGACCGCCGTCCTTGTCGCGTGCCAGTTCTCTTGCCGCCATCACAGCGAGTGCGGTCAGCTGCGGCAGATATTTTGCATCGTAGACAATCAGAAACGCATTGTCGAACATGATGTTTCCGACGGTAAGATCCATATTGTCGACGATGGCGCCGATCATGGTTCCGTTCAGTTTTACCGAGTAATTGTGGCCGATGGAGCCGGCGTATTCCCGGAGTTCCAGTTTTCCCTCCGGCAGTTCCATCGAGAACTGATCCCGTACGAGTGCAAACTGCTTTTTCAACACACCATACGGCTCGCCGTACAGATAAAAACGGTAGGTCGGCAGCGCGTGGAGCAGTTCCTTCGTCATGCGAAAAATTTCCGTGTGCATCGCATCGTAGATATAAAACGTTTTCAGCGGCTTCTCCATGGAGATCATGGCAATCATATCCGTCATGGAATTGTAGCTCTCCGGGGTTGCCATGGACCAGATAGCAATGCCGAAAATCAGGACAACCGTGGCGATGGTGAGTGTGATCGTCTCTCCGTAGCCGACCGCCATCAGATAGATGCCCAGCAGCGTGACAGCGCCGCCTGCGATGCGGAATTTCCATTTTCTCTTTTTCAACTGAATACCGCCTCCTCTCTTTTCATTACTTTTATTGTACTTGCTCCCCTTTTTTGTGTCAATTGAAACTCGCTCCTCCGCTCTATTTTGTTCTGCCTAGCGGGACAAAGAAAGCGTGTCGGCGCATCTTTTTTGTCAGAATGCATCCGGCACGCTTTGTTTCAAAAATTTAATGAACGAAAAGAAATTATGAAACTGGAATCACGCGTCCCGTTTCTGCCATGGTTCGATGGGAAATGGAAATTACGGTACGGTTTTTGGAAACCCTTTGCAGTGCATTTAATACCATTTTTTCCGTCTCTGCATCAAGGTTTGCGGTAATCTCATCGAGGAGCAGAATTTCAGGCTCCGCTGCGGCTGCGCGGGCAATCGAGAGAAGCTGCCACTGGCCCTGTGAGAAGAGATCCTGTGTACAGATCGTATCATATTGGTCCGGAAGCGCCTCGATGGTCTTTGCAAGTCCGGTCAGCTCTGCTGCTTTTTTTACATCTATATCCGAAATCTTTGCATCATACAAAGTAATCTGGTCTTTTACCGACCCCGGCACCATGTGGAACGACTGCTCCACATAGCCGAAAACCTTTCGTTTCTTTGCATCCGGCAGATCGACAGATGGAACGCCCCAAACCAGAACCTTTCCTTTCTGTGGTGCATATAAACCGAGCAGCAGTTTGAAAATGGTACTCTTTCCGGCACCTGTTCGTCCCGAAAGTGTTACCTGCTCGCCTTTTTTGATCCGCAGACTCACATCGTTTAAGATGACCTGGCTTTTGTCATATCCAAACGTCACATTTTTTAACTCAGCCGCCATGCCATAATCTTTATTTGCAGTCAGCGCAGCCGGCTCTTTCTTCTCTTTCAGGCTGTAAAATTCATTGATTCTTTCCATACCGGCAAACGCAGACTGAATCGTCTGGATTTCCATACCAAGGCTCTCGACCGGAGTAAAGATCTGGGAAATATAGTTTATAACAGCAACGGCGGTTCCGGCGGACATACCGAACAGCTTTAAAACGGTCGGATTGCCGGAGGCCGAAAGCAGCATGACAACAGCAACAACAATGGCATTTAAAATCAGGATTACCGGAGAATAGACGGCATCGTAAAAATTGGTCTTCTCCATTGCGCTGTAGCTGTCATCAATATAGTGCGCATACTGCTGCTCCATATACGTCTCTTTCTGCAGACAGTGGATGGTACGGATGTTGTGCAGCGTCTCCGGAACGTGACCCGAAGCACGGCTGACTGCACGGCGGTTGGCAATCTGGGAGGCCAGCATGTTTTTCTGGACATAACGGGTAAAGAGGAAAAGAACAGGGAGTAAAATAATCAGAACAATCGTAAGTCCACGGTTAGTCACCCAGATGACGGCAAGAATGCTTAAGATTTTGCACGCATCGGCAAACATACTGATGATCCCGGAGGTGAACAAGTTTTCCACTGTGTCGACATCACCGACAAATCTTGATACGAGAGCGCCCGGCTCCTGGCGGTTCAGCTCGTTGGCGGATAGGCGTCCGAACTTTTCCATCAGACTGCTTCGGAGTGCATGTGTAATTTTCTGGCCGAATACCGTCAGAAGACTCTCTCTTGCCGACTCCAGAAGACCCGTCAGGGCAAGAAGTCCGAAATACAGCAGAATTCCTTCCATCCAGAGGGTATGTTTATTTGTCAAAAGGTCAATCAGTTGTGCCAGCACAAGCGGCGGGAGCAGTGCGAAAATAACCGCACCGCAGACGACTGCAAAAAGTGCGGCTGATAAAACGCCGTGTTTTCTAACGGTTTCTTTGATTACCCGCAATACAGATTCTTTCTTTTGCATCAAAAGCTGCCTCCCTTCGTCTGATTGCTGCAGAGCTCTGCGTAAGACGGAACCGTTGCAAGGAGCTCCTCATGTGTGCCGACTTTCGTATGGCGCTCATCCATCCAGATGACCTGATCCATCTGATCAAACAGATAGAGGCGATGGGAAATGAGGATCATAATAGAGTCTTTTGCCAGTTCTTTTAAATTTGCAAAAATCTGTGCTTCCGTCTTCTGGTCGAGTGCCGAAAACGGATCATCGAGAATCAGAACCGGCCGTTTGTGATACAGAGTTCGCGCAAGGGCAAGGCGCTGCGCCTGACCGCCAGAGAGACGGACACCGCCCGTTCCGACCAGAGTATGAATTCCGTTTTCCATTGCTTTCACTTCATCTTCCAGGCAGACGACTCGGATCATCTCCTCTGCGCCCTGTTTTCCGCCGAGGCGGATATTGTCTTCCACACTTCCATGAAACAGCTCCGGATCGTGGCCGAGATAACCGATGATGCGGTTCCGGTCTGTTTTTTCCATTTTTCCAAGCTCTTTTCCGCCGAAAGTGATGCTTCCCTCATACGGTGATTCGCAGAGAAAGGTCTTTCCAAGCGTTGATTTTCCGCATGCAACCGGTCCCGTCACACCAATGATCTGGCCCGGAGCTGCTTCAAACGACAGATCATGGATGATCTCTTTTCCGTTCGGATAGGCAAAATGCAGATGATCGACCGAAAGCTTTGCAGGCGCTACGGCCGGAAGCTCTGGTTCGGCTTTCGAATTTTGCAGCAGAGGTTTGATTCGTTTCCAGGAAACCTGCGCTTTATGCACTGCATTAAAAAGCTTCGCTGCGCTCGATGATTTGGTGGCAAGCTTCGTGTAGCAGGACAAAAATGTGGTAAATACGGCAATGGTCCACGGTGTCCAGCCCTCATGCAGGACGTTTCTGCCTCCAAAATACAGGATAAACAGAATGCTCGTCATCGAGATCATACGGTAAATCGGCGGCATAGCTGTATTCCAGATATTGGCGCGCACAGCGGCGGATTCATAAGCCGAAAGCTTCTCCTCATAAGCGGCCTTTCTGTCCTCCTCACAGCCAAAGACACGATACGTGATGGCATTTGTCGCACGGTCCAGGGTTGCAGCACTTAATGCACCCGACTGTACCTTATAGGCAGCGCCCGTTTTCTGTACCATGACCTTCATCTTTTCGGCAATCACATAAGAAACCGGTGGGAAAATCATGCAGAGAAGAGCCAGTTTCCAGTCGTACCAGAGCAGCATACACGCATAGGCGAGAAGGGCAACACCGGTATCAAAGATTTCCGTTGTAAATTTCCGCATTCCTTCTACGCAATCGTCTACATCGAGAATGGCCTTCGTCAGTACAGTTCCGGTACCTTCCGCTTCCAGCTCCAGACGGCATTTGCGAACCAGCGTTCCGTAAAGAATCTGCTTCATATGCCGGTTGACGTTGTTGGCAAATCTTCTGACATAGAACCGTTTGAAATAGCGGGAAACCTGCACAATGCCAATACTCACAACATAGGCCGTGACCAGCATCAGCATCTGGTGGAAGGTTCCTGTGCCACCCAGGAGATCAACCAGCTTTCCTGTCATTTTTCCCTCAAACCAGGGACCTGCAAGAAGTCCCAGATTATAGATGAGGCCGGAGACCGTAACAAAAAAGAGGGTTTTCCATTCTTCCTGAAAGTAAGAAAGCACCCGGTTCGGGCGAAAGGTTTCATCCTTCATCGCTGCTGCCTCCTTCTGCTGTTGCTTTTATTGTTTTATCTGCTTTTTCACTTAAAATTTTTGAAAGTTCCGCAAAATGATTCTGCCGTTCTCTCTTCGATTTCCAGTACAGCTTGTCCAGCGTTCTGCAGAAATTTTCTGCCTCCTCTTTGGGAAGCTCCGAGAGCAGCCATTCGTAAAAGACCGTTTCAATCTCCGCCTTGGAATTTTTCAGGGATTCTGCTTTTTCGGTAGCATACAGAAGCTGGCTTCTGCCGTCCCACGGATTCGGCTTCCGGACCAGATATCCTTTTGCCTCCAGGTTTGCAGCACGTCTTGCGGCAGCTCCTTTATCAATCTTCAGCTGTTCGCGCACTTCCGTCTGCGTGATGCCGGGATTGTGGCGCACCAGATGGATAAAATCAAATTCTGCTGTGCCGATGCCCTCTTCTTTCATTGCCTGAACCGTAAATTTCCCGGCTTCCCGCGCTATTTTTGTTATTTTCCGTTCGGTTGGATCCATTTTTTCTGTTCCTCCTGTCCATTTGATTCGTTTAAACGGCTCCAAAAAGATGCACATACAACTAATTAGATGATAGTACAACTAATTGAAATTGTCAATCTATAGATCTTCCGGTTGACGAAGTATCGTCCGGACTTTATAATAGAAGTATTCGGCTGTTAAAAACAGTCAGTCTATCAATAAGGAGATGTATCTTATATGGAAAAGAAACATACGCGCGGCAGCTTTACCGGATCGATCGGCTTCGTACTTGCTGCTGCAGGAAGCGCGGTTGGACTGGGAAATATCTGGCGTTTCCCTTATCTTGCCGCAAAAGACGGAGGCGGAACTTTTATTTTGGTTTATATCGTACTGGCTCTGACCTTTGGATTTACGCTGCTGACAACGGATATTGCCATCGGCAGAAAAACGGGACAAAGTCCGCTTGTCGCTTATGGAAAAATTCACCCGGGCTGGAACGGCCTTGGCCTTCTCGCCAGTATCGTGCCGGTTGTCATTCTGCCTTACTACTGCTCCATTGGCGGCTGGGTATTAAAATACCTGTCTGTGTTTCTCACCGGACATGGCACTGCTGCTGCCGAGGATGGTTACTTTACCGGCTATATTACCGGTACATGGCAGCCGATTGTGTGGTTGGGAATCTATCTTTTTCTTACCGCATTCGTTGTATACCGTGGTGTCAATAAGGGAATTGAAAACTACAGCAAAATTCTGATGCCGATCCTTCTGATTTTAATCATCGGAATTTCTGTTTTTTCTCTGACCCTGACTCATACCGATGCAGACGGTGTCGTCCGCACGGGACTGCAGGGTATGAAAATTTATCTTGTTCCAAATTTTAAAGGAATGACGCCGCAGAAATTTTTCACCGTCTTTGTCGACGCACTCGGACAGCTTTTCTTTTCGATCAGTGTCGCGATGGGTATCATGGTTGCCTACGGCTCCTACGTAAAAAAAGAAACAAACCTGATGAAATCGATCAACCAGATCGAAATTTTCGACACCATTGTTGCGCTGCTCGCCGGTTTGATGATCGTTCCTGCCGTATTTACCTTTATGGGAACAGAGGGTATGTCTGCCGGCCCTGGTCTGATGTTTGTCTCCCTGCCGAAGGTCTTTCAGTCCATGGGAGCAGCAGGCGGCGTAATCGGAACCATTTTCTTTCTTATGGTCTCCTTTGCAGCCATTACATCTTCCGTATCGGTCATGGAATCCATTGTTTCCTGTATGATCGACAAATTTCACATCAGCAGAAAGAAGAGCACTGTGATTGTAACGGTTTATGCGTGCCTCGTCGGCATCATCGTATGCCTCGGCTACAATGCGCTTTATTTTGAACTGAAGCTTCCAAATGGCGCAACGGCTCAGATTCTGGATGTCATGGACTTTATCAGCAATAACCTTCTGATGCCGCTTGTCGCACTTCTCTCCTGTATTCTGATCGGATGGGTTGTAAAGCCGCAGGTCATCATCGATGAGGTGACGCTGGGAGGATATAAGTTCGGAAGAAAGAGGCTGTATATCGTCATGGTGAAGTTTATTGCACCCGTACTCCTTGCCGCACTGCTGCTGCAGTCGTTCGGCATCTTAAGCGTCTGATCACTGCGATACCAGATTGCTACGTGCTTTGCACTCACGCAATCTTCAAAAACATTCGTAATCCGCTCATTTTTCTTCGAAAAATGGCTACTTACTTATGTTTTTTGGCGAGTCAAGAGATCAAAAAAGCATGTTTTCCGGTGGCTTTTCCAGAAAACATGCTTTTTTTGTGCCTGTCTGCACATAGTTCTAACAGGTGAAACCCTTACATCCTGCGAATTAACGTTCCATTTACACCAAGTATCTCTCCGTCAAATTCCCGGGCGAAAAGTACTTCCCCGTCTCCTTTTACTTTTATTTTCTCATCCGATGCGTTGAGCAGAACTTCGATTCTATTTCCCTCTTCATCTAATTTAATATACTCTACACACCGATCATTCTCATAGACATTCGGGAAATGGAAATGCAGGCTTCTGCACATTTTTTCATTTCTTCGAAGCATAATCAGTTTCCGCATCGTTGCAATTCTTTCCTGATTCTCTTTGCCTTCAATCTCACTCCATGGCATACATCTTCTGCAGTCCGGATCGTGCGCACCTTCCATTGCGATCTCCGTTCCATAATAAATACAGGGGCTTCCCGGAAGCGTAAAAAGGACTGCAAGCTGCTGGTAGAACTTATCCAGATCGTGAAAACGGTTCATCAGCCTCTCGGTATCGTGGGAATCCAGGAGATTAAAAAGTACATCGTTATTTTGTTGCATATACATGGTATAGCAACGGTTTACCATATATTCAAATTCTTCTTTTTTCATTGTTTTATCAAGAAAGAAATCATGGATTCCGCTAAGCAGCGGGTAGTTCATGACAGAATCATATTCATCTCCCTGCAGCCACTGGCTTGCATCATGCCAGATTTCCCCCAGAAGATAAATATCCGGCTTTATCGTTTTCAAATGCTCTCTTATCCGCTTTAAAAACCTGTGTGACACTTCGTTTCCTACGTCGAAACGAATTCCGTCGATATCAAACTCCCGTACCCAGTCCTCGCAGATTTTACAGAAATACTGTATCACCTCTTCCTTGTTTGTGTTCAGCTTTGGCATCCCGTCTGTAAATGCAAAGGAATAGAACCGCCTGTCTTTGGTGTCTCCCCTTTTTTGAACCTGATCCCAGTCTTCTACCATAAACCAGTCCGCATAACGAGACTCCTTTCCATGCTCCAGGATATCTAGCCACGGCTCAAATTTTCTTCCACTATGGTTAAACACTGCATCTACCATAATACGGATTCCTTTTTCATGCGCTTCTCTGCAAAGCGCTTTCATCGTATCTGTATCGCCAAAGGACGGATCTATTTTTGTATAATCGGTCGTATCATATTTGTGGTTGGATTCTGCTTTCATGATCGGATTCAGATAAATACCGGTAATCCCAAGTTCCTGCAGATACGATAATCTCTGACGGATCCCTTCCAGGTTTCCTCCGAATTTTTCTTCATTTGTTACGGTTCCGTGATTTCTCCAGGGCGTGATATCATCTCCGTTTTTTTCCGGTGTCCCGTTGCAGAACCGATCCGGGAAAATCTGATACCAGATCGTTTCGTTTACCCATGCCGGTGTGCGATTGATATCTGCCGGGTTCATCCAGGGTACAATAAAGCACTGCTGCATACGGCCATCCATCCGGAGCTGTTCTTCTGTCAGAAAACCATCCTCAAAATAATACCAGACTTCCTTTTCCGTCCGCAGCTCGAAATAATATTTGCATCTTTTGTATTCCGGAAGAAGCGTTGTTGTCCACCAGATCTGATAAGGCAGACGTTTTTTATATATTATTTCTTCTCTTTTTCCGATCCATTTTTCTTTTCCGCCCAAAATTCCGGCTTCGTAAGGATCTCCGTAATGGATAAATACCTGTTTAACATCATATCCTGTCTTGATATTTACGATCAGTCTGTCCTCATCCAGGGCATAACTCATCTGTTCTGAAGTTTTATGGTATACACCGCTAAATTCCATCTCATTTTCCTCCCGCATAGCTCTAAAGCTGTTTTTGCATCCTTGTAAGAAACACGATCACTTTTTTGTTTCGTATTGTTTCGTAGTTTTACTATAAGCCTTTTTTATTTCTTCGTCAATCAATTTCCATTTTTCCCTGCACTTTCGTAAAATTCAGATAATTTTCAGGATGATTTTTGTGCAGGATGCTTTCTTCTTTCGAAACTTGACGAAATATTTCTTTTTCAAGGTATTGATTGCTTTTTATCTTATGTTTTTATATAATGAGTTAAAAGAACTCCACCACGATAGCTGGGAGTTTACATTTTTTATTTTGTGAAAGGATTGCCGATTATGACTACCATTCAGGATATTGCTGATCAAATGGGAATTTCCAAGAGCACGGTATCCAAAGCTCTTAATGACGCGCCTGATATCAGCGAATCTTTACGGAAACAGGTTTTGGAAACTGCCGTAGCTCTGGGTTATACGAAGCTGCGGCGTTATAAGAAATCGACGAAAAAAGTCTGTATTATAATAGAAAAAGAGAATATGCGGTATCAGGAACCGCATCATTTTGCCTATGATATCCTGGTGGGTTTTCGTCAGATGGCAGAACCTGCCGGATTTGACGTTGAAATTGTGCCTGTTGATATTAAGGCCCAAAGAGACCAGCATTATGATGTTTTTATGCTGGAGCATGATTATATAGGCGCTTTTGTGGTCGGTTTTTCCCTCAGCGATCCCTGGATTCAGGACTTTAAGGTCAGCCGCACACCGGCTGTTCTTTTCGACAACTATATGGTAGGGAATCCTTCCACCGCTTATGTAGGTATTGATAATGAGGAGGGAATGGAACTTGCCGTCTCTTATCTTGCCGGACTTGGACACCGGAAGATCGCCTATCTGAGCAGTTCCCTCGGTGCCCGGGTTCTCCAAGCACGTCATGCGGCCTTTCTCCGTTCCATGCACCAGCATGGACTGAAGACTTCTCCTGCTACGATCGGCTGTTCTTATTATCTGTCAGAATGTATGGAAAAGCATCTTCCCCGTTTCCTGGAAAACGGAATCACTGCTATTATTTGCAACCAGGATACCCTTGCAAGTGCAACGCTCACGCAATGTCAGCAGCTGGGATTCCAGATTCCTGATGATATCAGCATTATTGGATTTGATGATCTGCCGATTGCTGCTTGTACGTCACCGCCCCTTACGACCATCAGACAAGATCGGCTGGAACTTGGGAAAAGTGGATTTTTTGCATTGTCAAGTCTTCTCAATCACATCCCGATCAGTACGTATTTGTTGCATGCACAGCTAATCCAGCGGGAATCGACAGGGAAGGTTCCTCTATAAATTCATCTCATCAACAATATTGGCCGGTTTTACAGTCATTTCTACCCATGCCGGGATAAAACCGCTTTTAACAGCGTTTCTTACAGATCTGACATTAGACCAGGCGGTACAGTAAAACGGTACTTTGCCCCTGTTTATGATCTCTTTTGTAAGTCTGCTAGTCAGTGCAGAGGCAATCCCCTGTCGTCTGTATTCCGGCAAAACATCCACACCGATCTGCCACATATCGTCGCAATCGGCAGAACAGGCGGCGAGTCCCACCAGCGTGCTTCCATCATATGCGCCGACGCCAAGTACATCCAGATTCTTCCGATCTTCGCAAAGCGCATTGCTCCATTCCGGCAGATACAAGTTTGCAAAATCTTCCTGTGTCAATATTCGTGTTTCATAAACACAGGAAAGAGTCGGTATCCGGCTGATGTCCGGCAGATAGTATTCTGCCATGAAACATATTTTGTGCCCTTTTTCAGCTAAACGTTCATTCAGCCAATGCATGTTTGGTGTCTCAAAGCAGTGGTAAAATTCTTTAGGTTAGAATCGATGATGGGGTAAACGAAAAAGCAGTTTTGGCATT
>OLGM01000121.1_pt1 | contig 58023 bp, 60 predicted proteins | sample 1606001 | NCBI WGS metagenome assembly OLGM01 (sample SAMN03283294) | human gut metagenome | biome: human-associated habitat; material: feces | host: Homo sapiens | place: Peru | collected 2012
TTTGAAGCTATGTTAACCATACTACCACTTTCCTTTACTATACTAATTATACATAATTATTTTTTATAAATCAATATTTTTGTAAAGAAAAAAGGCACCATTTACAGTGCATTTTCTTAATTATTTTTATTTAATTTACGAATTGACATTCCTATTGTTAATAAGCTTAATCCACCTAATATAATAATCATGCTTAAATTATCTCCTGTATTTGGATTAGTTACAGGTGTTGTTTGTACAGTAGCATTATTATATCCAATAATACCATAAACACTTAAATGTGTTGTTTCAAATACAATTTTTCCATCAACTAATTTAGCATCTAATGTTTCGCTAATATTTCCTTGATTATCAATATATACAACTTTATAATTGTCATATTTTTTATCATTATCTTCTAAAGCAATTGAAATAGTAAATTTACCATTTTCCATTGGATAAACTTGAATACCATCAGTTACATTAATATCATACAACTCTATTAATTTAACATCTTTTACTTCTTTATTTTCTTTATAAGCTTCATCTACTTTTTCAGTAACTTTCTTAACTTCTTCTTCGTTTTTAGCAATTACTTCTAATTTTAAATCATTGTCTAATGCTTTATCACTTTCAAACTTAACTTTTTTATCAGTAGATTCAATTGTTTTATTTTCTTCTACAACATATTGTCCATTTACTAATTTAGCTACATACTTGTCAGCTACATATTTAGTAATATCAGTATTAAATGTTCCACCTTTTATAGATGTACCTACTTTACCAACGTATTCTTTATTACCAAATCCTCCAGTTGGAGTACTAACACCAATATCTGTTAAGCTTAATACATCATAAGCACCTCTATTTTTAGAAGTTGTTTTAAATGTTCCTCCAGTAATATTAACATTCATTTTTTGTTCTAAATTTCCAAGGTCATAAACTGCAATAGCACTACCTTTTCCATTTTCTGAATTAAAAGTACCTGCAGTAACAGTTAATTTTAAATCATTATTTCCTTCGTTTGTTTTATAAGTACCACCTATAATACTTAAAGCATCTGGTAAACGAATTGGTCTTGTCTTAAAATAAACATCTTTAGGTTCTTCAATATTATCTTTTGGTGCATTGATAGTACCTCCAGTAATATCAACAATACCCATTCTTAATTGAACTCCACCATTTAATACGCCATCTTTAATTTTTAAACTTACAGGTCCTGCTTGATAAAGGGCAGGTCCTGTCTTTGAAGTTAAAACTCCACCATTAATTTCAAAATAAGTAACTCCCGTTGTATTGTTACCACTTACAGCTGCATCTCTTGATTCAACAGTACCACCATTTACGATAACAGTACCACCAAGAAGTGCATAAAAACCATATCCATTTTCATTTGTTATTGTACCACCGTTAAATATGATTTTTGAAGCTTCTGCATATACAGATGATGCGGCAGTAGAGGTACGGGAATTTGCAATTAACTTTCCACCTGCTTTTGAACTGTCAATTGTAAAAGTAGCACCTTTCTCTACACCAAAGATTGCTTTTAATGTCTTACCATTTAAGTCTAGTGTTGCATCTTTTATTAATACTACTCTTTCTGCATCAGTTGAATAATCATCATCCATGATATCAATATTTTCTGTTAATACACATTTTTCTCCATTTGCAAGACAAGTTTTTAGCTCATTTCCATCTTTTACTTCTTGTGCATTAACTCCAACTGCAAATCCTAACATTGCAACTAAAGAAAATGCGAATAATTTAAGACTCTTTTTCATTTTTTTCTCTCCTTTACACCTTCATAATAACATATTATTATTTTACTCTCAATATAATTCTAATTTTTCGACAAAACTTTACGTCAAATTTAAAAATTTTTATAAAGTTTCATACTAACTTTTATTTTTCACTCCTCTCTTTTTATGTTCAAATAGATTATATCCCTCCCAAGTTGGTATTTTTGTTAGTAATAGTACATCTTTTTTTATATTTTTTTGCAAAAATTGTATTTGTTTACATGTTTTAAAATACAAAAAAGAAGCTAAAAATAGCTTCTAATTAATCCATTAACTCTTGTTCTAAAGCTTCTAATGGTTCATCGTTTAATAAATCTAATTCTAAATCATAATCTACTTTACGATATTTTTTAGCACCTGTACCAGCTGGGATTAATTTACCAATGATTACATTTTCTTTTAATCCTTCTAGTTTATCAACTTTTCCATGTATAGCAGCATCAGTTAAGATTCTAGTAGTCTCTTGGAATGATGCGGCAGATAAGAATGAATCAGTTTCTAGAGATGCTTTTGTAATACCTAAAAGTACTGGCTTACCAGTTGAAGGACGTTTTCCTTCAATGATTAATGCTTTATTTACATCTGAGAAGTGGTTGATATTTACAAGTGTTCCAGGTAAGAACATTGAATCACCACTATTTAAAATCTTAATCTTAGAAATCATACGTTTAGCAATAATTTCAACGTGTTTATCAGAAATATCAACACCTTGAGAACCATATACTTTTTGAATTTCAAGTAAGATATATTCTTGAACAGTAAGTGGATCTGTTACAACTAATAATTCTTTTGGACTGATAGCACCATGTGTTAATCTTTGTCCTGCAACAACTTCTTGATTTAATTCTACAGCAGCTTTAGCACCATAGTTAGAAGTATGTTTTTTAGTTTCAACATCATTTGTAACATTAATTATTAATTTACCACCATCTTCTTCAATAGCAGTTACAACACCATTTATTTCAGAAATAGTAGCTTTTCCTTTTGGATTACGAGCTTCAAATAACTCTTGAACACGAGGTAAACCTTGAGTAATATCGTCTCCACCAGCAACACCACCGGTGTTGAAGTTTCTCATGGTTAACTGAGTACCTGGCTCACCGATTGATTGAGCAGCCATAATACCTACAGCTTCACCAATTTCAACAATTGAACCTGTTGCTAAGTTACGTCCATAACATCTTTGACATACACCTTGCTCAGTCTTACATGTTAATACTGTTCTAATTGGTACTTTTGTAATACCAGCAGCAATAATCTTATCAGCAATTTGTTCAGTAATATATGTATTTCTATCATACATAACTTCTTTAGTTTCTGGATTAATAATCTTCTTATTAGTATAACGACCAACAATACGATTATAAAGTGGCTCAATTACAGTACCATCTTTATCATTAATAAAGTCTTCAACTACAACACCTTGTTCAGTACCACAGTCTTCTTCTTTAACAATGATATCTTGCGCTACATCAACTAAACGACGAGTTAAGTAACCTGCATCAGCAGTTTTTAACGCTGTATCAACGGCACCTTTACGAGCACCATGGGTAGATAAGAAGAATTCACTAATTGTAACACCTTCAGAGAATGAAGATTTAACTGGGATCTCTACTTGACCACCACTTGGTTTAGCAAATAATCCACGCATACCAACTAACTGAGTATAAGAGTTGATATCACCACGAGCTTTTGATTGCATCATGATACAAATTGGATTTTCTTTATCTTCTCTAACCATTTCTTCAAGTTCTTTTTGAACTTGTTTTTTAGCACTATTCCAAATTTCAATTACTTTGTTATATCTTTCTTCTTCAGTTATTAAACCACGTTTAAATTGTTTATTAACAGTATCAACCATTGCTTGGCTTTCTTTTAATATTTCAGGCTTTTTAACTGATTCTCTAATATCAGATATTGCAATTGAAATACCGGATAATGTCGAATATTTAAATCCTAAATCCTTTAATTTATCAAGCATAACTGAAGTTTCAGTTGTTTGATAACGTTTATAAATTTGAGCAATTATTTTTCCTAAAGCTCCCTTATTTAAGGCATCAACTAAAGGCATTTCTTTAATCTTTTCAGGAATATTTTCTCCTCTATTTATAAAGTATTTTTTAGGAGTTGTTTTTTCAATATTTTCTGCACTTCCATCATTAATATATTGGAATGTATCAGGGAATATTTCATTGAATAAAATTTTACCTGGAGTAGTTACTAAATATTTATCTAAGTAAGAATCTGGGAAAATTTTATGTCTAAATGAACTAACTGGTAAAGCAATACGAGTATGAAGTGTTATTTCACGTCTTTCATAAGCCATTAATACTTCATTAGCATTTTTAAATACTCTACCTTCTCCTGGAAGTCCAGCTTTTTCTATAGTTATATAGTAGTTTCCTAATACCATATCTTGTCCTGGTGTAACAATTGGTTTTCCATCTTTTGGAGATAGAATGTTATTAGCACCTAACATAAGAATTCTAGCTTCTGCTTGAGCTTCTTCAGTAATAGGAACATGAACAGCCATTTGGTCTCCATCAAAGTCAGCGTTGAACGCTGTACAAACTAGAGGATGTAATCTAATAGCACGTCCTTCAATTAATTTTGGTTCGAATGCTTGAATACCAAGTCTATGTAATGTTGGTGCACGGTTTAATAATACTGGATGTTCTTTAATTTTTTCTTCAACAATATCCCAAACACGTGGATCTTGATTTTCAATCATTTTTTTAGCAGCTTTAATATTACTTGCTATTTCTTTAGTAACCAAACCATTTATAACATGTGGTTTAAATAACTCTAAAGCCATTTCTTTTGGAATACCACATTCATACATTTTTAAGCTTGGTCCTACAACGATAACAGAACGGCCTGAATAATCAACACGTTTACCTAATAAGTTTTGACGGAAACGTCCTTGTTTACCTTTTAGCATACTAGATAATGATTTTAATGGTCTATTTCCAGCACCTGTAATATTACGTCCACGACGTCCATTATCAAATAAAGCATCTACAGCTTCTTGTAACATACGTTTTTCATTTTGAATAATGATACTAGGAGCACCTAATTCCATTAATTTCTTTAAACGATTATTACGGTTAATTACACGACGATATAAATCATTTAAATCTGAAGTTGCAAATCTACCACCATCTAATTGAATCATTGGACGAAGTTCTGGAGGTATTACTGGAAGAGCATCTAAAATCATCCATTCAGGACGATTTCCTGATTCTAGAAAAGCATCTAATACATCTAAACGTTTCATTAAACGAACACGTTTTTGACTTGTTGTATCTTTAATAGCTTCAATTTCTTCCTTAATATTTTTAACTTCTTCTTCAAGATTAACTTGACATAACAATTCTTTAATAGCTTCTGCTCCCATACCTACTCTGAAACTATTACCATATTTTTCATAGTAAGCACGGTATTCTTTATCACTAATTGTTTGTTTCTTTTCTAAAGGTGCAGCTCCAGGATCTAGAACAACATATGAAACGAAGTATAATACTTCTTCCAAATCTCTTGGACTCATATCTAGGACTAATCCCATACGAGATGGTACACCTTTAAAGAACCAAATGTGGCTACAAGGAGTAGCAAGCTCAATATGTCCCATTCTTTCACGACGAACTTTTGATCTTGTAACTTCTACTCCACAGCGATCACAAATAATATTTTTATATCTTAAACGTTTATATTTACCACAAGAACATTCGAAATCCTTAGTTGGCCCAAATATCTTCTCGCAAAATAAACCTTCACGTTCTGGTTTTAAAGTACGATAGTTGATTGTTTCAGCTTTCTTTACTTCACCATAAGACCATGAACGAATTTTTTCAGGTGAGGCGATTCCTATACGTAATCCTTCAAATTGATTTACTTCCATTATTCCTCATCCCCTTCCATATCTTCTTCAAAATTATCTTCCATCTCTTCCTCTAAATCATCAAATTCATCTTCATATAAATCATCATCTAATTCTTCATCAGGAAGTTTTGGTTCTTCTTCTGAATTATTACTTATTTCAAAATCTTCATTAGCAAGATAAGTATCTTTCTCATCTTCTTCTAAATCTTTTAACTCGTTATAATTTCCATTTTCATCTAAAACAGTAATATCAAGTCCTAAAGCTTGGAACTCTTTAATTAATACTCTAAATGATTCTGGAATACCACTCTTTGGAATTGGTGTTCCTTTAACAAGTGATTCATAAACTTTAACACGTCCAACAACATCATCTGATTTAATAGTCATCATTTCTTGTAATACGTTAGCAGCACCATAAGCATATAATGCCCAAACTTCCATTTCTCCAAATCTTTGACCACCAAATTGAGCTTTACCTCCTAAAGGTTGTTGTGTTACTAAACTGTAAGGTCCAGTTGAACGAGCATGTAATTTATCATCAACCATGTGGTTAAGTTTAATCATGTACATAACACCAACACTGATACGATTATCAAATGGTTCACCAGTACGTCCATCATAAAGTACTGCTTTTCCATCTTCATCAAGTCCAGCTTCTTTTAATGCATCAATAATTTCTTCACGGTTAGCACCATCAAATACTGGAGTTGCTACATAAATACCTAAATTCTTAGCAGCAATACCTAAATGCATCTCTAAAATCTGTCCGATGTTCATACGAGATGGAACTCCAAGTGGGTTAAGTAAGATATCAACAGGACGTCCATCGCTTAAGTATGGCATATCCTCTTCAGGTAAGATAAGTGAAATAACACCTTTATTACCATGACGACCAGCCATCTTATCTCCAACGCTTATCTTACGTTTTTGAACAATGTATACACGAACCATCATTGATACACCAGCTGGAAGTTCATCACAGTTATCTTTAGTAAAGATTTTAACATCATGAACAATACCTTCTCCACCATGTGGAACACGTAAAGATGTATCTCTTACTTCACGAGTCTTTTCTCCAAAGATTGCATGTAATAATTTTTCTTCAGAAGTAAGTTCAGCCATTCCTTTAGGAGTAACTTTACCAACTAAGATATCATCATCTTTTACTTCTGTACCAATACGAATAATACCATTTTCATCTAAGTTTTTACGTGCATCTTCACCGATATTTGGAATATCACGAGTAAACTCTTCAGGTCCTAATTTTGTATCACGACATTCAATTTGGTAATCTTCAATATGAATTGATGTATAAACATCATCTTTAACTAATCTTTCATTTAAGATTACAGCATCCTCATAGTTATAACCATTATAGTTCATAAACGCTACTGTTACGTTTTTACCTAAAGCCATTTCACCTTTTTCAGTACTTGGCCCATCAGCAATAACTTCACCTGCATGAACAGTATCACCAGTTCTTACAATTGGAACTTGATGATAACAAGTACCTGCATTACTACGTTCAAAACCATTTAAGTAGTATGTATCTTTACCACCTTTAGTTTTAACTATAATTTTCTTACCATCAGCATAATCAACAATACCATCAGCTTTTGCCATAATAACGGCACCACTATCACGGGCAGCTATAGCTTCAATACCAGTCCCAACAAGTGGTGCTTCAGCTTTTAATAGCGGAATAGCTTGACGTTGCATGTTAGCACCCATAAGTGCACGTTTACCATCATCATGTTCAAGGAATGGAATACCTTGTGTTGTAATAGATACAACTTGTTGTGGTGAAACGTCTATATAATCAATTTTTTCTTTCTCAATCATAATATTTTCAGTACGATAACGAACTGGAACACGATCCGGAACAATAACACCATTTTCATCTGTTTCAATTGTTGCTTGAGAAATATAATGATCTAACTCTTCATCAGCAGTCATATAAACAATTTCATCTGTTAATTTACAATTTTCTATTTTACGATAAGGAGTCATAATAAATCCATAATCATTAACACGTGCATAACTTGCAAGTGATGTAATAAGTCCGATGTTTGGTCCTTCTGGAGATTCGATTGGACAGATTCTTCCATAGTGTGAAGGGTTAACATCACGAACTTCCATACCAGCTCTATCACGTGATAAACCACCAGGTCCTAAACTAGATAAACGACGTTTATTAGTAAGTTCGGCTACTGGATTTGTTTGATCCATGAATTGTGATAACTGACTACTACCAAAGAATTCTTTAATAGCAGCAGTTAAAGGTCTAATATTAATTAATGTTTTTGGAGTAACTTCACTAATTTCTTGTGTACTCATACGATCTCTTATTACTCTTTCAATTCTACTAATACCAATACGGAATTGATTTTGTAAAAGTTCTCCTACTTGACGAACACGACGATTAGATAAATTATCTATTTCATCATAATTACCAATACCTTCAAGTAAATTTAAGTAATAAGAAACTGAAGCATATACATCAGAAATAGTTAAACGTTTTTCTTCAATTTCTTGATCATTTCCTATTATACTAACAACTTTTTCTGGATTTAATTTAGAAAAGACTTTAACTTCTTGAACACGGTTATAACTATCTAGTTCTTCATTAATTAAAACTTCTTTAACACCATATCCATTTTTCATTACTGGAATTAATTTTTCTAATTCTTCTTTTCCAATAACAGTACCTTTTTCTAGGATAACCTCGTTATCAACTTTAATTGTTTCTGCTAAAGTACATCCAAGTAATCTTTCACAAACGTTTAATTTACGATTAAATTTATAACGTCCTACTTTTGCTAAATCGTAACGGAAAGCATCAAAGAATCTACTGATTAATTGATTCTTAGCACTATCTAAAGTAGATGGTTCTCCAGGTCTTAATTTAGAATGAATATCGATTAATGATTCATCAGTATTTTTATTTGTATCTTTTTCAATAGTACGTTTTAAATACTCATCATCACCATATAAATCTAAAATATCTTCATCACTAGATAAACCTAAAGCACGTAAAAGTGTTGTGATAGGAACTTTTCTTGTACGGTCAATACGAACATAGATAACATCTCTAGCATCTGTTTCATATTCTAGCCAAGTACCTCTAGTCGGAATAATTTGAGAAGTAACAACTACTTTACCATTTTTCTTGTCAATTTCTCTACCATAATAACAAGATGGAGAACGAACTAATTGCGAAACAATTACACGTTCAGCTCCATTTATAATGAATGTCCCACTATCAGTCATGATAGGCATATCCCCTAAGAAAATATCTTGTTCTTTTACTTCCCCTGTTTCTTGATTAAAAAGTCTTGCTTGAACTTTTAACGGAGCAGCATAAGTCGCATATCTTTCTTTACATTCTTTTATGTTATATCTTGGTTCATCAAAAGAATACTCTCCAAATTCTAACGACAAATTTCCTGTAAAACTTTCTACAGGAAAAATATCATCAAATACCTCTTGAATACCCTCAGTCATAAACCAATCATATGATTTTTTTTGAATTTCTAACAAATTCCCTAATTCAATTGCATTTTTTGTTTTTGCATAGCTACGTCTTTCTCGGTGATCACCAAATTTTTTAACTGTATAAGCCACTATTTTCACCCCTATAAACTATATTTTTTAGTCTTCCATGCACCAATGCCAAGTACATGTCGCCAATTTATAATTTTACACCAACCATTACAAATTGTCAATTACTTCGAGCACAAATTATATAAAAACCTTTGTTTTTATTTACAACTTTTACATCATACTCTTTTTCTAAATCACGAACTACACTTTTAGCCCCTTGATCTTTATTTATTACTATCCAAAGTTCACCATTAATCTCTAAATGTTTTTTTGCTCCAAATAATATTTCATACAATATTTTTTTGCCAACTCTAATAGGTGGATTACTAATTATATAATTATACTTTTTAGTTATATTTTTATATATATCACTTTCAAAAATATTAACATTCACATTATTTAATAATGCATTTTTCTTAGCTAGATTTAAACTTCGCAAGTTAACATCTATCATATCTACTTTTGATTTAGTTTTAAGTGCAACATATATACCAATAGGTCCATAACCACATCCAAAGTCTAAAACATCGCCATCTATTTTACCTATTGGAATAGTTTCTAGTAATGTTCTTGTTCCAAAATCTAAACCTCTCTTAGAAAAAACACCATTATCACTTATAAATCTTAATTTTGTTTCATTTATTATTACATCATGTAGTTTTTCATTTGTCTTTATATTTGTATTATTAGTAAAATAATGTTCCATAAATTCTCCCTTTCGTGTCTCTTTTAGAAACAACGAAAGCCCGTGCTCATCGCACAGGCTATAAAACGCATTATTTTAATTCAATAGTAGCGCCAGCTTCTTCAAATTTAGCTTTCATTTCGTTAGCTTCGTCAGTAGATACTTTTTCTTTAACAACTCCACCGTTATCAGCGATATCTTTAGCTTCTTTTAATCCTAAACCAGTAATATCACGAACTAATTTGATAACAGCAATTTTGTTAGCACCAGCACTTGCTAATACTACATCAACAGCACTTGGCCCTTCATTTGCTTCAGCAGCAACTGGAGCAGCAGCTACAGCTACAGCACTTGGATCAACACCAAATTCTTCTTTCATTGCATCTACTAAATCTTTAACTTCTAAAATTGTCATTTCTTTTATTGAATCAATAATTTCTTTTGTACTTAATTTTGCCATTCTATTTTCCTCCTCTTTTTTATTTAAATTATTATTTTTCTAAATTTTGGCTATGTAAATCAAGAGCGATTGCAAAGTTCTTAACATGTTCCATAAGACCACCTGCAAGCATAGTAAGTAATCCTTCTCTTGATGGAATTGCTGCTAGTGACTTTAACATTTCTTCGTCTGCTTTTTCACCATCAACATATCCTACTTTTAATTCTAGTGCTGGGTGTTTTTTTGCATAATCACTTAGCACTTTGATTGGAGCAACTGCATCTGTTCCAAAAGCCATAGCTTTAGGTCCATCTAATTCTCCTAAATCAATTTTTAAATCATTTAATGCTCTCATTGCTAAAGTATTCTTGTATACTTTAAAATCAGAACCAGTTTCTCTTAATTTTCTTCTTAATTCATTTGTTTCAGCAACAGTTAAACCATGGTATTCAAATAATACTACTGAAGCAGATGATTTTACTTTATCACTAATTTCATCAATGATTGCTTGTTTCTTCTCTAAAATCTTAGTATTTGCCATATGACACCTCCTCCTTTGCTTAACCGTATATAAAAGCCTTACTATTTACACAGTAAGGCCGAAAGACTTAAAAATTTAAGTTCCTCGGTAGGAAATATTAAGCTTTCCGCTCCTACTGTCTACGGTACTATATATAATTTTTGGAAACATCCAAATTATATCATATTATATTTTATTTGTCAAAGCTATTTGCATCAATTTTAATTCCAGGACCCATTGTTGAAGAAACAGCAATATTTTTAACATAAGTTCCTTTTACAACAGCTGGTTTAGTTTTTAAAATTAATGATACAAAGGCATTCATATTTTCAAGTAATTGTTCTTCAGTAAAGCTTACTTTACCAATAATAACTTGAACATTACCATAAGAATCTGTTCTATATTCAACACGACCCTTTTTGATATCTTCAACAGCTTTTTTAGTATCCATTGTAACTGTTCCAGTTTTAGGATTTGGCATTAAACCTTTAGGTCCTAAAACTTTACCAATTTTACCTAAAGCAGGCATCATATCTGGAGTAGCTACTATAACATCAAAATCGAACCAATTTTCTTTTTCAATTTTTTCAATCATGTCAGCATCACCAACATAATCAGCACCAGCTTCTTTAGCAGCAGTAGCCATAGGTCCTTTAGCTAAAACTAATACTTTTTTAGTTTTACCAGTACCATTTGGTAATACTATAGCTCCTCTTAATTGTTGATCAGCTTTTTTAGTGTCTAAGTTTAAACGCATAGCTAATTCAACAGAAGCATCAAATTTTGTTGTTGAAGTTTCTTTTACTAATTTAATAGCTTCTTCTTTTGTATAAGCACGACCTCTTTCAACTTTAGAAGCAGCTTCTACATACTTTTTACCTTTTTTCATTTTCTTACCTCCTTGTGGTTTTTGTTTATAAATAATTTATAAAGCGGATAACGGGTTCCCCCTCCCACATAGTAGTCCTATGTATTAATCAGAAATTTTAACACCCATATTTAAAGCAGTACCTTCAACTATTTTCATAGCTTCTTCTACAGTATATGCATTTAAATCTGGAAGTTTGATTTCAGCAATTTCTTTTAGTTGCTCACGAGTTATAGTTGCAACTGTTTCTTTTGAACCTTTTGTAGATCCTTTTTTAATTTTAGCAACTTTCTTAATTAAGAATGCAGCTGGTGGAGTTTTAATTACAAAGTCAAAAGTTCTATCTTCATAAATAGTAATTTCAACTGGTAAAATATCTCCCATTTTATCTTTAGTTGCATCATTATATTTTGTACAAAATTCTTGTAAGTTAATTCCTGCTGGTCCTAAAACTGTTCCAACTGGTGGAGCTGGTGTAGCTTTACCTGCAGGTATTTGTAATTTAATCATTTTTGTTACTTGTTTTGCCACGAAAAACACCTCCTATAAAATTTCGCTTTCCATGAGTGGTTCTAATGATTTTTAACAAAACTCCGCTTAACAATTTAAGTTAAAGAATCTAAAGAAATCTCCCACTAAATCTATATTAAAAATTAAATATAGCTTAATAATAATAACACAAATTTGTAAGTTTGTAAACTATGCTTTAGAAATTTGTGAAATTTCTAGTTCAACAACAGTTTCTTGACCAAATAAATCAAGAGTAACTTCTAATGAACCTGTAGCAGGGTCAATTGACTTAACCTTACCAAGCATACCATTAAATGGTCCATCAACAACTTTAACATTGTCATCAACATTAAGTTCACTACCAATTTCTAATCTGCTCATACCCATTGAGCCTAATATCTTATCAACTTCGGCTGGAGTTAGTGGAAATGGCTTTGCTCCCTTACCACTTGATCCAATAAATCCCGTAACGCCTGGAGTATTACGAACAATAAACCATGCTTCATCAGTCATAATCATTTCAACTAATATATAACCTGGAAACATCTTTTTAACTTTTTCTTTTTTTGCTCCATCTTTATATTCAACTTCTGTTTGTTCAGGAACAACTACACGGAAGATGTAATCTTCCATACCCATAGTACTAGCACGCATCTCTAATTTTTCTTTTACCTTATTCTCGTGTCCAGAATAGGTGTTAACAACATACCATTCTTTTTCCATTAGGCACCTATTAACATCTTTATACCAGCACTAGCTAAATCTATTATGGTATAAAATAATCCAAACATAATCATAATTGAGATTGTTGCAATACTATATTTAAGCATTTCTTTCTTATTAGGCCATCTTACTTTTTTAAGTTCACCCTTAACACCCGCAAAAAACTTTGCTATTTTTTTCATATGAATACCTCTCTTTCATATTATGCATTTTTATTCAAAATAAAAACACATCTCGTGTCTAATTAAATATTATCACGCAAATGTGTCTTTGTCAATATTTTTGTAAAGAAAAAAGCCTTAACGGCTTCTTCTTGTTTCTTTTTCTTCTTCTTTTTCAAGTGGTTCTTTCATATAAATCAATTTAGTTTTAATTTCATTATTCAAAAGTTCTATTTTTTTAAGAAGAAGATTTATATATTTTTCATCTAAATAACGTTGATATTTATTAATTATAGTACGACGATATCTTTCCAAATCATCTAAAACATATCTTAAGTTAGATGGATCAGTATCTTCATCATCAATGACACTAACAATAAACTGTAAATATAAATCAAGTTTTCTTTTTATTTTTTTCTTTAATACTTTTTCAATAAAACTTGGATTTATAACAACCATTTTATTTACTTCCATATCCATATATTCGCTAGTATGCTTTGGAGTAAATTCAAAACCATCTATTTTCTTAGATTCAAAATTTAATAAATTTTTGGTATCTTCACTTTTATGTAGTTTATAATTTCTACCTTGTACCATAATATCAACTCTTTTCTAATAATTCAGGTCTTCTCTCTTTGGTTCTTTTTATTTGTTCTTCATAACGCCATTTTCTTATATTTTCATGATGCCCAGATAATAATACTTCTGGAACTTTCATTCCTTCATAATCAGCAGGATGAGTATAAACTGGATAATCAAGCAAGCCATTTTCAAAAGAATCATTTTGGTGTGATCCTTCTTTTATAACACCATCTAATAATCTAATTATACTATCACTTATAACCATACTAGGTAATTCTCCACCGGTAAGGACAAAATCCCCTATGCTTATCTCTTCATCAGCAAGAGTTCTAATTCTTTCATCAAAGCCTTCATAATGTCCACAAACCATAATTATATGTTTATAATTTAATAACTCGTGTGCCTTACTTTGATGATATGGAGTTCCTTGTGGTGTTAATAGTATAACATGTGAATCATCCCTCCTTAAGCTTCTTACAGCATCAAATATAGGTTGAGGCATAAGTACCATTCCATCTCCGCCACCAAACCCATAATCATCTACTTTTTTGTGTGGGTCTTTTGAATAATCTCTAATATCATAGATGTTTATTTCTACTTTGTTATTTTCTATTGCTCTTTTAATAATTGATTCAGTTAGAAATCCTGTAAACATATTTGGAAATAGTGTTAAAATATCAATCTTCATTTATTAATCCCTCTATTTCATTAATATATATTTTTTTATTATTAATATCAATTTTATTTATAAATTCATCTACAAAAGGAACTAAATTATTAACTCCATTTTTATCTATAACCAATATTTCATGTGCACCATTATTAATTATATTTGTAAGTTTTCCAATATATTTATCATTACTATAAACATCTAGTCCAATAAGATCTTCATTAATATAACCATCTATATTTAAATCATCTCTATTTATATAAACACTTTCACCTTTATATGGTAATGCATCATTTATATCATTAACACCTGAAAATAGCACCATATCATAATTTTTATGTTTACGATAAGAAACTATAGTAAGTGGTTCTCTATTTTTTCCAACATAAAGTATAAAATTAGGTTTAAAAATAGCATCTTTATACTTAAAATCAGATATTATTCTTAATTCTCCTTTAATACCATGAGTATTTACTATATCACCAATATATAATTCTTTCATACTCCACCTACTTATCTAATTCATATAAAATAATACTTGTTGCAACTGCGACATTTAAACTTTCACAATTACTATTCATATCTATATATAAATATTCATCTGCCAAATTCATTAAATTATCACTAACCCCAGCGCCTTCATTACCCATTATTATAGCAAATTTTTCCATCTTTTCAATAGTTTTTAAACTTTTACCACCATTTACCTTTGTCGCATATATTTGATATCCTTCTTTTTTTAATTCTGGTACAAAAACATTTAAATCTCTTCTAATAATATTTATATTAAAAAGCATTCCTTGACTAGCCCTAATAACTTTGGAATTATAAAGATCTACAGTATTATTACTTACAACAATAGTATCAATATTAAATGCAACCGCACTTCTAATAATGGTTCCAAAGTTACCAGGATCTTGAATATCATCTAAAACTAATACCTTATTTCCTATTTCTTTTTCTTCTACTTTTTTACACAATCCTATTATATTACTAGGATTATCTAGTTCACTTATAAACTTAATTACATTACGAGATAAATATGATGTTTTTACATCTAAATCTAGTTTAGTATTTTCTTCTAGAAACAATTCTTCTAATAGACCTTTTTTATAAGCTTCTAAAACAAGATGTTCCCCTTCTACTAAAAAAGAATTACTTTGATCACGATATTTCTTAATATTTAATTTTTTTAATTCTTTAATTTTTTTATTATCTGTTGATGTATAAATCATATTATCCCTCCTTTTTAATTTTACCACAAAAAAAGGTATTTAAGATACCTTTTTATTGTAATTGTGATTTTGAAATAGTTATTACCGGGCGAACGCCAAAGTTGCCCAAATAGCTGACGTAGTTGTTGTTGCCAACGGTGTAGTAATGCACGTACCAAGCGCTGCTAGAAGTAGCAGCATGAGAAGATGCTGTCCAATAGCCATATGTTTCTTGATCTGAATTATTTAAACATCCCCAGTATGTACAACTTGTGCTTGTTCTATCATATAACCATCCGTATGAACATCCTGTCGTATTTCCAGTTTTACATGTATCACTTTCTGTATCTGTTTTACTATCAAAATAATACCAATTACTATTTGCAGCTACCTTTTCATCCCATGATGTATTTCCTGCTATTTGAGCTAATTCCTGCGCTGTTATTAATCTTGCTTTATATCCACTATAATCTATTGTATATTTTGCATTACTTGTTTGTCCTGTTTGATTCATTGTATAATTTGATGGTGTTATTGTTCCTTGCCATGATGATGTATCATTTTTTAATTGCTTTAATACTGTTAATGGACCTTTATCATTTTTACCAAAGTTTCCAAAATCACTTTCTGTTCCTCCTGCTTCTACATAATCTGCTTTAGATATCCATGGTATTGTTGCAGTTGTATTATGGTCTAAAAATAAATTTACTGTATCCCCACCATCATCATTAAAAGCATAGAACTTCATGCAGCCACTCTTTGTTCCTATATTACTTTGAATTTCTGTATAATCTGATGACGAGCATTTATTTCCTGTTGTTACATTAAAATATACTGCTTCTCCGTTACTATATGTTTTAGCCGATGCCACATATTTGTTGTTTAATAATTTTGGATTAGCATCTATTCCAAGACCGCTTGTTTCATCAACCTCGTATTTATATATACCACCTTCATAGCTGATATTAATATAAAGGTCATTATTAAAAGGTTTGTTTGTTTTAGGATTTTCAAAATCCTCGCTTATTATTCCTTCATTTCTTAAAAATAGTAATGGCACAGAAATAGCTGTTCCATTTTCATCAGGAACTTCATTAATATGTTTAGCAGCCCAAGCACGAGCACCATCTTCTATCGAAGCAATTTGTGCTTCATAAACAGATTGTTTATTTTCTTTTATAATTTTATCTACCGCAATAGTAGAAATAGCAGCAAGCACACCTAATACAACAATAACTCCCATCAATTCAATTAAAGTAAAACCTCGTTTCATTCTATCACCTATAATTATTATATCTTTAAATAAAAAAAAAAACAAGAAGATTACACTTCTTGTATAACAATTAAAATCATAGGTTTACATTCTGTTTCATCATAGAAGTATTTTCCTACCTTATCTCTAACTTCCATTTTAATTTTATTAAAATCAACATAATGTGGCTTAATATTATTTTCGATAATATCACGAGATATATTTTGCGCTTCTTTTATTAAGTCAATATTTTCTTTAACATAAATAAAACCACGAGTTAAAATCTCTGGACCTGCCAAGATTTGTTTAGTCATTTTATCTAATGTAGCAGTTACAATAACAATACCATTATCACTTAAAAGTTCACGATCTTTTAATACCAATTCACCAATATCTCCTGGTGTTTTACCATCTATTAAGATATCATCAACTTTTACTTTTTCGCCAGTTTCTACTAATTTACCATCTATAAAAGTTGCTACTTCACCATTTAAATTTAGGATAATATCTTCTTTTTTCATACCTATTTGTTCAGCAACTTCTTTATTTGCGACTTGGTGGCGATACTCACCAATTACTGGAAAGTAATATTTTGGTTTCATTAAATCTAACATCAACATCAAATCTTCACTAGATGCATGAAGTGATAAAAATTTCTTGGTTGGAATAGTTACAATGTTAACTCCTAAAGACGCTAAATCATCTAATACTTTAGTTGAACTTTTTTCCATTCCATCATAAACCGGAGAAGCAAAAATAATAGTATCTTCTTCGCTTATTTTGATAAATTTATCATAACCTCTAATAATACGTTTGATATTAGAATATGGTTTTTCTCTTTCATCAGAAATAATTATAACTACATTTTTATCATTAATTTCTTTTAAACTTGCTATTCGTGACTTATCAAAATTGATATATCCGTTATCAATAGCTTTTATGATTAAAGCTTCTAACCTTTTACCCATAATGATAACTTTACGATTAGTTTTCATAACTTCTGTAAATAATTCTTGAATACGGTACAATTGAGCTTGAAATGTATTAAATAAAATTCTTGAATTATTATTTTTAAATAAAGTTTCACGAATTATACTTGAAGTACGATGATTTGGAGATGTAAAACCTTTTTTATCAGCATACATTGATTCACTTAATAAACAAAGTACACCTTGTTTTCCGACATAAGCAAGTTTTCCAACATCAGTTTTATAAGCACCTTGCATACTTGGATCAAAAACAAAGTTACCTGTATAAAAAATAGCACCATCTTTAGTGTATAAGACATACCCTACTGCATCTGGTACAGCATGAGTCAAGCTAATTGGAAAAATGCTATTTTCTCCAAAGTTAATTTTTTTATGAGCTTTTATCTCAAATAAATTATCCGTACTAATATTATCTTCTTTCAATTGTTCTTTTAATATTTCTAAAGTAAATGTTGTACCATATATTTTTAAATCAGGAATATCAAGTAATATGTCTGATATCGCACCTAATTGTTGGTCATGTCCGTGAGTTATAAACAATCCTTTAATACGATCTTTATTTTCTTTTAAATAATCATAATTAGGAATAATATAATCAACACCTAACATGTTATCATCAGCATATTTAAGTCCTGCATCAAAAACAAAAATATCATCATTAACTTCTACAATATACATGTTTTTACCTATTTCATTTAATCCACCTAAACTAAATATTTTTATTTTACTCATAATTTCTCCTTTCATTTCGTTTTAAGACTTAAACATTATATCAAAAAAAAGATGAATTGTCACCTTTTTATAAATTTGTTATTTTAAATTAAATGTATACTTTTTATTTTATGAGAAATATCTCACATACATACATTTTAACATATCTATTACGATTTGTAAATTACAGTACTAGTATATAAGTTCATTTTTTATATTAGGGTTGCTAAGGGCTTCTACTAATTTGTCTATCTCTTCTTTTGTATTGTAAAAATAGAAACTTGCACGACATGTATTTTTAATTTTTAAATCATTCTTTAAAATTTTAGCACAATGATTACCAGCTCTAACACAAATATTATATTTATTTAAATAAATGGCTAAGTCTTGAGCAAAAACATTTTTCAAATTAAATGTTACAATACCACTTTTAGTATTTTCATTATAAATAATAATATCTTTTATATTTTTTAATTTAGATATCGCATAATCTTTTAATTCTTGTTCATATTTTTCAATATTTTCTATTCCTATGTTATCTAAATAATCAATAACATTACCAAAAGCAATAACATCAGCTATATTTGGAGTACCAGCTTCTAAAATACCTGGAATTTCTTTATAAACACGAACGCCATCTTCATCAAATGAAGCATTCATACCACCTCCAAATATTATTGGATGAGTATTGTTTAAATATTCCTCTTTACCATACATGATGCCAAGACCTGTAGGACCACACATTTTATGAGCAGAAAAAGCTAAAAAATCACAATCTAAATCTTGAACATCAACTTTTAAATGAGGTACACTTTGAGCTCCATCAACTACAACTAATATTCCTTTAGAATGAGCATATTTAATTATTTCTTTTATATCTCTAACATCTCCCACAACGTTAGTAATTTGGGCAATAGAAATTACTTTTGTTTTTTCAGTAATAGCTTTTTTTACATTTTCCAAAGTTACTGTATAATTATTGTCTAAATCTACATATTTAATAACTAAATTTTTTTCTTCTTTAAGTTCATACCAAGGGAGTAAATTTGATGCATGTTCAGCATGATTTAAAAGTACTTCATCACCTTCATGTAAATAATTTCTAAAATAGCCAAAAATTATTTTATTTAAAGAATCAGTAGCTCCACTTGTGAATATTATTTCACGAGCATATTTAGCATTAATAAATTTTCTAATTTTTTCTCTAGTTCCCTCATACATTTTATCTACTTTTAAACTAATGTCATAGTCACCTCTGTGAGCATTAGCACTATAATTCATATAATAATCATTTAGACCATCACATAATACTTTTGGCTTTAGTGTTGTTGCGCCATTGTCAAAATAAATTATATTTTTTTTAAGAATTGGAAAATCTTCCCTATTCATAATTTCACCTCCAATACTTATCAATTATCTTATTATATGTTTCTTTTTGATCTTCACTTAATTCACTTGTCAAAAATCCTCTAATTAATAACTTTGTTGCATCTATTTTGCTTATTCCTCTACTTTGTAAGTAAAATAATTCATCATCTTTAAAGGTTCCTATAAAAGCACTATGGTTAGCGATAACATCAAAGCAATCAATATACATATTAGGACTAATAACACATTTATTGTTTGTTAAGTTAATTATTCTATTACTTTGGTTAACATAACACTTATCCATCTTTTCTGGAACAATACTAGAAACATTAAATGATAAACTACCGTTATCTATATTAACGCCATGATTTATAATATCACTTTTAGTTAATCTACTATTATGATTTACAATCACATCATATTTTTGATTACCTTCACTAATTGTTTTTAAAACCCTTCTTACGCTAGCATTTATACCATCTAAAGAAAATATACTTTGTTCTTTTATTGAATTAACATTATTAATTTTTTTTATTATTAGTTTACTATCTTGATTTAGTTTATATTTACTTCTAATTTTAGCTTTTTTACCATTCATAACTTCATATATATTAGAAAAAACGCCATTTAAAAGTTGAATGTTAATTTCCATAGTTAATTCTTCTTTTATATCAATATCCAATTCTATATCAGTGTTTTCTTTAATTGTTAAATCTAAAGTATTAATACCATACTTATCATTAATTTTAAAATTGTATTCAATCTTTTCATCAACACTTACTAATTTCAGTTCATTATTAACTATATTTATTTTATTCATGAGTAGCAATTTCCTTAATTATACAAGTACTAGATATTGATTCTTTTTCTATTTTTTCATAACCATTTTCTTCAATATATTTAACAAGTTCATTGCCACCACTTTTAATAATTGAACCTTCTTTCATAATATGAACATGTGTGGGTTTGATATAATCAAGTAATCTTTGATAATGGGTAATTACTAAAATTCCTGGTTTTGACTCATTATAATAATCCATTACATTTTCTCCTACTATTTTTAAACTATCAACATCAAGTCCAGAGTCTATTTCGTCAAGTAAAACCATAGAAGGTTTTAACAAATACATTTGAAGAATTTCATTTTTCTTTCTTTCACCGCCTGAAAAGCCTTGATTAACACCACGATGAATCATATCTTTATTCATTTTTAATTTATCAACATATTTATCCATATCTTTGATAAAATCAAATAGTTTAAAACTATTTCCTTCTTTGGCATGTAAAGCGCTTCTCATAAAATCAGCATTACTAACACCTTCTATTTCCAAAGGCATTTGCAAACCTAGAAAAATACCTAAACGAGCTCTTTCATCAGTTGTTAAATCATTTGATTTTTTATCATCAAAAAGAATTTCTCCTTCAGTTACCTTATAGTTTTTATCACCCATTATTACTTTAGTAAGTGTTGATTTACCAGTTCCATTAGGTCCCATAATAGCATGTATTTCTCCACTCTTTATTTCTAAATTTAAATTTTTTAATATTTGCTTATGATTAACTTCCACACTTAAATTTTTAATAGTCAATGTATGCATAAAATCATCTCCATCATTTATTATACATTAATTTTTTACGATTTTGTATATTTTTATTTATTTTATCTAATAATATAATGAATATTCGCAGTATTCACAAAAAAGAGTTTATCTCTTTTTCTTTTTTTGTTATAATCAGAATAGGAGATGATAAAATGGATTGTTTATTTTGTAAAATTAGTGCCGGGGAAATACCGAGTTACAAAATATATGAAGATGATTATGTTTTTGCTTTTTTAGATATCAACCCTGATTCTAATGGCCATACATTAATAATTCCCAAAAAACACTTTCAAGATTTAGATGATATTGATATTGATACTTTAAAATATATCAACAACGCTAGTAAAAAAGTCAAAAAGTTACTGGAAGAAAAACTTCATTGTGATGGTATGTCATTACTACAAAATAATGGTTGTGTTCAAGAAGTAAAACATTATCACATGCATTTAAAACCATATTATAAAGATAATGTATCAATTAAACTAATTAAAAATGAAAAAGCAATTGATAATGTAGAAAATGTATATAAAAAATTAAAAGAGGACTAATCCTCTTTTTTTGTGTTATTTAATTTTTTGACTAATCTTTTGGATAATTTATTTTCTGTTTCATCAACTATTTTTTTATAAAAATCTTCAGGAATAATATTTTTGCTATAAAAATACAATTCTACAACAGTATTTACAAATTTAGGACTAATTTCACAGAAGCCCATAATAGCATTATCACTTAAAATTCTAATCAAAAGATGGTAAAAACGATTATTCAAAGCTTTTTCTTTACTATGCGCTAAACGATATTTATCCAATTTATAAAATTCGTGAATAATTTCTAACATCATGGTTTTATAATCTTTGGGAGTCTCCTCTTTAATAATCTCTAAATTAAATAAAATTTCATTTATCAACCTATCCCTATCTTGATAACCTCTTCTAGCAAATTCACAATAATTTTTAACCACTTCTTCTAATTTACCATTTGCTTGATATCCAAGCACATCTATCATATATAATAAATTATTAGTTAAAATATTTTTTTCTGGGTTATAATGAATGAAGTGCATATAATTTTGTTTTTGCATCGTAGTATATTCACCAAAGTTATAATTTTCTGATAAAGCCTGTAATATATAATAATCATTACTTTTAAAAATTGTTAGTACCTCTTCTATGGAATTAGACTTTAGTGAATTTAAAAATATAATATCTTCTTCCATTATATGATTATTTCTTTTTCTAACACATAAACCATTATAATAATCAAACATAAGCACTAATAATTTAATATTAGAACTTTTATCATTTAAATTTGCAGAATGATTATTAACCAAATCATTATATATTTCTTCTCTTATCTTTTTAGTTAATGTTTCCATATTATCCCCCCTTAAATGTGAATTATTTTATATCAAAAAATGAAAAAAGTAAAGTTTTATTCCTTTACTTTTTATTTTGTCACTATTTTAAAGCTTCTTTGCGAGAAAGGTTTAATCTTCCTTTTTTATCATATCCTAATGACTTAACAATTATTTCATCTCCTACTTTAACAACATCACTAGGTTTTTCTACTCTTTCATTAGCGAGTTGTGAAACGTGTACTAAACCTTCACATCCAGGCCATAATTCTACAAAGCATCCAAAGTCTTCTACTTTTACTACTTTACCAGTGTAAACTTTACCGTCTTCAACTTCACGAACAATATCTTTAATCATTTGTGCGGTTCTTTCAATTATTTCTTTATCAGAGTGATAAATAACAACTCTACCATCATCTTCTAAATCAACTTTAACGGCATTCATATCTGTTACCGCACTTACATTAGAAGCTTCAAGAATAATCTTGGTAATTGTATCTCCACCTTTACCAATAACATCCTTAATCTTATTTGGATCAATTGTAAATGTTAAAGTTTTAGGAGCATACTTACTAACTTCTTTTCTTGGTTCTTTAATTTGAGCTTCTATAACATCAAGAATTTCCATACGAGCTACTTTTGCTTGCGCTAAAGCTTCTTTTAAGATTTGTTTAGTAATACCCTTAATTTTGATATCCATTTGTAAAGCACAAATACCATCTCTTGTACCTGCTACTTTAAAATCCATATCTCCCAAATGATCTTCCATACCTTGAATATCAGTAAGAATAGTATAATCATCACCATCAGTAATTAATCCCATGGCTATACCAGCAACTGGGGCTTTAATAGGAACACCAGCAGCCATTAAACTCATACATCCAGCACAAATTGTTGCTTGACTTGATGAACCATTACTTTCTAACACTTCTGATACTACACGTACAGTGTAAGGGAATTCTTCTTCACTAGGCATTACTTGAAGTAAAGCTCTTTCACCTAATGCTCCATGTCCAATTTCTCTTCTACCAGGGGCTCCATATCTTCCTGTTTCTCCTACTGAGAATGCTGGAAAGTTATAATGTAACATAAATCTTTTTTCGGCTTCTAAAGAAAGACCGTCTAAGATTTGATGCTCACCTAAAGCTCCAAGGGTTGTAATTGCTAAAGCTTGTGTTTCTCCTCTTGTAAATAATGCAGAACCATGAGTACGTGGTAGAATATCAATATCTGTTGATAATGGTCTAATTTCTGTCATAGCTCGTCCATCTGCACGAGTATGTTCTTTAACAACAATACATCTAAATATTTCATATTCTATTTCTTCAAGAACTAATTTAACTTTAGTTAATAATTCATTTAATTCTTTTTCTTTTATTTTGTCTTCATATTCTAAGCGATATTTTTCTACTACTTCTTCTTTAGCACTATCTATAGCTGCATATTTCTCTAATTTTTCTTTAATACGCATTGCTTTATTTAATTTATCTTCAACTAGATCTCTAATTTCCTTCTTGAAATCAGAAGTTATTTCTAGTTTTTCATATTCCATGTCTTCTTTACCAATTTCGGCGATAATTTTTTCCTCGAATGCAACTAATTCTTTAATAGCTTCATGACCAAACATTAATGCTTCTAACATTAAATCTTCTGAAACTTGTTTAGCTCCTGCTTCTACCATGTTAATAGCATCTTTTGTCCCAGCAACAGTTAAATCAATATCAGATAATTCTAATTCAGCAGGAGTTGGGTTAATAATAAATTCTCCATTAACATGTCCTACCTTAACACCAGCAATAGGTCCATCAAAAGGTATTTCACTAATTCCTACAGCTAGAGAAGATCCTAGCATTGCAGTTAATTCAGGTGAATTGTCAGTATCTACAGATAATACTGTATTAACAATTTGTACTTCATTTTTAAAATCTTCTCTAAACATTGGACGCATAGGACGATCAATCATACGTGCTGCTAATGTTGCGGCATCAGTAGGTCTTCCTTCTCTTTTAATAAATCCACCAGGGATCTTACCAACTGAATATAATTTTTCTTGATAAATTACCATTAGTGGAAAAAAATCAGATAAAATATTTGCTTCTTTTTTTACAACAGCTGTTGATAATACTACAGTATCACCATATCTAACTAAAACAGCACCATTTGCTTGTTTTGCCATTTCGCCATTTTCAACAATTATTTTTCTTCCTCTAAAATCTAATTCAAATGTTTTTTTCATATAAATACTCCTTCTATTTTATTAAAAATAAAGACACTTAAAATAAGTGCCTACTATTATTATTTTCTTAATCCTAATTTTTTAACGATTTCACGATATCTTGTTACATCATTTTTAATTAAGTAATTTAATAAACTTCTTCTTTGACCTACTTTTTTAAGTAATCCACGTCTAGAATGAAAGTCATGTTTGTGTTCTTTTAAATGTTCAGTTAAAGTTTTGATTTCTTCTGTTAAAATTGCAATTTGAACTTCACAAGAACCAGTATCGTTAGCTGAAGTACCAAAATTTTTAACTATTTCAGCTTTCTTTTCTTTACTTAATGCCATATTATCTCTCCTTTACTTTTATTTGCTTATACTGAGAAAGGGACGGAGAATCCGCAATCCAAGAATAAGTACTACTAATAATATACACGAGAATCCATAAAGATGCAAGTGTTATTTTACTTTTTTAGTCTTTTTTTCTTCGACTTTTTTTAAAGAGTATAAATCTACAAATAAATCGCCATCTTCACCAAAAATTTTATATAAACATTTCTTGCCTTTTGTTAAACTTTTAGCATCTAAATAATGATAGTCATCTATTTTTAACAAAAATACATTACTTTTCACTAACGGTGTTTCATCACCATCTTTTTTTCTTATATCACCACGGTACAATAGCTCTTCAAACATTTTAAGTCCTCCTTATTTTATATTAATTATTATTATTAAACATCTTCCAAGGCTTTAGTTTAGTTTTATCTTTATCATAGCTTTTATAAAGTGCTAATAAACAATTATTTTTATCAATAAACATAATATGTTCTTGTTTCCATTCATCATTTATAACAGCTCCATTTTTAATTAAATTCTCAAGATAACCATCAACTACAACCTTAGGAAAATTATTTAACGCTTCAGCAACGCTAATTAATTTGTAATTACCACTTTCTATGTCTTCTATTTTATAGCAATTTTCAAGTTTAAATTTTCCTTGTTTTGTTCTTGTTAATTTTGACATAACACCAATAGTATTTAAACTATTAGCTATATCATTAACAAGTGCTCTAATATAAGTTCCCTTACTAACTAAACACCTGATATTAAAAATTGTTTTATTGTCTGTATATTTAATATTTCCTATTAGTTCTAGTTCTTTTATATCAACCTCTCTTTTAGGAAGTTCAACACTTTCACCCGCTCTAGCATAATCATAAAGTTTTCTACCATTTACTTTAACCGCCGAATAAATAGGAACTTCTTGAACGTATTTACCAGTCATTTTATTTAAGGCTTCTAATATTTGTTCTTTATTTACCTTTACCTTTTCTTCTTTTAACTCATTACCAGTTATATCTAAGGTATCAGTAAGAAGACCTAAAGTAATTTCTGCTTCATATTCTTTATAAGTAGATGTTAAAATTTCATTTAGTTTAGTTGCAGACCCAATGCATAAAACAAGAACACCTGTTGCAAGTGGATCTAAGGTACCTGTATGGCCAACTTTTTTAGTTCCTAAAATTTTCCCAACCCTATTTACAACATCTCTACTAGTCCAATTTTCTTTCTTATTTACAAGTAATATTCCATTCATAACTCACCGACAAGAAAAGAGATTAATCATCTCTTCTTCCTAACATTATTAAAATTCTAAGTACATTTAAAATAGAAGATACAAGACTTGCTACATAAGTAAGAGCAGCAGAACCCAACATATTTTTTACATCTTTTTGTTCATCATTATCTATTAAACCTAACTTTAATAACTCTTTTTTAGCACGATTTGAAGCATCAAACTCAACAGGAAGAGTTACTAATTGAAATAAAACAGCTGCAAGTATAATTAATAAACTTACTCTTAAATAACCTGTAATACCACCTATAAGAGATATAATAGCAACAAAATACCCTATATATGTAACAAAATTAACAACAGGAACTAAAAATCCTCTAATACGCATGAAAACATATCCATCTTTATCTTGAATAGCATGGCCACATTCATGAGCCGCTACCGAAACAGAAGCAATACTATCACCATTAAAAATCTCATGAGATAATCTTAACACTTTTCTACTTGGGTCATAATGGTCTGTTAGTTTACCTTGTACCTCAACAATATGAATATTATTAAGTCCATTGCTATCAAGTATTTTACGTGCTACCTCTTGACCTGACAATCCCTTACTTGATTTAATTTTACTAGTTTTCGCATAACTAAGATTTACTTTTATTTGTGCATAAATAACAATAATAAAACCAATTAAACTAAGAAGTATAGTTAAACCATCTTCATATCCCCATGTTCCATAATTCATTCTATCACCTATACTATTTCAAAAATAGTCCCTTCCCTTGTATCTTTTATCATTATTCCTTTTTCTTTTAATTCATCACGGATTTGATCCGCCAAAGAATAATCCTTATTCTTTTTAGCTATGTTTCTTTCTTCTATTTTATTTTTTATATACTGCTCTAACTCAGAATCTATCTTAAGTTCTTCTTTCACACATAAGTTCAAACCTAACACTTCATCAAACTTTTTAATTAAATATAATTTGGTTGTATTATTTAAATCACTTTTTAAAGCATCATATAAAGTTGTTAAAGCTGCAGATGTATTAAGGTCATTTTCTAGAGCATTTTTAAATTGATTCATATACTTATTAGCACCATCTAGATCAACATTACCATCTTCTTTAATATCACTAACCTTGCTTTTTAATTTATTATAAGCATTAGTACTATTATCTAGAGCTGCATAACTAAACTCTAATACCTTACGATAATGAGATTGTAAACACATAAAACGATAACTTAAAGGATTATAACCTTTACTTTCTAGGAGAGATACAGTTAAAAATTCGCCTTTAGATTTACTCATTTTTCCATCTTTATCGTTTAAATGTTCCCCATGAACCCAGTAATTACACCACTTATGTCCAAGGTAACTTTCTGATTGAGCTATCTCATTAGTGTGATGAGGAAAAATATTATCAACACCACCACAGTGTATATCTAAATATTCTCCTAAGTATCTCATTGAAATACCAGAGCATTCAATGTGCCAACCAGGGTATCCATAACCCCAAGGAGAATCCCATTTTAATTCTTGAGAATCAAATTTTGATTTAGTAAACCATAAAACAAAATCTGCTTGATTTTTTTTATTAGAATCTTCTTCTACACCATCACGTACACCAACTACCATCTCATCTTCTTTATGATTAGTTAATTTATAATAGTCATCTAACTTAGAAGTATCAAAGTAAACATTACCACCAGCTATATAAGCTTTACCATCTTCAAGCAATTTAGTAATAATCTTTATATAAAAATCAATATTATCTGTTGCTTTAGAAACAATTTTAGGCCATTTAATATTTAATTTAGCACAATCCTTTTTAAACTCTTCAGTATAAAAATCTGCTATTTCTAAAACTGACTTATGCTCTCTTTTAGCACCTTTAAGCATTTTATCTTCACCACTATCAGAATCACTGCTTAAATGCCCAACATCAGTAATATTCATAACTCTTTTTACATCATATCCTAAAAAGTTTAAACTTCTTTCTAAAATATCTTCAAATATATATGTACGAAGATTTCCAATGTGCGCAAAATGATAAACCGTAGGTCCACAAGTATACATTGACACATAACCTTCTTTATTTGGAATAAAATCTTCTATAGTTCTTGTTAATGTGTTATATAATTTCATATAATCAACTCCATATTAATTATATCATAATTTATTATAATTTAAACTATTTCATAAGATATTAGTTTTATTTTATTTGATATTAAGTTTCCGTTTTTATTGATTTCTTTACTCAAATCTGTACTAAGATACTTTTTATTATCATCTGGAAACACCGTGACAATATTACCATCTATTTGTTCTTTTAATAAAATGCTACCTAAAAAATTACATCCACTTGATATTCCAACACCTAGTCCCAGTTTAGATGAAAGTAATCGCGACATATTTATTGCTTCTTCATCACTAATATCATAAATAACATCTATTTTATCTCTATTTACAAGTTCTGGTATAAAATCATCACCTATACCGTCTATTTTATGACTACCTATACTATTTTCATCTTTTAAAATCGGAAGTTCTTTAGGTTCTACTGCACATACTACCAAACTATCATTAGCTTCTTTTAACTTACTAGCTGTCCCCATTAAAGTTCCGCCTGTACCAATACCACTCACAAACCCATCTACTTTTCTTAACTTATCCATTATTTCTACGCCAGTAGTTTGAAAATGCGCTAAAAGATTATTAGGATTACTAAATTGATTAACTCTAAAACCATTAATTTTAGTTGCTAAAAGATTAGCTTCCTCTATGCATCTTTTAAATCCACCTTCTTCTTTGCTTATTAAAGTTACTGTAGCTCCATACATTTCCATTATCTTTTTTCTTTCACTACTTACCCAATCAGGCATAAATATATATACTGGATTATGGTAAAAAGCACCTATCGAAGCAAGTGATATACCGGTATTACCACTAGTAGCTTCTATTATAGCTTGACCCTGTTTCAACAATTTATTTTTGTAAGCTTCTTTTATAATAAAATCAGCCATTCTATCTTTTATACTACCTGTTAGATTATAATATTCTAATTTAGTATATATTTCTTTGATTTTGTTATTATATTCGTATTTTATTTTTATTAGAGGTGTATCACCTATTAATTTTCTCATTTTATCACCACTGTATTTTATGAAAAAGAAAAAAAATAGTCACACGACTATTTTTTTGTTTTTACTTTTTGACTTTCTAATTCTTGAGTTTGACAACCTTCAATTAAACGGTGAAGATTTGGTATTACTGGCTCATTTCTCATTGCAGCTTCAAATAAATCTTTTTGTTCTTTTGATAACAAATTATTATTACCAAGAGCAATTTCATTCATTACTAAAACCACAGAAAATCTAGATCCATCACTCATTCTTTGTATAACAGCATTTTCTCCATCTATTTCTAATCCATCTGCTGACATAGTATAAAAATCTAAAACATCAGTAATTATATCATTAAATTTTTGTTTTTCTTCTTCAGTTTCAAAATTAGCTCTTTGCATTCCTACTTGTTCATCTCTCATAGTAGTTAATTCATCACGATAATTTTCTAATTTTTGCATAATTGCTTTATCGTAATCACCACCTACTACTAAAGAACTTATATTCATAGGATTTTTAAATTGATTTTTATATGAATTAGTCATCAATATACCAATAGTATGACCTGCATTAGACATAATTTCTTGAGCGTTTTTACCATAGAATAGTTCATGTGCTAATTCTGGATCTTCAGTAATTATACGGTCCATATTAACAACAGATGATAAATTTTTAACTTCTTCTTCTGTTAATTTAATACCGTTAGCATTTGCTTTTTCAGTAAATGTTTTTATTCTTTGTTCTAATAGTTCTCTACTATATTGTTCCTCAGTTTGAACAATTTCAGTATTTTTAGAATTTTTCTTTGTATTTCGATAAATAAAATAAGCCGCTCCACCAATTAATAACACAGCTAAAGTACCAGCTATTACTCTTTTACAAGTTGTTTTACTTACTTTAAATTTTTTATTAGCAAGTTTCTCTTTAGTAGTTGCTATTTTTATTTTTTCACCATCAAGTCTAGTTTCATTAGTAACTTTTTCACCATTTAAAAATATTTCTTCTTGTTTTATTTTATCCATATAAATCCCCCTCTTTTCAACTAATGTGTTGTATTCTAACACATTCTTTTTATATTGTCAAATTAACTATCATAGTTAGTATCCCCGTTGTTGCTATATATTATATACATTTTTTTTAATTTGTCAAATTAACAATATTTTGTTATTTAAAACTTTTTATGGCTCATAACATGGCGGTTTAGGTTCGAGGAAAATAAAATAAAAAGTAGGTTTTATCCTACTTTGTTCTTACAAGTGGTGCGGGCGAAGGGACTTGAACCCCCATGCCTTGCGGCGCTAGATCCTAAGTCTAGTGCGTCTGCCAATTTCGCCACGCCCGCACTAATAAAAGTGGTGGACCCTGTAGGACTCGAACCTACGACCGCCCGGTTATGAGCCGGATGCTCTAACCAACTGAGCTAAGGGTCCATTATTTAAAATTATTATTCACTTGCCTCTATATAATAACATATTACTATATTTTATGCAATAATTTTTTATAAAATTTCTGCAATTTTACAAATTTTAAATAATGATTCTTTTCTAGGCTCAGTTGGTTAGAAATCCGGCCAGCACTTTACAATTTTTATGCAAAGATAAATAATCAAAAGTAAAAAACTGGCGTTTGCTTTTATTCTTTATTTTTTTTATCATATCAAAAAGGAGGTGAAATATGGAACAAGAAGTAAAAGAATTAATTAACAATTTTAAAATTATTTCTAAAAAAGGATGGATTAAAAATGAAAATAAGAGTTGGGGAAGTGTTGGTTTAACATTTGAAAAATTATTAAACAAAAAGGCAGATTCCCTATTCTTTCCTGATTATTTAGGTATAGAAATCAAGTGCACAACTCTAAATAGTAAATATCCTTTATTTCTATTCACTTTAGCATTTGATGGTCCAACTTTTCCAGAAATAAATAGATTAGTCGAAAAATTTGGATATCCTGATAAAGACTATCCAGATAAAAAAATATTATTTGAAAAAATTAATAGCAATGATCCACAAATAAGAAGGCATAAATATCAATTCAAATTTGAAATCGATCATCAAGAAGATAAATTATATCTATGTGTTTATGATATATATCAAAATTTAATAGAAAAACAATCTTTTGTTTATTTAGATTCTATTAAAAATCATCTATTAACCAAACTAAATAAAGTAGCACTAATATATGCTGCTAACAGAAAAATAAATAATGATAAACATTTTCATTATTACAAAATGGAAATATATAAACTTAAAAATTTTGATACTTTTTTAAAATTGTTGGAACAAGGAATAATTGAAGTTGATTTAATTGCTCGTATAAGTAAAAGTGGACAAGATGCTGGTAGATATAGAAATAAAAATCTAGTTTTTAAAATAAATAAAAATAAGATATGGATGCTATTTAATCGCATATACTCCTATTCTTCTAAAATTTAATTTAACTTTATATAAAAATATGTTAAAATTTATATAGGAGGAATAAACAATGAAGAAAAACATAAATATTGATAAAAAACAAATTATTGAAAAAAATAAAAAAACTATTCAAGAGTTTAAACAATTTATTTCTAAAGGTAATGTTATTGATTTAGCAGTAGGTGTTATTATTGGTGGTGCATTTGGTAAGATTGTTACTTCAATTGTAAATGACATTCTAATGCCTATTATAGGTGTTTTAATTGGAGGTCATGATTTCAGTAATCTAACAATCAAATTTAAAGATGCCACTATTGCATATGGAGCTTTTATTCAAAATGTTATCGATTTTTTAATTGTTTCAATTTGTATTTTTGCACTTGTTAAATTACTAAGTAAATTTGAAAAGAAAAAAGAAAAAGTAGTAGAAAATAAAAAATCAGAAAATACCTTATTACTAGAAGAAATAAGAGATTTATTAAAAGAAAAAAATAAGTAAGATTTTAAGGTCTTACTTATTTTTGTATCATATTTAATAAATTTATTTTAAACAAATCTTTTTCTGAATGCTGTTTTGAAACCATAACTCCTTTGTAAGTTACTAATTCCGATTGATGTCCTTCTGTTAAAATATCCTCTGGAGTAATTGTTTCTAATATTACAGTCTTTTTATCTTCATAAACGTGATAATGAAGCTTAACATCACCATGTACTTTTGAAAACATAATATCTGTAGGTAATTTTAATTCATACTTTTTAGAGCCATTAGCTTGATTAGTAGAAACTAATTCTCCTAAAAATTCTCCTTCTTTTAAAGATGGATAGTATTCAAAATACAATTTTTTATAAGCTAACATATTATATTTTTTTAATGAACGTTCTAATTTTTTGAATTCATTTTCATTTACATAATCAAATACAAAATTATCTTTCATACTACCCCTCCTTCACAATGTACTATTATCTATCCTATTTAAGAATATCATAATCTATATTTTTTGTCAAACAAAGAAGTGCCTAAATAGCACTTCTTTACATTTTATATTTCTCTATAATTTCCAGTTAAAGAATATCCATATTTTATTAAAGTTTGGTCACTTTGACTTCTACTCCATACTACTTTTCTTTCACCAGAAATATATTCTCTTGTTTGATAACTATAATATGTTTTAGTAGCATAAATGTTAAATGTTTCATATTTATCTTCATAAGTTACACAACTTCTTCCAACTAGATCACCCTTTGTACAACTATAAGTTGTCTTTGATGAAGCTTTAATTGTTTGAGTATTAGTAACTTGTTTACTACATTTATTACCATTTAAAGTATGTCCACTTGGACATGAATAACTACTTGATGCATTTTTTGTATCTGTAGATGAATTTGTTACATTTCTTGAACAAGTTGAACCATTTCTTGTATATCCACTTGGACATGAATAACTACTTACTAATGATGCAGTAACAGTCTTAGAACCATAAATAGGTGTTGTTGTATAAACCTTATATGTGTAAACCCATCTCATAGCACAAGAATTATTACAATCATATACATAATCAGAACCAGTCATTTCATAATATCTTGAACTTGTTGATTTTGGTACTGAATAAGCATTAGTTACAGTGTTTAAATAAGATCCTTTTGCGTAATATTTAATATAACTTTCTTGTTTTTCACAAGTATTACCATTTTGTGTATATCCACTTGGACATGAATAATTCAACGTAGCAGATATTGTTTCAATAGAAGTTGATGTATTAACTTTAGTACAAATTGTTCCATTTTGTGTATATCCACTTGGACATGAATAATTTAATGTAGCATCTATAGTATCTGTAGTTGTATATGATCTAATACAAGATGTTCCTTTTTGTGTATATCCACTTGGACAATAATGTGTAGTTTTACTTGCTGCTGCAGTAATTACTGTTTTAGTACCTACTTTAACAGTTTCTTCCCCTACTACTACTGTTTCTTGTTTTGTCTTTACATTACGATATTCAGTTCTATCAACTTTACTTGTTGACCATTCTGACCAATCTGACCAATCTCCCCATTTACCATTGATTATTTTTTCATATTCATATTCATAACTTTTATTAACCATTGGTATTACTGATGGTTTACTTGGTTTTGTTGTTGTAGATGTTGTTGTTTCTTGTTTTTCACATAAACCAGATTGACAGTAGTTATAGCATCCCAAATGAACTAAAATATAATCACTATTATCACTACAACTTAAATTTACTTTTAAAATGTATTCATCATCCATTTTAGTAATTTCAACGTAAGAATCTGTTAAATCACATTTCTTATTTTTACTGTCTAAGAATGGAACTAATAATTTCTTATCTAACATCTCACTTAAAGTTAATTTTTCCTTATCTCCAATATTTTTTGGTAATCTTGGAGTAGTAAAATAACTAATAGCAGCCTCTTTCATATTATTAATGTTAGTTGTAAATATCTGATTATAAAATGGTTCTAATTTTGAATCAATTTTATTATCTACATAACTTTTTGTTGGAAATAACCATAATAATAGAAATACAAATAGTACTACTAAAACAACTTGTAATACTACATCTTTTATTGAAAATCTTTCTCTTTCTTCGTACATATAAATTCCCCCTCTTTTTATTAATTGTGCTATATTCTAACACAAGATTAATATATTGTCAAATCAGTCTTTATCCCCGTTGTTGCTATATATTATATACATTTTTTTGCATTTGTCAAATTTTAATTTTAACTATTGTACAACCATCATTATTATAAAATGTTTTAAATTCAATAACATTCCTATTTTTTCTTAAAGTATCATGAACAGTATCTTTTAATATTCCTGAACCATGACCATGAATTATATTAATTATTTCATTTTTCATCTTGATATTATCTTTAATAAAATCTAAAACTATTACTCGAGCTGTTTCACGGTCAAAACCATGTAAATCAAGTTTAGGAAGGTTGTCAACAAAAATAATACTATCTAAATCCATGTTACCACCAAAATAATTATACCAAAAAAAATAGTAGATATCTACTATTTTAGTTTACCTTTAATGCCTTTTAAACCTTTAGTACCATTAAAGTTACTTAATATATTACTTTCAAATGAATATGTTTTTTTACTTCTATTTTTATAATCTTTAATAGCTAATGTAATCATATCATCTAATAATTCAGTATATTTTTTACCAGTAGGCTCCCAAAGATAGAATGACAAAGAACCGGGGATAGTATTTGGTTCATTGATATATACTTTATTTTCTTTTTTATCAATCAAATAATCTATACGACATACACCACTTAGATTTAAAGCTCTAAATGCTTCTTTTGATATTTCTTCTATTTCTTTTTTAGTACTAGCTTTGATACGTGCAGGAATTACTCTGTTAGTAGATGCCATACCTTTAGATTTACCGCCTTTAGCATTTCCTAGATATTTGTCACGATATGTTAAAAATTCTTCGCCACTCATCACTTCTTCTAATTCACTTGTTTGTTGATGTTCATAGTTTCCTAAAACACTACAGTTTACTTCCACCATATTATGAACCATTTTTTCAACAACTATTTTTGTATCATATTTTATCGCCTCTGTTATTGCTTCATCTATTTCACTTTCTTTTTTTACAACTGTAATTCCTACACTACTACCAAGTGAAGCTGGTTTTACAATAACTGGATATCCTAATTCTTTAATATTTTTCTTTATTTTTTTATCATCATCTAAATAATCAGAATCAAAGAACCAAGTATAAGGTACAACTGGAAGATTGGCATCTTTAAAAATTTGTTTCATAACAACTTTATCTTGTCCTAAAGCGGAACCTAGAATACCACTTCCTACAAATGGAATACCAATCATACTTAAATATCCTTGAATAGTTCCATCTTCGGCATTATTACCATGAACTATTGGAAAAGCGATATCTAACTCAGCAACATCTCTTCTAAATAGTCCTTTAGTGTTAACTAAATAAAAACCACCATCTCTTTTACAAAGGGTAACCTTTTTTGCATATCTTTTTAAATCATCAAAATTCTTATAAATATCGATTTCTTTTAACATCGCCCCTGTATACCAAGTACGATCTTTTGCTATATAAATAGGAATAATTTCATATTTTTCATTATCCATATGATTCATAGCTTGGACAGCTGATATAATACTTACTTCATGTTCAACTGTTTCTCCTCCAAATATAACTCCAACTTTAATTTTCATAACAACACTCTCCTATTTTTCATTAAATATATCAGGTAAATCATTTTCTAATAAAGCATAAGTTTCCCCTTCACTTAAACTATTTATTAAAGGAAAGGCTTTTTTTACATCATTTAATATATGTACATGCTTTATATCATATTTTTCTTTTAAAAGTCCATCATAGATAGGCTTTGTTTGTTCTTTACCTATCAGTATTACTTCATCACAAACTTTGGCAATCTCACGGCCAAATTCAAAATTTAAATTGTATTGTTCACTACCAAGTTCAATCATACCAGGTGTAACAATAATCTTTTTACCAGGGCATAAGTTTAAGACATCTAATGCCATTTTAGAGCCCACAGGATTAGAATTATAGGCATCATCTATTATATTTATATTACCCATTTTCTTTAATTCTAATCTATGTTCAATAGAATTTACTTTCTTAACACCACGGATTAAATCTTCTTTACTTATTTTTAAATAATCACCTAAAGCTATACCAGCTAAAATATTATATATATTAGCTTTACCAAGTAACTTTGTTTCAAAATGATATTTCTTTTTATCTCCTTTAAAATGTACATCAAAAGTAGTACCAGTATTAGATAATTTAATATTGTCAGCATAAACATCAACATTTTTATTATCAATTCCAATCCAAATTATTTTTACTTTATTTTTTAATTTATAATTTAGTTGATATTCATCATCACCATTTAGTATACCAACCCCATCACTAGGTAATGATTCGATTAGTTCAAACTTACCTTTTTGAATATTTTCACTACTTCCAAAACTTTCTAAATGAGCTGTGCCTATTCTAGTTAAAATACCATATTTGGGATGCAATAAATCACATATTTCTTTTATTTCACCACATTTGAATGCACCCATTTCTGCTATAAATAAGTCATTAAATTTATCTAAATAATTATTAATTGCATTTATCATACCATATGTAGTATTAAAGTTTTTAGGTGTTGGAAAAGCATTATATTTAATATTTAAAATATCGCTCAAAATATTTTTACTACTTGTTTTTCCATAACTACCAGTTATTCCAATAACATCCATGTTACTCATACTCTTTAATTTTTTTAAAGCTTGTCTTTTATAATAAAGAAAAATGCATTTTTCAATTGGTTTATTTGTAATGTTGATAATATACATATATAAATATTCAAAATACATTATAAAACCTAGAATTAGATAATATAACCAAATGTATTTTTCATTAAACGTTAAACACATTACTAATATTATTATGGCATAAATAACAGTTGAAGTTAGTATTAATCTTTTTACACGCGCTGTTACGGCAAGTTTCAACTTTACTTGCTCCTTTTGTTTTTCTTTATCAAAAATAAAGAATGCTACCATATAAAATATAATAAATAAAATTAAAGAATATTTAAATGGAATAACTATTCCTAGTAAGAATATAGGAAAAAGTATATCAAAATTTATAAAGACTTTTCTTTTATTTTTGCCAATCCATTTTAAATACCTGTTACCATCGTTATACCAATTCTGTTGTAAAATTTGTAGAACTTTTTTTGTTTTCAATATTCCATAAAATAGAAACAATAATAAGCTCAATAAAAACCAATTCATTTTATTCACCTCTTAAAAAATTATTTAATATATTTATTGTTTGATCTAGTCTTTCTAAGTATGCATAGTGTGTACACCCTTCATATTCAACTAAACCACAATCAGGAATTAGTTTTTCTAATTCTTTAGCATCATCTATTGATACTGCTTGATCATTAGTTCCCCAAATTAATAATGTTGGACATTTAATTTTAGACACTTCATCTTCAATACTAAGATTAACAGTATCAACTAAAATCTCACGCATTCTTTTACTAGCATTTTTATAATCCGTAGAACCAATATGTTTTTTAGCAAAATCCTCCAGCTTATTAATTCCAGGTACTTTTTTTAATGTTTTCAATACTTTTGTTTTAAGTGATAACTTAGGTATTTCCTTTTTAAAAGGGCTACCAAAGGTTACAACTTTTTTTACTTTGTATTTGCTTGCATAAACCAAGCTAATTTTTCCTCCAAAAGAATGTCCTATCATAATAGGATTAGAAACTTTAAGACTAGTTAATAAATCTTTTATAGCATCTGCATAATCATATACACTCCATATTTCTTTTGGCTCTTCACTTAATCCAAACCCTGGCAAATCTATTATAATAACTTTAAAATTATTTTTTAATCTATCACCAATTGGTTTCATCATTTCAATATTTTGTCCCCAACCATGTAATAAAACAACAGTATCTTTACCTTCACCATAATCTATATAATTAATATCTATATCTTTTATTTTTTTTAACATAATTTCACCTACGATTATTATACCACATATACTCAATTATTTTCTAATAATCTTAGGTATTTTTAAAGCAACTACAACAATTAACGCTAATAAGCTAAAAGGTAGCACAATGTTTGTAATAAAACGTAAAAAAGAAAAATGCATATCATTTTTTAAAAATAAAGAAACAGTTTTTACTTCTTCTCCATCATAATAAACACTTAGTGTTCCAATTTTTTTAGATGATGGCAATATTTTAGTTATCTTTTTAGGAACATCTATATTATAAGTAAGTTTTGCTTCATCAAAATTATCTATTTCATAAAACAATTCTATACTTTCATTCGTAACAACATCTATATTTTTTTCTTTAGCATATTTAGTTTTAACTGTTGTTACAGTATCACCATTTTTATATAAGATTTTTTTAGTGAATGAATCAAATATTTTTTGATAAGAATTAACAGCATCTAAAACGGGATAAGTAACAACATTTTTAGCCCTTGCCGTTATCATCATGTAGTTTATATCATTTTCATCATCATAAGCAATGCTTGCAAGACATCTTCCTGCATCATAAGTAAATCCTGTTTTACTTCCTTTTATAAATGAAGCATTATTATTAATCATTTTTAAAGGAGAAACAATAGTACTATAAAGAGTAACTCTTTTATCGCTTGAAAGATACTTTCTTGAAGTATAAACTTCCTTAAAAAAATCATTTTTTAAAGCATACTTTAACATCAAAGCAACATCTTTTACTGTTGAATAATGACCATCATCATCTAAACCAAATGGATTAACAAAATGTGTATTAGTCAAATTTAATTCTACAGCCTTTTCATTCATTTTTTCTACTAATTTGTCATTACTACCAAATACTTCTATAGCTAAAGCCTGTACTGCTTCAGCACCACTAGGTAATAATATTCCATAAATCAAGTCACGATATGTAACTTTTTCTCCTACATAAAATCCTGCTAAAGAAGCTTGTTTTTCTATTAGACCACTGAAGTGGCTATTATTTAAAACAACCGTTGTATCCATATTGTTAATATTTTCAATTAATACAATCGCACTCATAATTTTAGTCATGCTAGCAATTGAAATAACTTCATCAGCATTTTTTTCATATATAACCTCGTCTAAATCATAATTATATATAACAGCATTATTACTATATAAATTTAGTTCTAGTGCACCTACATTTAACACGCCAATAAAAAAACATATTATTAATGATAAAAATTTTTTCATACGTCACCTACCATTAACATTATAACAAAACAAAAGAACTAAAACAATGTTTAGTTCTTCTATTCGTCAACATTCGTTGACATTATTATCATAACCATTATTATTTTCTTTATACAAAATTTTTAATAAAATTATTAAAACTATAAAAAAAACAAAAAATAATATAGTAGTTAAAAAGAGATTAATTTTAATTATAAAATTTATAAGTAATACAGTTATAGAATTAAGACAAACATGAATTATAATAGGTGTCAAAACATTATTTTCTTTTTCATAGCTTTTAATTAAAATAAAGTTTAATAGAAAAGCATAAATAAATTGAATTATATTTCCATGAAATAAACCAAATAAAATACCTGTAATAATTATTGCAGTTGTTCTTTTATGCAATAATTTTAATTTTTCATAAACTATTCCTCTAAATATTAGTTCTTCTAAAATAGGTCCAAATATACCAGTTGTTAATAGAGCAACTATAATGTTTCTATTTGTCAAATCATACAAATTAGTAAAGTAAACTATTTTATTTAAGCCACATAATAATAAATTATAACTAAGAGCCATACATATTCCTATTAAAACATATAAAACTAAATTATTTATTTTTAAGTGTTTTAAGCTTACTTTTACCTTCTTTGATAAAAAGGAAAACAATAACAAAAATGATATTATTACTATTAGCAATTTATAATTAGAAATAAAAATATTTAATTTTTCTTGATATAATTCTGTACCAATTTCTAAATTAGTATTTAGATTAAAAATAACAGTAAAAAGGAATACTAAAGAAATTTCTGTAATTATTAATAAAAGCGGGTAAAAGATTATTTTTAAATATTCTTTGGCTTTTTTCATTTTAATCCTTTAATTTCTTTATTTTTACTTTTATTCTTTGTAAAGCATTATCAATTGCCTTAATATCTTTATCTAATATTTCAGCTATTTCTTTATAATCAAAACCATTTATTTTTAATTCAAATACTTGTGCTTCAAAATCAGTTAATATATCACTAACTTCTTTAACTAAATCTTTTTCATTCTCACCATTAAAAAGAATTTCTTCTGGATTATAACTATTATCGGTTAGACTTTTATCATAGACATAATCAGTATTATTTTCATCAGTATTTTCTAAAGATAATGAATCATTTAAAACCTTATGTTTTAACCTTCTAGATGAAACCACCTGAGATATTATTTTTCTTTCAATACACATTTTAGCATATGTATAAAAACTAGTATCTTTTTCTTCATCAAAAGAATTCATAGCAAGATTAAGTCCAAGCATACCTTCTTGTATTAAATCATTTAATTCAAGTCCTGTATTTTTACAATAACCAAGCATACGGTTAGCAGTTGCTAATATCAATGGGCGATACTTTTCAAATAACACTTCACTAGCTTCTTCATTTTTCTCACTTATATATGATAATAATTCATAATCATTATAATCTCTATAATTCATTAGTTTCTACCTTTAATAGCTTCATATATAACAATTGCGGTTGCGACTGATGCATTTAAACTATTAACTTTTCCTTTCATTGGAATAGTAGCTATAAAATCACATGATTCTCTAACTATCCTACTCATGCCAAACCCTTCACTACCAGTTACTATTGCCATTTTACCAGTATAATCAATCTTGGTATAATCAGTACCATCCATATCTGTCCCAACAATCCAAAAGCCTTGTTTTTTTAAATAATTTATGGTGTTTTTTAAATTAGTGACTTGAGCAATCTTAACATTATCTAAAGCTCCAACACTTGTACGCATTACAGTACTATTAACTTCTACTGTTCTATTTTTAGGAATAATAATTCCATCTACTCCTGCAGCTTCACAGGTTCTAATGATTGCTCCAAAATTATGTGGATCTTCCAAATGATCAAGAATTACAAGTAATGGGTTTTCTTTCACAAGTAATGACTCAATATCAACATATTTATAATCGTCTACTTTAAAAACAATTCCTTGGTGATTTCCTTCAACTAATCTATCTAGTTCATGTTTTTCTACATATTTAACTGGCACATGTTTTTTATTTAACTTATCAATAACCGCATTATCTGAAAACTTTTTATATAAGATGGCCTCTTTAATATGACGCTCATTTTTTAAAACTTCATTAATAACATTTTTACCATATATAAACATCTTAATTCTCCTTTATATAATTCATTATCTCTTCTATTCTTTTATTATCTTTTTTTAAATATAAATGTCCAATAACAGCTTCTAATCCTGTTGCATATTTATAAGTTGAAATATCACAATTCTTTGGTCTATGATCAACTTTATGATTACGAGCTCTAAAAATAACATTTAATTCTTCATCTGTAAAGAAATGTTCATCTATCATTTTGGATAAATAATTAAATTGCGCCTTAGCACTCACATATTTTATTGCTTCTTTTTGTAAATCATTTACTTTGCATATTCCTTTAGAAAGCAAATATTCTCTTATATAAACTTCATATATAGCATCTCCAATATACGCAAGCGCTAAAGAATTTAAATTATCCATAAACTCACTCCTCAAATCTATCAAATGTAATATTTTTAATTAAACCGTCTTTAATATCACTCATTATCACTTGAATTACTTTATCATAATCTATTTCTCCACCTTTAATAAGACAACCTCTTTTTTTACCTATAATATCTAGAGTATTTACGATATCCTCATCTATCTCTTTTATACCATAACGACTTTCTAGTTTTTCTGGATAATATTTTTGTAAAGCTCTTAAGAAGTATTCAATTACTTCATATATTGGTAATATTTCTTCTCTAATCGCTGTAAAACATGCCAGATTAAATGCTACTGTTTCCTCTTCTAGCTTAGGCCATAAGATACCTGGTGTGTCTAAAAGTTCAACATCTTCATTAATTCTAATCCAATTTAGATTCTTTGTAACACCTGGCTTATTACCAACATTAACAGCTTTCTTTCCAACCAAACGATTAATTAGTGTCGATTTACCTGCATTAGGAACACCAATAATTAACACTCTAGCACGTTTTTCATTCATACCTTTCATTGCACGTTTAGCATTCGTTTCACTCATAAGCTCTTTAGTTTTACTAAATAATGGTTTTAAGTTAGGATTATGTTCAAGATCAAGACATACTACCTCTTCTCCATTAGATTCATAATACTTAATCCATTTCGTTGTTTCTACTTTATCACATAAATCCATTTTTGTAAAAACTAAAATACGTGGTTTATTAGTAACTTTTATATCTAAATTTCTAACACGGGTTGAGTATGGTATTCTAGCATCAACTACTTCATATACAATGTCTATTGCATCTATATTTTCATTTATTAGTCTCTTAGTTTTGGCCATATGACCTGGATACCAATTTATATTTACTTTATTTTCATTCATCTAAATCAACTCCTTAAAGCTCTGAATATATATAAGTATACCATAAAAAAGATAGATTTTATAGTAACCTATCTATATTTTATTAAAATATCAATTCTTTATTTTATCTATTTTCTTCCAAATATTTATTATAAAACTCGTCCATTGAAGATATATATTTTTGATCTTGTATTACTCTATATTTTTCATATTCAATTTCTGCTTTTTCTATTGCCTGTTTATGAGAAACATTACCACTATTTTGTAATACTTCTTTTCTTCTAAATTTCAACAAATCATCTGTAGCATTTATCCAATCTTGCATTGTCATAATATGTTTTTCTTTTGCTTCATCCTCTGCAAATACTAAAAACATATTAGTTAGATCGTTTAATTTATTTAATTCTTCTTCATTTAAATAATTTTTTGCAACTATTACATCATACTTATATATTAAACCATTAGGAGAATTTTTCCAAGTTGTAAGGCCCATATGTTTTTTTCCTGAATCAACCCTATTATATATTAGTTCTGCAGCTGTATATCCACTAATAGCATAATGCAATTTATTTTGAACTATTTTAAAAAAAGTATAAGCTTCTTCTGATTTTTGATTATAATCAATTGAAGTTGCAATAAATAAATCTGTAATTTTTTGATATGCCATTCTCTCACTAACTCTAATTATTTTAATACGCTCTAATAATTCGTCAAAATATTTAGAATCATATTTATTTCCTTTTATAAATCTTTCATCATTCAAAGCAAATCCCTTTATCATATATTCTTTTAGTATTTTAGTTGCCCATATTCTAAATTCTGTTGCTTTTTTAGAATTAACTCTATATCCTACTGCAATTATGGCATCTAGACTGTAGACTTCAGTATTATAATTTTTACCATCTTCTGCAGTTATTTCCATTTTGGAAACAACTGTTTTTCTATCTAATTCTCTTTCTTCAAATATATTTTTTAAATGTTTAGATATTGCTGGTACACCAACTTCAAATACCTTTGACATTCCTTTTTGTGAAAGCCATAATGTTTCATCTTTATATATAGCATCAACTATAATATCTCCATTACTATTTTTATATATAATTAAGTTATTATCTTTCATAAGTTCATCTACTTTCTTTTAGTTTTAAATCATTTTTTAAAGCTCTAAATATATATAAGTATACCATAAAAAAGATAGATTTTATAGTAACCTATCTATATTTTTATTTTAATTTATTATAAATTTCCATTATATTTATAGAGCTTCTTTACAATTGGATTATAGTCAACTCCAGATAAATCTTTATTTTGTTTCTCAGCAATATATTTTGTTAAATACATACATTTAATTAAAAGAATATATTCTGATATAAATGAATCACTGGCATCTAATATAATTACATTTTTATAATATTCTGATAATTCACTAATTAATAATTTATCTAACTCAGTATTTAAATTAAAATAAATAGCAATATTATTAGTAGTAGTTGACAAAGTACTTCTTCCGTGACAATAAGAATACTTATCATGTACAATTGGTAAACCTATTCCTGCTTCAACCATCGTCGATTCTAAAAACTTACTTGCAACAGAAGTTTCTAGTCCTGAAAAAATTTCATATGCAGTACAATCTATATTAAAATTATAATTATAAGGTTTCATAATTTCAATTATTCTTTCTTTATTACCATCTAGATAATAGTTAAGTAAAATACTACATGGCACTAATGTTGCAGCTAGAGATATAAAACTGTGTTCTTTATCATTGCAACAATATGTCAAATTAATTATTCCTTCAGTATCATTTTTCTTACTAGCTAATAAATAATGTTTCATATTATTTAAAAAGGCTAACTCAACGCCATAATTATTTCCAGAATAACTACAAGATAAAACATTTTTAAATCCAGCTAAATTTAAATATTTAAAATCTCTTGGTTCTACATTTCTAGTTATTATATTATTTTTTTTATTTAGTATTTTTGAAGCATAATCAGAAACAACACTTGAACCACCAACACCAGAAATAAGGGTTGGTTCAGTTATTTTTGATAATTCATAATTAATCCTTTCTAAGTCAGTATTATATAAACTATCATATACCCTACTTCCTATTTTTTCAAAATTTTCTTTCATATTTTTTTCCATAAAAAATCCTCCTCAAGTAATTAATACCACTTAAAGAGGAAATATTTCGTCTACTTAAAATTTTTCATCTAATAATTCTATTTTATTTATTCTTTTTAATTCAAAATGTCTTAAATCATTTCTTAATTCACAAAATGCTGCGCAACCCCAACCGGTATCATATAAAAACATATCATATGGTCTAATAGTTCTATCTTGATTTCCATTGGTAAATGAATAATAATTAATTTTAACTTTTCTTTTTTCTTTAATAGCTCTGGTTAGTATGTTATAGCTGTTTTTAATATCATCTTTTAGTTCTATCTTTTCATCGTTAGAATTAAAATATACTCCATGAACTTTATCTGCTATAATTTGCAATTTTTCTTTGTCTTGTTCATCTACATTCAAATTTTTTAAAAATTCATAATCTGATTTTGAAAACTTTCTTGTTGGAATTCTAACTTTTTGATTTAAAACATAACCACCATATGGTCCCATCAAAGTATCAATATAAATGCCAGCTTTTTCAAGTTCTTCTTTATATACACGTATCATTCTTTCAGATACTTCTAATTTATATGCTAATTCCTTAATGTTATATTTTCTTCCATTTTCTAAATACTGAAGCATAAGAATAACGTTAGATATTTTTGACATATTTCAAAACGCTCCCTAATATCTTATTCATTATTACCAGCTTTATTTTCAAAACTAAAATCAACTACATTATATCCTAACTCTTTTAATTTATTATATACTACACTTGGAGAAATACCTAATAAAGTATTGTAATCACCTTCAATTTTGTTTATAAACAAAGATGCTTTACCCTCTGGAACAAAGCCACAACATTTTAAAATTTTTTCTTCATTATTTACATACCATGTTGCTTCTTCATCTGTTATTTCATTAAAATACACATCTACTTTAGAGCTTAAACATATAACTTTTTCTTGATACAAATCAATCAAAGTTATACCTGTATATGCTGTACACTTACTATTTGATAATTCCTTTAATCCTAAATAAGCTTCTTCTTTATTTTTGGGCTTCTCATATATTTTGTTATTACTATATATTATAGTATCTGCAGAAACAATTATTGCTTTACCATCAATTTGTTTTTCAACAGATTTTGCTTTATTTAAAGAAAGTTCCTCAACGTATTTATCTGGTTTTATTTGTTTACTTTCTTCTGGCACATCACTAGTAATAACATCATATTTTAATCCTATCATATTAAATATATCTTGCCTTTGTTTTGAAGCTGAAGCTAATATTATTCTCATTTTATATCACCTCTATAATTTTATTTTTTTATATTTTTTTATAATTCTCTTACTTATATATTTTCTTTTTATATTTTTTTCTAATAAAATTTTTTCATAAGAAACAAAATTATCATCAATCATTACAAAACCTTCATTTGTTTTTACATTACTTATATCATTACTACCTTTAATATTTGCATTATCATCTGTTACAAACAAATCAACAAAAATAGAATCTCCCTTTTTATAAAGTAAAGTGCGCCTTTTAAAACTAATATCATACGTAAAAGTTGCTAAAGATAAGGGAGCATAGTTTGGCCCATAATTTAATTTTTTACTATCTAATGAATAGATATCACCAACAAATAATTTATCTACTCTCATATTTTTATTCAACCATTCTTTCTAAATTATCTAATATTAACGACATAATTCTAATACTTTTTTCATTGTGTTAGCAGTTCTTATTATTATTGAGTTTCTTATAATTGTACTTGCTGTTTTACTCCACCAATTAGTTTTCCTATAATTTTTTAAATCATATGACCAAAAAATACTATTTTTATATTCTTTTATTTTTTCAAGTTCAATTTTTGGTTCTCCTAAAGCTTCATAAACATCTTTATATGTTGTAGGTGGAATTATGAATATAATATTATCATAAATATTCTTATCACCTGTTCCCCACCAATCTGGTTTATTGCTTAAAAGATTATTAAGTTCATCTGATTTAATTACAAAAACTGGTATTTTAAGATTAAATTTATTTTCAAGCATTTTATAAATATCATTACTTATTTTAACTTTATCATTTATATTGCTTGAAAATATAACATTGCCACTATTTAAATATGTAACAACTTCTTTATAACCTAGTGATTCAAACCCTAATTTTAATTCTTGCATAGGAATTTTATTTTTACCACTTATATTTATTCCTCTTAATAACGCTACAAACTTTTCCAAATTACATCATCTCATTTTTTATATATTCATTTACCATTTCTAAAGCCTTTTTACGAGGGCTTATTTTTAATTTCTCTTCAGTAGAAATTTGCGCTAAAGTATTACCTGATTCTAATTCAAAAATTTCATCAAAACCAAAGCCATTTTCTCCACGAGCATTTTCACTTATAACACCATCTAATATAGCTTCAAAAGTTGCTTCATGATTTTTATCTTTCAAAGCAATTACAGTTGTATAATGACAACTTCTTTTTTCTTTTGAAACACCTTCTACTTTTTTTAACAACTCTAGATTCTTAGTATGGTCATCAGCATTCATAAAACGAGCGGTATGCACACCAGGGAACCCATTTAAAGCATCTATTGATATACCAGAATCATCCGCAATACAAATAAATTCATCACCAAGTTCGTTATATAAGCAATTAACTTTTTCTAATGCATTTCCTTTAAAAGTATCTTGTTCTTCTGTTACAATTATTTCTTTTCCTAATTTTTCTTCCATATCTTTTATTGCTAAAACATCATAATCTTTGAAAATTTCTTTAATTTCTCTTATTTTACCTTTATTGTTAGACGCAACTACAACAACTTTTTTATTCATTTTTATCACTCCCTAATAAGTCCATTATATCACAAAAAAAGTAGATTTCTTCATCTACCCTTTAATAATTTTAATCTCTATTTGTCCTTTGTTTTTTTAAAAATTCTATTACTTTTCTATCTTTTGGTCTATTTAATTCTTCTTTCACCTTTAAACATTCTTTTAAATTCATAAATTTTATCCCATCAATTATAACAACTTCATCTGGAAAGTAGAAATTATTTCCTATTTCAAATACATCATAATACTTTATATTTGTTTTAGCTGCGCCTAATTTTTCTTTCCATTTAATTTTCTTATAATAATCTTCACTACAACTCAAATCTATATCAGTAGTATTATCTATTATATTTTGAACAACTAATGACGCCCCACTTATAACAATAATTTCATTTAAATCCAAATTAATATTTTTTAATTTAGATATAATTTCTTTTTTATTCATTAATCCATGTATTTCCATTGTCAACGCTATAATAAACTAAATCTTCATTATGATCTACAATATAAACTGAACACTCTAATTTCAATTTATCATTTTCATAATAAGGCATCTTTTTGATACTTATTAAATCAACATTTTCATTGTTATATGTGATTTCTGCTTGTTTAAATGTAATTCCTCCATCATTAGTTACTAGCAGTCCCTTAAAATTTCTATTTCTATCTAGATAGCCAGTGTCTATAATAAAACCTAAATTCTTATTTAAAAATTCAAACTTAGCTTCAAGACTTACCTCTACCATTTCTTCAGTAACTTTTTCAAAATTTTTACCATTATTATTACTTTTTTCTACACCAATAATCATTCTTTGTCCTAAACTATAATCATATCTTTTAACTTGTAAAATTTCTTCATCAAAAGCTTTAGTGTAAACTATATCTTCATCGTTAAGTAATTCTGGTGTTTTATCTAAAATCATTATTAAAAAAATGATTCCTATAAATAATATAACTATTAATAAGCTTACTAAAAGTTTTTTCATATCATCACCACCATAATTATACCATTTATTCATAAAGAAAACATCTCTTAAAGAGATGTTTTACTAAGATATTCTTATTATATTTAAGTATGCACTTGTATCTGATGCTGGAGATATAGTTGCTGCAGTTGTTGATTCTATTGATAATCCTATTTTATCACCGGCTGTAAATGAATTTATTGTACTACCAACAAAATCTGCATCTACATTTGCAGTAAGACTTTTATTTATTGTTGTACTACCAATAGGTGTTGCATTTTGTTTTACATTTACAGTAACATCGGCAGCTGTACTAGCACTACCAGAAAAATAATAATCTACTTTATAAATACCTGTCGTTGGGATTGTTAATTTATTTTGTGTTTCTAAAGTTATACCATTAGATGGACCATTACTTCCTAACGGAATATCTTGCGCTATATTTTGTTCTAATGTTATAGAGTTTTCTGTTGTATCATATTTACGTCCATAAGTGTTAGTTGGAATTTCTGCAGCTGGACCTGTTGGGCCAGTTGGGCCTGTTGGGCCTGTTGGACCTGTTGGACCTTGTTCACCAGATGGACCGGCAACACCTTGAGGGCCTTGTAAACCTTGTTCGCCACTAGGGCCTGTTGGGCCTGTTGGGCCTTGTAAACCTTGTTGACCCTGTGGTCCGGTTGGACCTTGAATTCCCTGTCTTCCAGTAGCTCCCGTTGCACCTCTAGGAATCGTAAAATTTAATACAACATTTTCATTTGTACCACTATTAGAAACTGTTGCACTTGTATCAGGAGCTCCAGTTGTTACATTACCTATTGCTATAGTTGCAGGGCCTTGGGGTCCTTGTGGCCCCGTTGGACCAGGAATTCCTCTAGCAATAAGTCTTCTTTTACATTTTCTGCCTTCTTCTAAAATTTCTTGAATTCTATTAGAACATTCTTCATTCATTAAAAAACTCTCCTTTCATTATTATTTTATGAAGAGAGAGTTTTTTGACAATTGTTATTGACTATTATAATTGTTTTGTCTTTCAATAGTTAAAACTTTTTGTTTATTTTTTTTATAAACACTATCTAGGTCATTATGAAGGCCTAATATTTTTTCTTTTTCAAAATTTATTTTACTTTCTATTTTATCAAGCTCATCTAAATAAGCAATTAATGACACTTGATAATTAATATCAGCACCATATTTTTTTATTACTTCTTTTCTTATATCACCAATTTGATATAAAGAATCACTTAATAAAAAATTCATACGATCTAAATAATTGGTGGTAGTTATTATTTCATTTTCTAAATTTTCATATATATACTTAACGTCAACCTCAGGTTGTAATATTCTTTTTACACTTCTTAAAGAATTGTTAAGCATCACACCACTTACTATTCCACCAATCATCTTGTTTTTAAACAAACTAATAGGAAACAACCCAAAAGCAAAATTAAAAATAGATGACACTAAATTTTTAGTATAATAAAAAATAGTTGGTCTTTGTCTTTTTATGGACATTTTAGAAAGAGAACGCTGTAATTTATTAATTTTACGTTGTTCTTTTGCAATACTATCATAAATAATTTTATTAGCTAATGTTAACTCAAGCAACTTGTTATCTTTTTCTTCTTTTTTTATTTCTTTTTTATTCTCTTGTTTTGGTTCTTTTTTCATTTCTTTATCATCTACACTTTTATTTTGCTCTTTATTTTTTTCACTTAAAATTATTTCTTTTTTTACATCCTCAATTTGAATAAGCGTTTTATCACATAAACTTATTTTTTCTTTTATTTTTTTATCATTTTTTCTTATTTCATATATGTCAATATCTTTAATTTTAATATAATTTTCTAATTCCTTAAACCCTGGCAATTCTTTTAAAGCTTCATATTTTAATAAAATAGCTTCTATTTTTAACTTTAATTGTTTAATTTTGAATTCATAATCAAACAAATTGTTATAATCTTTTTCTTGTTTAATTTTTTCTTGTAAAGAAGAGATCTCTTTTGCATACTTATCAATATCTTTATTCATTTGTTTTACTTCTAAAACAGGAACGTAAGCTTTTTTTAAACCTTTTTTGCTAGGTATTATATTAATATTAGTTTCTCTTAATTCAACTTCTTTTTTTAAATCTAAAGCTTTATTATCGCCTTTTTTTATCTGGTTTTTTGTTATATTTTCATTTTCTGAAGTCTTAGCATTTTTATTTACTACATCTTTTATTTCTAAATCTTTAATATTTTCTTTTATAACTTCAACTCTTTTTTTATAACTATCTAATTTATTAGATTTTTTATTAAAAAACTTATAATTTTTTTCATTAATTTCTTGTTCTATTTTTTCAAGTTTATTTATATCTTCTAAAGTAACTATTTTATTATGTATTTTTATTTCTATATTAGAAATTTCTTTTTCTAAATTAATTTTTTTGTTTTTAGGTTCAAATAGCCCTAAAAAAAGACCAAGTACTGTTAACCCAAAGACTTTTGGTTTACTATAATGTTTAGGAGAAACTACTACTTGTTTTTGCTTTTCTGCTAACATTTTCTTACGTTTTAATTCTTTTAATTTTTTCTTTTGTTCTTTTTTATATTTTAAAAATCTTTTCCAAGCAATTATTCTATCTTTCAAACTACCTTTTTGATTAGGCATAAACATCACCACCAACATTATATCACAAAAAAAGTAGAATTAATTTTCTACTTTATCTTTATGTTCATTATATATTTTTGTGTAAAAATCTCTCCAAATTTTTAAAATATTTTCTTTACTATAAAATTCACTTATTTCTTTAGAGTTTTTACTTTGTTTTTTGTAAAAATTATTATCATCTTTTAATTCTTTTATTAAACTTACAAATTCTTTATTATTTTTACCTTTTACATATTTATTAAATAAAATATCCTCATATAAATCTAAATCTCTTAATAACAAGGGTTTATGACAATTAACGGCTTCTAAAATTGTCATTGGGAATAGTTCATTATATGATGGCATAAATAAAATATCTGCCATATTAAACATATCATTCATTCTATCTCTCTTAATAATACCTGTAAAGATAACATTTTTAGGGGGATTATCAACTACTTTTTTCAACTCTTCATAACCATCAGTTATTTTTCCAAATGAGAATCCACCACACCATACAAACTGAACATCAGGTAATTTTTTAGCAACTTTAATAAAATCTAAAACACCTTTTCTATTTTGAATTTGGCCAGCACCTAAAACAACAAATTTATCTTCTGGAATACCAAGTTGTTCTTTTATCTTTTTTATTTCTGATTTATTCTTTTTGTAAAATTGTTCTTTTGATACATAATTAGGTATATAAACTATTTTTTCTCTTTTAATTCCATATCTAACTAAATCATTAATAAAAATAGGATTAACAACCACTAAATAATCAGCTGTGTTATAGAATTTAACTACATATTTTTTAAACACATTAAAAGCAAATTTAGGTAATTTTAAACTACCATCTAATGTGTCAGGTAAAAAATGACAGTAAGCAACATTAACACCTTTATTTAACTTCATTTTTATATAACTTTGTGGTTCTGTTGTATGAGCATGAATGATATCAGCTTTTTTATGAGAATTAATACTAACTTCAAATAAATCTTTAGCACCTTCATCAAGTAATTTAATTAATTCTTTATATGCACTTCCAACCCCTTGACCTTCAACAGTATCCGCTAAAGACAACATATTTATTTTAATCTTTTCCATTATATCACCATTTAAATTATATCATTAAATATTAATACTTACAAGAATTACATCTTCTCCTATTTTTTGAATTTGACTCCATTTTATTTCTATTTCATTAGTATTTGTAAACATTGAAATAATAAATTTATTTTTTTCAACAATAAAGCCATCCATATTACCTTTATCGTCCAATCTTATATCTATAATATTGCCGATTTTACTACCATCATTTACATTAACAACATCTTTTTTTTGTAAATCAGAAAGTCTCATACTCTCACCTAACTAATTTTATGAATATAAAAAGTGGTTATTACAATATTAACTTTTTAATATTGTCAATACCACTTTTTTCTAATCTTGATATTTGAGCTTGTGAAATACCTATTTCCTCTGCTAATTCCATCTGTGTTTTACCTATAATATATCGTTCTAATAAAACATATCTTTCTTTTTCTTTTAATTTATTAAGAGCATCTTTAAGCGCAAAAAGTGTTTCCTTATCATATAAATTATTTTTTTTATCTTGAATTTGATCTTCTAAATAGATAGTATCTCCACCATCACTATAAATTGGCTCCGACATACTAATTGTATCCCGCATCGACTCTAAAGCATTCACCACTTCAAATTCATCCAAACCTAACTTTTGGGCAACTAAAGAAATACTAGGCTCACATCCCATTTCATTTATTAATTCTTCTTTTATTCTCATAGCCTGATACGCAATATCTTTAATACTTCGTGATATTCTAACACTATTATTATCACGAAGATATCTTTTTACCTCACCTAGAATCATTGGTACAGCATACGTAGAAAATCTTACTTCATGTGATAAATCAAAATTATCTATGGCTTTAATTAAACCTATACAACCAACTTGAAATAAATCATCCATATTATCTGTTCTATTATTATACTTCTTTAAAATAGATAATACTAATTTTAAATTACCGTTAACTAAATCTTCTTTCGCAAACTTATCACCATTTTGATATTTTTTAAATAGTTCAATCATTTCATCATTAGTTAACACTTTAATATTCGCAGTATTCACGCCACATATTTCAACCTTATGACGTGCCATATTTTCTCCTTTCATTCTATATTGACAATATAAAACGAAATTTATACAAGAAAAAAATTAGACTTAATCTAATTTTTTTACTAAAGAATAATCTACTATGACATTTTTTTCTGGAGTAATTGAATATAATGTATTTTTATTAATACTTATTCCTAAATAATCTAACATCGCACAAAAGCTAGGATTTGTATGTTTATTATTTTTATTAATAATAACATAGTTCCCTTTATCATAATATTCTCTCGTTAAATTAATAGCATCTTCTAAAACATTTTCATCAACACTCACGTATATTTCTGAACTATCAGTAATAAAGTTATTTTTTAAGGCATATTCTATTAAAACTCCAGCTGCTGTTAAAGAATCATGCGTTAAATCTTTAGGAGCAATATTAATTTTCTTACTATTTTTTAATATTTTAATAATTTTTTTCTTATCCTTAATTATTTCTTCATATTTTTTTAATAATTCTTGTTCATTATTGTAACCATATAAATAACCATCCTTAATTATTTCACGATAAGCTACTAAATCTGTTTCAAATTCAAAAGGTAAATTACCTTTATTTTTTTGTTTTCCTGCTACTACAGTTTTAAGACACCAATTATAATCAAAATCATTTTCAGGGATTGCTATTTCAGGAAGCCAAAAACAATAATTACCATTCGCATTTTTATAATCAAGATAACGATAATTCATATTGAAAGCGTTGGTTAAAAAGTCATATCCCCCCAACCCTATACCATACTTACAAACTATTTCATCAGGAATATCAAATTTACCTACCAAGCATTTATCATAATCTATTTTTTCAAAGCTTTCAAAACAAGATTCGGCATTCAAAAATAAATGAACATAATTTTTATTTTTTTTATACTTATGTGTATTTATTGTTTCTTCAAAATGTTTTTTATTATTATGAACCTTTTTTTCTTCATATTCTTCTCTAGCCATCAATCGATAAAAAATCATAAAAATCCCCCTCAAAGTAGTTCATATTATAACACTTTTTTAATTTTGTGCAACTAAAAAGTGTAAATTATTTTTTAAATTTACACTTAATATTTAACAACACCTTTTAATTTTTTTATTACCTTTTTTTCTATTCTTGATATATAAGATTGACTAATACCTAGTTTTTCAGCAACTTCTTTCTGAGTCATTTCTTTATGATTAAATAAACCATATCTTAAAACCATTATTTCTTTATCTCTATCATTTAATTTTGATATTTCTTTATACATCATTTTTTTATCGGTTTCATCTTCTATTCCTTTTGTTACAATATCAGAATCTGTACCTAATATATCTTCTAGGTGAAGTTCATTCCCCTCTGCATCGTAGCTCAAACTATCTTCAAAACTTACTTCGCTTCTTCTTCGTTTATTTTTTCTTAAAAACATTAAAATTTCATTATCTATACAACGTGATGCGTAGGTTGCCAACTTAATATTTTTATCAGGTTTATATGTTTTAATTCCCTTAATAAGTCCAATACTACCAATACTAACTAAATCTTCTAAATCAACACCTGTATTTTCATATTTTTTAGATAAAAATACTACTAAACGAAGATTGTGTTCAATCAATTTCTCCTTCGCATGTATATCTCCTTCTAAAGCTTTATTAACATAAGCTAATTCCTCTTCTTTAGAAAGAGGAGCTGGAAGTTTATCCGCACTACCAACATAAAAAATTGAGTGTTCACTATTAAATATTCTTAAAATAAAATTTATAACTTTCTTTAACATTTTAGCCTCCTATTTCTGGTAATATACAATCTACCCCGTCTATATTTATTTTTTCATCAACAAAACCAAGCAATAGTTTTTCTTTTATAACTCGCCCATCAATTTCTAACTTATCTAACTTTAAACATTTTATTAAACTTGTTTTATTAACTGTATTAATAGGAACAAATATAAAATTAGAATCTAAACTATACTTTTTATTTATTAAAATAATTTTTCTTCCAAAATAAGGATCGACAACTTTATTACCTGTATCTACATATCCCACACATTCAATACATTCATTATCTGTATATAACTTAACTTTGTGATACTTACTATAATTATTTTTTAAATTCAAACCTTGTCTCACATAAATATATATTATTACTGGTGAAAATATGATTAAAAATATAAAATTTATACTCAAACCTTCATGAAAAAAAACTAAACCTTGTTGTTTATATGAAAATTGAACATTTAAAAAATATAAAAAGCCACCTAATACAATACTTGCCATATATAAAAATCCCAAATTTTTTAGAAAGAAAACTTTATCTTTATATCCAAAGCTAGTCAAAATCATCATAATACTTATAATAATTTTTAATAAAAATAACATAACTGAATTAATATTTATAAAAAGAAACAAAATACTTAAACTACCAATAAAAGCTCCTAATACTAATCTATTTATTGATACCATTCTTCTTAAAAGAAGGGATACTGATAATAAAAGAAGAAAATCAAAACCAAAATTTAAAAAGAGGACAAGGTCAACATATATTTTCATCGTATCACCATTAACATTATAAAAAAACAACACAAATAATTGTGTCGTTTTATGATTGTTTTTAAATTTATTTTAATACTATTTACAACAATTGTATTTATATCAAAAGTATAACTTATTAATAGGAAAAACTGTTTTAATATTATCTTTAAACCTCTTAACTTTATAATAGAATATATTATTTAAAATCATACTATCTTTATCAAACACTTCATAAAAACTTCCTGATTTTATAAATATAATATACTTCTAGCATAAAATCTCCTTAAGTTATATACTAAGCTTAAGTCAATGTCCTTTATGACACATCAACTTGCCCGTGCCTACACTTTCGTTCGGCACCTTTATATATTTTGCTTTCGCAAAATATTAGATTCTAGATTCTAAGATGTAGGGCGCACAATTATTCACTTCCACAATACGAACTACCATCAGCATCGACGGGGCAGTAGCCTCCAACAACGTACGCATTAACGTTACCACTCGAATCCGCACTCAACAAATAATCAGAGCCACCGCGACAGATAGAGCTGCTCGCATTGAAGCTGCAGCTTATACCTTCAATTTTTGCATCTTCTATTTGTTTTAATATTAATGCATTTCCTGTATAATCTGCTTCATTTGTTGCATATCCATAAAAAGAATTACCATTGTTATCTTTTCCACCTCTTACACAATATTCCTTTCCTTTTAATATTGCACATGCATATGATTCTGTTACTTTATTATCTTTATCTAATATATGTTTTAAATAATTACTTTTACTTGCATCTTTTGTATATTTTGTAGGATCATCCATTGTATCTCCTATATTTATAGTATCTGTTGACCATCTATATACTACTGTTGTTGATGATGCACCTCCTTCATTTGTTGCTTCATACTTCTTATTTTCTTGATTATATTTTACATTATAATCTCCTACTACTAGTTTTGTTCCATCTTTAGATACTTCTCCATTTTTTATTGTTACTGTTCCTCCACTTGGTTTAGTTCCACTCATATCAATTTCTAATTTACCATCTGGTAATCCTGCACCTGTTAGATCTCCATTACCATCTATATCATATGTTCCATTTGATACTGTTTTGTTTTCTAACTTGGTTTCTGCCACCGCTGTTTCTACTTGTTTGATGTAGTTATCTGCTGTTCTTTCTGCTGCTCCTTTCTTCGCATTCTTGATTGTATTCATTACTATTGGTGTTGCAATAAGAGCAATGATTGCTAGTACTACTATTACCGCTAGTAACTCTATTAAAGTAAAGCCTTTTCTTTTCATTTTTTCTACCTCCTATACTTTACACTTTAATTATACCCTATTTTATTTTAATT
>OLGM01000122.1_pt1 | contig 57843 bp, 48 predicted proteins | sample 1606001 | NCBI WGS metagenome assembly OLGM01 (sample SAMN03283294) | human gut metagenome | biome: human-associated habitat; material: feces | host: Homo sapiens | place: Peru | collected 2012
AGACGAAAGCCTTCTTGTAGCCGCGGGCGGTCAGCTCGGGAACGATGTTCTCGATAGCACCGTGGCCGTGGTAGGAGATGGTATTCAGAACAATGCGGTCAGCCATAATACAAATCCTCCAAATCTGTTTGCAGCCGCCTTTCCGGCGGCGTTTCTCTGCATTTCAGCATAGCACATTGTCAAAAAATTTGCAATGTAAAATTGTTTAAAATTGTAGCATATTTTTATACTTGTGTACTGTTTTCTATTATTTTTGTCTGTTTTCCGGCATTATTATCCCCTCGCAAAAAACAATCCTTGCCAAATGGCTACGCCTGTGTTATACTATCCAAGTAACCTTTGCTGGTGTGGCGCAATGGCAGCGCAACTGATTTGTAATCAGTGGGTTGCAGGTTCAACTCCTGTCACCAGCTCCATACAAAATCCCTGGATCCATTTGGGTCCGGGGATTTTTTTGTGCCGAACACAGGCTCCCTCCTGCGCAAAGAACGACTTCCTTCGTAAAATTTGTGCAAGATGCCGCAAAAATATTGTCTTTGTAAAAAAAAGCAGTATAATACAGGCAACAACAACTAACAGGAGGAAAAATGGAATGCGTCACTCTTTGGGAACCATCGCCTGGCGCGGGCTGAAAGGTCGCCGCCGCGATACCGCTATGATGCTCTGCGTGCTGGCGGCAGTGTTTGCGCTGCTTACGGCGGTGCTGTGCTATCAGCAGAGCGGCAGCCGCGCCATGGAGGCGCAGCGCCAGGAGCTTTACGGTGCCTGGCAGCTTGCCCGTTACGACCTGACCGCCGCAGATGCCGATGCCTTTGTGCAGCAGACAGCCCCCGCTGCGGTGGGGCGCGCGGCGCAGTATGCGGCCCTTGTCAACGACAAGGGGCTTGCCTTTGGCGCGCTGGGCACTGTGGACGAGGGATATCTCGCCTGTGGGCAGCTGCAGCTGCTCAGCGGACGGCTGCCCGGCACCGCCGGAGAGGCTGCGCTGACCACCTCGGTGCTGGACAGCATCGGTGCCTCCTATGAGCTGGGGCAGACCGTGACCCTGCAGGCAGTGTATGGGGACGATGCACCGGTCCTGCTGCAATTTACCCTGTGCGGGGTGCTGTCCTCCTACGATGCCTACTGGGCGGTGGGCAGCAATCTGCCGGTGGATGCGCTGGTCACCGCCGACAGCCTGCCCCAAAGCTGGAACAGCAAAGTACAGCTGCTGTGCTGCTATGCTGGTGCCGTGCCGCTGGCTCCTTATATAGACGGCAGCCAGGATCCCACCTGGGTGCGCAACACCTACGCCTATCCGGAAGCGGATCTGACCCGGAGCGGCAGCTGGGCCTTTATGGGCGGCTGTGCCCTGCTGACCCTGTGCGCGGTGCTCGGGCTGTGCACCCTGCAGCTGCGCCGCCGGGAGCAGAGCCTTGTCACCCTGCGTATGATCGGTGCCGGAAAGACCGCCCTCGTGGCGCTGTGCCTGTGGGAAGCCGTTTTTCTGCTGCTGTTCTGCCTGCCGATCGGCAGTCTGCTGGGGGTCGGCCTGTGTGCCGCCACCCTTGCCATGCAGGGGCACGGGCGCTATCTCAGCCTGCCGTGGGGACAGCTGGCGCTGGCGTGGGCTACCGGCACCGGGGCCGTGCTGCTGGGCTTTTTGCTGCCTGCCCTGCGGCAGGCCGGGCAAAAGCTGACCCATCTACCCCAGAAAAAGGTAAGATTACAGCGCCGTGTGCGGCTGCTTACGCCGCTGCCGCTGCGGCTGGTGGTGCTCAATGCGCTTGGGCTTACGCTGGCGCTGTGCTGTGTGTTCCTGAGCACCTGGAAGCTGCTTCCCTACCGCCGCACGGCGGCTTCGGCAGCGGTGCAGGTAAGCGCCGGGCAGAACACCCTGACCGATGGCCTTGCGGAGGATCTGCTGCGTCTGCCGGACGTCCAGCAGGCCGCCATGCGCACCGATATGAACTATCTGTGCGGCCTTTCCAGCGATGCCTTTACGGCGCATGACCTGTGGGGACTGTATACCCACCAGGACAGCCTTTACACCATGTTTACCATGCAGGATGCGGACACGGTAAACACCCTTGTCACCGCATTGCCGGATGCAGAGCTGGAAGCGCTGGCTGCGCAGTGCAGCACCCCTGTGGATCTGGACGCACTGCGCAGCGGGCAGGCCGTGCTGCTGTATGCGCCGGATTTTGTACTGGACGAAAACGGCCAGACCCAGTGGGGCACGCAGGCCGCACCCTTTGCGGGCTGCACGGCAGTGCTGGAGTACCCTACCCTGGACGGCGCACACAGCCAAAAGAGCCTGACCATCGGCGGCGTGATTGCAAGCATTGATATGGACAGCCTGCCCTTTGCAGACAGCTCCCCCATCACCTACCAGCTGTACTGCAGCCAGGCGCTGGGTCGCGCCCTCTGGGCAGAAGAATACGGCACGCCCTATGGGTATACCGCCATCAACCTGAAACTGAAAGCCAACGCCAGCTACGCTACCCAGAAATCCATTGCAGGGCTGGTGACCCGCCGGGGCGGCGTACTGCGCACCAACAGCTACGAAACTGCCAGCCGGATGTATCAGGAAGGCAGCACCGGCGCGTTCTTCTGGGCGGTCGCCGGAGTGGTGGGCGCTGCACTGGCCCTGTTTTTACTGTGGAACCTGTTCGGGCTGTACTGGCAGCACCAGCGGCTGCGCATCGGTATCTTTCAGGCAGAGGGCACCTCGGCTGCCATGCTGCGGCACTGCGGCATCCGGCAGGGCGTGCTTGCAGTGCTGGGTGCGCTTTTGCTGGGCAACCTGGCCGTATGGGGCCTGTGGCGCTGGAGCTGGCACAGCCTGGTCACCCGGCAGAGCGGCCGCATCCTGACCTTTGCGGCCCTGCCTATGGCCGTATCGGAGTATCCCTGGGCGCTGCACCTTGCAGTATGCGCAGGTTATCTTCTGTTCGTGCTGGCGCTGCAGCTGGCCCCGCTGGAGCGGCTGGCACGCAGCCAGCCCATGGACAATCTGAAAAAAGGAGTGTAACGCGATGAGAGAGATCGTACTGGAAGCCCGGGCGGTGACCCGTACCTACGGCACCGGCACCGGTGCCACCCACGCCCTGCGCGGGGTGGATGTGGAGATCGAGCAGGGCAGGTTTACCGCCATCATCGGGGCCAGCGGCTGCGGCAAATCTACCCTGCTGCAGATACTTGGCGGGCTGGATGCCCCCACCAGCGGCAAGGTACTGCTGGAAGGGCAGGATCTGTATGCGCTGCCGGATACCGCACTTGCCCGGCTGCGCCGCACGCGGCTGGGGTTCGTGTTCCAGGCCTTCCACCTGCTGCCGGAGTATACGGTGCGGGACAACATCCTGCTGCCGCTGCTGCTGGACAAACGGGAGCCGGACGAGGAATACCTTGCCCTGCTTACCCGGCAGCTGGGGCTGACCGCGCTGCTGCAGCGCCAGCCCACCCAGCTTTCCGGCGGGCAGCAGCAGCGCGCCGCCATTGCCCGGGCACTGATCACCCGCCCTGCGGTCGTGCTGGCAGACGAGCCTACCGGCAACCTGGACCACCAGAACAGCGTGGAGGTATTCCGCCTGCTGCGGGAGGTAGCCGCACAGCAGCACCAGACCGTGGTGTATGTCACCCACGACCAGGGGCTTGCAGCGCAGGCAGACCGGGTGCTGCGGATGCAGGATGGCCGGATCGAAGAAGCATAAAACCTGCACTTTTTTCTCTGTCCGGGTGTTTGCGAATGGCGGATCTTGTTGTATAATAGAGAAAACACGCCCCGGAACAAAAGGAGGAACCAAGCATGATCCAATTTGGCCTGCGTCTGCACGACGCGGAAAAGCTGCCCATTGAGCAGGTGCTGCCGCTGGTACGCCAGAAAGGCTTTTCCTGCGTACATCTGGCACTGAGCAAGTCCCTGAAGGAGGTGCCCAACACCCCCTCTGCCCTCACCCCCGGCTACGCGGCCTATCTGCGCCGCCTGTTTGCCAAAAACGAGCTGGACATTGCGGTGCTGGGCAACTACCTGAATCTGGCACACCCGGATGCGGATGCCCTGCACGCCATTCAGGAAAAGTACTACGCCCACATCCGCTTTGCCAGCCTGCTGGGCTGCGGCATGGTTGGCACCGAGACCGGTGCCCCCAACGCGGAGTACAAGTTCTGCCCGGAGTGCCGCAGCGATGCCGCCCTTGCCACCTTTATCAAAAACTTCAAGCCGGTGGTGCGCTGCGCCGAGCAGTACGGCGTGACCATTGCCATTGAGCCGGTAGTCAAGCACATCGTGTATGACGCCCGCCGCGCCCGCACCGTGCTGGACGAGATCGGCAGTCCCAATCTGCAAATTCTGCTCGACCCGGTAAATCTTTTGAACATGGAAAACGTAGACCGGCGGGAGGAAGTGTTCGCCGAAGCCATCGAGCTGCTGGGCAAGGACGTGGCTATGATCCACTTCAAGGACTTTTTGCGGCAGGATGCCGGCGGGCAGCTGGCTGCCACCGGTGCCGGGCAGGGCGGCATGGGCGACTACCGCACCATTCTGCGGTTTGCCAAGGAGCAGAAGCCCTATGTGTTCGCCACCTTGGAGAACACCACCCCGGAAAACGCCGTCCAGTGCCTGCAGTATCTGCAAAAGCAGTACGACGAATGCTAAAATCATTTCGGGTCGGAGGACCGCTTGCAAGCGTTCCTCCGACCCTTTTTGCTGTCTGAAAAAATAAGTCGGGAAAATCTACGATTTTCCCGACTTATAGCTATAATATAGTGCTCAGCCCAGTGCCCGCTGAAGCTTGGCAAAGTCCTCCAGCGTCAGGGCTTCCGGGCGGATGCGGGCATCAAAGCCTGCGGATTCGATGGCTGCAATGACCTTCTCCTTGGGCAGGTTCAGCCCGCCTGCAATGGCGTTGGCAGCGGTCTTGCGGCGCTGCCCAAAGGCGGCGCGCACCAGCGCAAAGTAGCCTGCCTCGTCTTCCACCTGCACGGCGGGGGTGGGGCGGATGTCCATGCGCACCACTGCGCTGGTCACCTTGGGCGCGGGGTAAAAGCTGCCCGGTGCGGCAGTGAACATCAGCTTGGAGGTTGCGTAGTAGTTCACCGCGCAGCTGATAGCGCTGGAGGCGCGGGTGCCGGGCACAGCCGCCAGACGGTCGGCGGCTTCCTTCTGCACCATAACGGTCAGGCTTTCGATGGGCAGGCGGTCGCCCAGCAGCTTCATCACGATGGGGCTGGTGATGTAGTAGGGCAGGTTTGCACACACTGCTACCGGCATCCCCGGAAATTCTTCGGCGATGAGGGCTTTCAGGTCCACTTTTAACACGTCCTGCAGCACCAGCTTGAAGTTGTCCACCCCGGCCATAGTCTCGGCCAGCAGGGGCGGCAGACGCTCGTCCACCTCGATGGACACCACCTTGGCGGCGCGCTTGGCCAGCTCCTTGGTCAGCACACCGATGCCGGGGCCGATCTCAATGACACCGTAGCGCTTGTCTACCCCGCTGGCATCCACGATTTTGGTGGGGATGCCCGGGTTGATGATAAAGTTCTGCCCAAAGCCCTTGGAAAGCGCAAAATCGTATTTTTCGCACAGGGCACGGATCACAGAAAGATCGGTCAGTTCCGGCATAGGGTCAATTCCTTTCTCAGAAAAAGGCTGTTGCAGAACGCAGCAGCCTTTTTGGTGTTTATGGTTCAGTTCTGCGGGCTCACTCCGCTGCGCTTGCGGCAGCTTCCGGCTCAGACGCAGCAGTCTCGCCTTCGGCGGTCTCCCCTTCCACAGTCTCTGCAGGGGCGGTATTCTCTGCTGCGGCAGAGGCGGCGGCGCTGTCCGCTACGGCGGCAGAGCTTGCGCCTGCCAGCGTGGTGGTGCCGCTCAGCTGCTGGGCAGCACTGACAGCGCGCTGCACCTGCGGGTCGGTCTGGGAGGTATAGTCGTAGAAGTTCGTAGCCTCCTCTGCACTCAGGGCGCGCTCCACATCCACGGTCAAGCCGGTGCCGTCAAAGCAGCTGCCATCGCCGCAAACCAGCTTCGCCACCGTGATGACCACGGCGCTGCCGTCCGACAGGCGCTGCGGGCTGCTCTGGATGGTGCCCTTGCCCATGGTGGTGGTACCCACCAGACGGGCACCGTTCATGGTGCGCAGAGTTGCTGCGAACAGCTCGGCCGCGCTGGCAGTGTTGCCGTTGACCAGACAGACCATCGGCAGGCTGACGGAGCTTTCGGCATCGCTGCTGCCGATGACAGTGCGGTTGCCGTTTTTATCCTCGGCGTAGGCCACCGTGCCCTCCGGGGCGATCAGGTCGATGCAGCTGACGGCATCTTCCAGAATGCCGCCGCCGTTATCCCGCAGGTCGAATACCAGACTGGCTGCGCCGTTTGCGGTCAGGGTGCGCAGGGCGTAGTCCAGCTCGCTGGGCGTAGTACCATCAAACTGACGGATGCGGATGTAGCCCACATTGTCCAGCAGCTGGTAGTCCACGGTGGTGCTGGTGTAGCCGGAATGGGTCAGCTCAGCCGTTTTGCTAGCGGCAGCACTGTTCAGCCATGTCACGGTAACGGTAGTGCCGGCCTCGCCCTGCAGAGCTTTGTACACGGCATCTGCACCGGACAGACTCTTGACATCGGTATCGCCCACGGTGGTGATGTAGTCACCCACGGTGATGCCCGCCTCCTGCGCGGGAGAGCCATCGTAGACACGGGTCACCTTGGCGTAGCCGGTCTGGTCGATGCCAAGCTCCACGCCGATGCCCAAAATCTTGCCGCTCTGGATGTTCATCAGTTCGGTGTAGGCGTTGGCGGTGTAGTAGCGGGCGTACTTGTCGCCCGTGCCCAGCAGATAACCGGCGGTCAGGCGGTCGTACAGCATCGTCTCGTCGATGGTGTAGTAATCGTTGCTGCGGATGTAACGATCCACCTCAGCGATTTTGTTGTACATACTTTCCTTTTCTTTTACGCTGTTGACCGTGCTGTCGAACAGACGCATGGCGATAAGCATCGTGATGGAAAAGGTCACGGTCATGGCAAGGATCACGATGGTGACTGCCATACCCAAAGAAATTTTACGGTTCATGGTTCGTTCCTCCCGGTCAGAGCAGCAGCATCATAAGGATGCTGCCCAGCAGCGAGAGTACAAACACCCCTGCCAGAACCAGACAGCCGATGCGCAGCATGCGCTTGCGTTTTTGTTCGTTCATAGATCAACCAGACTCCTTGCGTTGCTTGTTAGTTGTGGGGGATGGGGATGCAGCTGCGGGGGTTTATTGCGTTGGCCTTGGAGCCGCCCTTCCACACCTCCAGATGCAGGTGGTTGCCGGTGGAATTGCCGGTGGTGCCCACATAACCGATCAGTTCGCCCTGCTTCACATACTTGCCTGCACTGGTAGCCACCGAGCGCATATGCCCGTACAGGGTGGTATAGGTATTGCCATCGGACATTTTGCCGTGGTAGATGATAACATAATTGCCGTAGCCGCCGGTGGACCAGCCTGCCACCTGCACATAGCCGCTGGCGGCTGCGTAGATGGGCGTGCCGCCGGGGGCTGCAAAGTCCATGCCGGCATGGAGCTTGTTCACGCCAGAAACGGGGTTCTTGCGCCAGCCGTACTCGCTGGAAACGCGGGTATAGCTTTTCAGCGGGCAGGCAAAGCCGCTAAAGCTCAGCTGCGGCTTGCTGGCAGAGGCCGCTGCGATCAACTTCTGGATCTCCTTTTTCACAGCCTCGTAGTTCATCTCGTCGGACTCGATGGCTGCCTGTGCCTTCTGCTGCGCCGCCTGCGCCTCAGCAGCGGAGAGCTTTGCCGCAGAGATGCTGCTGTTCAGCTCGCTCTGCTTGCCCTTCATCTGGGCATTCTGGCTATCCAATTCGCTCTTCTGGCTCTGCAGCTCTGCCTTCTCGGCTTCCAGACCGGCCTTCTGCTCTTCCAGCGCGGCCTTATCGTCCTCCAGCCCCTGCTTGGCGGACTTCATGTTGTTCATGATCTCAGTGTCCTTGATGGAGATATCCTGCATCACCTCGTTGAAGGTAAGCAGCTCGTACAGGTCGTTCACTGCACTGAGCATGGCCACGCTACCGCCATCCCGCAGCTCTTGCATGGCAGCCATGTGCTTTTTGAAATCGTCCCACTGGTCATCGATCTCGTTCTGCTTTTGCTCGATCTGGGTCTGCTTGTCCGCGATCTGGGTCTGCATCACACCGATCTGCTGTTCCTTCTCGCCGATGCTGTTCTGCACTGCGGCGATCTGGCCGCTGAGCACACCGATCTGATCCTGCAGAACGGTGACCCGCTCCTTCAGCTCACTTTCCAGCGCCTTGGCGGCGGACTCCTTTTTTTGGGCGTCCGACAGTTCCTTTTTGTGCTGGTTGATGGACTGGGAAAGTTTATCCAGCTTGTTCTGCAAACTGGCCATACTGGTGCTATTGGTAGCTGCCGAGGCCGGGTACACCGTAGCCGTCAGCAGCAGGCAGACACAGGCCAGCCCAAGGCTGACCGCCCGGATCAGCTTGCTGCGGGGGCTTTCCGGCCGGGCGTGCCGGGCGGCATAAGGGCCTGTGAGCCGGAAGGGCTTTGCGTGCATTGCTTTACTCATAAAACGCAGCTCCTTTCGGTCACACATTCAGATGTTTGCGGATAGAGAACATACTGCCCACGCCGCCTACGATAGCGCCGCTGAGCAGGCTTGTTACCACGATAGTCGGCAGCACATTTGCCACCGGCACCAGTGCGCGGCCCATAAGCATCTGCCAGATGCCGCCCAGACCACCGGCGGCGTTGACCACATAGCTGTAACAGCCAAGGCTGACCGCTGCGGTCAGGATGCCGGAGATCAGACCCATGGTCAGGCCCTCCACAAAGAAAGGCAGGGTGACCATGCGGTTGGTAGCACCCACATACTTCATGATCTCGATCTCGCGGCGGCGGGCAAAAACGCTCAGACGGATGGTGCTGCCCACCGTGATGATGCTGACCACCATCAGCACCAGCACGATCATGCGGCCACCCTTGGTGACCGCCTTCTGGACCTCCACAAAGATGTTGGTCATCTCCACCGGGGCAGTAACGCTGACCACGCCCGGAATGGCCTGCATCTTCACGCTCATGCGCTCCATCTGGGTCAGGTCGCTCAGGGTGACCCGGTAGTTGGCCTTAAAGGGGTTATCGGTCTCAAATTCATCCCACAGGGAGGAATAATCCTGCATATAGCCGCGGTAGGTGTCCAGCACATCCTGCTTGGAGACATACTGCACCCCGCTGACCCCCGGCATGGCCGAAAGAGTCTCGCCTACCTGCGCAGCGGTGGCATCATCACATTCGGGATCCAGATAGACCACCGTCTCGTTCTGGCTGCCCAGATAGGCCACCATGCTGCCCACGTTCACCTCGGCCAGACTGGCGAAGATGTTCAGGGTCATGCAAACACTCAAAGAAGCGATGCAGGCAATAGTCATGGCCCAGTGCTTGCCCAAGTTACGCACACCGCGCCGGGTAAGAAAGAAGAAGGTAGAGGGTCGCATCATACGGCAGCCACCTCCTTTTTTGCAGCAGATGCATCGTCCGCATCAAAGGCGGCAACATCCAGCGAAGCATCATCCTCGGCAGCGGCCACGGGGTCTGCGGGCACATCCGAGACGATGCGGCCATGGCTCAGGGTGACCACACGCTGATGGAAGCGGTGCACCAGCTCGTGCTCGTGGGTGACCACCAGCACCGTGATGCCCATCTTGCTCACCCGCTCCAGCAGCTGCATCATTTCCAAGCTCAGCTCCGGGTCAATGTTGCCGGTGGGCTCGTCCGCGATGACCAGCTTGGGGTTATGTACCAGCGCACGCGCCACAGCCACACGCTGCTGCTCGCCGCCGGAAAGGGTATCCGGGTAGCACTTGGCCTTATCCTCCAGATGCACCAGTTCCAGAATGTACTCCACACGGGGACGGATCTCCTTGCGGGGCACGTTGATCACGTGCATGGCAAAAGCCACGTTCTCGTATACGGTCATGCTGGGGATCAGCCGGAAGTCCTGAAAGATGATGCCCATCTGACGGCGCAGATAAGGGATCTTGTGGCGGCGCAGCTTGGCTACATCCTTGCCCAGCACGGTCACCTTGCCGGAGGTAGGCAGAGCCTCCCGCAAAATCAGCTTGAGCAGGGTGGATTTGCCCGCGCCGGAGTGACCCAGCAGAAAGACGAACTCGCCTTCCTCCACATGGAGGTTGATATCCTCCAGCGCAAGGCGTCCGCCCTTTTTATATTCTTTGGAAACGTGTTCAAAATCGATCATGGAATCGTATTAGCTCCTGACATCAAGATTTTTGACGGTCAAGACAGCCCGTCCGCAGCCCATGCTGCAAAAAGAACCGGCCAGCATCGGTTTCGAGTGGCCGGTTCAACGCCGACGGGGGCAAAGCCCGCACAGCGAAATATCAGTATTTGGCCGGGTTGTTGGACAGGTACTTTTTGACCATCAGCGCTACCTTAAAGACGATAGCGTCGTCGAACTCACGCAGATCCAGACCGGTCAGCTTTTTGATCTTTTCCAGACGATACACCAGCGTATTGCGATGCACAAACAGGCCGCGGCTGGTCTCGGACACATTCAGGTTGTTCTCGAAGAAGCGCTGGATGGTGAACAGGGTCTCCTGATCCAAGCTCTCAATGCTGCCCTGCTTGAACACCTCGCGCAGGAACATCTCGCAAACGGTGGTGGGCAGCTGGTAGATCAGACGAGCAATGCCCAGGTTATCGTAGCGGATGATCTGCTTTTCGGTATCGAACACCTTGCTCACTTCCATGGCGATCTGGGCCTCCTTAAAGGAGGTAGCCAGATCCTTCACGTTGGCAATGGGGGTGCCAATGCCGACCACGGCCTTGATGTAGTGCTCGCCGGAGAGGGTATCCACAATGCTGGCAGCCAGCTTTTCCATATCGGTGCGGTCGATGCCCTTGCGGATCTCCTTGACCAGCACGGTATCGGTCTCGCTGATATTGAACACAAAGTCCTTCTGCTTATCGGGGAACAGGCTGCTGACCACATCGTAGGCAGAGATATCGCCGCCGCTGATCACCCGCACGATAAACACCACGCGGGAGACATCGGTGGCAAAGTGTAGCTCCCGTGCCTTGGCGTAAATATCGCCGGGCAGGATGTTGTCCAGCACCACGTTCTTGATAAAGTTGGACTTATCGAACTTTTCGTCGTGGTACTGCTTGATGCTCTGCAGGCTGATGGCCAGCACACCGGCAAACTGCCCTGCAGTCTCGTCGGCACCCTCCACGAACACGGCATAATCGTTATGCTTGGCGTTGGAGAACTGCTGGTAAGTATAGCCGTCGCGCACAAAGCGGTCACCTGCGTTCAGGCGCTCGGCCATATAGCCCTCGCGCACCTCGCCGATCAGGTTCAGCTCCGAGCAGGAAATGACAGCGCCGGTCTCATCCACAACGCCGACCACCCGATTGATCGCGTCCTTCATCTGGTAGATCACGCTTTGAAATACTCTATTGGCCATAAATGGATACCCCTTTTCCTCGTTTGTGCAAGCCGCGGCGGCATGGGTTGTGATTTTAAACAATTTAGCCGCATTACAATCTATATTTTACACAAAAGAATTTACTTTTGCAACAGATTTCAACAAAAAAAATAAATCTTTCTTGTTGAAATTATCTTTCGGGGCCATTTTTTGCCAAAAAAGTGCCTTTTTGCGTGGTTCTTACCGTTATTTTACCGATAAATTGTGATACATTTTTGAAAACCGCGTGAAAAGCGCAGCATTTTATCTGGTAATTTTTGCCATTTCTTCGTCAGAAAGCTCCCGCCACTGCCCCGGTGCAAGCTGCGTGTCCAGTGCAAGGCCGCCAATGGCCTCCCGGTGCAAAGCATTCACCCCGGCACCGTACACGCCGAACATCCGTTTGATCTGGTGGTACACCCCCTGCCGCAGCACCACTCGCACGGTGCATCCATCCGGGGAAAGGGCGGTCACCTCGGCGGGCGAAAGGGCGGTGCCGTCTGCCAGCGTGACCCCCGCCGCAAAGCCGGTGCACATCTCTTGCGTGAGCGGGGTGTCGATGGTCACGGTATAAGTCTTAGACACATGGTGCCGGGGGGACAGGATATCGTGGGCAAAGCCGCCGTCATCGGTCAGCAGCACAAAGCCGGTGCTGGTCTTATCCAGCCGCCCGGCCGGGAACAGCTCCCGCCGGGGGTAGGCATCCCCTACCAAATCCACCACGGTGGTGTCCCGCTTATCCGTAGAAGCGCTCACCACCCCTTCGGGCTTATTGAGCATCAGGTAGACGAACTTCTGATAGGTCAGCGGCGCGCCGTCCACCGTCACCGTATCGGTATCCTTCAGCTGGGTGTCCCCTTTTTTGCACACCGCGCCGTTCACCTGCACGCGGCCCTTTGCCAGCATAGTTTTGGCCTCGCTGCGGGTGCACTGGGCAGTCTCGGCCAGATATTTATCCAATCGCATAAGCGGTTCTCCTTTGTTGATGATGCCCTCAGTGTAACATGACAGACAAAATCGTGCAAGGCAAAAACGCAAAAAGGAGAAGCCCGCGGGCTTCTCCTTTTTGCAATTGATCCTATTATCAGACGCTCAGGGAGGCGTGCTGCTCCACATCCTCGGGGTCAGCATCAAAGATGGGCTGCAGGACGTTGGCGATGAACTCCTCCACCTGCTGGGGTGCACGGCCCACAAAGTTCTCCGGCACAAGCCCTGCCACGATCTCCTCGCGGGTCAAGCCAAAGGCCGGGTCTGCGGCAATGCGGTCCACCATATCGTTGGGCAGGCCCTCTTCCTTGACCTGCTTACCGGCGGCGATGGCGTGCTGGCGCAGGCGCTCGTGCAGCTCCTGACGGTTGCCGCCCTTTTCCACAGCCTGCATCATGATGTTCTCGCTGGCCATGAAGGGCAGCTCGGCCATCAGGCGGCTGCGCACCACCTTGGGGTACACCACCAGACCATCAGTGACATTGAGCATGATATTCAGGATGGCATCAGTGGCAAGGAAGCCCTCGGCCATGGCCACGCGCTTGTTGGCGCTGTCGTCCAGCGTGCGCTCAAACCACTGGCTGCCGGTGGTAAAGCTGGGGTTCAGCACGTCCACCATCAGGTAACGGGCAAGGGCACAGATGCGCTCGCAGCGCATAGGGTTGCGCTTGTATGGCATAGCGGAGGAACCGATCTGGTTCTTCTCAAAGGGCTCCTCCATCTCCTTGAAGTTGGCCAGCAGGCGCAGGTCGGTGGCAAACTTCATGCAGCTCTGGCCAATACCGGCCAGTGCGTTCAGGATAAAGGCGTCCACCTTGCGGCTGTAAGTCTGGCCGGACACCGGCACAACGGCCTTGGGGTCAAAGCCCATCTCCTTTGCAATGGAAGCATCCACGGCGCGGATCTTGTCGGCATCGCCCTTGAACAGTTCCATAAAGGAAGCCTGCGTACCGGTGGTGCCCTTGACACCGCGCAGCTGCAGGGTAGCCAGACGATGGTCGATCTCGGCCAGATCCATCACCAGCTCGTTGGCCCACAGGGTAGCGCGCTTGCCCACGGTGGTGGGCTGTGCAGGCTGGCAGTGGGTGTAGGCCATGCAGGGCATATCCTTGTACTCCTTGGCGAAGTGTGCCAGCTTTGCCAGCACACCCACCAGCTTTTTGCGCACCAGCTCAAGGCCCTGCCGCATCACGATGATGTCGGTGTTATCGCCCACATAGCAGCTGGTGGCACCCAGATGGATGATGCCTGCTGCCTTGGGGCACTGCTGACCGTAGGCGTAGACGTGGCTCATCACGTCGTGGCGCACCAGCTTTTCCCGCTCGATAGCCACTTCGTAGTTGATATCGTCCACATGGGCTTCCAGCTCGGCCACCATGTCCGGGGTGATGTTGGTCAGGCCCTGTCCCATTTCGGCACGAGCCAGCGCCACCCACAGCCGCCGCCAGGTGCGGAACTTGTTGTCGTCCGAGAAGATGTACTGCATCTCATCGGAAGCGTAGCGGGTGGAAAAAGGGCTGATATAGCGATCATGCTGTGACATTGGTTGTTTCCTCCTGTGATCTGACGGAACTTAAGGGCAACAACTGCCCGCGGTGCGCCCTCATCCGGCGCTTGCGCGCCACCTTCCCCCGGACGGGGGAAGGCTTTACCAGCGCTGCATTGGCGGGTGAAGGCGCCGCCTATACAGGCAGATGCCCTTTTGCTTATTTATTCTACCATCAAACCTTGAAATAGTCCACGCCGCCCTCAAAGATCGGCTGGTATTTATCGCCGGTGACGTTCTTGTACAGGTACTCGCCGCTGCGCTCCGAGTGACCCATCTTGCCGAACACGCGGCCGTCCGGGCTGGTGATGCCCTCGATGGCCAGCACAGAACCGTTGGGGTTGAAGCGCTGATCCATGGTGGGCACACCGGTCAGATCCACATACTGGGTGGCCACCTGACCGTTGCGCAGCATGGTGTCCAGCACCTCCTGCGGAGCCACAAAGCGACCCTCGCCGTGGCTGATGGCGACGGTGTGCATCTCGCCCACCTCACACTTGCTGAGCCACGGACTGCCGGTGGAAGCCACACGGGTGTGCACCAGCATACTCTGGTGACGGCCGATGGTGTTGAAGGTCAGGGTGGGGTCGCAGGCGGTGATGGGGCGGATATCGCCGTAGGGCACCAGACCCAGCTTGATCAGAGCCTGGAAGCCATTGCAGATGCCCAGCATCAGGCCGTCGCGCTGCTGCAGCAGACGGCGCACAGCCTCGGTGACCGCAGGGTTGCGGAAGAAGGAAGCGATGAACTTGGCGCTGCCGTCCGGCTCGTCGCCGCCGGAAAAGCCGCCGGGCAGCATGACGATCTGGCTTGCGTCAATGGCCTTGACCAGTGCCTCGCAGCTCTCGGCAACGTCGGCGGGGGTCAGGTTGCGCACCACCAGAATTTCGGGGTCGGCACCGGCGCGGGCAAAGGCCTTGGCGGTGTCGTACTCGCAGTTGGTGCCGGGGAACACCGGGATGATGACCTTGGGCTTTGCCACACCGATCTTGGGTGCGGCGGGGGCGGTCAGGCTGCCATTGATCTTCTCCACGGCGGGGCCGGCCTTGCGGTAGGGATACACAGGCTCCAGCTTGCTCTCCCAGATCTCCTGCAGCTCGGCCATATCCAGCTTTTCACCGCAGGACTCGAAGGTGTACTCCTTGGTGGTCTCGCCCAGCAGCATACCGGCGGGAGAATCAGACACCATTTCCAGAATGATGGAGCCGTACATGGGCTCGAACATCTGGTGGGTGGTCATATCTGCACGCATCTTGAAGCCGATGCGGTTGCCCAGACCCATCTTGAACAGTGCCTCGGCAATGCCGCCGTAGCCCACGGAACAGGCAGCAGCGACCATGCCCTCTTCGATCATGTTCTCTACAATTCTATAGTTGGCCTTCAGGGAGAAGAAGTTGGGGCAGCCGGTCTCCGGGTCGATGATAGGACGGATGAGCACCACGGTGCTCTCGGGCTTCTTGAATTCGGTGGAGACTACGCGGCTTGCCTTGCCGATGGCAGTGGCAAAGGACACCAGCGTGGGGGGCACATCCAGCTGCTCAAAGGAGCCGGACATACTGTCCTTGCCGCCGATGGAAGCAATGCCCAGACCGATCTGTGCATCCAGTGCGCCCAGCAGGGCAGCCAGCGGCTTGCCCCAGCGCTCGGGCTTGTTGCCCAGGCGCTCGAAGTACTCCTGGAAGGTCAGGTAGGCGTCCTCGTAGCGGAAGCCGGTGGCTACCAGCTTGGTCACGCTCTCAATAACAGCCATCCGTGCACCCACATACTGGTTGGCGCTCATCAGGTAGGGGTTATAGCCCCATGCCATGCCGGAGCAGGTGCTGGTCTCGCCGTCCACCGGCAGCTTGGCTACCATGGCGTTCTGGGGGGTCAGCTGGTATGCACCGCCAAAGGGCATGAGCACGGTAGCAGCACCGATGGTGGAGTCGAACCGCTCGGAAAGGCCCTTCTTGCTGCAAACGTTCAGGTCGCCCACCATGGACTTCATCTTCTGGCTGAAGGTCAAACCGGCCCACTGGGGCTGCCAGACGCTGCCCTTTTCCACATGGACGTTCTGGTGCTTTTCTGCACCGTTGGAGTTCAGGAACTCGCGGCTGATGTTCACGATGGACACGCCGTTCCACACCATGTTCAGGCGCTTTTCCTCGGTGACCTTGGCCACGGGGGTAGCCTCGAGGTTCTCTTCGGTGGCAATGGCGATGAACTTGTCCACATCCTCCGGGGCAAGTGCCACAGCCATACGCTCCTGGCTTTCGCTGATGGCCAGTTCGGTGCCGTCCAGACCCTCGTACTTCTTGGTGACCTTGTTCAGGTCGATGTACAGGCCGTCGGCCAGCTCGCCGATGGCAACGGAAACGCCGCCGGCACCAAAGTCGTTGCAGCGCTTGATCATCTTGCAGGCGTCCTCGCGGCGGAACAGGCGCTGCAGCTTGCGCTCGATGGGCGCATTGCCCTTCTGCACCTCGGCACCGCAGTGCTCAAGGCTGTCCAGCTTGTGTGCCTTGGAGGAGCCGGTAGCGCCGCCGATGCCGTCACGGCCGGTGCGGCCGCCCAGCAGCACGATCACATCGCCGGGGGCGGGGCACTCGCGGCGGACGTGGGAGGCAGGGGTAGCGCCCACAACGGCACCGATCTCCATGCGCTTTGCCACATAGCCGGGGTGGTAGATCTCGTCCACCTGACCGGTAGCCAGACCGATCTGGTTGCCGTAGGAGGAGTAACCGGCGGCTGCGGTGGTGACCAGCTTGCGCTGGGGCAGCTTGCCGGGCATGGTCTCGCTGACCGGCTTGAGCGGGTCGCCTGCGCCGGTGACGCGCATGGCCTGATAGACGTAGCTGCGGCCGGACAGCGGGTCACGGATGGCACCGCCGATGCAGGTGGCAGCGCCGCCGAAGGGCTCGATCTCGGTGGGGTGGTTGTGGGTCTCGTTCTTGAACAGGAACAGCCAGTCCTCGTCCTTGCCGTTGACATCACACTTGATCTTGACGGTGCAGGCGTTGATCTCCTCAGACTCGTCCAGATTCTTCAGGATGCCCTGCTTCTTCAGCTCCTTGGCACCAATGGTGGCAAGATCCATCATGCAGCGGGGCTTGTTCTCACGGCCCAGCTCGGTGCGCATAGCCATGTAGCGGTCAAAGGCTTCCTGCACCACGGCGTCGTCGATCTGCACATCGTCCAGAATGGTGCCGAAGGTGGTGTGGCGGCAGTGATCGGACCAGTAGGTGTCGATCATCTTGATCTCGGTGATGGTGGGGTCGCGCTGCTCGGAGCGGAAGTACTCCTGACAGAACTTGATGTCGCCCAGATCCATCGCCAGACCCTTTTCCTCGATGAACTTGGCAAGGCCAGCCTCATCCAGCTGGTTGAAGCCCTCCAGCACTGCCACGGCAGCGGGCACGGGGTAATCCATCTTCAGGGTCTCTTTGGTCTCCAGAGAAGCCTCGCGGGCCTCCACGGGGTTGATGACATACTTCTTGATCTCGGCCACCTGCTCGGGGGTCAGTGCGCCCTCCAGCAGGTAGACGCGGGCAGAGCGCACCAGCGGGCGCTCGCCCTGACTGATGAGCTGGATGCACTCGGCGGCAGATGCTGCGCGCTGGTCGAACTGGCCGGGCAGGTACTCCACCGCGAAGGACACACCCTCGGAAGCGGGCAGCTCGGCGTAGGTGTTATCTACCGGCGGCTCGCTGAACACGGTGCTGACGCACTGGTTGAACAGTGCCTCGTCGATGCCTTCTACATCGTAGCGGTTCAGCAGGCGCAGACCGGTCAGGTCCTTGATGCCCAGCAGGCTGGTGAGCTCGTTTTTCAGACCGTTGGCCTCGACATCAAAGCCGGGCTTTTTTTCCACATAAATACGATAGACCATTGGGTGAAATCCCCCTTGTTATTGTTTTTCGATCCTATTATGTATGATGGGTCGTACTGAATAGCCCCTTCCGTCACGGCTGCGCCGTGCCACCTCCCCCAAGGGGGAGGCTTTTGTCATGCCGCAAAGTTTCCCTTCTGCGGAAAGGCGCCCCCTTGGGGGAGCTGGCATCGAACAAAGTGAGATGACTGAAGGGGTCGTTTACATTTTTCTTACTGCTTTTCTGCCAGCGCTTTCAGGGCACGCAGGCCGATATCGCTGCGCTTGTGCAGCTTTTCAAAGCTGATCTTCTCGGCTGCTTCATAGGCGTGGCTCAGGGCGTTGGTCAGGCGCGGGCCGGTGGCGGTAACGCCCAGCACGCGGCCGCCGTTGGTCACCAGCTGGCCGTCCTCGGTGATGGCGGTGCCGGAGTGGTACACCGTCACGTTCTCCTCGCCGGGCAGCTGACCATCCACAAGGCCGGAGATGGGCTTGCCCTTCTCGTAGGCCACGGGGTAGCCGCCGGAAGCCAGAATGACGCAGGCCGCAGCACCCTCGGAGAACTTGACCTCCTGCTCTGCCAGCGTGCCGTCGGTGCAGGACTGCATGATGTGCAGCAGGTCGCTTTCCAGCAACGGCAGCACCACCTGCGTTTCGGGGTCGCCGAAGCGGCAGTTATACTCGATGACCTTGGGGCCGTCCGGGGTGAGCATAAGGCCGAAGTACAAGCAGCCCTTGAAGGGGCAGCCCTCGGCGTTCATGGCGTGGATGGTGGGCAGGAAGATCTTTTCCATGCACTCCGCAGCCACTTCCGGGGTGTAGTAGGGGTTGGGGGCAATGGTGCCCATGCCGCCGGTGTTCAGGCCGGTGTCGTGGTCGTTGGCGCGCTTATGGTCCATGCTGGAGACCATGGGCTTGACTACCTTGCCGTCCGTAAAGCTCAGCACGCTGACCTCCGGCCCGGTGAGGAACTCTTCCACCACCACATGGTTGCCGGATGCGCCGAACTTTTTGTCCAGCATGATCTCCTTGACGCCATCGGCGGCCTGCTGCTCGTTTTCGCAAATCAGCACGCCCTTGCCCAGTGCAAGGCCGTCTGCCTTGATAACCACCGGGTACTTGCCCTCGGCGCGGATGTAGTCCATGACCTTTGCGGGGTCATCGAAGGTCTCGTACTTTGCGGTGGGGATGCCGTATTTCTTCATCAGGTCCTTGGAGAACACCTTGGATGCCTCGATGCGGGCAGCGGCCTTGTCCGGGCCAAAGGCGGGGATGCCCACCTTTGCCAGCGCGTCCACCATGCCCAGTGCAAGGGGGTCGTCCTGTGCCACCACAACGTAATCGAACTTTTCTTCCACTGCAAAGCCTACCATGGTATCCACATCGGTGGCCTTGATGTTTTTGCACTTGGCGTCATAACTGATGCCGCCGTTGCCCGGTGCGCACCAGATCTCGCCGCAGTCGGGGCTCTTTTTCAGTGCCTTGATGATGGCGTGCTCGCGGCCGCCGCCGCCCACTACCAGAATTTTTTCAGCCATATCATTCACCTTCCCGTTTTTGATCTGCCCGCGTATGCGGACATCCTCTGAAGGCTTCCCCCCTCTGGGGAAAGCCTTTTTGCCGCATTGCTCCTGCGCAGAGGAAAATCAGTGATGGAACAGCCGCAGGCCGCAGAAGGCCATGGCGATGCCGTACTTGTTGCAGGTGTCGATGACCTGCTGGTCGCGGATGGAACCGCCGGGCTGCACGATAGCGGTCACGCCGGAACGGCGGGCACGCTCGATGTTGTCGCCGAAGGGGAAGAAAGCATCCGAGCCAAGGCACACACCGGTCACCTTGCTGAGGTAAGCCTTCTTTTCCTCGGCGGTCAGCGGCTCGGGCTGGCGGGTAAAGGTCTCTGCCCAGACATCATCACCGATGACGTCCTCCGGGGTATCGCCAATGTAAACATCAATGGCGTTGTCGCGGTTGGGCTTTGCCACATCGTCGCGGAAGGGCAGATCCAGTACCTTGTCCATGTGGCGCAGCTGCCAGTTGTCGGCCTTCTGACCGGCCAGACGGGTGCAGTGGATGCGGCTCTGCTGGCCTGCGCCCACGCCGATGGTCTGACCATTGTAGGTGTAGCACACGCTGTTGGACTGGGTGTACTTCAGGGTGATAAGGGCAATGATGAGGTCGCGCTTTTGCTCCTCGGTCACGTCCTTGTTCTCGGTGACCCAGTTGTTCAGCATGGTGTCGGCGTTGATGACCAGCTCGTTGCGGCCCTGCTCGAAAGTGATGCCGTACACCTGCTTGTGCTCGATGGGAGCGGGCTTATAGGCGGGGTCGATGGCCACCACGTTGTAGTTGCCCTTCTTTTTGCCGGACAGAATGGCCAGTGCCTCCGGCTCGTAGCCCGGAGCGATGATGCCATCGGAGACTTCGTGCTGGATCAGCTTTGCGGTGGGCACATCGCAGATGTCGGACAGGGCGATCCAGTCGCCGAAGGAGGACATCCGGTCTGCGCCGCGGGCGCGGGCGTAGGCACAGGCCAGCGGAGAAAGCTCGGTCTCCGGGGCGATGTGGTACATCCGGCGCTCCACCTCGGTCAGGGGCAGACCCAGTGCTGCGCCCGCCGGGGAAACGTGCTTGAAGGAAGCCGCTGCGGGCAGACCGCAGGCAGTCTTTAACTCCTTGACCAGCTGGATGGAGTTGAGGGCATCCAGAAAGTTGATGTAGCCGGGCTTGCCGTTCAGCACGGTAACGGGCAGGTCGGAGCCATCTTCCATATAAATGCGGCTGGGCTTCTGGTTGGGGTTGCAGCCGTACTTCAGTGCGAGTTCATTCATTGGTGCATCCTCCTTATATCCTAAGGTTTACTCTTATTCTTTCTCGGCGTCAAGCTTTTTGAGCAGTTCCAGCTCCTCGGGCAGCAGCTCCGGCTCCTCAGGGTCGTCAAGATCGCTGCAAACGGAGTCGTACTTGTTGTAGATCATATCGCCGCTCTCGCCGGTGTCCAGATCGATGACGCGGGCAAACAGGCTGACCTTGTTGTCCATGTTCAGGCTGCTCCACAGACCGGCGGCAAAATCACCGATGGTGCGGGGGCAGGCAAAGCGCAGGGGCTCGCCCTCAAAGCTGGGGATGGGGTTGCCGTTATGCTTGTAGGTGCTGATGAAGTGGCCCTCGCCTGCAACGGGCTGGGGATAATCAAAGAAATAGCGCTGCACGCTGTCGCCGTTGCCGTCGGCAGACTTGAGGATGCTCATCTGGTAGCTGCCGTCAGCGTACACCACAGCGGAGATGCGGGGGGTGTAGTTGGGGCCGTCCGGCTCAAAGGTGCGGGTGCGCAGGGCATCGGCAAAGCTCTTGCCCTGGCTCATCAGGTCGTAGATGGTATCGGTCTGGTCGCCGTTGGTCACGATGTGGGTCTTGCCAAGGGTCAGCACCGGGTTATAAATGATCAGGCTGGGATCTTCCAGCTTTGCGGGGTCGGCTGCCATGGTGCAGATGCCGCCGCGCTCGGGCACGGGGTCAAACACGCGGTTGCGGCTGTTCTCGCTGCGGCCCATGATAAAGTAGCCGATAAACATCTGCCGTCCGTCCGGTGCCATGGCCACAGCAATGCCGCGGCCGGGGTACTCGTTGGAGGCCAGATACTCGTTCAGGTTGATCTTTTCCATTGTTGTTCTCCCTTGCATTTTTGTTTTCAAAGAGCAACTCTCGGCTCCCCCTTTGGGGGAGCTGGCGCGTCAGCGCCTGAGAGGGCGGTCCCCTTTGCGGAGGCAGCTTCCCCGCCCTCTCCGTCACGGCTTACGCCGTGCCACCTCTCCCAAAGGGAGAGGCAAGAACAACGCTCTGCAAGCTTTCAGCAGATCTCTCCGCTGCACACCATAGCTACAGCCTTGGGCAGCAGCTTCCATTCCGCCTGTTCCATCACCCGCTTCTGCAGCACCTCGGGGGTGTCGCCGGGCAGGATATCCACGGCCTTTTGCAGCAGGATAGGCCCGCCGTCGCACTCCTCGTTGACAAAGTGGACGGTAGCGCCGGTCACCTTGCAGCCCCGGGCCAGTGCGGCCTCGTGGGGACGCAGGCCGTACATGCCCGGCCCGCAGAAGGAAGGGATCAGCGCGGGATGCACGTTCAGGATGCGGCGCGGATAAGCCGCAATGACGCTGGGGCCCAGCACGGACAGAAAGCCCGCCAGCACCACCAGATCGATCTTGTGCGCCCGCAGCGTTTCCAGCAGCGCTGCGTCAAATTCCTCGCTGGCGGCGTAATCCTTGCGGCGCACCACGCAACCCTCTACACCGGCCTTGGCGGCACGTTCCAGCGCAAAGACGCCGGGCTTGGAGGCCACTACCAGCGTAATTTTACCATTGGGGTTCTCGCCCCGGGCCTCGCTGTCCAGCAGCGCCTGCAGATTGGTGCCGCCGCCGGACACTAACACGGCAATGTTCAGCACAGCTCCACGCCCTCACCTTCTGCGATGACGCCCAGACGGTAGGCCTCAGGCTCGCCGTTGGCGTGCAGGATCTCCAGTGCCTTATCGGCCTGCTCGGCGGGCACAGTGAGCACCATACCCACGCCCATGTTGAAGGTGTTGAACATATCGTGCTCGGAGATGCCGCCCACCTTCTGCATCAGGTGGAACAGGGCGGGAGTACGCACATCTGCCTTGTTGATGCGGGCGCAGCAGCCCTTCTTCAGGCTGCGGGGGATATTCTCGTAGAAGCCGCCGCCGGTGATGTGGGAGATGCCCTTGACCTGCACCTCTTCCAGCACCTTCAGCACGGGCTTGACGTAGATCTTGGTGGGAGCCAGCAGCGCCTCGCCAAGGGTCTTGCCGCCCAGCTCGGCGGGGGTGGAGAAGAGCACATCGGGGTCGGCGTCAATGTTGAACACCTTGCGCACCAGCGAGAAGCCGTTGGAGTGCACACCGGTGGAAGGCAGGGCGAGGATCACGTCACCGGCTGCCATGGTCTCGTTGTTCAGGATCTTCTCCTTGTCCACAACGCCTACGGTGAAGCCGGCCAGATCGTACTCGTCCTCCGGCATCATGCCCGGGTGCTCGGCAGTCTCGCCACCCACCAGTGCACAATCGGCCTGCACGCAGCCCTCGGCCACGCCCTTGACGATGTTGGCGATCTTTTCCGGCACGTTGCGGCCGCAGGCGATGTAATCCAGGAACACCAGCGGCTTTGCACCGGCGCAGATGACATCGTTGACGCACATGGCCACGCAGTCGATACCGATGGTGTCGTGCTTATCCATGATCATGGCAACCTTCAGCTTGGTGCCCACGCCGTCGGTGCCGGAGATCAGCACCGGGTGCTTGTAGCCGGTGCAGTCCAGCTCAAACAGGCCGCCAAAGCCGCCCAAGCCGCCGATGCAGTGCTCGTTCATGGTACGGGCGACATACTGCTTCATCAGCTCCACAGAGCGGTAACCGGCGGTAATGTCCACGCCTGCTGCGGCGTAGCTTTCAGAATAGCTCTTTTCCATGTTCTTACTCTCCTAACTTTTTGGCGTCCTTGGGACGGTCGTTCAGGTGACGGTCGTGAATATCGGTAGAAAGCACACTTTCCGGCTCTACGGCATACTCGCCGGTAAAGCAGGCGGTGCAGAACCTGCATTTTGCGTTTTTGGCAAGCTGGACAACGTGCTCGTTGGACAGGTAGCCCAGCGTGTCAGCGCCGATGACCGTGTTGATCTGTTCCAGCGTGCGGCCGGTGGCCACCAGCAGCTTCTGGTCCGGGATGTCGGTGCCGAAGTAGCACGGATACTTGAAGGGAGGTGCAGAGACCATAAAGTGCACCTCAGCAGCACCGGCATCCCGCAGCAGCTTGATGATGCGGGCAGAGGTGGTGCCGCGCACGATGGAGTCATCCACCAGCACCACGCGCTTGCCCTTGACAGTGCTGGACACCACGTTCAGCTTAATGCGCACGCTGTTTTCACGCTGCTTCTGGCTGCCCTGAATAAAGGTGCGGCCGATGTATTTATTCTTGATGAAGCCGATGCCGTAGGGGATGCCGCTCTCCTGCGAGTAGCCCAGTGCTGCATCCAAGCCGGAATCCGGCACGCCGATGACCACATCGGCCTCCACAGGGTGTTCCTGTGCAAGGAAGCGGCCTGCCTGCTTGCGGGCCTCGTGCACCGAGCTGCCCTCGATGATGCTGTCCGGGCGGGCAAAGTAGATGAACTCGAACACGCACATCTGGGTGTCCGGGCGGCCGCAGTGATCCTTGATGCTGCGCAGTTCGCCGGTCTTGGTATCCACCACCACGATCTCGCCGGGCTCCACATCCCGCAGCAGGGCGGCACCGGTGGCATCCAGTGCACAGCTTTCGCTGGCAAAGACATAACCGCCGCCGGGCAGGGTGCCGATGCACAGGGGACGGTAGCCCCGGGGGTCGCGCACCGCGATGAGCTTGGTGGCGGACATGATCACAAGGCTGTATGCGCCTTCCAGCACGTCCATGGTCTTGCTGATGGCAGTTTCGATGCTGCCCATGCGCAGACGGTTGCGGGTGATGAGGTAGCAGATGACCTCGGTATCCGAGGAGCCGTGGAAGATTGCGCCCTCATTCTCCAGCTGGCGGCGCAGCTCCACAGCGTTGGTCAGGTTGCCGTTGTGGCACAGCGCCATGGTGCCGCGGCCGTGGCGGACGATCATGGGCTGGGCGTTGGCGCGGACGCGGGTGCCGGCGGTGGCGTAGCGCACATGACCGGTGGCCATGTGTGCCGTGGTAGTGGACAGGCTTGCCAGCACATCCGGGGTGAACACCTCGTTCACAAGGCCCAGATCCCGGTGGCCGGTGATCACGCCGTCATCGTTGACGGCGATGCCGCAGCTCTCCTGCCCGCGGTGCTGCAGCGCATACAGGGCCGAATAAGCCGCTGCGGCCACATCCTCGGTACCGGCACGGTCGTAGATGCCGAAAACGCCGCACTCCTCATGCAGCGGATATGCAAAATCAGACATTGGTTCTCCTTTACAGCTCGTTCAGTTCGTTCTGCAGCTTTTCTTCCTTGGCTGCGATCTGCTGTGCCATGGCTACGCGCTCAGCCTCCAGCTTTTCCGCCAGTGCGTCATCGCTCAGTGCCAGAATTTCAGCAGCCAGCCATGCGGCATTCTTGGCACCGTTCAGTGCCACGGTTGCCACCGGGATGCCGCTGGGCATCTGCACGGTAGCCAGCAGCGCGTCCAAGCCATCCATCGCGCCGCCCTTCATGGGGATGCCGATGACCGGCAGGGTGGTGTTGGCGGCAAAAGCACCTGCCAGATGTGCTGCCATGCCTGCCGCGCACAGGATGACGCCAAAGCCGTTGGCCTTTGCGCTTTTTGCAAAGGCTGCTGCCTCGGCGGGGGTGCGGTGTGCCGAAAGGATGTGTGCCTCAAAGGGGATGTCCAGTGCCTTCAGCTGGGCGCAGGCACCCTTGACCACCGGCCAATCGCTGTCCGAACCCATGATCACTGCCACTTTACGAACCATTTTCCAAAGCCTCTCTTTCTCATGTCCAACAAGACCGACAAACAAAAAAGGCTGCGGTACACCTGTACCACGGCCTTTATTTCCGGTTTTTCTGTCCGCGCATTTTGCACAAGGTTGCACCATGCCCCTGATTGCAGTGAATGTGACCCCATTCCATGCGATCCGGCACCAGCAGCATCATTGAAGTTTCCCTCCGCAGTTTCCTGTGCAAGCGTTTTTTCAGGCGGCGATGCAAGCCCGATTTTTGGGGCATCGTCCCTGTACTAGATACAGTTTACGGCAAAAAAACCGCTTTGCAAAGAGCGTTTGGGCAAATTCTCCCTTGTGTTCCCATGCCGTCAAAAAACTTTCGAAAGTTTTGTGCAGTTTCGCCATCCTTTTTCTTTTTAAGTATGACTTATGCAGCGGGTGTATTTTATGTAAAGGCTGTGTTGATGTATCCCAGATAGAAAGCCAGATTTTTAAAAAATGATCTTTGCGGTGGCAGCGCGTGCAGCGCGGATCAAATCTGCCGGGGCACAGCACACCTGTGTGCCGATGCGCCCACCGGAAACATAGACCTTCTGCTGGGTCAGTACGCTTTCGTCAAAGACGGTGCGGTACTGCTTTTTCATGCCCACTGGGCTGCAGCCGCCCCGCACATAGCCGGTGACCTTGTTGATATCCGCCACATGGATCATCGCCACGCTCTTTTCGCCCACGCTGCGGGCAGCGGCCTTTAAGTCCAGCTCTGCCGCCACCGGAATGACGAACACAAAATAGTTTTTGCTGCTGCCCTGCGTTACCAGCGTCTTATACACGCAGGCAGGGTCCTCGCCCATGCTGGCGGCTACGGTCACACCGTCCACTGCCACCCCCTCCTCGTGGGGGTACTCGTGGGCGGTATAGGCCACCTTTTCCCGTTCCAGAATGCGCATTGCGTTGGTTTTAGCTTCTTTTCCCATTGTTATTCCCTCTTTTTGACTACGATACCCCCTCAGCCTCACGTTGTTCGGCAGATTCCCCCTTTTGTCGCTGCACGACATCTTCCCCCGGAGCGGGGGAAGTCGGCCCTCAAGGGGGCGCCTTATAAGCAGCACCAGAAAGTTCCCCGCCACCACAAAAGCCGTCCCCTTGGGGAAGGTGGCATCGCGTCAAGCGATGACGGAAGGGGTAGCATCTACTATGCTCTCTTTTTCTGATTCGCTGTGCTGAAGGATTCTAAGTTTATTCTACCACTTTTTCTGAAAAAATTCAAAATTTCTCTTGACTTCAGTTTCATGAAGTGATATCATAGCGTCACGCACTTCAGAGCACTGAAGTTTGGCACTGCAAGCTGCGGCAAAGGAGCCGGTCTCCCTCGCCGTTTTACACGATAGGAAAAGGCAAAGGAGACAAAATATTATGATCATCGTACTTAAACAGGATGCCCCCGACGTACAGGTGCGCGAGTTCTGCCACGAGCTGGAGGATATGGGGCTGCAGATCAACGATTCCAAGGGCAGCGACACCCATATTCTGGGTCTAATCGGCGATACCAAGGCCATTGCGGAAAGCTGGGTGCTGGCAAACCCGGTGGTAGAGACCTGCCGCCGCGTGTCCGAGCCCTACAAAAAGGCCAACCGCAAGTTCCACCCGGACGACAGCGTTATCGACGTGGAGGGCGTCAAGATCGGCGGCGGCAACTTTGCAGTCATCGCCGGGCCGTGCAGCATTGAGAGCGAGGAGCAGATCACTTACTGCGCCCAGCGGGTAAAGGCGGCGGGTGCTTCCCTGCTGCGCGGCGGCGCGTTCAAGCCCCGCACCTCCCCCTACTCTTTTCAGGGTATGCGCAGTGAGGGTCTGGACCTGCTCAAGCTGGCGCGCCGCGCCACCGGTTCGCCCATCGTGACCGAGATCATGAACACCGAGCACCTGCCCCTGTTTGAAAATGTGGACCTCATTCAGGTGGGTGCCCGCAATATGCAGAACTTTGAGCTGCTCAAGGCTGTTGGCCGCCAGAAAAAGCCGGTGCTGCTCAAGCGCGGCCTTGCCAACACGCTGGAAGAGTTCGTGATGAGCGCCGAGTACATCATGGCCGAGGGCAACGAGAACGTCATCCTGTGCGAGCGCGGCATCCGCACCTTTGAGACCAGTATGCGCAACACGCTGGACCTTGCCGGTGTGGTCATGCTGCACAAGATGACCCATCTGCCGGTGGTGGTAGACCCCAGCCACGCCTGCGGCCACGCATGGATGGTGCCGGAGCTGGCGAAAGCTGCCGTCGCCGCCGGTGCCGACGGTCTGATGATCGAGGTGCACAACAACCCCGCCAAGGCCAAGTGCGACGGCGCACAGAGCCTGACCCCTGACCAGTTCGATGAACTGATGCAGTTCATCGGCAAAGAGGTAGAGTTCTTCGGCAAAAAAATGAACTGAGCCTGTAATTGCGTCCTATGATAGAGAAGCCGGTGTGCGAACCATACGCACACCGGCTTCTTTTGCTATATAACGCTTTTATTTTGCAGTTGAGTGTGTTGTACCCCCCCCCCATGATTTTTCCGTTTTCAAGGACTCCAAGCCGAGCCGGATCAACTCCACAGTTGCCTCAGAGCGCGTCTGGCAGCGGTGCTCAAAGCGATACTCTTCGATCTGTTGAAACAACTCCTTGTCCACAGATACTGTATAGCGCGGTTTATCAGTCGCCATCCGTTTCATCTCCTTTTGGGGTAGTTCTGAAAAAATATACCCTATCCTCTTTAAAAAGTAAAGCCGCAAAAAAAGTTAACCCACACACAACTTTCACTCTTGACAGTGGTTCACTGAACCACTATAATAAAAACGAACCAAAAAGTTTACAACTTAGTCATTACTTTTAGGAGGTATCATCAAGATGGATGATTTTTTTGTGAAAATCCCGTTTCTGATTCCTCCTTCCCTAACGGCCATTTTTCCTCACACACGCTGCGGAATTGTTTTGGGGGGCGGGGCGGCGGCTGTATAGTATGCCGGTTCCAGTGGTGTTCCCCGCCCCTGAGGTCCTATGAGGTTCTGTTTTGTTTCTGAAAACAAAGCATCCTGCCGTCCATGCATGGTGGCACAGCAGAGCGCCGCGTTTTAGAAAAATAAAAAGTATCGTATTGTTTTGTAAAGGAGATCCGGTTTATGAAAATGAAAAAAGTAGGCCGTTTGCTGTCTCTTGTTGTAGCGGGTGCTATGGCGCTTTCTATGATTCCTGCGGCATTTGCGGCTGATGATGACACCGCTCATGTCCAGCCTACCTCGTGTTTCCACGAAAACGTGACCTATGTGAGTAACGGCGACGGCACTCATCAGGAAATCTGCAACGATTGCAAGCTGGAAGAGCGGATGAGCTGCACGTTTATGGATGGCAAGTGCACGAAATGTGACGCTCCTGATCCTACTTGTGAGCATGTGGATCAGAGCCCTACGGACAATGGCGATGGCACTTGCTCTTATGTCTGCAACACCTGTCATAAAGTGATCAGCACTCAGCCTCACGTCTACTACGATGGTGAAACTGCTTGTGCTCTCTGCGGTGCCCCGAAGCCCGCTTGCAACCACATGAATCAGAACTTCAAGTTTGTTGCCAACAATAATGGTACCCATGATGTTCTGTGCGGCGACTGCGATGCAACTCTGAGCGAGAATGTTCCCTGCGACTACGTAAATGGCGAGTGCATGAATTGCCACGCTGTTTGCCAGCACCTGGCCAACAGTTGGGAGTACGAGAGCACCGGTTATGGCTTCCACAAGGTTCTCTGCAAGGATTGCAAGAAAGTTGTAGACGAGGAAGGCTGCACCTACGTTAATGGCGAGTGCCAGAAATGCCACGATGCTGATCCCACTGAGAAGCCTTGCGACCATGTGAATCAGATCCCTGTGAACAACGGTGATGGCACCTGCTCTTATGTCTGCAAAGACTGCAATACCGTGATCGACACTCAGGCTCACGTCTACTACAATGGTGAAACTGCTTGTGCTCGCTGCGGTGCCGTTTGCGAGCATGTGAATCAGACCGCTAAGGACAATGGCGATGGCACCTGCTCTTATGTCTGCGACACCTGCCATACCGTGATTGATACTCAGGCTCACGTCTACTACAATGGTGAAACTGCTTGTGCTCGCTGCGGCGCTGTTTGCGAGCATGTGAATCAGATTCCTAAGGACAACGGCGACGGCACCTGCTCTTATGTCTGCAAAGACTGCAATACCGTGATCGACACTCAGCCTCACGTCTACTACGAGGGTGAAACTGCTTGTGCTCGTTGCGGCGCTGTTTGTGAGCATGTGAATCAGACCGCTAAGGATAATGGCGATGGCACCTGCTCTTATGTCTGCGACACCTGCCATACCGTGATTGACACTGTGGCTCACATCTACTACGATGGTGAAGACACTTGCGCTCGCTGCGGTGCTGGTAAGGCTGCTTGCAAGCACCTGAACGAGAACTACGAGTATGTTGACAACGGCAACGGCACCCACAACGTTGTGTGTGCTGACTGCGGTGCAGTTGCACAGGAGAACGTCGCCTGCGACTACATCCTGGACGAGTGCGTTCACTGCGGTGGTCTCTACGCCGGCGGCAACGTTCCGTTCTTTGTCTCTACTGGCAAAGGCCTGCTGCGTTCTCTGCGTAGCTTCTTCATGAGCATCTTCATCCGTTAATCCCCCTTGCTGTATAGATCCATGCACTCTATACAGCTGGTAGTTGGCCTATACTTTTCTTCCATGCGGAAAAGGGCTGCCGTTTAAAAACGGCAGCCCTTTTTCTTTGCACAGTGTCTGTGCATTTTCTTTTTGCGGATTTTATGGTATACTAAAGCGTATTTTGAAAAAACACTGCCGAAAGAGGTTTTAAACATGAAAGCACACATTGCACGCAACCAGAACGCCGGGGTGCCGCTGGCGCTGGGCTGGAACCTTTCCCCCGCCGACCGGGGCAAGCTGGAGGGCATGGCACCCGCCTTTGGCATGAAGCTGCTGCCCGTTGCCCCCGCCGATGCCGGCAAGACCGTTGCCCAGCTGCTGGGCGAGGTGGAGGTAAAAGCCCCCAGAACGCTGGTGCTGGAGCCGGGCGCCTATCCCCCGGCGCTGGTGCTGGCAAACTTCCGCGATAAGGACGTGGACACCCTGCTGGATCTGATGCGGCAGGCACAGGTCACCATCCCGCTCAAGGCGGTGGTCACCCCCGCAAACCGCAGCTGGATGTTCGCAGACCTGCTGGCACACCTGCAAGAGGAGCACACCGCCTTTACCGCCGCAAAGGAGAACCAGACCGTATGAAGAGCCGCATCACCCGCATGACCGCTGCACTGCTGGCGGCGGTGCTGAGCCTTAGCCTGCTGGTCGGCTGCAAGCCCAAAAAGGAGCTGACCCGGTACACCACCATCTTTTATGATGTGTTCGACACGGTGACGCAGGTCATTGCCTACTGTGAGAGCGAGGAAGAGTTCAACACCCAGATGCAGGCGCTGCATCAGGATCTGATCGCCTACAATCAGCTCTACGATATCTACAACGACTACGACGGCGTTGTAAACGTCAAGACCATCAACGAAAACGCCGGGAAAGCCCCGGTACAGGTGGACGACCGCATTCTCTCCATGCTGGAGCTGGCGTGGCAGATGTACGACCTGACCGGCGGCAAGATCAACATTGCCATGGGCAGCGTGCTGGGCATCTGGCACGACCACCGCGAAGCCGCCGAAAAGAATGCTTCCGAGGCCGACAACACCCTGCCTACACAGGAGCAGCTGGAAGCCGCTGCCCAGCACTGCGATATCAACAACCTTGTCATTGACGAGGACGCCAAAACGGTCTATCTGTCCGACCCGGAGATGTCGCTGGACGTAGGTAGCGTGGGCAAGGGCTACGCGGTGGAGATGGTCTGCCGCGCCGCCGAAGCCCGCGGCCTGACCAGCGCACTGGTAAGCGTGGGCGGCAACCTGCGCGCCATTGGCACAAAGCCGGACGGCAGCCAGTGGACGGGCGGCGTGGAGAACCCGTGGAACGCCTCGGAGGTGTATACCAATAACAACTCCATTTTCGGCTCGCCCATCAACATGAGCGACCTTGCGCTGGTGACCAGCGGCGACTACCAGCGCTACTTTGTGGTGGACGGCAAGCGCTATCACCACATCATCGACCCGGACACCCTTTGGCCCGCTGCCTACTACAACGGCGTCACCGTGCTGTGCCCGGACTCCGGCATGGCAGACTGCCTAACCACTGCCCTGTTCTGTATGCCGCTGGAAGAGGGGCAGAAGCTGGTGGAATCGCTGGACGGTGTAGAAGCCATGTGGTGCACGCCCGATAAGCAGGCCACTACCTCCAGCGGCTGGGACAGCCACCTGAAAAAGTAAGCTCTTCTGTTTTCCGTGAAGAAGTTATCCCGAAAAGTCCGCAGACTTTTCGGAATAACAAATAAAAAATTTCTTTCCGCTATTTATGCCCAGAGCAAAGCGGAGGGCATTCAAAATCGTCTCCTTACGCAAAAAGGCTGCTGCACGGAATGTGCAGCAGCCTTTTGTTTGTTTATTCGGTTATCCCGTCAGGCATCACTCCACGATGATGCTCTTGCCGGTCATCTCGGCGGGAACGGGCAGTCCGATATAGGGCAGCATGGTGGGTGCGATATCGGCCAGGCAGCCGCCCTCGCGCAGCTTCACGTCGCCGCAGCCAACAGCCACAAAGGGCACAACGTTGGTGGTGTGGGCGGTGAAGGGGGTGCCGTCCGGGTTCATCATCTTTTCGGCGTTGCCGTGATCGGCGGTGATGAAGGCGCAGCCACCGGCGTTCAGCACAGCGGTGACTACCTGATCCACGCAGGTATCCACAGCCTCAACAGCCTTGACCGCAGCCTCGAACACGCCGGTGTGACCGACCATATCGCAGTTTGCGAAGTTCAGGATGACCACATCGTACTTGCCGCTCTCGATGCGCTTGACGCACTCGGCAGCCACTTCGGGGGCGCTCATCTCGGGCTTCAGGTCGTAGGTGGCAACCTTGGGGCTGGGGATGACGCAACGGTCCTCACCCTCGTAGGGAGCTTCCACGCCGCCGTTGAAGAAGAAGGTAACGTGGGCGTACTTCTCGGTCTCGGCGATGCGCAGCTGGGTCTTGCCGTGGGCAGACAGGTACTCGCCCAGAACGTTCTTCAGCTCCACCGGGGGATAAGCCACTTCGCAGTTGGGCATGGTGGCATCATACTCGGCCATGCAGACGTAATGCACCTGCTTGCGGCCGCCGCGGCGCTCGAAGCCGGTAAAGGCATCGTCGCAGAAGATGCGGGTCATCTGGCGGGCACGGTCGGGGCGGAAGTTCATGAAGATGACGGTGTCGCCATCCTGCACGCGGCCACCCTCGCAGGTGACGCAGGGCAGCACGAACTCGTCGGTCTTGTCTGCGGCATAGGAAGCCTCGATGGCCTCGGCAGCGTTGGCAGCGTGCTCACCCTCGCCGTAGACGAAGGCAGCGTAGGCCTTCTCCTCGCGGTCCCAGTTGTTATCGCGGTCCATGGCGTAGTAACGACCGGAAACGCTGGCGATCTTGCCCACACCCAACTCGTCCAGCTTGGCCTGCAGGTCAGCAAGGAAGCCCTTGCCGGAGTGGGGGTCGGTGTCACGACCGTCGGTGATGCAGTGCAGGTAGACTTCCTTAGCACCCAGATGCTTTGCCATCTCCAGCACGCCGAACCAGTGGTCAGCATGGCTGTGCACGCCGCCGGTGCCCACCAGGCCCATCAGGTGGATGGCCTTACCGGCCTCGATGGCGGCCTTCATGTTCTTGACCAGCACAGGGTTCTTGAGCATCTCGCCGTCGCGGATGGACTTGGTGATGAGGGTCAGCTGCTGGTACACGATGCGGCCTGCGCCCATGTTGGTGTGGCCGACCTCGGAGTTGCCCATCTGGCCGTCGGGCAGGCCGACAGCCATACCGGAAGCATCAATGGTGGTCATGGGGTACTTTTCCATCAGAGCATCCAGATGGGGGGTCTTGGCAGCCACAACAGCATTGCCGAAAGTCTCGTTCGGCACCCAGCCGAAGCCATCCATGATGCACAGAAGAACAGGTTTCTTTGCCATAAAATTGAATCTCCTTTGAATTTATCACGCGTTGCAGGTAAGGCCAGAGCCCCGCCTGCGGGGGGTGCAGCCTGCGGGTGCACGCACCCAAACGACTGCTGTAAAAACAGATCAGCGCCCGGCTCAGCGCTGAAAAAACGGCGCAGCCGGGCGCTGAAACAGCTCATTTAGAAAAAGGCAGTTGCTCAGCCCTTGGTGGCTGCGTTGACGATAACTGCAAAGTCAGGAGCCTTCAGGGATGCGCCGCCGATCAGGCCGCCGTCCACGTCCTTCTTGCTCAGCAGCTCCTCGCAGTTCTTGGCGTTCATGCTGCCGCCGTACTGTACGGTGGTAGCCTCGGCCACGGACTCGCCGTACAGCTCGCCCACCACCTTGCGGATCTGAGCGCAGACTTCCTCTGCCTGATCAGCGGTAGCGGTCTTGCCGGTGCCGATGGCCCAGACGGGCTCGTAGGCGATAACAACGTTTGCCATCTGCTCGGCAGTCACGTCACGCAGAGCGATCTTGGTCTGCATACGCACCAGCTCCTCGGTAACGCCCTCCTCACGCTGCTGCAGGCTCTCGCCCACGCACAGGATGACCTTCAGGCCGGCGTTCAGAGCAGCCAGAGTGCGCTTGTTGACGGTCTGGTCGGTCTCTGCAAAGTACTGACGGCGCTCAGAGTGGCCGACGATGACGTACTCCACGCCCAGATCCACCAGCATATCGGCGCTGATCTCGCCGGTGAAAGCACCGGACTTCTCAAAGTGGACGTTCTCAGCACCCACATGGATGTTGGTGCCCTTGGTCTTAGCCACAGCAGTGACCAGATCGGTAAACGGAGTGCAGATGACGACCTCGCAGGTGGCGTCCTTCACGGCGGGGATCAGCTCGTCCACCAAGACAGCTGCTTCGGAGGCGGTCTTGTTCATCTTCCAGTTACCGGCGATAATAGCCTTGCGCTTTGCCTTATCCATTGTTATTTTCTCCTTACCTTCGTAAATATTTACAAATTGCCTGCACAAAAAGAAAAGATGCGGCGGCGTAAATGCCGCCGCACCCATTGTGATGCCGGAAAAATTATGCGTTCTGGATGACTGCGATGCCGGGCAGCTCCTTGCCCTCCAGATACTCCAGAGAAGCGCCGCCGCCGGTGGAGATGTGGGTCATCTTGTCGCCCAGACCCATCTGCTGCACAGCTGCTGCGCTGTCGCCGCCGCCGATGACGGTGGTAGCATCGCTCTCAGCCATAGCCTTGGCAACAGCCAGAGTACCGGCTGCCAGAGTGGGGTTCTCGAACACGCCCATGGGGCCGTTCCAGACAACGGTCTTGGAAGCCTTGACAGCGTCAGCAAACAGCTTCATGGTCTCGGGGCCGATGTCGCAGCCCTCCATGTCAGCGGGAATAGCGCTGATGGGCACAATGGTCACATCCACGGGAGCGTCGATGGGATCGGGGAAGTCCTTGATGCAGGCTGCATCCACGGGCAGCAGCAGCTTGACGCCCTTCTCCTGAGCCTTAGCCATCATTTCCTTGCAGTAGTCCAGCTTGGTGTCATCGCACAGGCTCTTGCCGACTTCGTAGCCCTGAGCCTTGGCAAAGGTGTAAGCCATGCCGCCGCCGATGATCAGGGTATCGACCTTCTCCAGCAGGTTGGAGATGACGTTCAGCTTATCAGCAACCTTGGCGCCGCCCAGAATAGCGGTGAAGGGACGGACGGGGTCGTTGACAGCGTTGCCCAGATACTTGATCTCCTTCTCCATCAGGTAGCCGACAGCGGTATCCTTGATGTAGTCGGTGACACCTGCGGTGGAGCAGTGTGCACGGTGGCAGCTGCCGAAGGCGTCGTCCACATAAGCGTCAGCCAGAGAAGCCAGCTCCTCGCTGAACTCGGGCATGTTCTTGGTCTCTTCCTTGCGGAAACGGGTGTTCTGCAGCAGAACGACATCGCCGTTGTTCATAGCAGCCACAGCAGCCTTTGCGTTCTCGCCCACAACGTTGTCGTCGTCGGCAAACACAACGGTCTTGCCCAGCTTTGCGCTCAGAGCCACAGCAACGGGAGCCAGGCTGAACTTAGCCTCGGGGCCGTTCTTGGGCTTGCCCAGATGGCTGCACAGGATGACCTTAGCGCCATCGTTGACCAGCTTCTGGATGGTGGGCAGAGCTGCATTGATGCGGTTCTCGTTGGTGATGACACCGTCCTTCATCGGGACGTTGAAATCGCAGCGGACAAGCACCTTCTTGCCGCAGTAGTTCTGATCGTCGATCGTCTTCTTACCTAAACCCATGGTAAAAACTCCTCTCAAGTTATAATTCTGAACCAGAGTCTCGCTCACAATCGGGGCATTGCCCCGTACAGTTACTATTATAAACAAAAAATGTGTGTATTGCAAGGATATGAGATAGATAATTGTTTAACAAACATTTGCCGTTGTTGCAAGGAAATGTGTCTATTTTGCCCGAAGTGCGGTTTTTTCTGCCCGCAGACGCCGGAAATGCCGTTTTTCATCACGGCAAAAAGGGTTCGGGAAACGCCCGCAGGTGTTTCCCGAACCCCAAATAAAAATATTTTTTCCTCGGTTGATGCGTTATGCAAAATATTCTTGCGCGCGGCGGGCGGCATCGTTGATGCAGTCCCGCAGCTGGTCCAGCGTATCAAACTTTTTGCTGGGGCTCAGGTAAGCGTAGAACTCCACTACCGGGTCGGTGCCGTACAAGTCACCGGAAAAGCCCGGGATAAAGGTCTCGCAGGTCACCTTGGTGGCGTCATCGTTCACGGTCGGGCGGCTGCCCAGACCGGTGGCCGAGGGATACCACACCCCGTTGATGCAGGTGCGGGTGATATAAATACCGCTGCGGGGCATCTGGAAGCCCTGCGGGTACAGCTGGTTGATGGTGGGCACCCCGAGGGTGTGTCCCAGCCCTGCCCCGTGCTGCACCGCAAAGCGGATGGCGTAGGGCATGCCCAGCATGGCGTTGGCAGCCGGAATATCCCCGCCCTCCAGCGCGGTGCGGATGCGGGTGGAGGACACCGGCTTTTCCTCAAACTGCGCCATGGGCACCACCACCACCTCTACCCCAAGGGGGGCGCAGAGGGCGCGCAGCAGCTCCGGGGTACCGGCAGCCTTTGCGCCAAAGGTGAAGTTCTCGCCGCAGAACAGCGCCCGGGCGTGGCAGTTTTCTACGATGCCGCGCACAAACTCCTCCGGGCTCAGCGCCTTGATCGCATCAAAGTCCGGGGTGAGGTAATACTCTACCCCAAGGCTGTGGATCAAGGCGTGCTTATCCTCGGTGGAGAGCAGGCGCTTGCCCTTCATTTTATTTTCCACCGGCAGGCGGAAGGTGAACACTGCCGGGGCTGCGTCATGGGTCTTTGCCCACTGCACCGCCCCTTCGATCACCGCCCGGTGGCCGATATGGATGCCGTCAAAGTAGCCCATGGCCACGGCGGTACCTTTTTCAGGCTGCGCCAGCGGCAGCGGGGCAAACTGAGAAATGATCTGCATGGGTCTTGTTTCCTTTATTGCTCAATTACGTTCCACGAACAGTTTTTCCACCCGGAGCACCCCGCCGGTGATATTGGCAAGGCCAAGGAACTGCCCGGCGGCGCTGCGCACCTGGTAGCGTCCGTCTGCTGCGGGGTAGCGGCTGGTGGGGCAGCCGTTATAGAGATGCTGCTCCACCCATGGCTCCACCACCAGCAGCGGCAGCGGGGTGAACACGCTTTCCACCGGCAGCATCAGCGCTTCCAGTGCAGCGCTCCCCTGCTCCTTTGCGGCAAGGATCTCTTCTAGCGTGTGGGCATCTGCTTCGGTGTACAGACCGGCAGAAGTGCGGCGCAGAGCGCTCATAGTGCCCTTCTGCCCCATGGCGGCGGCGATATCCTCCAGTAGCGTGCGGATATAGGTGCCCTTGGAGCAGCGCACCGTCAGCACATACTCGTTTTCTGCCGGACTGCCGCCGTACTTGATGCCGTAAATCTCAATAGGGCGCGCCTTGCGCTCCACGGTCACGCCCTCGCGGGCCAGCTTATACAGCGGCTGACCGTTGATCTTGACCGCCGAGTACATGGGCGGCACCTGCATCTGCGGGCCGATAAACTGCGGCAGCACAGCCAGCAGCTCCTTTTCCCCGGCGGTGACGGGGGCAGTCTCCAGCACCGTGCCGGTGCTATCACCGGTGTCGGTGCGTGCGCCCAGACGCAGGGTAGCGCGGTAGGTCTTGTCGTGGTTCAACTGCAAATCCACCGCCTTGCTGGCACCGCCGCAGAACACCGGTAGAACACCGGTGGCCATGGGGTCCAGTGTACCGCTGTGCCCCAGCTTGCGGGTGCCCAGCACGCCGCGCAGCTTTGCCACCACGTCAAAGCTGGTCCAGTCCATAGGCTTGTCTACGATCAGGATGCCCTGCATCATGCTTCCTCCTGCGGTGCGTCCAGCTCGGCTTCCACCTCTGCAAGGATCGCATTTTTGGCGTTTTCAAGGTCGCCCAGCAGTTCACAGCCCGCTGCGCGGGTGTGGCCGCCGCCGCCCAGCCGCCGGGCGATGGCACAGGCGTCCACACCCTTTGCGGTGCGCACGCTGATGCGGTAGCTGCCGCCGGGCTGCTGGCGCAGGGTCAGGCCCACCTTGACCCCCTCGATGCTGATGGGCAGGCTGGTCAGCTCCTCCAGATCTGCGGGGTCTACCCCGCTCTGCCGGATCTCGTCCCTGGTCAGGTAGATCAGGGCGCAGCGACCGTCCAGATAGTACTCCAGATGGTTGCGGGCGATGCGTTCGGCCTCCATGCGGGCACGGGGCTTTGTGTCGAAGAGCAGGGTGTTCAGCTCCTCCACATGACAGCCGGCCTCAATAAGCTTTGCAGCAATCTTGTGGGTGTTGGCTGTGGTAGAAGAGAACTTGAAGCAGCCGGTATCGGTAGCAACGCCAGTGTACAGGCAGTCGGCAATGTGGGGAGAGATGGGCACGCCCATCTCCACGATGACCTGATACAGCAGCTCTGCTGCCGCAGCGGCACCGGCATCCAGAAGGGTGAAATCGGCATAGCCGTTGTTGCCAGCGTGGTGGTCGATGCACAGGTCCACATGGCGTGCAACCTGCGGCACACCGTTATTTTCGCCAAACAGCTGCAACCCGGCCACGTCCACTGCGATCACGGTGCGGGGCTCGAACTCGCCCTTGAACAGCCGTGGGTTCGTAAAGGCGTAGCGGGACGGCACGGCATCGGAGCAGAGCACCGCCGTTGTTTTTTCCAGCGCTTTGAGCGCATAGTACAGGGCGCTGCCGCAGCCGATGGTGTCACCGTCCGGGTTTTTGTGGCACAGAATCAAAATGTTGTCCGCAGCCAGCAGGCGCTGCGCCATCTGCTGCACATTCAGTTGTTCTGTCATCCAATGATCCATCCTTTCCGCAAAGGCAGTCAGTCCTCGGTCTGTTCGGTATCGGCAGGCTGTGCTTCTTCCTCGCCGTTCACGTTCAGGCTGCGCAGCAGCTCGTTGATGTGGGCGGCGTAGGCGGCGCCGTCATCCTCCACAAAGATGAAGCGGGGTGCCTTGCGGATGTGCATTTTTTTGCTGACCTCGGTGCGCACATGGCCTGCGGCACGGTTCAGCGCCTCAATGGCGGGCTTGGGGCCGTCCGCACGGCCCATCACGCTTACATACACTTTTGCCACATCCAGATCCGGCGTCACGTCCAGACGGGTGACGGTCAGCAGACCGCCCTCCAGCCGCGGGTCCTTCAGTCGGCCGATGATGGCAATGACCTCGCGCTTCATATCCTGCGCAAGACGGCCCATATTTTTCTGAGACATAGTTTTCTCCAAATTCTGTCCGGCAGCTTCCCAAAGCCTTACCCCGGCCGGGGCAAGGCGGCATTTGTCTGCCAAAACGACGGATGAGGGCGCACGCTCCACACCTGCGAAAGATACGCCCTCATCAGTCTCACTTCGTTCGACAGGGGTTGTTGCACACAGTCAGTATCCTCGCCCTCTCCGTCTTTTCTCCTGACACTTTAGCTGTAAACATTACGGCTTGGCTCCCCCATTGGGGGAGCTGGCGCGGGAGCGCCTGAGAGGGCGCAAGTTCGCTGCTTTTGCAACAGCCCCCTTTTCTGCCGGGAAGCTGTTATATATTCGGTTCTTGCTTAGTCGCGGTACTCTTCCATCTTGAAGGCCTCGTACACGTCGCCTTCCTTGACGTCCGCAAACTTCTCCAGCGTCACGCCGCACTCGTAGCCCTCGGCCACTTCCTTGGCGTCGTCCTTGAAGCGCTTCAGGGATGCGATCTCGTCCTCGGCGATGACGATGCCGTCACGCACCACGCGCACCTTGCTGTCGCGGGTGATCTTGCCGCTGGTCACGCGGCAGCCTGCAACGGTGCCCACGTTGGAGATCTTGTACACCTGACGCACCTGCAGCTCGCCCAGAGAGACCTCGCGGAACTTGGGTGCCAGCATACCCTTCATAGCATCGGTGACATCGTTGATGGCGTCGTAGATGACGCGGTACATACGCATTTCCACCTTGGTGGCAGCGGCTTCTTCCTTGGCCACATTGTCCGGGCGGACGTTGAAGCCGATGATGATGGCGTTGGAGGCATCGGCCAGATCGACGTCGGACTTGCTGATGGCGCCGACACCGGCGTGGATGACGCGCACACGCACCTCGTCGTTGGAGATCTTCTCCAAGCTCTGCTTCACAGCCTCGGCAGAACCCTGCACGTCGGCCTTGACCACGATGGCCAGTTCCTTCATGTCGTTCTGTGCCATCTGGCTGAACAGGTTATCCAGCGTGACCTTCTGGAAGGAGGAGAACTGCTTCTCCTTGGCGGCAGCGATGCGCTGCTCGGCCAGCTCACGGGCCAGACGCTCGTCCTCAACAGCCTCGAACAGATCGCCGGCCTCGGGCACGGCGGTCAGGCCGGTGATCTCCACAGGGGTGGAGGGGCCGGCATCGGTGAGCAGCTGACCCTTGTCGTTGCGCATGGTACGCACACGACCCACGGCGGTACCGGCAATGATGACATCACCGGCGTGCAGGGTGCCGTTCTGCACCAGAATGGTGGCGATGGGGCCCTGACCCTTGTCCAGACGAGCCTCGACCACAGCACCCTTGGCGCGGCGGTTGGGGTTAGCCTTCAGCTCCATGACCTCAGCTTCCAGCGCAACGCGCTCCAGCAGGTCGTTGATACCCATACCGGTCAGTGCAGACACGGGGATACAAGCCACATCTCCGCCCCAGTCCTCAGGGATCAGGCCGTACTTGGTCAGGCTCTCCTTCACGCGCTCGGGGTTGGCGGTGGGCTTATCCATCTTGTTGATGGCCACGATCACCTTGACCTCAGCAGCCTTGGCGTGGTTGATGGACTCGATGGTCTGGGGCATGATGCCGTCATCGGCAGCCACGACCAGAATAGCGATATCGGTCATGTTGGCACCGCGGGCACGCATGGAGGTGAAAGCCTCGTGACCCGGGGTATCCAAGAAGGTGATCTTGCTGTCGTTGATGCGCACCTGATATGCACCGATGGCCTGCGTGATGCCGCCGGCCTCGCCTGCGGTGACGTTGGTCTTACGAATAGCATCCAGAATGCTGGTCTTGCCGTGGTCAACGTGACCCATGACACAGACGACCGGGGGACGCTCCACCAGATCCTCCTGTGCATCCTCCTCCTGCGTGAACAGGCGCTCCTCGATGGTGACGTGCACTTCGTGCTCGACCTTTGCATGGAACTCCTCTGCCAGCAGAGATGCGGTATCGAAATCGATCACGTCGTTGATGGCGTGCATCTCGCCCAACTGCATGAACTTGGCAATGACCTTGCCGGCCTGCTGCTTCAGACGGGCAGCCAGTTCGCCCACGGTGATCTCATCGGGGATCAGCACCTTCAGCTGGGCGTTACGGGCCTTCTCCAGCTGGATGCGCTGCAGACGTTCGAACTCGGTCTCGCGCTTGCCCTTCTGGAACTGCTGGCGCTGGCGCTGACCGCGCTGGGTGAACTTCTGCTTGTTGCCCTGCGGGGTGGGCTTGCGGCGGTTCTCGGTGTTCTTGGTGGAGGCCAGATCATCGTAACGGGCGTCGAAGCGGTCCACGTTCATATCCACAGTGCGAGTATCCACGGTGACCTGATTGTCCTCGCGGCGGACAGAAACTGCCTGTGCGGGGGCAGCGGTGGCCTTTGCGCCGGTCTCACGTGCCAGCTCGCTGAAGGAAACGGTCTTTTCCTCGCGCTTCTTGTGCTGCTCGGGCTTCTTGTCGCCGTGCTTGCCGTTGTTGTTATTGTTGTTTGCCTTGGGCTGCTCGGCCTTTGCGGCGGGCTGCTGGGGCTTTTTGTCAGCCTTGGGAGCCTCGGGCTTCTTCTCAGCCTTCTTTTCGACTTTCTGGTCAGCCTTCTTCTCAGCCTTGGGCTCCTCCTTGGGAGCCTTGGCGCTGTTCAGAAACTCGTCCAGATTCGCCACGCTGTTATCCTTGCTGAACTTCTCCAGCAGGTAGTTCAGCTCGTTCTCCTCCAGATTGGAGCTGTTCTTCTTGCCAGTGCTGCCCATAGCGGTCAGCTCATCCAGCACCTTCTTTGTAGAAAGGTTCAGATCCTTTGCAAAGTCACTCACTTTATATTTTACGATCATTCGCTCATATCCTCCTCATTTTTGATTACTCCGCAGTCCGACAGGCGGTCGAAGCAGAGCTTTGCGAGGTTGCGGTCGGTCACCGCGTAAACAGCCACGGGCTTGTGGCTGATATCGGCCAGCTTATCCTGCGTCAGCGGCATGGTGAACACGTCCACCAGATCGCCCACAGCGTAGTTCAAACGCTGCAAAGTCTTGGGGCTGATGTCCGATGCGGTCATCACCAGCCATGCCTTGCTTTTTACGCAGGCTTCCTCCACGGCGTCAAAGCCCATGGTCAGCGCACCGGCCTTGCGGCACAGGCTCACGGCCTGATACAGTGCTTCCTCCGGGGGCAGCTTGGGTTTTGCGGGGGCGTTATTCTTTTTTGCCATCGGCTGCTGCCTCCTTTGCGGCTGCGGCCAGCTGTACAGCCAGCGCGTCGTATACCTCGGCGGGGACCGGCTGCTCAAAGCAGCGCTCCAGCGCCTTTTTCTTCTTTGCCTTGGTCAGGCAGTCCGGGTCCGGGCAGAGATATGCGCCGCGCCCCGGCTTTTTGCCTACCAGATCAATGCTGATTTCCCCGCTGGGTGCGCGCACCACGCGGACCAGCTCCTTTTTGGGGTGGCTGGTCATGCAGCCGATGCACTGGCGGGCAGGGATCTTTTTTTGTGCCATCCGGTTTCCCTCCTTCGGCAGATGGTGCCGGGCTTATTCAGCGTCTGCTGCGTCCTTCTTGGGCTCCTCGTCCTCGCCGTAGTAGCCGCTCTCGGGACGGATATCAATATTGTAGCCGGTCAGGCGGGCACACAGGCGGGCGTTCTGACCCTTGTTGCCGATGGCCAGGCTCAGCTGCTGGTCGGGCACGGTGACGCGGCAGGAGCGGGTCTCGCCGGGCAGCAGCTCCACCTTGACCACCTTGGCGGGGCTCAGGGCTGCGGAGATGAACTCAGAGATATCCTCGCTCCACTTGACGATATCGATCTTCTCGCCGCCCAGCTTTTCCACAACGGCAGCCACGCGGGCGCCGTGCTCGCCGATGCAGGCAGAAACAGGGTTGACGTTGGGGTCCTTGGACCAGACAGCCATCTTGGTGCGGGCACCGGCTTCGCGGCTGATGGCCTTTACCTCCACGGTGCCGTCAAAGATCTCGGGCACTTCCAGCTCAAACAGGCGCTTGACAAGGCCGGGATGAGTGCGGCTGATCATCACGCGGGGGCCGCGCTCGGTGCTGACCACGTCCACGATGTAGACCTGCAGGGTCTCGCCCTCGGTGTACACCTCGCCGGGCACCTGCTCGTTGCGGGGCAGAACAGCCTCGCCGCCCTTGCCCAGATCCAGCGCAACGATGCCCTTCTCGTTATCCACGCGGGTAACGGTGGCCTGCACGATGTCGTGTGCGCGGGACTGGATCTCACTGAGCTGCTGGTTGCGCTCGGCCTCGCGGATGCCCTGACGGATGACGTGCTTTGCGGTCTGGGCGGCAATACGACCAAAATCGCGGGTCTTGAGCGGGGTGATGATGCGGTCGCCCACCTCGTAGCTGCTGCGGATCTTGCGTGCTTCGGTCACGCCGATCTCGGCGTGCTCGTCGTACCAGTCCTCGTCTGCCACGATGTCCTGGATCAGAGCCACGTCAAAGCGACCGGTGTCGGGGTCGATGTCCACCCGGATGTGATCCTCCTCGACCTCGTAGTTCTTCTTGACGGCAATGATGATAGCCGCCTTGATCTTTTCGATCAGGTACTCTGCGGTGATGCCGCGCTCATGCTCCAGCATGGAGAGCGCTTCAAAAAAGTCCTTATTCGCTGCTGTCATTTTTCGGGTTCCTCCTATATATTTTGTTCTCTTTTCTCCATCAGAGACGGTTCTTCTCAGTTGAACAGATCCTCGTCGTCGCACAGCTGCACGCCGGAGGCTGCATTTACTTCAAAGGTCACGGGGCCGTTCTCGGTCTCCAGCGTTACGGTGCTGCCCTCGCGGCTGGTCAGGATGCCGGACAGTTCCCGCACGCCATCGGCGTTGGGGCGGATGAGCTTTGCCCGCACCTTCTGGCCCTTGAGTGCCTCGTAGTGCTCCGGGCGGGTCAGCTTGCGGCCAAGGCCGGGGCTGCCCACTTCCAGATAATAGCTCTGGTCGATGGGGTCTGCCTCATCCAGAATGGGGTCCAGTGCGTGGGACACCTCTGCACAGGTGTCGGTATCCATGGTGCCGTCCCGGTCGATGAGGATGCGAAGATACCAGTCCGGCCCTTCCTTCTCAAAAACCACATCCCACAGGCGCAGACCCATGCCTTCCACCGTGGGACGGACAAGCGCTTCCACTCTCTGCGCGGTGTTGCCGCCAGACTGCTTCGCCATAAAAAACCTCCAAACAAACAAGAAACGCGGACCTTGCGGCCCACGTTTCAGGTTAAACTATATCGTACTACTAGAATATAGCATACTCTTGCGATTTATGCAAGCATTTTCGCAATTTTTTTGCAGTTGCGCACCCTTTGGGGCTTTTTACAGCACCCAGACGCCGTTTTCGAACAGCTGCACGGTGCGGCCGTCGCGGCATTTGCCGGTGATGCGGCTGTCCTCGGCACCGATCATCACATCCTCGTGCAGGGAGGAGTGGTTCATGCCGCGGGCTGCCAGCTCTTCCTTAGAAAGGCCGGTGCCGCCCACGGTGGTGCCGGGGTAGCTGTCGCCAAAGGCGATATGGCAGGCGGCGTTCTCGTCAAACAGGGTGTTGTAGAACAGCTTGCCGCTGCGGTTGATGGGGCTGGAAGCAGGCACCAGTGCCACCTCGCCGATGTGGCGTGCGCCCTCGTCGGTGTCCAGCAGCTGCCCCAGCAGGTCTGCCCCCTCGTCGGCGCCGTGCTCCACCACCTTGCCATCCTTGAAGGTGACATGGAAGTTTTTGATCAGCTGTCCGTTAAAGACGTAGGGCTTTGTGCCGTAAACGATGCCGTCCACCTTATCCTTATGGGGCGCAGTAAACACCTCCTCGGTGGGGATGTTGGGCAGGAAGGGCACGCCCTTCTCGTTTTTGCTGCCGGCGCTCTCCCACACCGCCTGCTCGGCCAGACCCACGGTCAGGTCGGTGCCGTTGGCGCTTTCAAAATGCACGCTTTCCAGATCAAGGGCGTTCATCTTTGCGCCCAGCTCGTTCAGGCGGTCCAGATGCTTCTGCCACTCCCCTACCGGGTCGCCGCCGGTCACACGGCAGGTATCAAAGATCAGCTTCCACTGTGCTTCAATGGCGGCGGCAGTGTCCAGCTCCGGGAACATCTTCTTTGCCCACGGCGCAGCGGGCAGAGCGGCGATGGACCACTGCACCCGGTCGTTCATGGTGTACTCCCGCCACGGCTGCATAAAGCTGCGGTTCGCGCTGTTTACCCGGCTGATCTTAGCACCGTCCAGCCCGGCAAACAGTTCCGGGTCGTCCGCGATGAGGTGCAGCACGCACACACCGCCCTCGCTCTCGGCGTAATCCAGATAGCGGCGCAGCTGCCAGCCCTTGTGGTCGGTCAGCGCGTCCTCGCTGCCCAGTTCCATGCGGATACGGGTAACAGCGTCATCCTGCCAGTTCACCTGCACGTCCCGCGCACCGGCTTCGTAGGCGCTGCGCACGCACAGCCGTGCCAGCGGGGCACCTTCCAGTGGGCAGTTGATGATAAGGGTCTGCCCCGGCTGCGGGTTCACACCCACCCGGACGATGAAATCCGCATACTTTTGCAGCAGTTCGTTAAAGTTTTCCACGTTAGAACCTCCTGTGGTGCATAGCCACCGTTGTTTTTCTCTCAGTATACCGCGTTCCGGCGTTTCTGTCCACTATGGGCGGAGCTGCCGCTCACCCTTCCGATTCAAAAAAGGCGCGGGTCAGCTGCACCACCGTGCCGGAAAGCAGCAGCAGCGCGATGAGGTTGGGGATGCTCATCAGGCCGTTGAAGGTATCGGCGATGCTCCACAGCAGGCCAAGGTCCATGGTAGCACCCAGAATGGCTACCAGAGAATACACCACAAAGAAAGGACGCGCCACCTTGTTGCTCTTGCACAGGAACACCAGAAAGCGGGAGCCGTACAGACCCCAGCCGATGATGGTGGAAAAAGCAAAGCAGCACAGCGCCACGGCGGTAAAAATGGAAGCCCAGCCGCCGTAGGTGGTGGTAAAGCCGGAGATGGTCAGCTCTGCACCGGCCGCTGCGCCGTAGCTGACCGAGGTGCCGCTGCACAGGATGACCAGCGCGGTCAGGGTGCAGATGACGATGGTATCGGCAAACACCTCAAAAATGCCGAACATACCCTGCTTGACCGGCTTTTTGGTGTCGGCGCAGGCATGGGCGATGGAGCCGGTACCAAGACCGGCTTCGTTGGAAAAAATACCGCGGGAAACGCCCTTTTGCATACTGACGAACAGGCTGCCGATAGTGCCGCCGGTAAAGGCAGCGGGGTTGAACGCGCCCGCCACGATGGATTCCAGCACATAGGGCAGGCTGGAGAAGTTGAGCACCACCACGCCCACCGACAGCACAATGTAGAACAGTGCCATAAAGGGCACCAGCTTCTCGCTTACGCTGCCAATGCGCTTGATGCCGCCCAGCAGCACCAGCGCCACCAGCACCGCCACAAGGATGCCCACGATGAGGTTGAGGGTAGGCAGAAAGCCATTGCCCACAAGCCCGTATTCCAGCAGGGCGGTATCCACCGCTGCCACGATGGTATTCACCTGCGTTGCGTTGCCGGTGCCGAACACGGTCAGCACGCCGAACAGCGCGTACAGCACCGCCAGAAACTGCCAGCGGCGGCCAAGGCCGTTTTTAATATAGTACATCGGGCCGCCCACCCACTCGCCGGTATCGCTGCGCTCCCGGAAATGCACAGCCAGCGTCACCTCGGCAAACTTGGTGCACATCCCCAGCAGTGCAGAGCACCACATCCAGAACACGGCACCCGGGCCGCCGATGGCGATAGCGCCCGCCACACCGGCAATGTTGCCGGTGCCCACCGTGCCCGCCAGCGCGGTGCACACCGCCTGAAAGGGGGTCATGGCACCGTCCGAGGCGTCCCGCTTGCGGAACATCCGGCCCACGGTGGTGCGGATGGCGTAGGGGAATTTGCGGATCTGCAAAAAGCCCGTGCGGACACTGAGCAGCAAACCCACGCCGATGATGCACACCATGGCGGGGATGCCCCAGATAAAGCTGTTCACCGCCTGATTGACGGCGGCAATGGTCTCGATCATATACTTCCACATCCTCTGTAATATCTTGCGCACTGACAGTTTTTGTCAAAACACGAAGAATATTTTACCGTACTTTTACCGTAGTGTCAATGAAAAATAGGGACGTTATGAAACGCCCCTATCAGAAATTCTTATTTTTTATGTGTGACCGCCCGGCGGTAGACCGCACCGGAGACCGCCGCCGCCAGCACCTCGGTGAGCCAGAAGGCGTGCCATACGCCGTCTGCGCCCAGCCAGTTACACAGCAGTGCAGCCAGCGGCATGATGAAAATAACATACCGGCACAGCGCGATGACCAGCGATTCTGCGCCCTTGCCCAGACCCTCCAGTGCACCGGAAGCGGTGGTGGAGACGGCAGAGATGACAAAGCCGATGCTGATGATGCGCAAAGCCGTCTGCCCGGCGGCGATGGTTTCGGGGTTCTGGGTGAACAGCCCCATCAGCTGCCCGGAAGCAAGCTGACAGATCACCGTGCCCGCCGCCATGATGGCTGCGCTCATGAGCAGGGTCAGCTGGAACAGCTTTTTCACCCGGGCGTGCTCCCGCGCACCGTAGTTGTAGCCGATGAGGGGGCGCATTCCCTGCACAAAGCCGTTGGCGGGCAGATACAAAAAGGTCTGCAATTTATAATAGATGCCCAGCACCACCACATAACTCTGAGAGAAAGCCGCCAGCAGCCCGTTGAGGAAGGTGACCAGCAGCGAGGGCAGCGCCAGATTCAGGATAGCCGGAATGCCGATGGCGTACAGTCTGCCGTCCAGCACTGCGTCCGGGCGCAGGCAGCGGCGGCGCAGCCGCACCGGCAGTTCGGTGCGCAGGTAGACCACAAGGTAGACCGCCACGCTGAGCGCCTGCCCGATTCCGGTGGCCAGTGCCGCGCCTGCAATGCCCATGGCAGGCACCGGCCCAAGCCCGAAGATGAGCACAGGGTCCAGTAAAATATTGCACACGCAGCCGGTAATCAACGCGACCATGGACACCTTCATGCGGCCCACCGCCTGAAAGATTTTTTCAAAGGCCAGCGAGACCATGTTCACGACCAAAAACAGGAACACGATGGTGGAGTAGGTAATACCGGCAGAAATCAGCGCCTCGTCCTGCGTAAAGCGGCGCAGAAAGCCGGGCATGATAGCGATGCTGACCGCCATCATCACCATGCCGTGCACAAGGCTGAGCACAAAGCCGTGGGTGGCGGCCATCTCGGCCTTCTCGCGGTCGCCCGCGCCCAGATACAGCGCGATCATGGCATTGATGCCGATGCCAAAGCCGATGGCAATGGCGTTGGAAAAGTTCTGGATGGGGAACACCAGACTTAAAGCGGTCATGGCGTCCTCGCTGATGCGTGCCACAAACAGGCTGTCCACGATGTTGTACAGGCTGTTCACCAACATGGAGATCACGTTAGGCAGCGCCATCGAGAGCAGCAGCGGCAGCACCGGCTTCTCCTTCATAAAAGTTTCGTTCATTGAAAAATTTCACCTGCTATCTGTAAAAATTCAAAGCGTGGAAGGCGCAGCACCGGCTTGCAGCCGGTTTCCGGCGCACAAAAAAGCCACACAATGACCCTTTAAAGGTCATTGTGTGGCGAAAAGTAGCAATGTTGCTGTAAAAATCCACACGGTTTTTATGATCGCGGCAGCTGTCCGCGATATGCACCCTGCATATCTGCCAGCTACAACTCCAGCAGAATACCACATCCCCGGCGGTATGTCAAGGGGTTTTGGTGTAAAAGTATGACTTTTACAAATACTTGACCATTTTTACAGCAGGCGCTACAATAAGGCAAACCGGCTCTGAGGGAGGACACTGTATATGAAATGGATGATCGCATCAGACCTGCATGGCTCCTATTATTATGCGCAGCAGCTGCAGCAGGCCTTTGAACGGGAGCAGGCCGACCGCCTGCTGTTTCTGGGAGACCTGCTCTACCACGGCCCCCGCAACGACCTGCCCCGGGACTACGCCCCCAAGCAGGTCATCCCCCTGCTGAACAGCCTTGCGCCCAAGCTGCTGTGTGTGCGCGGCAACTGCGATGCCGAGGTGGACCAGATGGTACTCACCTTCCCGGTGCTGGCAGATTACGCTGTGCTGCCGGTGGGGCAGCGGCTGATCTATGTCACCCACGGCCATGTGTTCAACCTGAACCATCTGCCGCCCCTTGCCCCTGGGGACATCCTGCTCCACGGCCACACCCATGTGCCCGCATCGACGGACTTCGGACAGGGGAACCTTTACCTGAACCCCGGTTCCGTGAGCATCCCCAAGGAAAACACCGCTCATAGCTACATGACCTTGGAGGGAAACACCGCCTGCTGGAAAACTATGGAAGGTGTGTGCTACCACCAGTTACAGTTGTGATAATGTTGTGATATTCCAATTTTTCCCGGCAAAAGCTGGAAAAAGCCCTTGACGAACCGCCCAAAATGCTGTAAACTAAATACAACCTTTAAAAATAGAGGGAGCTGTAAGCTTTGTACTGAACGCAGGCGGTGCAAAGTGCAGCAGTAAACCCCATAAGGCATCATAAAAAGACACCGGAGGCTTTGCATCGGCTTCCGGTGTTTTTTTGTGCGCAGACGGGCTATCTTTTGCTGCGCGGTCATGCTACAATAGAAGAAAAACACGAATTGCAGGAGGAATTATGGACTTTTACGGAACCATCGGCCCCGCCTGTGCCGATGCAGTACTTTTGCAGCAGATGGTGGAAGCCGGCATGACCGGCATCCGCATGAATCTTTCTCATGGGCCTCTGGCAGCACACAAGGACTGGCTGGCACTGCTGCGCAAGGCCGGGGTAAAAAAGCTTCTCATTGATCTGCAGGGGCCGGAACTGCGCATTGGTCGTCTGCCGCAGCCGCTTTCCCTGACCACCGGGCAGACTGTGCGTCTGGGCGCGCAGGGCATCCCCTGCCCTGCTGCGCTGGTGCAGGGCGTGCTGCCCGGGCAGGAGCTGCTGCTGGATGACGGCAAGCTGCTGGCACGGGTGGACGCCGCGGAGTCGGATGCACTCGTGTGCACCGTGGTGCGGGGCGGGGTGCTGCAAAGCCGCAAAAGTCTGGCCGCACCGGGGGCAGACATCCAGATGCCCACCCTGACCGCCGAGGACAAGGAGAACCTTGCCATTGCCGCCGGCTGCGGCGTCACCGGCGTGATGCTGCCCTTTGTGCGCGGTGCAGCGGACATCCGCAGCCTGCGGCAGGCGCTGGCAGAAGCCGGTGCACCGCAGCTGAAAATCCTTGCCAAAATCGAAAACCTTGCGGGCGTGCAGGCACTGCCGGAGTTTTTGCCGCTGGTAGACGAAGTAGTCATTGCACGGGGCGACCTTGGCAACGCGATGCCCCTGTGGGAGCTGCCCCGCTGCCAGAAGCAGCTTTCTGCCGCCTGCCGGGCAGCCGGAGTGCCCTTTATGGTGGTGACCCAGATGCTGGACAGCATGCACACCCGGGCTGTGCCCACCCGCGCCGAGGTGAGCGACATCTACAACGCTGTACTGGACGGCGCATCCAGCCTGATGCTCACCGGCGAGACCGCCGCCGGGCAGTACCCGGTACAGGCCATGGAGTATCTGGTGCGCACCGCCCGCACGGCGATGTAATAGAAAACAGATTCAGAATGCCCTCCGCTGCGCTTTGGGCATTTTTAGCGGAAAGACTATTTATATTTGCCAATCGGGAAAATCTGCGGATTTTCCCGATTGGCCTTTTCACGGAAGGGTCTTAGCGGAAGATATTTTTCCGCAAAAAACGGCAAAGGGATAGCATCTTTTTTCTGCTTCCTGTATAATACAGGTAAAATCAACTGAAGTCAGAAAGGTTTATCATTTATGGGCATCGTAGTCATCGGAGCTGTTTTTGTGGATATCAAGGGCTATCCCCTTTCCACCTATATCCCCGGCGGGCGCAACGCCGGACGTATCGAGCAGGTACACGGCGGCGTGAGCCGCAACGTGGTGGAGGATATTGCCAACGTGGAGCTGCGCCCCACCTTTGTGGGTCTGGTGGACGACACCGGCATGGGACAGGACATCATCGACAAACTGGCAAAGCATAAGGTGAACACCCGCTTTATCCAGAAAAAGCCGGACGGCATGGGCACATGGCTGGCCATCTTTGACAACGACGGCGATGTACACGCCGCCATCTCCAAGCGGCCGGACACCACCCCGCTGACCGGCCTGTTACAGGAGCAGGGCGACGAAATCTTTGCAGACTGCGATTCCATTGCGCTGGAACTGGACCTCGAAAAAGAGACGGTAAAGCAGACCCTGCGCTACGCCAAAAAGTACGGCAAAAAGGTGTTTGCGGTGGTCTCCAACATGAGCATCGCCATGGAGCGGCGGGATTTTTTGCAGCAGATCGATTGTTTCGTCTGCAACCAGCAGGAGGCCGGGCTGCTGTTCTCGGATGACTACGACCACCTCTCCCCGGACGAGATGTGCCGGGTACTCAGCAGCAACGTGCGCAGCGCCAACATTCCCAGCATGGTGGTGACCATGGGCGGGCAGGGCGCGGTATTCGCCTGTGCAGACGGCAGCTGCGGCATCGTGCCCGCCAAAAAGGTGGATGTCATGGACACCACCGGCGCGGGGGACGCCTTCTTTGCAGGCACGGTCATCGGCCTGACCTACGGCAAAACGCTGGCAGAGTCCTGCGAAATCGGCAGCCGTCTGGCCGCCTCGGTCATCTGCATCACCGAGAACGTCTGTCCCCGCTTCCGCCCGCAGGAGTTCGGGCTGGATGTGCCGGTGGTGGATTAACGGTTTGATTTTTGCGCAAAACCGCATTTTCCCCCTTGACAGGAGCGGCGGTTTCTGGTATCAATAAAAATGATAAAGGGGAGTAAAGGGCAGTCTGCCGTTCAAGGCTTTTTCACCGGCAGGCCGCTGCATGGCAGCGTCATCACGGCAGCAATGCCCGATGTCATGTGTTCGCTTGAGACTTTTGTCACAGATTTTACGCTGTGGCATGGGTCTCTTTTTTCTTGCCGCAGCATCAGAACAAAAGGAGGCAGGAAAACATTATGAATTTCTGGAACACATTCGCCGCGCTCTTTTCAAACTTCGGGGCGCTGACATGGCAGATGGTGGTCATGTGGGGCATCGGTGCCCTGCTCATCTACCTTGCCATCGTCAAAAAAATGGAGCCCAGTCTGCTGCTGCCCATGGGGTTCGGCGCCATTCTGGTCAACCTTCCCGCATCCGGTGCCATCACGCAGGGAGACACCGTCGGCCCCATCTCCGCCCTGTTTGAAGCCGGGATGTCCAACGAGCTGTTCCCGCTGCTGCTGTTCATCGGCATCGGTGCCATGACCGATTTCGGCCCGCTGCTGGAAAAGCCGTGGCTCATGCTGTTTGGCGCAGCGGCACAGTTCGGCATCTTTTTCACCCTGTTTCTGGCCGGGTTCTTCTTTGATATGAAGGATGCCGCATCCATTGCGGTCATCGGCGCAGCTGATGGCCCCACCGCCATTTTTGTGGCAAACACCCTGAAATCTCAGTATCTGGGCGCCATTATGGTGGCGGCTTACAGCTACATGGCGCTGGTGCCCATCGTGCAGCCGCCGGTCATCCGGCTGCTGACCACCCAAAAAGAGCGCCGCATCCGTATGCCCTACGAAAAAGGCAACGTCACCCAGCTGACCAAGATCCTGTTCCCCATTGTGGTCACGGTGGTCGCCGGTCTGGTAGCTCCGGCCAGCGTGGCACTGGTAGGCTTTTTGATGTTCGGCAACCTGCTGCGGGAGTGCGGGGTGCTGAACTCTCTGAGCGAGACCGCCCAGAACGTGCTGGCAAACCTCATCACTCTGCTGCTGGGTCTGACCGTAGCCGGGCAGATGACCGCCGACAAGTTCGTCCGTCCGGACACCCTTCTGATCATGGCACTGGGTCTTGTGGCCTTTATCTTTGATACCGCCGGCGGCGTTCTGTTCGCCAAGCTGCTGAACCTCTTCCTGCCCGAGGGCAAAAAGCTGAACCCCATGATCGGCGCGGCAGGCATCTCTGCCTTCCCCATGAGCGGGCGTGTGGTCAACAAGATGGGTCTGGCCGAGGACAGCCAGAATTTCCTGCTGATGTACTCCATCAGCGTCAACGTTTCCGGGCAGATCGCATCCGTCCTTGCCGGCGGACTGATCCTTTCCCTGATGGCTTAACGGAGGTATCTTTATGCTTTATCTTTCTTCCTGGATGACCACCCTGCCCATGATGCTCATCGGCATGACCGGTATCCTGCTGGTCATCGGCTTTCTCGTGCTGGTCGTGATGGCGCTGAACTGTCTCACCCGCCGCAAATAAAGGGTCATAAATGCAAAAAGGACTGCCGTGCAGCGCACGGCAGTCCTTTTTATATCAATTTACTTGCTGATGGAAAGGGTGCCGAAAGCAGTCTCTTCAAAGTGACTGCTGTACAGCTCCTGCATCAGCTTGATGAGGGAGAGGGTGTCCTCTGCACCGGCGGTCTCGTAGCAGGAGTGCATCGCCAGCTGGGGCAGACCGATGTCCACACAGTTCATGGACACCTGTGCCATGGCCAGATTGCCCAGCGTGCTGCCGCCTACCTTATCGGAACGGTTGGCAAAGTATTGCAGCGGCACACCGGCGCGGGCAGCCAGCTCCCGGGCAGCGGCAACGCTCATGCCGTCGCTGGTGTACTTCTGACCGGCGTGGGTCTTGATGACCACGCCCTTATTCATGTAGGTGCAGTTATTCACATCGGTGTGCTCCGGGTGGTTGGGGTGCACGGCGTGGGCGTTGTCGGCGCTGACCATAAAGCTGGAGGCCACCGCACGGTGGAAGTCCTCGTCGTTGCCGCCAAGGCTCTGGGCAATGCGGTGCAGCACATCGTACAGGAAGGTGGAAGCTGCGCCCTGCTTGGTGCCGGAACCCACTTCCTCGTTATCAAAGAAGGCCGCCACGCCGATGGAGCGGGCGTTCTTTGCGGTCAGCAGACCTTTCAGGATGCCGTAGACGCACTGCTGATCGTCCAGACGGCCGCAGGAGATGAACTCCTCGTTGCAGCCCCAGACGGTGGCCTTTTCCCGCACATAGAGGAACAAATCGCTGCCAAGGATCTGCTCCTCGGACACCTGCAGCTCCTCTGCGATCAACTTTTTCAGCGCGCCCTCCTCGCAGGCACCGCCCAGCACGGGCAGCATATCCACCTGCTTGTTGAAGGAAGCCTTATCGTTGACCTCGCGGTTCATGTGGATGGCGACACTGGGGATCATCAGCAGGTCGCGGTCCAGCGCCACCAGACGGGAAACGATGGCGCCGTTCTCCTGCACCAGCACACGGCCCGCCACAGACAGCGGACGGTCCATCCATGTGGCGCAGATCATGCCGCCGTAGCCCTCGGTGTTCAGCTTGGTGTAGTTCTGGCCCATGTGGATCTCGGCGTTCTCCTTGATGCGGAAGCAGGGAGAATCGGTATGGGCGGCGGCAACGTTGAAGCTGTAGTTTTCCAGCTGGTCGCCCATGCGGAAGGCGATGATGCTGGAGCCGTTGCGGCAGACAAAATAGTCCCTGCCGGGTTCCAGCGCCCACTTGCGGCTTTCCAGCAGTTCTGCAAAGCCTGCCTTCAGCAGGATATCCCGCACAGCGGCGGTGGTGTGGTATGCGGTGGGGTTGCCGTCGATGAAGGACAGCATTTCACGGACTTCAGATGCGATCATAAAAATAAACCTCCTAAGGTGTATCTGAAAAGAGCCGGTCAGTGCTGACCGGCCCTTTTTTAGCATATTCAGGTTACTTTTTGGCAGCGGTCTGCTCGCGCTTTGCAATGGCAGGCAGAATGAAGCCCAGCACGGTCAGCACCACGGGGGTGATGACGTTCAGTGCAAAGGTGAAGGGGTCCTTATCATACATACCCAGCACGCAGCACACGGCGGTAACGGCAAAGCACCAGCCGCCGAAGAACTTGGCCACAGCCTGATTTTTGACAAAGCGGTACTCGGCGGGGATGGTATCGTAGGCATTGCGCAGGGCGATGTAGGCAGCAAACACCCACAGGTAGCGCATGGGCATGCACACAGAGTTCAGCTTGGTCAGCTGGCGCAGAACGGCAGCAGCACCGGGCACGAAGGACTGTGCCAGAATGATGGAGCCGGACAGCACAGCCACCATCTTGATGCCGTTGCTGTGCACGCCGTGGGCGTTGACCTTGTGCAGAGCCTGCGGGATGAACTGCTTGGTGTGCTCGTTATCCAGCAGCATACGCAGCGGTGCGTCAATGCTCAGGATCAGCACGGCGAACTGGCTGATGACGTTGCACAGGGCGTAGATGATCATGAACAGGTCGCCCACATGGTAGTACTGACCCAGCTTCTGGAAAGCCCAGTAGGAGCTGTTGGCAGCATAGGCGTTGAAGCTTTCGGCGCTGGCGTTGATGATGGCGGGGTCGAACATACGGCTCATGGCCAGCGTGCCCAGAATGGCGCAGGCGACCACCATGACGGCCAGCGCGATCATACCGCGGGGGAAGCCCTTGCTGGGATTCTCGACCTTATTGACGTAGGGAGAGATCTTCTCGCAGCCGCCCACAGCGAACACCAGAATGGACAGAGACGTGAAGTAGGTAACGTTGAAGTTGGGGATCAGGCTGCTGAAGCTCAGGTTGGCGTGGACGTACTCTGCCGTGGGGTTGATAGCCGGGGCAGCAAACATCATCACGATGTACAGCAGGGACATGACGAAGGTGCAGGTGCCTGCGGCGGTCAGCAGCTTTTTCAGGGGGTTCAGACCCAGACTTGCAATGTAGCAGCCCAGCAGCAGGATGCAGAAGGTAGCCAGCTGGATGTAACGGGTGGGGAAGGAATCGTAGGTCTCCGCGTTGCGGAAAACCGCCCAGCTCAGCGCCTTCAAAAAGCCGCTGCCCTTGCTGGCAATGTAGGTGATGTGGCAGGCCCAGTAGGTCCAGCCGGCGTAGTAGGCCAGCTTGGCGTTGGTGGTCTGGTGCAGCCATGAGCTGACGCCGCCGCCCTCATTCTTAAAGGCAGAGCCCAGCTCGCCCACCATCAGGGCATAGGGAATGAAGTACAGGGCAAACATAAAGATCCAGCTGAAGATGACCTGTGGACCGTTAAAGTACACAAAGCCGTTGGTAATGTTGCCGAAGCCCCAGACCGTAGAAAAGGCCATGAAGGCAAGGGTAAGCCACGAGATCTTTGTGGCTTTTTCTTTGTTAGACATACGGACAATTCCTCTCTTTCTTCTCCACACAGGGCGGAAATTCCTGTAAGAAGGCCGAGGTTCCGCATACATTTTGCAATTTTTACCAAAAATACAGTAACTCTCGACCAGTCACTTTGACAGTATAGCATAATTGCAGATTGTAGACAATCTGCAATTTCCATAAAATGATTGGTCAAAATTTAGACGGTCAGCCAAATTTCCCTTATTTTGCTGTTTCGTCCGCTGCCTGTACGGCGCTGTTTGCGCTGCGCATCCGCTCCATGGGCTCCATGTAGTGGGCGTAGACGGCGCGGCAGGCAGCCTCGGTGTCGCCGCTTGCCAGTACCTCGTACAGCTTGGTGTGGATGCCGTTCTGCCGCTGTGCCAGAACCTCGTGGTTAGAGCCGCTGCTCGCCCCAACAAGCAGGTTGCCGTAGTTCAGGTCGTTCCAGAATTTCAGCAGCCTTGGCAGCCCTGCCCGCTGCACGATGACCGCGTGGAAGCGGTTGTCGTTCTCCGCGATCTTTGAAAGATCCCCCGGCCGGACATTGCGCATCTCCTCTAAGATGCTGCGCAGGGTGCGCAGATCCTCTTCTGGAAATTTGCAGTCAAAATAGCGCAGCGCCGTCATTTCCAGATTTGCCCGCAGCAGATAGATCTCGTAGGCGTCCTCCGGTTTCACCCGGCGCACCGAGCAGCCCACATTGCGCGAATACTCGACCATGCCCTCCTGTTCCAACTGCCGCAGCGCTTCCCGGATGGGCGCCCGGCTGGAGCCGAACTCCTCGGCAAGCCGCTGCTCAGCCAGCTTTGCGCCCGGCTGCAGCTCTCCGGTAAGGATCTTGCTCCTGATGGCAGAGGTGATACTTTCCCGTAAAGTCTGAAAGGCAAATTCGCCCATGACTTTTATCCCCCTTTTCCCTTCTATACGTTCTTTTTTGCCGCACGCAGTCCGCAGCCGCTGCCAGTGCAGCCGCAGGCCTGTATTGCGTGCGCCTTATAAGGATACCACGAAACGGTGGAAAAATAAAGTTTTTCTTCTCGCCAGAGGCTCCCTCCCCGAGGGAGCTGGCAAAACCGTCAGGTTTTGACTGAGGGAGTTCAGCACTCGCTTCCCACGCAAAAAGCACCGCTTCCCTGTGCGGAAAGCGGTGCTTTTTTCAACCTTTTTCTGCCCAGTTGTGGAAAACCCGGTGCAGTTTTAGTTCTTCTTATTGGTGGGGACCATAACCTTCAGGCCGCCCATGTACGGCTGCAGCACTTCGGGGATGGTCACGCTGCCGTCGGCCTGCAGGTGGTTCTCCAGGAAGGCGATCAGCATACGCGGGGGTGCCACGCAGGTATTGTTCAGGGTGTGAGCCAGATAGGTCTTGCCGTCCTTGCCCTTGATGCGGATGCGCAGGCGGCGTGCCTGTGCATCGCCCAGATTGGAGCAGGAGCAGACCTCGAAATACTTCT
>OLGM01000123.1_pt1 | contig 56702 bp, 92 predicted proteins | sample 1606001 | NCBI WGS metagenome assembly OLGM01 (sample SAMN03283294) | human gut metagenome | biome: human-associated habitat; material: feces | host: Homo sapiens | place: Peru | collected 2012
TCGTGCTGACAATACTCGGAGGGCAGCCTCCCGGGAAGATAAGTCGACGCCGACACAAATTACCGCCCACTAATACTGGGCGGTAGTAACATTCCTCCTTAGCTCAGTCGGTAGAGCATGCGGCTGTTAACCGCAGGGTCGTTGGTTCGAGTCCAACAGGGGGAGCCATCTCAGAAGCCTTGAGCCTCAACGGGTTCAGGGCTTTTCCCTTTTCTAAAATAGCTCGAAATTCCCATGTGTCTAACATTTTGTCTAACACGCCCGAGCTAAAGTTTCGCGAATAATTTCAGAGGTCATCTTTTTCCTCGACAAATCAAGGTGTCCATATATATTACAAGTCATCTTTATATCGGCGTGACCCATCCAATCTTGGACGTCCTTGAGCGAACAACCTTTGGTGAGAAGAAGGCTCGCACAACTATGTCTTAGATCGTGGAATCTTATATGCGGGAGATTATATTTTCTCAATAGGTCTCCGAATTTGTGCGATATATATGACGGGTCATACATTGCGCCATTCGCCCATTTGAAGATATAATCATTCTCCACATAGGTGTCTCCAAAGAACTCTCTGTTCTTCTGTTCCTCTTCTTTGAGCTGAAGCAGTAGCTCTCTAATTTCAGGAAACAGCGGAAACGACCGATAACTTGATTTGTTTTTGGTTTTGTCTTTCTCGACAACCTTGGTTGACATAGAGACCGTGTGGCGTATAAGGATAGTATTTGTGTCAAAATCAATGCTTTGCCACTGTAGACCCAAAACCTCACTGCGCCGCAGTCCATACATGACTGTAGTTTGGATGAGCGGATGCAAAGGTTCGTCCTTTATGGTCTCAAGCAGAGTGTTAATTTCACTGGCGTTATACCACTCATACTCACGTCTTTCGAGCTTTGGAAGACGCACGAGTTCACAGGGATTAGACCTTATGAGCTTATGCCGCATAGCCTCCTTAAAGGCAAGCTGAAGAACATTCTTGTGCAGACGAAGGGTTTTAGGTGATAGACCGCCATTCCCATCTTTTCTGCCGTGGGTCGCCTTATAGTCAAAATATTGCTGTATATTGTCAAGGTTGGCATCCACTAATTTTATCTTGTGTTCCTCAAAATACGGCTGAACATGAGAATCAACTATAACCTTATAACCGTCCCACGTTACAGTGTCTATGAAGGGTTTCGTCTCCGTGAGCCACTGGTCTAAGTAGTCCGAGATAAGTATATTGGGTTCATAAATCAGCTGAGCACTTTCATACTCGCTAATTATTGACCGCATAGCCGCCTCAGCTTTACGCAGATTATTCTTTACTTCATAACCTGTGTAAACCCACTTCTGCTTACGCCTTCCAGTGTTGTCTACGAAATTCAGAACGGCATAATATTTGCCGCGTTTTGCTTGCAAGCTTCCTGTCAATTAAATAATCTCCTTTCTGTAGTCCGCTTGCTGTTGTACGGTCATTTTAGCACAACAGCACAAAATGTCAACTACCGGCAGAAAGAAAATTTTCAATACTCTTTTTAGTAATTAAGTAGCTTGTACCTATACGAACGGACGGTATAACGCCATCGCCTATAAGCTTATAAGCGGTGCTTCTGCCTATACGCAACATGGTTTGCATTTCTTTAACAGTTACCACATCGGGATAGTTGTCAAACAATTAAATCATTCCATTTCCTTTAAATTTTTATCAATTAATCAGTAACCACAAGCACAACAGAAGGCCCATTCGCTACAATTTCATCATCTCTATATGGCTCTACTATTGTCGCCTCCACACCCTCGCGCTTTTTAAGTTCTTCCACGAGGTCTTTTGTGGATATCTCAGTGAGAGAATAACTCATTTAGCACACTCCTTTGCTTCGCACCATTTTGCCGATGTCGGCAATTTGGTTAATATAAGATTTTATAAGTGCCCTGCGGAAACTGTCTACTCCTCATCAGTGGAGCGACTTTCTATCCGCAGGGTCTTTTAGTTCCCGCCGCGAGTTCACGGCTTCGTAAACCCTACGACTCGTCTACCGCTTATGGTGCGGCGCATCCTCGTAGAGCGTAATCAGTAACTGCATAACCGCCATTATTACAGTTTGCAAAAAGAAGTATCGTTATATCACGCCGAGGCTCGCAAGCATCTGGATAATTGCCACAATAGCAATACCGCCAGTGAGAGCAAAGACGTTTAAAAAGTTGTAGATCAATGCAATCAGCATAATATCTCTCCTTTACAGATCGGCGTAGTCGGGTTCAGTGCTCGGGAAGAACGCTACGCCCGGCACGAACTTAATAACATCCGACGGCTCCGGCACACACATCTCTCCCGTTACCGGGTGTCGGTAAGGCTTCGGCTTACGCCTAACCTTCTGAAATGTACCAAAACCATATATTGACAGCTTATCTCCGTCGTTAACGACCTTGGAGATAGCATTACACACTGCATCAATGCAGAACTCTGAATCACCGAGGGTGAGAGAGTTATCTTTCGCCACAAGTCTTATAAGTTCCTTGCGATTCAAATTATCTTCCTTTCTTTCCTCAAAAGGCGACAAGCTTCGTCGCCGACTCAATGTTATAACCATCTTTATCGAGACACACATAAATACAACCCTGCTGCTGAGAGTTAACCAACGCGCCGTCACCATATCTCATTTTCTGTGTCTCACACGCCGCACCCTGCTCATACATAGTGGTGTTTCCGATTTTATACGAACCGAGTCTGTGCGTATGCGCCATTACAAGGCAGTTGAAATCATACCCCTCATTGCGGAACCACAGTACAGCTTTCTCCGCCGTCTTCATAGGTGAACTGCTAAAAGCCTTCGGGTGAACAAACATTACATGACCTATCTGCGAAAACCACTCGCCAGTATAAACGACTTCGATATCATCGAATGTCTCACGAAGCGGCTCAAACCACGTCTTAATATGATTGCGACGGTCGTAATGATAGAAACCATCAACGAAGATGTAGTCCAGTGCCGTCTCAGGCATAAGCTCCTGAAGGTCTGAATCGAGGTGGTTGGCGAGATATGCTCCGAGGCGAAGCTCATGGTTGCCGTAGTTTGCGATGACCTTCTTCGGTTTTATGTAGTCAATAAGGTCTATAATGTACTGCCGACCCTCAACCAGTTCCTCGATACACGGTATGCGATACGACTTCGAGAATTTGGATATCGACTGACAATCAAATATATCTCCGTTGAGCTGTAGGATGTCTACACGCCCGACATACTTTGAAAATGTCTCTATAGGCTTTGCGAACGGGAAGTGCAGGTCTGATATAGACAGAACCCTCGTCGCCACGCCGCGCTCAGCTATCTCACGTTCATAGTTACGACCGCGATTGAAAGCGGCAAATTCTTTTCGATAAGCACTCTCGCCGAGCGTCTGACCGCTTTCTGTATTGAGCAACTCGGCTATCTGGTCGCAAGTGAGACCATAAATTTTCTTGTTGTCGAAGAGCCGAACGAAGTAGTCAACATAGGACTCTCCGCTCTGTTTCTTAGCGAAGTCTTCCATCAGCGACTCACCTCCACGGTTCGTGGCGAAGCTTCTTTAGGTAGCGCATCACCTTAAAGCCCTCGGTGCAGTAGTATGTTTTCTTTCGACTGGGAGCGTAGCGGTTCGTTACCGTTATATGAGTTCCCGGAAACTTCTTTCTAATCTTAAAAGCTTCCTCCTGCGAGATTTTAACTATATAAACCATTCCTTTTTATTAATTTGGAGCGAGTTTTCTTACCCCTCTCCTATTGTAACCGCACGGGACACCCCTAAAATTTGTCGCATAATACGGCTATTTTAAGGGGTCGTTTATCCCGTTTGGGTCGGATTTTAGCCTATTTTTTGTAAATTTTTGCGTGATTTGTTGTCAATTTACGTGAAATATTTATATCGAGTGTATCTCTTTCCATATAGCTCAACATCACCCTCGTCGTCTTCTGCGAGCAGTCCGATAGGTTCTGCACCCGCTTCGAGAACCTCATAAAACGAGGTGTTGGGGTAGCCAAAGAGTATGTTAAATATCTTACGCTGAATCTGAGAATAACGAGGTTCTTCTATCTGGCGCAGGAGGTAGACCATATCGCTCTTGGTGAACGACATATTGCCCACATATTCTACGCACTCCTGCCTGATATCGCAACACTGCATCTGTTTTACGGAAGATTCTATGTCCGAAGCATATACACTCTTTATCTCATTTGTCATGTCTGTTACGGCATTGATGACGCGGGTGACTTTCTCGTACTGTCTACGATGAACATCTATGCCATTACCCACAAGAGCGGAGAAGGGGAGGTACTCCTGTTTCTTTCCTATCTCTTCTCTCTGAGCCCTGTACGAATTAATACAAGTCTGCACATGATCCATGGTCGTCAAATGCTTCTTGTAATTCTTTCGCTTGCGGTCATAGTAACCTTTGCCGATATCCTTCGCCTTGAAGAAGTTGGGTTTAATGGCTCTTCCGTCATCGCCCTCAATCTTATATTTATCACGCAGTCGGCGAAGCTCCTTAGCATTATTGATATTGAACTCTTTCTTTGCTTTGTCGATTTCAATGCCGCTCATAATATTCAAGATACATACATCTTTATATATTTCCTCAATATCACTATAACTGCCGCCGCGATTGAGGACATCCCATATGCGGGTATTGAGCTCCTGACTGAGGTTGATGATATCGCCTATAAGATTGTTGCTCGTTTTAACATCAAGGTCAACCTGCTCGTCGTGAGTGTATCTGCGTTTTTTCTTAACGGACGAGACATCCGGAACCGCTATCAAAAACTTACCTTCGTTCTTAAGCGCGGCATTGATAAGGTGAAGATTATCCGTAACAAGCGAGGTATCTGAATCAAACCTTTGCACCCTCGGTTTCCCGATATTTATTAGGGGAGTAGACTATCTCTTGACGTCGCTACAACGTCCACGGCACTTCCAAAATGCGGATTTTCACCGCATAAGTACAGAGTTCATAGGCGTATCAATAGACTTAGCCCGTATCTCTTAGTCGTTACACCTTCAGTGATATTTCTACCACTGCTTGGCACGGTATTGTCTTGTGGAGAAGATTTTTATATTAAGCCACTTTAAATGTATACCCCAAATAAGGGAGTGCTGTTTTTTATAGATTTACTTATATGGGTTTTCAAACTTCTTTCAATAAATCTCCTTATTTTTATTCTCCATTTAGATGTTTACCGTTAGCAGTCGGTGGCTTATTCCGACCACACCCCAGATTTCTGGGTTCACCGTGTTTTTTCACCACGCGTTACCGCGTGGGGCGACCCTCATCGATCGCAACCCGACAATTCGTTTAAGACATTTTCACCAATACTGTTTATACAGACTATCTCGTTCGTCAGATTAAAGTAGCGGTCGATCTCGCTACACTCCACATTCGTCGGAACCCACACATTGCTCATTGAGATATGGGGGCTGCGCGAACCTACGAGCCTCTGCCCGTACCCGAACCTCTTCGTATGTATGTTGCCAACACCCAGCACCGACACGCCGTCGAACTTGCCGATGCTCGCCTGTAACATCTCGATTGGATTGCCAAACAAGGTTTCGTAATTGCCCTCGACAAGCACATGACCGAGCCTAAGATTTTTTGTAAAAGACTTAAGAATATCTATCTTGAAGTCATGATAAAGCTTCGTCTGCGCAAATCTGTCATTGAGACCGAGAAGCTTATATACAACATCATTCTTCGACTCGGCAGGGGAGATGTCGAATTCGTCTTCTATCGGATATTTGATATGGTAGCGCAGAACTGCGGGGTCTGTTCTGATAGCTGTCATATAGTCAAATGTCTCCTTGAGGAACGCCGCCGTCTCAGCCTTGTTCATCTGCAAGCTGTTGAGAAGCTGATAATGCGTCTGCACCATACGCCCGTCAAAAAAGTGAGTCGGCTTATCATACTTAACAACGCCAAAAGTATTGTCGATGTGCTTCATCCAATCGTTTATCGTCCCGAACTTCAGATACTTGATGCTGCTCGGCGTGGTTACTATCTTTATATCTTCCACACGCTTCGCTTTAGTGTAGCCCTTTAGCTGACTCACCTCTGTTATGCCGTGGTCGGCAAACCACTGCTGCAAGTTTGTATTGAAGCAACAGCATTTAAAGAAGAGATTGCGGAGTAGTATCATGCCCTTATCGCTGTATTTGCCCATAGCTGATACATCTATAAGCCCCTGTCCGTCCCAGATAGAGTTGGTTATCTGCTCGTCTTTTTCTTCGGCGATTAGGTGGTCGCCATCTTCGCTGACGGACATAACCCTATCGAAGAATTTGCTCTCGTAGTCGTCTATCACGAGAATGTTCTCGGGGTTTATTTCCAGTATATCAATAATAGAGCTTGACGGCAGAGAGATATATGACTCAAGCGCAGCAAGGTCTACCTCTTCACCCTCGGCGACTTTCAGTCCGCACATCTCCCACTTGTGCATACGAGCATACAGCTTCTCGTCAATAAAGAGACACTTGCCAACGCGAGAACTGCCGCTTGACCTCTTCCACCTGACATACCTTACTCCATTACACACAAAGCCGTCATTATACAGTGTCCTGCGCAGCTCCGCTGTGCTCTTCAGCGTCTTAGGTGTTTTGATAAGCGTGTATACGCCTCCATCAAACCCAAAATATTTGCCCAATATCTCGTCTGGTACGGGACGCTCTACGGGCTGTCCAAGTATTATTCCGGCAAGCTCGCCGTCCTTTACAGCCACGCAATCGTTAAAGCTCAACTCTGAGTCCTTGCAACCAAAACGGATATATCTATTCCTTCCAGCTTTATTAAACTCCGAGACGGAGTATTTGAAGGTCACATTTATCACGCGGGAGGTATACTCTTTCTTTCTCCCATAGAAGCTAAAGTTGGTTCGGCGGTAGACTTTCTCGTAAACCTCGCGCAGTTTAATCTGGTCTAAGCTGTAATCAAGGGTGTTGGCGTACCGCCTATAATTGACCTTGCCGTCTTTATCCACCAACGAATAACCTGTGTCGGGGTACAGCTCATTTGTTATGTATATATCCTTAGCGTCGATACCCGGTATATATATTGTATTACCTATAGTTAATTCTCCTCATCCATATCCGTATTTATGGCTTGATTTCCATAGTCTATGTAAGCGACCTCATCCCAACTGCCGTGGCAGGGGTAGTCGTTGTCGTCGTTGCCGCAGCGGTTAATCCACGGGCAACCCTCACAAAACCCTCTATTCAACTTCTTTCTCTAATCCTTTCTGTAAAATGCCGTTCACACCTCTTCCCTAAAATATCAGCCATGTCTCATTTCGTCCGAGTTTTGCTGTCTATATATTACAAACTTCGGTTTAAAGTGTCCCGGTAGGGTAGTTTATGCCCCAATACCCGCATTATATAATTCTTTAGCTCTCGCCTGTACCAATTCCCAAAACTTACAATTTTTAATTTTTGTATTCAAGATTCTTTCGATTTTTTCTGGCTCAAGTTGATGTCGGACTCGTATCCCCGAGAAACACGGAGGTCCCGGCATTTTCATAGCCTTATCGTCACTATATTCCCAAAAGTCCGAGCGCCCAGTGTACCTAATATCTATAATATAAAGATGGTTACGGGCAATCTGAATGCCTATTTTGTGATTTATCCAAAAATTGCATTGCATAATTTGGTCGTTAATAGTTTCGCCGCCGCCGTAACGGCACTCCCATTTATCAGCCGTGACTGGTTTTCCGTTAATCAACCAGTCGTCTCCTTTACAGCTTGGCTTGTTGCCATTCCACATATCCTCTGTGTATGTATCAAAAGGAATAGGACAATCCATTAGCTAACCCCCTTCTCACGCGCATACCATAGGTGCGCCGATAAGCCCCTTTTCTATAAGCTTCTCATAAAAGAACTGCTTGCCCTGCGGCGTAAAGAACACCCTTACCGATACGATATCAGACTTAGTGTACCAATCTTTTGTCTCGAATAAACCCTCGTTACTCTTCTTTGCGTAAGGACGAAGCTGTTTGGCTGGAGTGCGATACAGGTACTTTTCATCTATCAGAAAGTTAACAAACTTACGCTCAGAGATACCAAGTTCTTTGGCGGTGTCTCGAAGCCCTGTACATTTATTAGGGCTAACAAACGTGTCGTAGAAGTCTACCTTGGGAGCCTGTTCCTTGAGTTGCGCGGTCATTCTTTTGCTTTCATTAAATATCATCGTTAGTGCGTGTTTCTGCGCAGAATCGAGCTGACCGAAATAGCTGTCAATAAACTGAGCGGCGTCGTTTACATATCCGCCTGTTTTACGAATCGTGGGAATGATGTCATGAGTTATCCATCGCTTGAAAGCTTTTGCTTCTGGTTTGCGGCTGCTCAGAATAAGCGTATAAAGCCCAGGCTCATTAACCACCGTCATGTTGGGATTGCCTCGCCTATTACCCTCGATTGAAACGAGGGTAATCATCTTCTCATCGGCATCCAGGCGGTGCGTAGCGTCAGTAGGGTTTCCGATTTCCAACGCCCTACACACATCTGCTGCTACAAACCACGGTTCGCCGTCAATAGTTATGGTGCGGATTTCTCCAAACTCCTCGTTGTTAAATACTGTCAGTTCGTTCATTTTCATTTTCTCCTTTATTTAATGTTAATAATTTGCAGGGAGTCTCCACTTTGGTGCCCCTCGCTATCGCTCATTTTTGAGCAACAGGGGTGTCACATTTCGTTACACCCTTATCCTCTTTTTTTTTGTAAAGCCACATCACTTCTCCGCTCTGTACTTCGCTAACGCCGCCGTCGCCTTGCGTTTCTGTTCCTCAGAGACGCTTCGAGCGGCGTTCTTTCTTATGGTAACTGCGGAGGGGATAGCCTTTAGCATCATTCCGCATACCGTCCCGTCCTCATAGACCGTCTGCTCTACAGGCGTCCAGCCTTTACGCAGCGCGGCATTGAAGTCTTTCGGAACGGTGCTGTCCATCATCCATCCGTCGTCACTTCTATATATGTGCGTCTCTCGCTCACTCACAGATATCTTACTCGTAATCGTCTTCGTCTTTATCGCCATTCTGAACCCTCTCCATCCAATCTTTTAAAAGTGTCCTCATTCTTCTGCTCGGCACATACAGCCATATCTCTTCCCCGCGTCTTATAGCCGATCTCCATATCCACTGCAACATAGTTGAAAGAGCGTACATATCTTGGTCTACCTCTACACCAAATTTCTCATACACACGCCTCTCCGCGACATTCATAAACAGGTTAACGGCGTAGGCAAGATACCTCTTGTTGATATATGAGTTAGTAGCCCTCTCGTTGAAGACGACGTAACTCTTGGTGTAGCCTTTGCCCTTAACCTTGTTGCAGGCGCTCTTATAGGTTCCCCACATACGCTCGTCCGCAGGTGAGTTCTTCCATATGTGCTTATAGCAGTTGGCTATATGATTCTTAACCGCTTTAAGCTCTCCGTCTTCGCCAGCCTTGCGCCTCTGATACCAATTCATAGACAGCGCATGGGGCGGGTCGCCTATACGGTTGAGCTTTGGCGACTCTACTATATGTATAAGGTCTTTAATATGTTTTGTGTATTCCGGTACATAGTCAGTGCTATCCGAGAAGCGATAAACGCCGTCCTTTAGCGACACACCTATATATGTATAGGGGATTTTGTAAATCTTCATAAAATAGCAAAGCGCCTGTCCGGTAAACAAATACGTCAGCACGAACACCTCGTCGAACGAGGTCAACAGCTCCTGCGGCAGAGCCCAGTAATAAAGCTTCTGCCCCTTTTGTCCATCAACACACAAAATATCGCGGGAGCGGAACATCTTCATCTCGTCCTCAAATTTACCTGAGTCGTACAGCTTGTCTGTCGCCCGATATGTCGTGCCGTCTGATTCTAAAAAGCCTGTAGCGACAAGCCCGCCGACATCATTGGTCTTCATTTGACTCTCGATAAGAATATCCAAGCTCTCGTCTATGATGAGGGTATAGCCAAGCTCTCTAATCATCGCCAGCGTATCACGGTTATAATTTCTGAAAGCGGCGTGGGTTGTCGTTATGTTGCGTCCCTCGCTTATAAGAGCCGCCGTGTGCTCCGTCTTTCTAAAATGGTATTCGCTTAGCTTGTTGCTCGGCTCAACGAAGTGCAGCTCCGGGCAACCCTCTTTGATACGATTGCTCTCCGCCAGATATGGCGTAATGTAAATAAATTTCTTCTCCTTGTGCTCGTTCATATAGGTAATGGCGGCTTCGGTTTTACCAGTACCCATAATCGCGTCGCATACTTTGACTTTGATAGTGTTTTCCTCCTATTTGAACTTTTTTTTTTAAAATGGTTCCAAACTGGCTCACAGCCCTTGTGTATCAAGGCATCTGAGCACCCCCTCTCTTAAAAAACAATTTTGTGTTATGTGAAGGTCACGACACCGCTAACGCAGTGCCGCTCGCCACATAATTCCGTCTACGGAGTAGGCGGGAGGCTACGCTATACCACCTCGGGAGAAGTTCTCTTCGCAAGCTTTGCTAACTTCTCTTCGGAGATACCGCTGACGCCTCCCTCAAACATCTCCGTAGGCGGGTGGAAGGCTTCGCCTTATTTCTAAAGGAAGACTGCATCCTCGGTTCGCTCCATCTTGAGGCGAACTCAGCAAGCCTTTAACTGCGCTGCGCTCCGTTTCCGTTCGCCTTATTAGTGTCGCTCACCTCGGATTTGCCTTGAAACGGCTTACGCCGTAGCCTGTACCACCATGTTATGTATATACCTTACACCCGAGGTTAGCTGATTTACCAAAATCTGAAGGTTAAATTTATGAATAAATTATTAATAGAAGTAGAGGGTAGAAGCTTAGCGCGTAGCGATAAACATAAATAAAAAAAACGCGCCCTTCGGCGCGTAAGACGATCGTATACATATAGAGTTTGTAGGAGCCTTCTTCGAAGACGTCAGCCTGTACATACCAACCCTATAGGCTTATACCACGAACGAAAGACCGCTCGTAAGGTGGACTTTAGGGATTTTAGCCTGTACCACATCTTTATCTCGGATGCTCGTAGGGGTAACTTTGTGCGTAGAGCGGGCTTTTACCAGTTTTTTTAAAATTTTAAAAAGCACCAATCTACCTGACCCGTAGAAGATACCCTCTACTATGGGCGGGATTTGTGTAGTTCTGAGGGTCTATTTTGACGACGTGTGAGTGGGGTTGATTAACTAAGCGGTTTTTCACGATTATTTTTCTGCTCTAGGTTTAAAATAGCCCCCTTACGGGGAATAATCTATAAAGGCGGATTTTATGGATTTATTATACCTATATATTCGAGGTATACAAGCTATGATATTTTAGTGTTATATAAGCATTATTTTTTTTGTTGTATTTACAACGCCGTCAACACGTCAATTAATCACCGTCAACACGTCAATTACATCTTATATGCTAAAATAAAAAATACCTATACACAAAAAGTTAAATTCCGTGTGTATAGGTATTATATATATAGCTCTATAGGTAAGTATATATACCTATAGCGCGTAGACCGTCTGACCGTCTGCGAGAGCGTAGCGCGGCGTAGCCGTGCCCCGTAGACGAGCGCCGAGGTATTATGCTGTTATAGAATATTATATATCATCGTTGGTACTGTCGCATGACGGCGGCAAGCGTAACACGCCGCGCACATAGTCGGCGGATAAGTTAGCGGCGGCGGCTACTGTAGATATAGCCGTATCCAGATTAGACGGCGCGGGTGTAGGTGTAGGCGCGGGGCGTTCGAGTAGTGCATCTATAGATATATTAAGCACGTCACATATACGCGCAAGCGTGTCCACACGTGGCATTTTTCCGTATTTTGTCATTTGTTGTATAGAGTTTTCGCCGATACCCGCGCGTGTTGATAATTCTTTTATGGTAATATCGTGGGTGTATGCTTCTTTCTTTATTCTTTCACCGATATCATGAGCATCATATATCGCTATATTGCACAATTCAATGGTACTATTTTCATTCATTTGTTGTCACTTCCTACAAATATGATAAAATGTTGTTATTATTCTCTTTTGAGTATATAAACACGCCAAACCGTGGTATTATATGGGCGTACTCAAGGGACAGGGCGCGCCGACATCCGAACGGCACGGCAGAGCGGCAGAGCCGCCGCCGACAAGCTGACGGATGACCGCAAAGGCGCGGTAAGGTGCTAATCTACCATAAAGAAGGCAAGGCGCGCACGGTTCAAGCGGTATATATAGGATTATAAACACAATGCCGCGAAAAGTCAAGCGGCGCAGGGCTTGCCCTTCTTGAACCTTGAAAACATAATCGCGAAGCGGAGCAACGGCGGAGCGTGGGAACGCTCCAACGCCGCAAGCGTGGGAACGCTTAAAGCCGCCGCCGATACGATTATACCATACGCGCCGCGCATGTCGCTGTTATTATGCGCGGAGCCGCTCAATGGCAAGAGCGGAGCATGGGAGGAACGAACGGAAGGGCGTCGTATCTTATCAGTACAGACGCGCACCGTGACGGGCGCGCCCGTGGGCGAAAATTATAACAGAAGGTAACCGCCGCCGTGAGGTAATGAAAAAGCGAGAAGAGCGGAGCGGGCGCACAATGTGCCCGTGGAGCGTGCAAACTGTCAAATAGCGCGCTGAAATGACGGAAGATAATTGTTTTTTTTAGCAGATGTCGAGCGCATGAGCTTTTGCGGCTCGTGCGCTTTTATGTGCTAAAAAGCACGAAAAATTTTACTTTAAAGGGAGCAAACAAAAATGTTCAGAATTGAAAACGCTATCAAAGAAAACCGCAAAGAGTCCCGCGCCATCAGCGCAACAATGTACAAGAACGACAAGCACGCCATCGAAGTTATTGACAATTGGAAAAACGCCGTTGAGTCTTTACGGCTCGCAGTATCGCGCTACGCCGTAGCCGCGCACGAAGATAGAGATCATACCGCCGACGAAGTTTTTGACCGTTACAAGGCTATACTGGCATTTTTCACAGACAAAAGCAAGGGGATCAAACTGCATGCCGAAAAAAATGATCTCGAATCACTGCTAACATTCTGCGGCTCATATCGTAAAATCAACCGCGACGCCGACAAGAAGGAATTTTTGCCCTATGCGGCAGTAACATTCCGTAACTCGTTCGAGAAATTCATTGCAGATCGCCTCGATAAAGTCGCGCATAAAACCGCGGAAGAAATAGAAGCTGAGAAGGCTGCCCGCCGCGAAGAGCGTCGCATAAAACGCGCCGCCGATAAAGCGATCGAGAGGGCGAAAAAAGAAACTGCCGCGCCTAAAAAGTCCGCGAAGAAGTCTGCCAAAAAGTCCGCGTAAAAAATTTTACGCTCAAAAGTGAAATTAAATCAAAAATTAAAAATCAAAATCGAAAACAGAAAGGAAATTTAAAATGAAAACGAAAACAAAAACCTATGCAATAATTGCAACTATCATGACCGCTTGCTATGCCGTACTGATCGCCCTGAGCGCGTGGAACTTCGGCGTCCAGATGAAAATTAATGCGCTCAAGGATGACGGCAGAGGTGTTATGCATACCGACGCTGCCGCATTCGCAGAGATCTGCGACGAAATTGATTATTTAAAGACTCTTAAAGCGTGGAATTAAATCGAAATCAGAGAGGAAATTGACATGGAATTTATAGCAGTAAAAGAAAATGCAAAAGCATTGCTTGCCGGATGCAAGCCCGTTATATATGAATCAGGCTGCGCCGGGATAGAAGCAAAGATCTATAAAATCACGCCCGATGTTACAATCGTAACCGGATATGATCCTATAGGCGGCATTGTGCCCGACGAAAAAACAATTCGCACATACAATAATTCCGCGATGATAATACTCGGATTCTCGGGATTTGAAAAGGAAACCATAGCTGAAATGCTGAATGAAAATCTTCAGGCGTTCACACACGAAGTAATAGTGCGAGATAGAATTAAAAAGTCAAAAGAAAAAGAGATCTCGGTTGAAGTCGGCGATTGCTATGAGATTGTATACAACCGCGAGGGTGATGATTTCACCGTTATCGAGCCGGGTTATTATATCTATCCGCGTTTTGATACGCTGAAGGGCGCGTGTGAACATGCTTATTATCAGTGCTGGCGAGACAGTAAAATCTAAATCAGAAAGGAAATTGAAAACCATGCGCTATTACAAAGTTAAACCGGAATACGATCAGATGCATAAAAATCCGCGCATACACGACGCAAACATTCTAATTGCGGATGAGCTTTACACACCTACAGAGCGAATTAAGCTGCGATTTGTGCCCGATAAGTGTTTTGATATCGTGGATATCCCGCGCAACAAAACTGGGTTTATGTTCGGCGCAAGATTTGCGTTTGGAAACTAAATTAGAGAGGATTTGAAAATCAATATGAAAATCAAAAACGGAAATGAAACCGTATATGAAATCGTAACTAACCATGATTTTACACTCGACGAAGCTATAGCTTTCGCGGGTGAATACTCGAACGACGCCGCTATAAACGGCGAGCCGGAAGTCACAATAAACGGCAAGAAATATTATTACGAGGAGTTGAGTTTGGAATGGTGAGTACCTATGAGACAGAAGCCCGCGATTTTATGATACGAAACAAAATCAAAATGAGTATCACATTCAAAGATCGTGAAGCAAATCGACTTTGGAATGAAAACTCAAAACGAAATCGCTATTCGGTCTATATCCAAAATACCGATACCGACGAGGCTATGCGCGTCATATTCTGGGATTCCGTTTATAATACGGAGCGTAACATCACGCCGACTTGCTACGACATTCTCGCGTGTTTAACAAAATATAATCCCGGCGAGTACGAGGATTTCTGTTGCGAATTCGGATATGAAACTGAAATTGAAAATCAGTTCGGCAGATTCACGCGAAACGAGACCGCTTATAAGATCTGGAAGGCGTGTTGTCACGAATGGGAAGGAGTAAAGCGCGTATTCGGAGAAGATGAAATACTCGAAGAATTGCAGGAAATAAACTAAAAAAAATCACTTCGGAAATTGGTAATGAAATTATATTCCCGAAGTGTTTCTATTCTCAAAACATAATCTAAATGCTACAAAATCGAAATGAAAATGAAAGGAGCGAATATTTTACTATGTCATACGAAAAGTTTGTAAAGGGAGTGATATGGAAAGTCGGATTTGAAACGAAAATCCGTTTTGAAAACGACGGCGAAAAGTATACGGCATACATAACGGGTGGAATTATTATCTACGGAAATAGCATATCCGCTCTTGTATTGGTGCGCTGGGGCGACGGTCATTCGGCGCGAATAAAATTAGAGGAGGAAAGGAAATCATGAGCTATAGTACCTATGGGGTCGAAGTTGAAAAGCAAAACGGTTTGGTAATCGGAAAGCATTTCAACAATCTCGATGATGCTATATGTGTAGCCGAACGGGCTGTGTATGAGCGCGGCTGCGTGTGGTCGTGCGTATATATGCCTAACGGCGATATCTATGTTGAGTATGAAGTATAGCTTTAGCTAATACGAAGAAAATGTGGCGTAAAATTTTAAAAGATTTTGGTAAATAACCGAAGTCGTGATATAAGATAGAGCCGCCGTGAAAGGGAAACCAAACTCGGTTGCTAAATTTAAAATCAGAAAGGAAATGAAAAAATGACGAATGACGAGGCGTATGCCGCTATTGCAAAGCACACATTTGTGGCGTATAGGAAATATGAGGGCGATAGACAGATAATCGTTTTTGCTACAAATATCGACGAGGCAGAGTACATAGCAAAAAAGGTGTTTGATACAAGCTCTGTATTTGTTAAGCGAATAAGTTCAACAGCAAATCCGCAGGTGTTTGAAATATGAGGCAAATTGGTGAGTCCAGTTCATAACGCGAAAATGGTGGTTAATTTCTGAAAGGAGATCAAAATGAAAATCGAAATCAAAATTGGGAACGCTGCTTTCCATGACTGTGACGCGGAAAATGAATATGCCGACTACTACGCCACGGCGGCTGAGCTTGACCGAATTTTTGGGCAAATAAGCAGAGCTGTAGCCGAAGGGCGAACAGACGGCAAGGTGATAGACAGCAACGGAAACATATGCGGAGAGTGGAAGATTTGAAATGAAAATGATTTTTGTTGTGGTTGTCACTGCCGAAAACGGAAAGTATTTCGCCTTCGCCGACACGATAGCGACGGGTAATAACTTAATCGCCATACTTAAAAGATACAACGCTGATATATGCCATTTATGCGAAAGCCGTAGAGAGGCGGAGGAACTGGCGCGAAAATGGAATGAGGCGTATAGACAAAACGGTACAAATTTATTTTAAATCAGAAAGGGAATCAAAATGGAGTTGAGATTTGCAATCACAACTGTAATTGAAATTGCCTTCGTCGTCGCGTTTTTGTATGCGCTGTGGCACGAGGGTAAAATTATAGCTTTTGAGGAACGGATGGAGGATACCGTAGCTCGATGGCTTGCGAAGAAAATCATAAACAGAAGGAGGAGAGCTGCGATTGACAGAAGAAGACAGAATGAAAAGGTTCGTTAAACACAAAATCAAAGTCCTAAAGGAATTGGGTGTGAGTTTGACAACCGAAGATGAAAAGCGTTTGGCGACGGCTTCCAGTTATATCGCTGTAGATAATATGGCGAGAACGATGATTCAGAAATTAAATTAAAATTCAGGAGGAAAATGAAATGAATAAGGTTATCAAGGGAAAGAAGTACAACACAGAAACTGCAAAGGAAATTTGCGACAGAACAAGTTACTGCAACGGAACGCCGAGCAGTTGGACAACTCTTTATCAGAAGAAAACCGGTGAGTTCTTTATAGCTCGAATATCCAGCGGCATGAATTGCTGGGACACGGAAAATAAAATCACACCGATCGGTATCGATGAAGCAAAGGTGTTTGCTGAAGAGAACATGGATGCGGATGGCTATGAGTCCGTGTTCGGTGAAGTCGAAGAGTAAAAGGAAAGGAGAATTGAAAATGAAAAATGGTTTAACAATCAGAGATGCGGCTGAACGCTGGGTTCACGAAATGAACGAAATCCCGCAGGGCATGATCGAGAAGCTGATGGGAGCAGATATTGATGATTGGAGAGAAGTTACATTGCCGAGCGTCGGCGATCAAGTGTATGTCTACGACTTGCCGGACGAAACGGACACTCTAGAGTACTCCGGCGAGCTTCAGAGCTACGACGAGGAAACCGACCTCTGGTGCGTCAAGCTCTATGACGGAACGATAGTATCCGTCGATGTGGACAACTTTGAGGTCGAGTACGATGATACTCTTCCGATGTGGGGTACAATGTGGTCGTTTGGCGACTCCGCAGATGATTGGTGGCTTGAAGAAGAAAATGGAATCGAAATCATGTCGAAATGTGGATTTAGAATTTACGAATCTGATGAGTTCGGATATTTCTTTGGCATAGACGGAGCGGGTTACAATTTCTACGATGCACACTGGATTCCGCTCTATAAGGCAAGAGGACTTCAATGGCACGATCCAGTAGCGGAGTAGGAATACCAAATGCTAAGCAAAGGATATAAGAAAAGAAAATTGGGCGCGAATACATACTGGATGGACAAAAACAATAATGTAATTGAAGAAGTAATCAAGGAGGAATTTTAAAATGGGATGGACAAGTTATCATGCGTCGTTCTATAAGAACGGCAAAATAGATAGAAAAGCAGAGTGTGATAGCATAATGAATTGCGATATGGTAGGCAACAAGGGAAGATATGAAGTGCTCAAATCTGCTATGGTGGGCTCTACTTACTATGCCGCTGTAAAGAAAACCATTTTCAAAACGGGAGCTAAACCCGAAAAGGAAAGTGTTTTTGGAATGGTAATGCTCACGTCCGTTGACAACAAAGACTATTTCAACTTTTCTTATAAGGATATAGATGAGAGCGCTGGTCCCGGTTACTACGATTGCCCGAAAGGAATCCTTGATATGCTTACCCCTACGGAGTATGAGTGGGCGAAGGAGTGGCGCGGGCGTTGTTATGAGAATATAAAGAAGAAAAAGAGTCCAGACGCACTCAGCAATCTGCCGGTCGGAAGTGAAATCAAATTTACTTTGTGGGACGGTACTGAAAAACGGTTAGTAAAGCATCCAGCTGCGTATCAGTTTAGTCGTCCGTTTTGGATGAACTTAAATGAATATACATATGTGCCGGCAAACAGAATCCCTAAAAACTACGAAGTAATAAGAAGAGGCGCGTAACCATGTTTGATTATCGATAATATTAATTCAAAAAGGAGAATTAAAATGCCAAATTGGGTAACAAATCGAATTGTGTTTCACGGAAATCAGGAGAATATAGACGGGGTTCTTCAGTACATAAAAGGAAATGGGTCTGAAATCGACTTCAACAAAATTATTCCAATGCCCGACAACATTTATCGCGGCGATTTAGGCAAGAGGGAGAGGGAGCTGTACGGCTCAAATAATTGGTATGATTGGAGTGTGGCGAATTGGGGCACGAAGTGGAACGCGCAACACTCCTCACTCAACAACAAGAATACGCTGTGGTTTGATACGGCGTGGAGCTGCCCTATACCCGTACTCAATAAGCTTGCAGAAATATGCTGCATAAACGATGTTAGGTTTGAAGGGGAATGGGCTGACGAGGATTGCGGTTGTAATGTTGGTGTGTTCTGGAGTGATAACTGTGTAGACGAAGACTATGATTTTTATTATGAACCCGTAGACGATAAGACAGACGAAGCATACGACATATACGTAGAACTCAAGGGCGAGAATGAATGTATGGATAAAGACGACGACGGACATTGGGTGCGTTACGATTGTGATACTTGCCCGAACAGAGATAGATGTTAAAAAAAATAAACAGAAAGGAGATATAAAAATGAATGCATATTCAGTTACAGCAAGTAATGGTGCAAGCTCGGTGGCAATAAGTACAGGTCGCCAGTCAGCAGCTATAAATAGCGGCGATCAGTCAATAGCTTTAAACACAGGCAGCCATGGAGAGGCATCTGTCAAGAACGCCGGCTCTATCGCAATAGCGACAGGCACCCAATCGAGAGCAAAAGCCGGTCTCGGTTCGGCGATAGTTCTTGTGGAACGAACCAGTTGGGGCGGAAAGAACTATCCGCTAAATAATATCAAGGCAGCAATAGTGGACGGAGAAAAAATTAAAGCTGATACTTGGTACACCCTTAAAAACGGCGAGTTTGTTGAGTGTGATTAATAGAAAGGAATTGAATTTGGAATGGAATTGAAATTTGATTTAGGAATGCAGGTCATGACGCCGGGTATAGCAAATATACTCGGTGACGGTAAAATTTGCGAGGAGCTGCTCGACGCTTTCGGACGATACACAAAGTGCGATTGGGGTGATATCCCTGAAGAGGACAAGGCTTTAAACGACGAGGCGGTTCGGGTAGGCGATGGACGAACGCTCGCCGCATATAACACAAGTAAGGGCGAGATTTGGATAATCACAGACTTCGGCGACGAGGGTAATGTAACGACCATGCTGTTGCCGGAGGAGTATTGAAACGATATTAGACACACTAAGGTGTTTTGATGTAGTTATGGGTGACAGTATACTCATAGTAGATTTTATTTAAGAAAGGAAAACGAAATGGAATATCTTGTACAGTTCAATTATTCAGGACGAGTTACATATGAGATTGAAGCAGACGACAAAGAGACGGCGAAGAGAGAAGCGGCTAATAGGTGGTTGGTTTGGGTGTCGGCGGATGCGGTGGGGCACAATCCCGAGTTTGCGTGTGCGGATATTAAGTATGACACTATGACGGCTGAACGGCTAATAGACGGTGACATAACTGATTAAGAGTTGGAGGTAAATGAAAATGAATTTTGAAACATATGAAAAATGTAGAACCATAGAAGCAATAGATAGAGTGTTAGACTTTATGGAAACAGATAAGTTCCAATATATGATCCAGACAGCCAAAGAAACCAGTAGTGACTGGTGGGGTGATGAATACGAGTGTAAGTTTACGCTTAATAATATAAAAACGCTTCTTAAGGATGAGATAGAATAAGAAAGGAAAACAAAAATGTATAAACTTGACTTTTACACAGCGATATCTATCAGAAACGACCCTAAGACCCTTAATCACTTTGAGCGGATTAGCGGTTATGGACAGGTAGTAAGAACTCCACGAGGAAGAGAAATCGAATTTGGTTTTGATAAGCGGAGTGACGGATGGTACGTAACCGATGTTGCTTCCGGTATGAGGATTCCTAAAAAATATGACACAAGGATGAAAGCGCTCGCCGCTCTTAACGCAGAGCTGCTTAGTACGGTTGATAAGGCAGTAGAGAGTGATACATACAAAGCTGTAGTGAGAGCTCTTAGCGAATTTAAAACAAATTCGGAGGTGGCGTGATATGACGGTGTATGAAGTGTTGAAAACATATTGCAAAAACTGCGCACACAACGGTAATTGTTGGAAGCCGTGCGCGGCGGTGACATCGGCGGTAATGAGTGACGAAAAGGTAGAAGCAAAGGCGTGAGAAAGATGGTGACGAGTTTATGGTGCTGAACACGACATATTGCAGACGAGCTTTTACCGGCGTGTACTGTGAGCATATGGACGGAAATGTATGTGTGAGACGACCCGGCGAGTGTGAGTTTCAGTACGGAGCGGGTAGACGACAAGAAAATGGAGTCCAGAAGGAATTGGATTCTGATTTAAAAAACGAAAACAAAAGGAGAATGTAAATGAATATCAAAGTAAAAATCTGTGATAAAGCTATCGAGCTTATTGATCTGTTGGCTAATATGTCGCTCGCTGATGATGAATTTGTTGATGAGATAATAGACGGTATTCGGTACAACGAGCCGTACCGAATAGAAGCAATTAGAGATGAGGTACAGGATGGCTGAAGAAATATACTACTACATAATGGACAAGCATGGAGTAATCTATGGCAGAAGTACAAGTAAAACTCGACTTCAAGAGAAAATGAAAAACAATTTCACCGAAGCTGTTATACGGAAGTTAGGAATAGAAATCGTTGAGGTGTATGATAGCATCTGAGCTATCGTAAGTAAAAAATAATATGGGAGAGGAAGATTAAAATAATTAAGAGAGGAGAAATCTACTTGGTTTCGCTGGACGGAGTGGGGTCTGAACAACGGAACACAAGACCTGCGATTATAGTGCAAAACGATGTGGGAAATGCCCACTCGCCGACGACGGTTATCGTGCCTTTATCGACAAAAATAAAACCGTCTATGGCGACGACGCACGTCAAAATAACAAGTAAGCAGGGCGTAAGAGATGAGTCGGAAGCGTTATGTGAACAACTGAGAGTGGTAGACAAATCGAGATTAGGAAGGAGAGTGGGTAAAATCACCGACGAATCAGTTATGACGGATATAACAAGAAAAATAAAAGTAGTGTGCGGCTGTTAATTGGAGGGGAAAATGGAACATCAAACAGTAGTAGCAAAAACGAAAAATGGAGATGAGTTTGTGGCTTGTTCTGGTATCGGAAGCAAGCTCTGCTCAATACATAGCTGCGAGTCGTGTCCTAAGATGAAATCAATTCGGGACAGCGCAAATAAGCTTGGATATGCCGGAAAAGGAAATGACTTTGCAGAGCTATTAAATTATCTATTCGATAAGGAGTGTGAACAGTTTGGAAATTATGCTGTTGTGGAGGTGTGTATGTCAGATTGACTCAATTCAAAGTAAAAGAGTTTAAGAGAATTTTACGGGATAACGGCTATAAGGAGGTGAGGTGTTGCGGTAGCCATCAAACTTGGAGCAATGGTGCAAGCAAAATTACTTTGCCGACGGTTAAGCTGAGTCCTGTTATAGCGGCTCGACTCATAAAGGAAAATGATTTGAGTGTCCGATAAAAGTGACAACTTACAACTGGAAAAAATTCCCTGTTGACAAGAGAATTTTTTAGGACTATAATAAAAAATGTAAACGGAACAAATGTTCGACTAAAGTTCGATTAATGAAAGGAGAAATTTGTAAAATGGGATTTTTGGGTTCATTTCTTGGTCTGATTGGTGCTTCGGCGGTGTTTGTTGGAGCCGATGTTAAAGAGCGTTGGGACGAAATAGATAGAGCGCGGCAGCGCATTGCGGCAAATCCCGCACCGCCTGCGGAGATGAGGGGAAATTTAAGAGATAAATATGAATCTGAATGGCACAGAGGTGATAACACTCATTTCCCGGAAGAATATCTTCCTGCTCTTGAGAGCGATCCAGAGGTACTTTACTGGTGGATTGAGCTTCTTGCAGAGCGTGAGATAAGGCGTCAGGGTTATCGCGGTTATCCTATCAGTATTCAGGGCAATTTCAATCGAGTGTATAATGCTTGGAAGGAGCGTCAGAATTGGGTCAGATAACCAGTGTTGATGTTAATAAAGACATACTTATTGATAGCCTAAAAGCCCAGAACGCAAGATTAAAAAAGCTCCTCCGCGAAACAGCAGAAGAGCGAGACAGATATAAATCCTTGTGGGAAACAAATCGGATTCAAAATGAATTTTCAGAAAAGGAGCGAAAAGCAAATCGGCGATTAGAACAAGAGAAAAAGCAAGAGCGGTTGCTGTCCGGTGTAAAATCGGACGGCGTTCCAATAGCTCATGCGGCGGATTCGATTCGTTCCTATGATGAAATGTGTGTTGTACTGGATAAGCTTAAAAACACAGGACGAATGGGAATACGAAACTGGGCTATGTTCCGTTGCGGCATTTGCTTCGGTCTTAGAGCAAGCGACCTCGTTAAATTAAAATGGGGTTGGATCATAGATGACGACGGCGAGTTCAGAGACCGTATACCCGTAGTAGAGAGCAAGACATCTAAAATCAATCGGTGTTTCATTTCGGATGCGATAAAGGAAACGCTTACAGAATATCGCAAGTGGCTCGGCGGACGCAACTGTTCTCCCGATGATTATATCTTCTCGAAGAACAACGGCGGGAGACTACAGGAGCAAAGCTATTCACGATATCTCAAAAGCGCGGGAAAGGAAGCAGGACTGCCGATACACATTTCTTCCCATACAATGAGAAAATCATTTGCCAATATAGTGCTGTGTGTCCACGACGGCGGGGCGAATGATTATGCTATGAGAGACTTGCAGGGTATGCTCGGACATTCAGATGTAAGAATTACGATGAGCTACCTCAAAGACACAATCCTCAGATACGACGAAGCAAGAAAGGCGGTATCAGATTTCGTCCTCGGAAAGACAGACATAAACGAGCTGGTTACTTCAAAACAGGTCTCCAACAATGAAATTTACGAGCTTTGCAAAGAAATGTTTGAAAAACAAGTTGCGTAAATTATTTTCATGGTTTTTGGTAAATCAACAAAGTGAGGTGATATACTTGACTCGTAAGAACAAGAGAGCACTCGCGAGAGCTGCTCGATACATAAACGATAGGGTCGAATTTGCAAACGACATCTTAGATGACGAAGAGGATCGACTCGATGGTTGGGCGGAGAATCTGAAAGGTTCTCAAAAACATATGGACGCAGAAGACTTTGTGGAAGATGTCCGCGAACAGTTTGATATAATAACTGATGCGGTAGAAGAAATACGGTCTTTGTGCGGAATAGAAGACTAAAAAAGAAGACTCCCCACGAAAGGGTAAAAGCGTTTGGCGACGGCTTCCCAATTCGATGAGGAGGAACGACATTCGTATGCTCTTATACTAAACACTGGCGTGTTTTTATAGGGGCATAGTCCTGCCATTGTCATTATAACACAAGGGCGGTTGAATGTCAACGAGAAAATAGGAGGAATTTATTATGCAGAAACCTAAAATTGTTTACATTGCCGTTGACGACGACGATTATGAGCTTCCGTTTGCTATGGGCGACACGATGCGAGAGCTCGCCGAAGAGATTGGCGTCTCTACTTGGGATATATGGAACTGCGTCAAGAATCGGGGACGCAGTACAACGCCTTTCAATCATACATATCGTGTCGAGAAAGTTAGACTTGCCTCTGATATGGAGGACATACTCGACTTTGGCACGGACAGGGACATTTACAACATAACAATTAATGCCTATGTATAAGTCAAATTCAAAAATAATAAAAGGTCTTTCGTTTGCTCTGGTGCTGAGTATAGGAGCGTTTCTTATGGTCGGTAATGCCTTGCCGGTAGAAGCTCCGAGCGCAGAGGTAGTTAAAATCGAAACTGAAAACGAATCGGTTTTGGATTTGAAAACGGAAATTGAATCCGAAACAGAAATCGCCTCTACCACAGAGCAACAAAAACCCACCGATTCAAAGACAAAATATGACGATATAATCGCCGAGATTGCCGAGAAGTACGGCGTCTCGGCGACTCTTATCAAAGCAGTTATCAAAACGGAGAGCAATTTCAATCCGACTTTGATTAGCGCAACCAACGACTACGGTTTGATGCAAATCAACGCTTGTAATGTATCGTGGCTTACAGACGAGTTGGGTATCACAGATTTATTCGATCCAGCACAGAACATCGAAAGCGGCGTGTACATCCTTAGCGGGTATCTGAAGCGTTATTCACTTGCAGATGCGCTGATGGCTTACAACTGCGGCGAGGGTGGTGCAAAGCGGCTGTGGCGACAGGGTGTTCACTCTACGCACTATACGCAAAAGGTTCTAAACAATCTAAATAAATTTGGAGGTCTTTATGAATAGACATAAATGTTTTGCGGACAGAGGAAGCTGCTGCGCTGTGCTTACAGAAAAGCTGTGCGAATATGGCGGGTGTCGGTTCTACAAGACCGAACAGCAGCTCTACAACGAAAGGCAGTTTGTAGACAGATACATACAGAAGAAATACGGAGTTAGCCGTAGGGAATATGTGAGAAACAAATATGGTAGTGAGCTTTTGATGTATAGGAGGAGAAGAAATGAGGAAGTCTAAGCTTCTCACTCTAATAGCTCACGAGGTTGTGCCTCGGAAATGTGTAAACAACATGGAGTTTGTCGGTTATGTTGTTCGGTGCAGTCAGTGTGGCGAACCAATAGCAATCTACTATAAACTCGACGACGCGCTGAGGGTTGCGGTTTTGCCGAGATTCAAAAGATTCGCGGAAGAAATAGAAACGAAAATCAAAGGAGGAATTTAATGGACGAGAACAAAATGACATTATTTACGAACGAAGAGCTTGGAAATGTCAGAGCGCTTGAAATCGACGGCGAGCCGTATTTTATCGGCAAGGATGTAGCAACGGCTCTGGGATATACGAACACCCAAAAGGCTATTCGCGACCATGTTGACAACGAAGATAAGCTGACAGAACGAATCGTTCTGTCAGGTCAGAACCGCGAAGTAGTCTTTATCAACGAGTCTGGTCTTTACAGTCTTATCCTCTCAAGCAAGCTCCCGAAAGCAAAAGAGTTTAAGCATTGGATAACCGCCGAAGTCCTGCCTGTTATCCGCAAGACAGGCGGCTATGTGAACGACACGAAGCAGTTCGTCGATTACTACTTTGCGGACTGCAATACATATGGGCGAGAAGCTATTACGCTTATGCTCAACGAAACAAAACGCATGGCAAATCAGTTAAAGGCTCAGGCTCCGAAGGTGCTGTTTGCTGAAGCGGTGGAAGGCTCGAAGACATCTATTCCGGTTGGCGACCTTGCAAAGCTCATAAAGCAGAATGGCGTTGACATCGGGCAGAATCGTCTCTTCTCGTGGCTGAGAGTGAATGATTATCTGATAAAGTCGGGCGATAGAAAGAATATGCCGACGCAGAAGTCGATGGACTTAGGACTGTTCGAGGTTAAGATATCGACTTTCTACAGACCCGACGGCACGGTGGATATCTCGAAGACGCCCAAAGTTACAGGTAAGGGTCAGACTTATCTTATTAACAAATTCTTGTCGAGTTTGAAGGGAGCATAAGTTTAACCCAAAAGGAATCGGGTTTTGATTTGAAAATTGAAAACGAAAGGGGAAATGAAATGGCTCAGGATTGGAGTGGAGACGCAAATTCCGTATACAAAATCATCGGAGCGTCAAACCACTCAAATGAAAGCAGGGCAGACGACGACTACTACGCGACTGACCCGAAAGCAGTTGAGGAGCTGCTGAAACGAGAGAAATTCTCTCACTATGTGTGGGAGCCGGCTTGTGGTGGAGGACACATATCAAAAGTGTTGGAGGCTCACGGCTACGACGTTCTGTCGAGCGACATTGTGGATAGGGGTTATCCGAATACATATGTGGCGAACTTTTTGAGGACCAAACCTCATCCCACAAAATATATACCACGCGACATTATCACGAACCCGCCGTACAAATATGCCAAGGAATTTATAGAGAAAGCCTTAAAGTTATCTATGGATTCAACTAAAATAGCTATGTTCCTCAAGGTCACATTTCTTGAAGGCAAGGCAAGACGGGAATTGTTTGATAAAGCTCCACCGAAATATGTGTATGTATTCTCCGGCAGAGTGAACTGTGCTAAGAACGGCGACTTTAGTAAAGCTGAGTCGAGTGCTGTGGCGTATGCGTGGTTTGTTTGGGAAAAGGGGTTCAAGGGTGAACCGAAAATTAGATGGATTTAAAATCAAGGAGGAAATCAAATGATATTTAATATTGTAATGATAGTTATAGCTGCGGTTCTTGCGGCTGTAGGTGTGATTTTAGCTTACAGAAAGAGAGAATACGGAGACGACATTCCGGCGGCAACTCCTATAGTAAGTTTTGTGCTGGCGATATGTCTGTTCATACTCTCAGCTTCAGCAGCTATTGTACCGACTGGATATACGGGAGTGAGAACGACGCTCGGTCAGATAAGCGACCAGCCTGTACATAGTGGTTTCAACTGGAAAGTGCCCATTGTTCAGAGCATAAAGCTCGTAAATAACAAACAGCAGGACGCGCAGTTCGGCGGCGACAAAATCTGGTCGGAGACTGAAAGCAGAACAGCAATTTACTATGCGGGTGTGACTGTTACTTATCAGATTAATCCCGATAGATCGGCGTGGATCTATGCCAATGTCTCAGACTATAAGAACTCTCTGGTGTCCGAAAATATAGTTGCTTCAGCTATTAAGTCCAGTAGCAAAGTGCTTAGCGATACCGACGCGACAAACCGCTCAATAGTTGAACCGCTGATTATGAAAAATCTTCAGGCTTCTATAAATGAGAAGTACGGCGAGGATGTTGTCGCGATACTCAAAGTGACGGTAAGCGACATTGACTTTGACGAGTCATATCAGGTGGCGATAGCATCAAAACAGCAGGCTCAGCTTGCGGCAGAACAGCAGGAAATCGAGAATAAAAAGGCTGTGGATAAGGCAAAAGCAGATGCAGAGGCGAAGCTCATAAAATCGAAAGCTGAAGCTGAAGCTAATGACACTCTTGAGAAGTCCCTGACAGACAAGATTCTTAAAGAAAAATACATAGAGAAGTGGGATGGAAAACTCCCGAGTGTAATGACCGGCGACGACGGAAGTTCGATAATGATTCAGAAGTGAGGAGGGAAACGATAATGATTAACGCATTTCTTTTTAATATTCTTAATCTGATTGGTCTTTATGGTAAAGCAATTCTTGTGTTCATCGAGAAAATACTTGGGCTGTAAGGTGGTGAAGCTATGCAGGGCAAAAACATTAAAGTACACCTTAAAAGAAAAATAGGTGACTGGGTGTCGAGTGTTGATGACGAAACCATAAAAGATGCTATTAGCGACAATGCTATTATAACTGGCGGTGCGATTGTGTCGCTTCTTCAAGACGAGAAGCCGCATGATTATGACGTATATTTCAGAAACGAAAAAGCGTTAATACAGGTGGCGGAATATTATGTCAAAAAATATACTGAATTTGTCGAGGAGAAACTTGATGATAAAGGCGTAAAGCCTACTGTACAGAGGTGTTATTGGAACAAATCGTCAGAGAGATGGACTGTATTAAAAGAAAACGATAAGAAGCGAGACGATGAGAGGGTGCGTGTTTTCGTTCGTAGTGTCGGAGCAGTTGGCGTTGACTATATTCCTCACGAGGAAACTGATGCCCAATATCGCAGAGCGATGGCGTTAATAGGCGACGAGTTGAAGAAGAGCACCAAAATTTCGGTTGACGACTTACCGCCATACAGTCCGATATTTATTACAAATAATGCTATTACACTAAAAAATGGAGTTCAGATTGTACTTAGATTTTACGGAGAACCCGAAGAGATACATAAGAACTATGATTTCGTCCATTGTACTTCATATTGGACGAGCTGGAATAACGCATTAGTTACGCCGCCGAGAGCTCTTGAGGCTATTATTAATAAAGAACTCTATTACATCGGTAGTAAATATCCGCTTTGCTCGGTAATTCGTGCGCGAAAGTTTTTAAAGCGCGGATGGAATATAAATGCAGGGCAATATGTCAAAATGATACTACAGCTTAACGCTCTCGATCTTACTAATCTTCATGTTTTTGAAGAACAGCTTATCGGGGTTGACAGCGCGTATTTTGGCGCTGTTATAAATAAGGTGGGCGCACTGCAAGAGGAGGGGCAAAAGGTCGATGAGACTTATCTAATAAACCTCATTAACGAAGTGTTCGATGAGGGCATTGAAGAGAATTATGGTTAAAATCCGAAATGGTTTTAATAATAAAAATGAAAAGGAGTAAAACAAATGGGATTTCAGAAAGCAAAAAGAGAACAGATTTGGCTTAAGGTGCTGCTTGCTGGTCCAAGTGGAAGCGGTAAGACTTTTTCGGCGCTGAGACTGGCGAAGGGCATAGCCACCGCTGCGGGTGGTAGAGTTGCCGCAATCGACACGGAGAATGGTCGTATAAGATATTACGCAAATGAGTTCGATTTCGACGACCTTCAGCTTCAGGCTCCATATACTCCCGAGAAATACATTCAGGCTATTGAGGATGCGGTTGACGGCGGATATAAGGCTCTTGTTATCGACAGCATAACTCATGAATGGGATTACTGTGTTGATTATCACGACAAGATGCCGGGCAATTCTTATACCAACTGGGGTAAGGTAACTCCGAGACATGATGCCTTTATGGAAAAGGTTCTTCAGTCTCCCATACATATTATATCCACTGTTAGAGGCAAGGACACTTATGTTCTTGAGGATAGAAACGGAAAACAGGTTCCTAAGAAAGTCGGTATGGGCTACAAGCAGAGAGATAACACGGAGTACAACTACACTCTAACCTTTAATATCGCGCAGGACACCCACATAGCGGAAGCTCAGAAAGATAATACACATCTCTTCGAGGGCAGATACGATGTGCTGACCGAGCGCGACGGCAAGGCTCTGTTTGACTGGGCAAACGCTGGCGACGCTCCCGCTCCGAAGCCGGTTAATAAATCCGCCGCAGAGGAAGAGCTGGTTGCAGATGTTCCTGTGGCTGAGAAGTCTAAGATAGAAAAGGCTATAGACAGCATTAACAAACTCGCTAAAGAACTTGCAGACAGCGGCGTGGCGAAGAAAACGATTTCAGACACCATCAAGTCAGTTTCGGGTAGTGCAAACTATAATAAGATAACTGACTTTGAGGTAGCGACAGATGTTTATAAGGAGCTTGTAGCCCTTAAAAATAAGGAGGATTAATTATTTATGGTAGAGAATAATGTAACAATCATCGGTAGACTTACGGGCGACGTAGAAATAAGAACCGCAGGTAACACAGACAACAGAGTGGCGAATTTCACTGTAGCTATCAATCGTCCCAAGAGAAAGGACGCAGAAGACGAAGCAGACTTCATCCGTGTTAGGGCGTGGAACTCAACCGCCGATTTTATCGAAAAGTATTTCGGCAAGGGTTCTAAGATAGGTGTCAGAGGTTCCATTCGTACAGACTCGTATAAGAACAAGGACGGCGAGAACAGAAGTGTGACATATATCCTTGCTGATGAGGTCTGCTTCGTTGAGTCCAAGTCAACTTCCAACGGCAGCTCTGAACCGAGAGCAAAGGCGAGCACGAAGAAAGCAAATGTTGATGTCGCTACTGACGACGACGATCTGCCGTTCTGATGAGACATATGGAAAAATACAGCTTTTCTAAGTTGTCTTCTTTCCATCAGTGTCCGCTGCAATATTGGTATACATATATAGCTCGTGAGCAGGGAGAAAATAATGCTTTCGCACAGTACGGAAGTTTCGTTCACTCCCTGCTCGAACGCTGGGGCAAAGATGAACTTGCCGAGTATGAGTTGCTGGGTGAATATGAAGATAAGTTTTTCGACCGTGTAACTCAGGAATTTCCACCCAACAAATACACTGACTTAAGTAAGAAATATTACGACGACGGCGTACAGTTTTTGTCAAACTTCGAGGGCGTGGATGCGGAAGAGATACTCGGTGTAGAAGAACGCTTCGAGGAGCCAATTACGGCGGCGGACGGAAGAGACAGCTTCATCATTCAGGGCTTTATAGACCTTATATACATAGACTCGGCGGGACGGTTGGTAGTTCACGACTGGAAATCAAAAGCAAAATTTAAAAACCCCGCCGAGCAGAAGAAGTACGCGAGACAGTTATACATATATTCAATTTATGTCAAGCTGAGATATGGTAAGTTTCCCGATCTACTGAGATTCCATATGTTCCGTAACAGCAAAGATGTGGATATCAAGTTCAACATTGACGACTATTACGAAGCAATAAACTGGATGCAGGAGACGGTAAAGGAAATCCGGGATTGCGGTGAGTTTGAAAGCCGACCGGATGATTTTTATTGCCAATATCTGTGCGACATGAGACTAAAATGCTGTGGGGAGACGGCGACGAAGTAGCATAAAGTAAAGGAGGTTGATGATTTATACAGGTATTAAAAAGCGATATTCAAAGAGCGAAAGAGAAATTAGGGGATAGAAATGCTGAGATTATGGTTGAGTTGCTCGATATTACGAACTGGAATCCCTCAAGAAGAGTCGGGTGTTGCCCGAACCCCGAACACATAGACAAGAATCCGTCGTGCTCGTATAACCCCAAGACTTATTCTTTTCATTGCTTTGCGTGTGGCTTTACCTGTGACATCATAGATGCCTATATCACATCCAAGAAGTGTACTTTTCTTGAAGCGTGTGAGATGCTTTTTGATGAGGCGGGTATACAGTATTCATTCGCAGAGCGCGGAACAAAAGACAGGGCATACAAATACCCCAAGCCCAAGTACGCCGACAACAAAGAAGAGGTGTATAAGTATTGGCGAAAGAGAAAAATATCACCTGAAACAATAGATTATCTGAATATACAGCAGGATGAAAAAGGAAATACCTTGTTCCAGTATTTCGACCTAAATGACGTGCTCGTAATGTGTAAAGTCCGCAAGTCACGCGCAGTGCCTCACGGCGAACTTAAGATATGGTATCTCGAAAACAGCGATTGCTGTAATGTCCTTTACAACATCAATAAAATAAATACCACTCAGCCGTTGATAATATGTACCGGCGAAGGCGACTGTGCCGCACTCATTGAGTGCGGTTTTTACAACTCCGTAAGCATTAACGGCGGCGACCAGAATACGAAGTGGATTGAAGAGTGCTGGGATTTTCTGCAAGAGTTTGACGAAATCATCCTTGTCCACGACAACGACAGAAGCGGCGAGGAATACATAAAGAAAGTTGCTCCGAGGTTGGGCGAATATCGTGTCAAGGTTGCAGAAATCCCATTGTCTCACACCAATGCAGACGGCGAGAAAGTTCGCATAAAAGACATAAACGAACTGCTGTTCTTTGAGGGGAAAGAGGCGGTCAGAGATATAATCAATAACGCGAAAGAGTCTGAGATTCCCGCGATAGTCGATTACACCGAAGTAAAGAGATTTGATATGTCGGATGTCGAGGGATTTACAACGGGCTTTGAAGATTTGGACGCTGCTCTCGGCAAGAACTATATGGGTTCTACAACGCTCATAACCGGAATAGCTTCTGCGGGTAAAAGCTCTCTGATATCGACGCTTGTATGCCGATCTATAGAGCAGGGCTATCCTTGTTTTATATACAGCGGAGAGCTTTCAAACCCGTCGTTGAAAAACTGGATTGACTTTGTTCACGCAGGACAGCGGGGGCTTGAAGAAGTGCAGGGCGAACACGGCAAGTATTACAGAATCAAGTCTGATGTGTACAGAAAAATCAATTCCTATTATCGCGGACAGCTTTACTTCTACAAAGATTCGTTCTCGCATAAGACCGAAGACCTCCTCGCGACGGCGGAAAGTGCGGTAAGAAGGCTTGGAGTAAAAACGGTATTCTTCGACAATCTCACATCTGTGGATCTGTCGTGCGACGATAACTCAAAGTGGACTAAGCAGGAGGATTTTATAAGACAAATCATTGACTTTGCGAAACGATGGAATGTAGCTTGCTTTGTGGTTATTCACCCGAAGAAAATGGAGCAGGTACGCAAGATGAGCATCTTTGACCTACAGGGCGTTGCTGCCGCTGCCAACCTTGCACAGCGTGTTATATCGCTGTACCGAGTATCACCTAAAGATAAAAAGGGTGTTGTTGGCAGAAACGGCAAGTTCATTACGCCGCCCATGAAAGGCAGTGTTGTCCTTGAAGTTCTCAAAGACCGATATGGTAGTGCGAACAACAAGGAATTTGCTCTGTACTACGACAACCCGAGTAAGAGATTCTACACAACGCCGCAGAATCTTGCCCATGCTTATGGGTGGGAAGTCGCCGACGGCGTGACAAGTGCGGAGCTGCCTTACGGCACTCCTGCTTATGACGAAGATATGGACGAGGAGGTGTTTGGTTGACAGACAACTTAGTAATTTATCATCTACATAGTGATAACAGTCTGCTGGACAGTTGCACAGGCTACAAGCTGTATATCGACAGAGCCGCTGAACTTGGACAACCAGCTATAGCGTTCAGCGAACACGGAAAACCACTCAACTGGGTCAAGAAAAAGATGTATTGTGATGAAAAAGGAATTAAATACATTCACGGCGTTGAGATATACCTCACTGAAAGCCTTAATGAAAAGGTCAGAGACAACTACCATACGGTGCTTATAGCTCGAAACGAACAGGGTGTGAAAGAACTCAACCTTGCAGTGTCGAAATCATGCGATAAAGACCACTTTTATTATGTAAATAGATTGAGTTTTGACGAGTTTCTGAAGCTATCCAACAACATTATCACGACGAGCGCATGTCTTGCAAGTCCTCTAAATAAGCTTCCCGTAGACCATCCGATGTACGAGAGTCTTATTAAGCGATATGACTTCCTTGAGATTCAGGCTCACGATTGTCAGGAGCAGAGAGACTTTAATGTGCATTTGGCGGAGCTTGCGAAGAAGTACAGTAAACCGCTGATAGCAGGAACCGATACTCACTCGCTTGACAAATATAAAGCCGAGTGCCGCAAGATATTGCTTAAATATAAAAACAAGTCCTACGGCGACGAAGATACATACGACCTCACATATAAGTCCCGTGAGGAGTTGGACGCTGCATTTGCAAAGCAGGGCGTTCTACCTCCCGAGCTTTACAGACAGGCTATGGACAACACGCTTGTAATGGCTGATATGGTAGAGCCGTTCGAGCTTGATACATCTATTAAATACCCGATACTGTACGGGTCGGCTGAAGAGGATAGCCGAATAGAAGCTGAGCGTGTTGACCGAATGTTTAAAGAGAAGCTTGAGACGGGGGTTATACCGCCCGAACAGGAAGAAGCGTTCAGAGCCGCACTGGCTGAAGAAAGAAAAATCTTCGAGAAAGTCGGCATGAACGGCTTTATGCTTTGCGAGAGTGAATTGATATGCTGGTGCAAGGAGCATGGCATTGCCATAGGTCCCGGACGAGGTTCAGTTAGTGGATCGAGAACTGCCTTTGTGACAGATATTACTGACTGCAACCCCGAACAGTGGCATACGGCGTTTGCGAGATTCTGCCATGAAGACAGAGTTGAACCGGCTGATATTGATACCGACTGCATAGATAAGGATAGACCCAAAATCTTCCAGTACATAATTGATAGATTTGGGGCGGAGAAGACGGCGCGAGTAGCTGCCTTTGGAACGCTTCAGGCAAAGGCGACCATTAAAGGAATCGGAAATGCGCTGGCTAAGTATTGGGAAGAGAAAAAGAGCGGAGAACAGTTCAAACCGTCCGATAAGTTTTCGCCGGACAACCCGTATTCATTGAGAAACATTGACGGGGTTGTTGAAGAGTTCCTGATGGATGAAGACTTGGCGAAGAAGAATCATCCCGATATTTTCTTCTATTATGACGGGCTTTTAAACACAAAGATATCTCAGTCAATTCATCCTGCAGGTATAGTTATCAGTCCGATAACACTGACGGACAATTATGGCGTCTTTGATAAAGACGGAGAGCGTTGCGCTTTTATCGATATGGAAGAGCTTCATGTCGTCGGAGCAGTTAAATTTGATTTCCTGATACTTAAAAACATTGGAATTATAAACGATGCTTGTAAAATGGCTGGTATTCCGTACCCCCATATGAGCGAAATGAACTTTGACGATCAAAGGGTTTGGAATGATATGCTGAGAAGTCCTATAGCTCTGTTCCAGTTTGAAAGCAGTTTCGCCTATAGCCTAATGAAGAGATTCAAACCTAAATCAATATTTGAACTCACGCTGGTTAATGCGGCTCTGCGACCCGGTGGAGCTTCGTATAGAGATAAGCTTGTTGGGCGCATACCGAACAAAAACCCCAGTGAAGAAATAGATACTCTTTTAAAAAATAACCTCGGGTATTTGGTCTATCAAGAGGATGTCATGAATTTCCTTACGCAAATATGCGGTATGTCCGGAGGCGAGAGTGACCGAATAAGAAAGATGATAACCAAAAAGAAAGTTGATGAGATAGAAGCCATAACCCCGAAAATTCTGGACGGGTATTGCAATCACTCGGATAAACCCAGAGCGGAAGCCGAAGAAGAAGCAATGGAGTTCATGAAAGTTATTAAAGATGCGGGGTCTTATGCGTTCAATTTCAACCACTCTGTGAGCTATAGCTTGGTATCATACCTCTGTGCATATCTTCGTTGCTATTATCCTTGCGAGTTCATCACAGCATATCTTAACAACGCCGCTAATGAAGATGATGTTATTAATGGCACTACGCTTGCCGCCGAATATGGATTTAAGGTAACACCTCCTCGTTTCGGCGCGTCGAGAGATGTCTTCTATTTTAACAAGGAGAAAAAAGAAATAGCAAAGGGGTTGACGAGTGTTAAGTATATGTCCGCTGCTCTTGCAAATGAGCTGTATGACATATACGACGAGGTAAAAGGAAAATCGTTTATGGAGGTTCTCAAAGCTCTCTCGAAGACCTCTATTGATACGCGACAGCTCGATATCCTAATTAAAATTGGCTACTTTGAAGAGTTTGGAAATATGGGAGAGCTGCTGAAGCTTGTACAGGTGTGCTCGTTCTTTAAGAATGGAACCGCGAAATCCGTTAGCAAATCCAAGGTTGTCGGTTTCCTTACGGATATCATTTCGGATTACGCGACGGATAAAGGTGTCAAGGGGAACGAGCTTAAGTCCTATACAATAACTGACATGGACGGGCTTTTAGCTGCCTGTGAAGAGCAAATCAGAAAATCAGATGTTCCGGACTTAACCCTTAAAGTCAAAATACAGAATAGTATCGAGTATCTTGGCTATGTTGGTATTCAGACCGGACTGCCCGAAGACCGTCGTAAACTTCTAATAACAGAAGTATTCCCTATGCGTGGACAGAACGGTGTACCGTGGGGATATAAAGTGAATACGCAGAGTCTGGGTACAGGTAAGCAGTCGTCGTTGACGATACCTGCGAGGGTGTATGCCGAGAATCAGGTGGCGAAGGGCGATATTGTTTACGCCGACAACTGCTACAAGAATCCAAAAGGATATTGGTATCTTAATTCCTATAGAAAGATATGAGGTGACGACTATGATGTATAAAGATGCGCTTGTCGAGGTGTTAAATCGAGTTTATCGAAACACAGGAAATTGTGAAATGTTAAGCATAAAGTCAGCTCCCGCCGCCGACTATTGGCTTAGACAGGGTTATTCCCTTGAGGACACCAACGAACTTATCAAGGCAAGTACCGCCCTTTCCAAGACAGGTCTTATTAGTTCTGCTGAGGCAGCTCAGTACCTCACCTCAGCGATTGGCGGTTTTGCCGAAGGTATGAGTAACATCGCAAACTCGGCACGTCTTGCGGTGCAAAAATGGAAAAATGGACGGAGGTAACAACAATGCGTGAGATACTGTTTAGAGGTAAAGATTTTTCTGGAGTCATAAATCATAGTTGGTGCTTTGGCAGTTTGGACACAACTGAGGACGACAGAACAATAATTATATATCCCGATAGGTTTGGAAACAAATGTCGAATTTTTGTTAATCCTGAAACTGTGGGACAATACACAGGTCTCAAAGATAAAAACGGCACAAAGATTTTTGAGGGCGATATAGTAAAGAGATTTTGGTTCGGCAAAATGTGCATTTATCAAATTGACTATGAAAACGGTCTCGCACGTTTTATCGGGCGAGCGGGCATAAATTTTACAACATTTGATTATGATTCAACCGAATTTGAGGTTGTCGGCAATATCTACGATAATAAGTTGGAGGTTTTTTAAAATGGACTATAGCGATTGTTTAGGATATCAGCTTGGATTTTGTCGGTTAAGGTGTACCAAACCCGAAAGTTGTGATGATTTCAAAAGCAAATCGAAGTTAATCGTGTTACCGTGTGGCGTTGGAGACACAGTTTGGTATATCACAGGAATAGGACGCAATCTAATTAAGCCGGCGAAAATAGAAGAAATTATTATAGACAAAGACGGTATAAAAGACTTATATGTGCAAGGTGATAGTTGTAGTTTTGAAAACTCGTTTGATATTTTTTATACTACCAAAGAAGAGGCACAAAGAGCTCTTGAAGGAGACAGCAAGGAGGCAACGGATAATGTCTGATGCAGATAGAGAACGACTGATTGAAATTCTGAAATTTGATCCTTGTCCATCGCCTTATCTTTGCGACGAGAATTGCAAGTATGCGAACCTTAAACAGTGCTATGAGGAAAGGACGGCAGACTTACTTCTTGAACACGGCGTTATCGTGCCTCCTTGCAAGGTGGGTGATACGGTATGGTGGGTCACTGCAATCGTTGACGAAAACTGCGAGGAAAAGCCCGACATTTTGCTTGGCGAGATTGCCAGTTTTTCCATGCAAAAAGAGGGGCTTTGGGCGTTCTGTCGATATGTTGGTGGCTTGACTTTTTGGCATTTAGTTTCTGATTATTTCGGTAAAACCGTATTTCTCACCCGTGAAGGGGCAGAACGAGCATTAAAGGAGCGTGAAGACAATGGCTGAATACATAGAGCGTGAGGCAGTGATTGATGAAATTGAAGGCGCAACTTGGTATCACATAAGTTGTCAAAAAAATTTAGTTGAAGGAGCTGCGTGTGAAGCTGATGCACTTTATAAAGCCACAGACATTTACAATGTTATAAAGTCAGCACCAATCGCCGATGCGGTTGAGGTTGTCAGATGTAAGGACTGTAAGTATTGGCAAGACAACAACGATGGATACCCTCATCAAGAGTGCCGATGGGGTAATTATGAAACTCCTGACCCTGATGATTATTGCAGTTACGGAGAATTGAAAGATGGTGACACGGAATGAAAGCAGAGAACAGAATAAGATTCGAAAGGATAACAGGTCAGATTGAAGGTTTGTCCTTTTGCATTGAAAACAAGGAAATATCAGAAGCACTGCTTGACATAGCCGAAACGATCGACAGCGTTATCAAAAGCGAAAGTGAAGACGGAGGGAATAACAATGGCTAATGCAGATAGATGTGTATGTTGCGGAGAAATAATCCCGGAGGGACGGCAGGTGTGTCCGTCGTGCGCGGCGGCATACATAATGACGAGAGATATGGGTAACGGAAGAAATCCCGACAGAATAGACGGCTTCCTTGAAACGCTTGGTCGGGCGTGGAAGAGGGTTCTCGATTGGAGGTTCTTTCAGCTGATATGCAACATCCAAAGAGCAATGCACTCTGATGGATTTTATTTAGAGGACGGTGACTCCGAGCAGTTTATTAAGGAGATGTTTAAGTGAAAAAAGAGTTTAATGAGTGCGTCGGATGTCCGCCTGAACTTGGGTGCATCGGTGACTCGTGTCCACATAGGCGTGTTACTCGATACTTCTGCGACAAGTGCGGTGAAGAGGAGACACTTTATTATGTGGACGGCGACGAACTGTGTGCAGAGTGTGTGCTGGACGGGCTTGATATTGTCGAGGGTTCGGACGAATAGAGAGGAGAGGTTAAGTGGGCAGAATTGAAAATGCAATAATAACCGGCACGATGCTGGGGCGAGAAGATCACGGGATACTGACATGGACAATATATATGGAGTCCAGATGTTGTGTTTGGGGCGTCGGCGGATATGCGTTGGATAGTTATGATCGAGAGGCTAAAAAGAGGGTCTTTAGCGCCAAGTCTATGGAGTCTATCTCCGAAGTATTAAGGGTGGTCGGCGTAGATAAATGGGAAGACCTTCCGGGCAAATATGTTCGATATGAAGACAATGGGATGGGTTCTTCGGTGACAAAAATCGGAAACATCATCTCGGACAAGTGGTTTGATATAGCTGGCTTTTTTAAGGGGGATAGCGAATGATAAAATTTGAGAATGTTGATGTGTATGGATTTGAAGCATCCATTAGAGGTATGAGGTCGCCAATGAACTCTTGGGAGAAGAGCGATAGTGGCTGGGTTTCGCCTCGTGCGAGTAATCTTCTTCCGACAATTTATGTTGTGGGGTCTAAAGATTTAGATCTCATGACTCGCCTCCGTAATGCCGGCACCGACCATCGTAAGTTTATGAGAATGATTACGGTATATGTGGATATAACAGCTCCGCTCTACTGGTGGTCTGAGTACGACACATACAAGGTTGGAACGGTCGCAAACTCATGCTCCAAAATGCACAAACTACTTTATAAACCGTTTGAAATGTCCGATTTCAGCTTTGACAAGCTGCCGGGATATAAAAACGAAATTAAGCAGTTTCGTCCAGAAGTCGATGTTGAAGCGGAGATTTGGAGAAGAATTGATTATAATTATGATGTAAGTAATCAGGGGCGAGTAAGGCACGGCTCAAGGGTTCTTTCTGGAAGTGTCCATAACGACAATTATATTTTTGTAAGCTTACACGGAAAGCAACGTCCGGTTCATCGTCTTGTTGCAGAGGCGTTTATCTCAAACCCAGAGAATAAACCGGAAGTCAACCATATAGACGGGAATAAAATGAATAATGTTGCAAGTAATCTCGAATGGGCTACAAGATCCGAAAACCAGAAACACGCTGTGCAGAACGGCTTGCAGCCGAAAGCCACCAAAACATATCAGGGGAAGTTTACAGCCGAACAACGCGAGGTAATTAAGCGCGTTTGGGATTCGGGGGCGTTGAGCAAACGGGAACTCGGAAAGAAATTTGGCGTTTCGCATACCTGTATAAACGACATTATTAACGACAAATACAAGTATGCAGAAGCGGTGAATGTGTTTGAGGAAGTCGCGAGACCGTTGGTAGATACGCTGAACGAGCTGCGAGACTCCTACTTCACTTGTGAAAACGAATTAGGGCAAAAACAGATCTGGTATTCGATTTTGCAACTACTTCCAGAAAGCTACAACCAGCGTCGCACCGTAATGTTGAACTACGAAGTTCTGGCGAACATGTATAAGTCTCGTCGCAATCATAAGTTAAATGAGTGGCATACCTTCTGCGACTGGATTGAGGGGTTGCCTTATTCGGAGCTGATTACTGGAAAGGAGAAAAATGATGAAAGTATCTGAAATTTGCAAAATTGTGAATGATTGTGATAGACTTCATGATATTTTGCGCCAAAAAGAGCATAAGCTAATTAGCTCAGAAATTCAGGAAATTCGCGATTTGTTATGGGGTTACAGAGAAGAACTTATGAAGAAAGAAGTTAAATAAGGAAAGGAGAATTAAATGAAATTCGTAGTTGATGAACTTCCGTATTATGAGGAGCTTTGCCCTTTTTGGGAGATGCGCTACGATAATGCAAGCAATAGTCTTGTTCATAATGCGGGCGAGGACGAGGAGGACTAATATGGACGCAGTAGATTACCTTAAAACAAGAGAACGAATGTGCGGAGAGTTGTGTGGTTGTTCGGGGTGTCCGCTTGCTGAGGAGGGGGTTGTCGGCTGTGACGCTATCGAATCCCAGCGTCCCGAAGAGGCTGTCGAGATAGTTGAAAAGTGGAGCGTAGAACACCCGGTAGAAACATACATAAGTGACTTCCTCAAGAAGTTCCCGAACGCGATATTGAACGACAAAGGCTATCCCTCTGATTGCGTGAGATACCTTTACGGCAACGACCATGCTCCACTCGGCGACCGTGGGTGCGCTGGTGTTTCTTGCTCAACTTGTTGGAATAGACCCATAAAGAAAGATAAGTGTGGATATTATAAGGCTAAACACGGAGCAAAAGTGTGCATCGGTCAAAAGGGTGAGCCGTCGTGTAAGTGTGGCGGCGATAAAAAACATTGTGAAAGGTGAGATAATGCCAGAGCGCAAATATACAACGGAAGATTTAAAGACAATGCAAGCGTGGTCGCTTGAAAGAAAAATACAGGTCACACAAACAAGGCTGATTGAATGGTATCAGAAGTTCGAAGGTAAGGTGTACGTCAGTTTTAGCGGAGGTAAGGACAGTACGGTACTGTTACATATAGCCCGACAGCTTTATCCTGATATAGAAGCTGTGTTCGTAGATACAGGTCTTGAGTACCCTGAAATTAGGGAGTTCGTTAAGACAGTCGATAATGTGACTTGGTTGCGACCTGAGATGAATTTCAAGAAAGTAATCGAGACATACGGCTATCCGCTCATCAGCAAAGATGTCGCAAAACAAATAAGTGCTGCGCGGCGGGGAGCAAAAAACGCCATACTTGCGTTCGACGGAAAAGATGTAGCCGGAGACGAAACAGAATATCGCAAACGGTATAAAAAATGGAAGCCTTTATACCAAAGCGATATTCCGATTTCGGAAAAGTGTTGCGAGATAATGAAAAAGAAGCCTGCTAAAAAGTACGAGAAAGAAACAGGCAGAAAACCCATTCTTGCAACAATGGCAGAGGAAAGCATATTGCGAAAGAATACTTGGTTGCAAAACGGGTGCAATGCGTTTGATAGCACACGACCTATATCACAGCCCATGTCGTTTTGGACAGAGCAGGATGTGCTTGAGTATTTACGCAGATATAAAGTTTCTTATGCCTCTGTTTATGGCGATATCGTTGAAGAAAACGGCAAGCTTAGGACTACGGGTTGCCAGAGAACTGGCTGTGTTTTCTGCGGATTCGGGGCGCACCTTGAAAAAGAACCAACAAGGTTTCAGAGGCTCAAGGAAACACACCCGAAACTGTATAATTACTGCTTAAACGGCGGAAAGTACGACGATGAGGGTTTGTGGAAGCCCACAAAAGACGGGCTGGGTATGCGTCACGTGTTTGACGAGTTAAACCGTCTGTACGGTGATGGGTTTATAAAATATGAATAAAGGAAAGTGAGACAACTATGAACTATTTAACCAGAGAAGAGATTTTGATAAGGGCGCATGATTGTGTTTGTAAAAGTAAAAACATCGAATACAATTCGCCCGAGAATAACTTTGCTACAATAGCTGATATGTGGACGAGCTATATTAGAGCCGCGTTTCCGCATGGGGTAGATAAGCTTGAGGCTAAGGATGTCGCCGCTATGATGGTGCTTTTTAAAATGGCAAGGGTGGCGACCGGTAGAGGCAAGGCTGATAACTGGATAGACGCGGCGGGGTATGCGGCGTGTGGTGGTGAGACCGAGAAGATAATTCGACCCGACACAGAAGTCTCGAAGGACACTGACTGTGAGATGGTTGTATGAGAAAGAAAGAGCTAAAACAGGAGCTAAATTCTCTACGCACCGACCTCGAAGCCGCTAAGAGCAATGCTGATTTTTGGAAGGGATATGCGGAGTTCAGTCAAGAAAAATTAGAAGATAACAAACAACTCCGTGAGGAGAACTTAAGACTAAACAAGCTGCTCGCAGAGGTGACAAGTGACCTTAACGCACTTCGCCGAAGTAGTGGATTCGCTCATGCTTACTGCGCTTACGATGAGTGGTTAGACAAAGAATACTGTGACCGTTGCAGAGAGAACGGATATAACGATTGGAAGTGGAGAGGAGTTTTAAAAAATGAAGAGAATCATTGACGAGATATTTGACTGGATTACAGCGATAGATGAGGCGATAGAAATAACTGCCAAAAATGAGGCTCATAGCGACCACAAAGGTGACGAGCCACAGATACATAACTGTCCCGCAGACTGCAAGGGAGCACCCGGTGCCAACTGGCACTCAATAGAAACTGTCAGCGACCTACCTGAGTACAGCGGAAAGTTCGTCGTAACGACTGAGGAGTTCTTCTATTCAATTAACTGTATACACTCGGGTCCTCGCAACGAGAGAGCGACCGTTACAGCGTGGTACGACGCCGACTCGATGACTTGGGAGATTGACGGCGTGGACGAACCTATAGACGCAGTTGAGGGTGGAAGTGTTGACGGTGTGCTAACCTTTGTGGTGGCGTGGCAGATACTTCCTGAGCCTTACGAGGAGGACTGATAGGATGATTAATATTCTTAGAAATGGAGCAAGTAAAACACTTGAGTTTAAGTGTTCGACCTGCGGGTGCGTTTTCGAAGCAGACATAAATAGCTATGTTCTGACGGGAGAGGAGATTGTTCGTGAGTCATACGATGGGGCGCACAAAGTTGTTGTGTATGCACCTTATACAATGTCAAAATGCCCGTGCTGCGGACGAGTAGCATACGAGGCTTAACTTATATATACGGAGGTTTACAAAACATGAAAGTAATACTGTATACCACGCATTGCCCTAAATGCAATGTACTGACGACCAAACTGAAATCGAAGGGAGTGGACTACGAAGAAATTACCGATGTGGATGTTATGAAAGACAAGGGTTTTATGTCGGCTCCTATGCTTGAGGTTGACGGAAAGACAATGACTTTCGTCGAAGCAATTAAATGGGTTAACGAGGTGATGTGATATATGAAGTTCAATATAGATAGTCTCGATAGAAGTTTTGTAATTGAATATAATCGTCTGCAAAATGCTTACCCAGAGAGGCTGAGCGAGCTCAATGGGTTTGGAGATAAACAGCTCAACTATACCGATTTCATCGACAATTTTGTTGATAAGCAAACCATAGCAGACGCGAGTATAGATGGCAACGCGAATGTTGCACACAAGGATATTGTTTCGCTCATAAACGAAATGTCAAAGCCCCATTCAAAACTTTTGGCGTTCAACAAGATATTTCATGAGCTGACTAAGAAGTATGGACACGAGGATGCCGCTGAGTGGCTGAAGGGCGAGTGGGACGGACACTTTTATCTGCACGACGCTCATAGCTCGTCTTGGGTTCCGTATTGCTTCGCTTATGATATAGACGAACTGGTGAAGCGCGGACTCTATTTCATAGATAACTTTAATGCGGCTCCGCCTCAGCACCTCAATACATATACTGATTTTGTCAGCGAATTTGTGTCGTGGACGTGCAATAGGTCTTCAGGCGCGGTTGGGCTTCCGAGTTTTCTCATCTATTCGTATTACTTCTGGAAGAAAGATTGCGACGAGGGTTACTTTGTAAAGTCTCCTGAATATTACAGAGACCAGTCTTTTCAGGAGATAATATATCGACTTAATCAGCCCTATCTGAGGGGCGGAATCCAGTCGGCTTTTACCAACTTCTCAATATTTGATAAGCCATATCTTGAAGCGCTCTTCGGCGGCAAAGAGTTCCCCGACGGCACATTCATTATAGATTATATCGACGAGATTAAAGAATATCAGAAGGCGTTTATGAAAGTGCTTTCAGATACAAGAAGAGAGAACCTTATGACATTTCCCGTTGAAAAAATAGCGGCATAACTAAGCGATTAGTTATGAAAACCCGGTTAATTCATGGAAAATCTTAAAATTATGAATCGAGAAAAGAAAAATATACCTATTGAAACAATAATTTCACTCCATAACGATGGCTTATACGATAGAGAAATAGCGGAGCTCTTGGGTTGTACAAGGCACAACATTACTGCAAGGCTAAATAAAAGCGGAATTAGTGGAAGGAAATCCAAGATTGAAAATATTGATGTGAGAAATAGAATTAGTAATACTTTGATTGGACGATACTACGGCGGAAATAACCCGAACTTTGATGGCTATAAAAATATAAAAAGGGCTGCCAGAGGAATTCTCAAGACCGTTGCTCACAGGGTGATACGGAACAGCGATCATGTTTGCCAGCTTTGTAATCAAAGTAGCAATAGTTTGGAGATTCATCATATAGTACCATTCAAAGAAATTATGGATAACTTTTTGCAGGATGTATACGACGGGAACCGCGAAACTTTATACGAACAATTAACGACATATCCGCCATTTATGGACGAGAATAATCTGATGATATTGTGTGAAGAGTGTCACAAGAAGGTTCATAGTAAAGACAATCATGAGCCAAGCCTGCTGATGCAGGAAGGTGCAACGACTATCTCGAAAGAGAGTAGGGTACAAGCGTTTGGTGCCCGAAATGCTGGGGGTCTCTATCAACAGATGGAGATTGTGATATAGTCTGCTCTACATAGAAATATGTAGCTGTTTAATAAACGGCGTCAAGGTAGCGACTTGACGTGAACATATAGGTATGACATTTGCTCTGCTTAGACAGAACGGCAAGTTCGTAGATGAGGATTTTGCAAAGTGGTGTTGCTGTCATAACATGAAGTGGGCGGATAGTAACATTTTCGTATCAGAGGATGTTACAAGCTTGAGTAACTGCTGTTTTGCTGGGTCACAGGAGGTCGTCGTAAAGTTTGGCGACGGCGAGGCAATAACTCTTTCGTTTAAAGAGCTGTGCGAAGAAAAATACGCGGAGGCTCGAAAGAAATTATTTGTACGCTACAAGGGTCATTGGTGTCAATGTAAAGCTGTTAAACTCCCTGCAAGACCGTTCTATAAGGTTACTACTAATAATCACGACGAGATGATAGTTACTGATAATCATATAGTGCCGGTAATCGGCGGCGACCTTAGAACAACCGATCTTGCCGTAGGTTATGGTATTCTGTATGATTTAGATTGCTGCGCTCAAAAAGGCGGTATCGAGATTGACAGCGGCGGACGTCTTTATTCTATGATAAAGTCAATAGAACCAGTGGATATTGATGATAAGTTTTGCTATTGCCTTGAGATGTACGACAAAGATGACCCCTATTTTACTCTGGCAAACGGTATAATCACACATAACTGCCGTCTTAAGAGCAACATAAAGGAGCTTGGCTACTTCAACAGCATCGGCGGGTCGGCACTTGAGGTCGGATCCATCAAGGTAAACACAATAAACCTTGCCCGTCTTGCCTACGAGACGACATCTGAAGAAGAGTATCTTGAAGCTCTTAAGGGTCGAGTAATTACCTGTGCAAAAACTCTTGATGTTATTAGAGATATTATGAAGCGAAACACAGAAAAGGGGCTTCTTCCTAACTATGCGCTCGGTATTATCAACATGAAGTCACAGTACAACACCGTTGGTATTATCGGCGTGTATGAGGCGTTGCAGAAGTTTGGCTACACTTACCATGACGAGTTCGGTAATACATATTACAAAGACAAGGGTGTGGAGTTCGCTAAGAAGATACTTGCGACAATCACCGAAACCAAAGACGAGTTCGTCAAGGACAAGGACTACATGATGAACATCGAACAGGTTCCCGGAGAGAGAGCTGCGGCTGTTCTTATGGAGAAAGACAAGCTGTTCTTTCCTGATGAGAAATACGACCTTCCTCTGTACGGCAACCAGTGGATTCCGCTCGGCATAAAGACAACCATAGCTGAAAAGGTTAGGGTAAGTGCTATTCTTGACAAGGCTTGCTCAGGCGGCAGTATAGTCCATCTGGGATTAGCTGCTCCGTTCAGTGATTTCGACGAAGCTTGGTATATGATGAATTATGTGGCAGACGCGGGCGTTAACTACTTTGCCTTTAATCTTCGTATATCGGCTTGTGATAACAACCACGGATTCTTCGGAGATACTTGCCCCGAGTGTGGACACCCTGTTGAGACTACCTATCAGCGTATAGTCGGTTTCCTTACGCCCACTAAGACCTACTCTGAGGCTCGTAAGAAAGAGTTCGCTATGCGCGACTGGTTTGACCTTAATAATATAGGAGAACTTTAATGCAAGTAAAAGCAATCGAAGTAGAGGCGTTTGGGGACTATAAATATCCTGCAATGCTTATAGGTGCTAACGGTTGCGACTGGAAATGCGAGAGAGATTGCGGGGAGAAGCTGTGTCAAAACTCTTCCCTCGCAACTTCTCCAACCATCGAGGTTGCTCCATATAGACTGTTTGAACTCTACCAGTCGAGCACTGTAACAAGAGCAGTCGTATTTGGCGGGTTGGAGCCCATGCTTCAAATAGAAGAGATTCTTGAGGTTATTGACTATTTTCGTCAGTGCACAGACGACCCTATTATAATTTACACGGGTTATACTCCTGATGAAATTGAACCTGAACTAACTGAACTCAAACGATACAAAAACATTATCGTAAAGTTTGGACGGTTTGTCCCAAACCAAGAACCCCACAGAGACGATGTTCTTGGGGTGATGTTGGCGAGCAACAACCAGTATGCAAAGAAGATAAGTTAAGGAGGCAATATGGAAGATAAACTCACAATTAAGTTTGAATTAAAGGACGAGTACGGTCTCACCTACACGTCGTCGTCAGAGTTTCAGGTATATAGCGATTTTGGAGACACGACCGTTGATTTGATAGGGCAGTACCTTAATACTTTCCTTGTGCAGTGTGGTTATTCGAGACGAGACAATATTTTTATGGAGTCTCTTACAGACGACGAGCTTGAGGCGGTAGCTTACTTTCTTGAGGATTATAGACTAGATAAGAAGAATAAGGAGAAGAATAATGAAGAAGATTAAAATAAAGTATCATGACGCGAATATGGAGCGTCTTCAGAAAATATCACAGGGTGACTGGATAGATCTCAGAGCTGCTGAAACTGTAGAACTTAAGAGGGGAGAATTTAAGATTATATCCCTCGGCGTGTCTATGAAGCTCCCCGACGGTTACGAGGCTCATGTTGTACCGAGAAGCAGTACATACAAGAACTTCAAGGTTATACAAGCTAACAGCATGGGAATTATAGATAACAGCTACAGTGGTGACAACGATGTGTGGATGTTCCCTGCGATAGCTCTTGAAGATACAAAAATTGAAAAGGGTGATAGAATATGCCAGTTTCGCATAGTGAAGTCTATGCCTAAAGTGCGTCTCGACGAAGTAGACCATCTCGACGACCAGTCCAGAGGCGGGTTCGGTTCTACGGGAGTGAAGTAATGAAGAATAACAAGCTTTTGTTTTATGTCTTGTCGTTCACTTGGGGTTTGCCTATGACGCTTGTCGGCGTGGTTGCCGCCGCAGTTATGTTGTTGCTCTTCAGGAAGCCGGAGCTGTGTGGCTATTGTATAAGGTTCAGGATTGGCAACGGTTGGGGAGGTGTATCGCTTGGGTTAACAATAATTACAGACAACCAGTCAGAGAGCGAGATTACATACCACGAACACGGTCACGCAATTCAGAACACGCTCTACGGTTTCTTTATGCCGGTTCTCGTATGTATTCCCTCGATGATACGATATTGGCATAGAGAATACCTTGTGCGGATAAAAGGGTATAGATATAGCTCTTTACCCGCTTACGACGACGCATGGTATGAGGGGCAGGCGACCAGATGGGGCACAGAATTTATGGCAAATCTCGGACGGTAATTTTAGGTTTGTTGAGGCTGGCATAAAGAAACTGCGAGGACGAATATAATAAAGATATTCTGTCAACAAAAATTATTGATTGCGTTTTTATAAAAAAGGAGGCGAATTATGTTGAAAAATAAGAAAGATGATGATATAATCTACCATAGACTGAGGTGGGATTATATGAACAACAACGTATTGGTAAGCACTGCTATGTTGAGTGCGTTTTGGGAAAAGGAACGTAAGGACACATTTGATTTGCTGTCTCCTTTTGTAGAATATTCTATAGCCAAAACGACAAATGTTGGGGAGCTTCTGCAAATACAGGATTTGCAGAACTATCTTAAAACTGAATTTGGGTATGAAGAAATTCCTATAAACACCATAACTTTAATACTCAACAGACTCTCTCCAAAAATTCTTAAACGCGAAAGCAAGCAATATCGGTTGATGGAATCGCTCGATTCAAAGATAGATAAATTTGAGAGTGAGAGAGTTAGGTATAAAGAGCGAGCGGAAAAGGTGGCTTCAGTTTTAACTGATTACTTAAACGCACGTTTGTCCGCTAAATTTGATCGAGAAAAAGCACTAAATGCTCTAATCGATTTCTTTGCGATAAATGGTATGTATGTTATTAGTAATATAACTGCTTTGGAATTACTAAAAAGTAAAGACGATGAGCTTGTGTACTGTATAGCTCAATTTGTTGTAAACGAATATGAACAAGATTCCTTAGTGTTCCATTATATTGTTAGTATGGTAAAAGGTTTTTTTGTTTCGACGGCTATATCGTTACAGCCGCAGAATACGGATGTCACTGAGTCGAAATTTAAAAAACTTAAGTGTTATGTAGACACCCGGGTGATTATAAACGCTCTTGGCATGACATCCAAAACAGAAACTGTCGCTGCCACAGAATTATTAACCATGTTGCGAGAAAAAGGCGCGGAACTATATTGCTTTAGGCACACATATTGGGAGATTGTTTCCATTATAGAAGCGTATAAAAACTCTCTTAAATACCACAACTCATCAAAAAATGATACATTTCATACATTAGAAGGCTGGGACGAGAAGGAATATACAGTATCTGATGTTGAAAGACAGCAAAGCTTATTAAAAAACAAGATTAAATCTATTGGTATTAATATTGTCGAAGCGCCAGATTGTACGAAAAACACCGGCAAATATCCATTGGATTATATTGATTTTAAGAGTTATATAGGTGAGAAAATTAGTTACGCAAAAGAGGATGCTCTTGACAGAGATATTAAGAGTATTGCCTCTATATTGTTGATGAGAGATGGCTGTAGTTCCGATTGTATTGAGGAGTGCGGGTTTATTTTTGTCACTTCTAATATTAGGCTTGTTAAACGCTCTAATGAATATTTGATTAAATCTAACATTGTTAGAGGCGACAGCGTTATGCCAATAAATACGGATATAGAACTGTCATCTATTGTCTGGCTAAAGTGCTATGCCTCCCATAAGGACTACCCAAGAAATAAACTGATAGAATATGCTTTTGCCGCATTAGAACCAACCGAAGAAATACTTAAGGCGTTTCGGAAGACGGTCGATAAAATGCAGGCTGATGGCGGCATTACCGAAGAAGAAGCTGCTATTATAAAAACCGATCACTTTAGTCGCCGTAAACTCGCCGAAACGGCGCGGGGTAATCCGGAGCGTGTCAACGAAAACGCTATACATGAAATTAAGGTGGAGCTTAAAGATCGCCTTGTTGGTGATGTTAGGAGGGAAAAAGATGCAGAGATAGAGGAGTATCGGGTTAGAGAAGAACTTATGTTAAAAGACCATCAAAGAGTCTCAAAAGACTATCAAAAAAAATCTGAAGAATGTATGAAGATATCCGAGGAGAAGAAAAAGTTTGAAGATCGTACAAGAGATTGTATAATTAGAAGCGTTAAAGCGCACGGTAAAAAGGTCGAGAAGCGCACACGCATAGTATGTAAAATCTTGTTCTATACTCTTTTAGTGGCTTTTATTGTTGTATCTATCGTCGCGGACGTTATCAATAGCGGTGGCAACGTTTGTAACGGGTTTGTCGTGTTTTCGCTCATTTTGGGTACTTTAGCAGCTATTGACGGGGCTATATCTAAACTTAATTATGTTTCTCGGATTACAAATAAAATAGCTTATAAAGCATCTACTAAAGCGATGGACAAAGAAAAAGAGAAGAGTAAGCAGGAATTTAACGACGTAATAAATTTTGATGATTTTATCGCAAAATAAAGAATAACGGTTGACTTCCTTTATTAATGTGGTATAATTCCAGTAGAGAACCTCTTGGTTCCTATACACCTATTTGAGAGCGGTTTTGCTTAAGCAAAACCGCTCTTGTCCTATAAAAGGTATTGACAATATATTTCTATAAGTTATAATTAACCTGTGGATAAAACAAACGGTAAGGAGGAACTTTATGACTTTAGAGAAGTATTTTGAAAAGACCGGCAAAATTTATGGCGTTTCAAGTAAGTTCGATTTCGGTAAATGGCATCACCGATTAGCCGAGTTTGACAGCTTGGAAGAAGCTTATAAGTGGCTTAACACTGAAGAGGGCGACTTTCGCACAAGAGAGATTGGGTCGAAGACTCACATTGCTAAGATTGCCGGTATAACCCCACAGAAGTTGGACGAAGAACTAAAGCCTTATTTTATGAGATAATTTAGGTTAAAAACGCGGGTAGGGATTTCTCCCTACCCGCGTTTTTTATTTTACTTAGCCTTCTTCGTTTTCGTTTGCGTCTTCGTCGGGCTTTACTTCACTCTGCTCTTTAGCATTGCCCTGAGCGTGAAGAAACTCGTCTGCCGCCTGAGCCGCCGCAGTAAAGCTATTGTTCTTCCAATAGCTGACAACACCAGTCACGATGGCGAGCACGACGCTGACTATTGCGTACAGCTGATTCTCATCAAAGCTGATACCCGCAACGCCAAACGCACCGAGTGTAAGGTTGACAAGAGAGCCCACCATAAGGATAAGGCGAACCCAAGTACCCACCGATACATTGCTAAGATTCTCAACGATGTCTTTAAATTTCTGCATAATCTTACCTCCCGAGTATAAATGCGATAAAGGCTGTCACGGCAGCGCCAATAAGGGCAGACACAATGGTCTCCCAACGCTTACTGGGACGGTCTTTTAAATCGTCTATTGCCTGTTGAAGCTTTCCGAGGGTCTCAATAACCGTATTGAGCTTAGAGGTTACAACGCTTTGAGTTTTATCAATTGCGTTGACCTCGTTGCTAAGAGCGGCGTACTCTTCTTCAAGCACCTCGACGCGCCTCTTGAGGCTCTTTATCTCTGCTTCTAAGGCATCCATGCTGATAGCCATTATGATACCTCCTCAAGATATTTAATGGCAACCCACGACATGATATCTGAAAGCAGTGCCTCCTTCACGCCACTGTTTGTTTGAATCTTTGAGACCTTATGTTTTGTGGGCGCGAGCTGAGCTTTAGGAACAGCTTTGCCTCTCGTGTTGGAGAGTCCACCGTAAACTGCACCCGCTTTGATTGCCACTGTAGATCCCACACCTATCTCTTTTGATGCACTCTTAACTACCGAAAGGTCTGCCGCGTATACCCATGAGTTAATCTCCTTAAGCAAAACCTTGTTACCACTCACAGACTTAACTGTGTGTTTACGGAGCTTAACCCATACAGGAATACTCTGCCCCGTAGCATACTTCTTGCCCGTAATCTTAACGACATCTCCTGCCTTTATAGCAGAAGCGGGCTGGGCAGGAGTGGATGGCGTTGTCGGCGTAACAGCTGGGGTGCGCGTCGCCGCCTTCTTGAGCTTGTACACAGAGGCAACCGCATCGGCTATTGCAATACCGCACTGTTTCTGTCCATCCACAGTCTCAACATGTTTACGGTCAGAGGCTGTATCAATAAAAACGGTCTCGACGAGGAGGCTCTGACATTTGACCTCTCTAACGAAACCAAAGTAGTTTGTATTATTTTGTACTTTAACTTTTGCGCCACGATTCGGGATGCCGAACTTTGTAGCAATACTCTTACTAATCGCACCGGCTATTGTCTTGCCGGCGCTGTTGCCTATTTTATAGTAAACCTCAGAGCCCGTGCCGTGTGCGGCGTTAAGATGTATCTCCATTGCCAGGTCATACTTGCCAGCGTTTATAGTCTTGATACGACTATAAAGACTCTTGTCTGCGTCGTAATTTATCAGCGTTACATTACAGCCGTACTCACGAAGAGCTGCTGCTGCATACTTGCCGATCTCGCGACCAATTTTAAACTCCTGATAGTTTCCAGCGACCGCGCCGCTGTCGTAGCCGCCTTTTTCATTTTTACCGTGTCCGATAGACATAGCTATGTTCATGTTTAATCCTCTCTTTCTATGCTATCTCTTTATCCGCTGCTATTGCAACAGCACATAACAATTTTATAATTACCAGCCCCCAAGATACGGGTAGCTGTCGCGTAAACCATTAGTTTGCCATTCTCGTAATACATAGTACCATTATAACTTGCCGAGCTTAGTTTGTTTGTCTTACCCGCTACATATATGTTTGTACCGCCACCCGAGCGCACGGAGAGTCCATACATAAATCCACCGATTGCAATATTCCCGCTCATGTTAAGCAGAATATAATTGTTGGTTTGTTGCGTTGTAGTTGGGAACAGCATAACAACAAAGTTGTCGTCAGCGTGGTGTTCTGTTAAGAACTCGTCGTTCTGAAGCACCGTTGTTACCGCAGTTGCATCGGACGACAAGGTAAAGTCTACAGTTTTTATTTGAGTCGTCCCTTGCGTTACAGCAACAACAACTGAAGCAAAATCAGTCACGTCATATGTGCCGTTGGCTGTTATCTGTTTTGTGCCGCTTGGGTTTGCTCCGCCGTCCTGAGTGTTCTTTACGACAATATCTCCCTCACAATACTTACCGGCGGTCTTAAGTGTTTTGGTTGAGTTTGTTGAGATATCTGCAATGATATTATTTTTGTACGTAATTTCAACAGACATTAGCTTACACCTCCGTCGTATTTAGGCAGTGTGGCGAGTGTAAGAAACTCTGGCATATTTGTTAATTGAGTATAATTAACCTTAACCCCAGAAGCTAAAGCGCCGACCTGAGAGTAGGTTAATTCTTGATTTACTGAAACGATCGGTGTGTCGTCGGTAAGCGAGCTTTTATATAAAGTTAATCGTATATATGCAGTACCGGAATAGACTATAGTAAATTTGCAGCCGCCGCCGTCGTTTTCGGTATAGTCTTTTACAAAGGCTGTCGATAAATTTCCTTGAAGATTTGAGCGTCCAACCAAAGTCTTAAGGGTGTGTGAATTATCATATATAAAGAGGCGACAAGTATTATCTCCCGGGGTAAATGATAACCCCTTTAATCGTACAACATCTCCCTCTTTTACAGGGATAAACCCTGTAGTAATAAACCCAGAATTATCTACTAAAGCGTTTCCATCCGTAGAAAGTTGTTTACCGGCAACGTAACCGTTATTACCATACGACGCTCCGTCAATGTCTGTAGCCAACGGGAGCCTATTAACAAAGTTAGGAACAAGAACTGTCTCAAACGTGGCGTCGTAAGTTTCTTTTAAACACAATTCTTTGTACTCGGATCCATTGTAAAATGTTGGCTTGCCATCTGAGTTTGGTTTAAACCAACGGGTGAGAGGCTCCTGTAAAATAGTTATTTTCTCAAGATTGCTATCTGTGTCCGTATAAATGAGCTTACGGATATCATAGGAAGGCATTTCATAGTACAAAAAGTCATTAAGAATTGTGCCACTGCAATTTCCAGTCATCGCTATGTGCTGATACACACATCCAGATGTGGTGTCACCACTCCAAAGTGTATTATTCGAGTTCCAGTCCCACACTCGGCTACCACTAAGGTCTGTGTTTCGAGACCGGATGAGCTGAATTCCATACTTTGCATACACGATATTTGCCCCGGATGTTGTAAGTGCTGGACGTGGCTGTATAGCGGCGGAAATATATGCGTTGTTACAATCTTCTAAACATACACCTATTTCGCAAGCATCAATTACGGCTTCAATGCGAGCCTCGTGACACCAACCAGAACCAACCATCTTAGCGTGTATTCCAAAAGCAAACGCACCTGCAATTCGTATACCTGAAAAACTTAAGCCCCAAATAAAAGTAGAGATCGCTGAGCTATCCGCTTCTATATATATAGCCGTGCCGTTGCAAGTTCCGTCTACAGAATAGTGGAAGCCTCTACCATCCACTTTGGTAATGCAAATATCTGTAATGTAACGCCCCGTTTTCCATTGAGGATCCCACTTATTATACGGAGGTACATCGGTTACGCTATTATCGAGCGAGGAAGCAACATAGATGACACTTTTGCTAAATTCGTAAGGAACTCTTATCACTGCGTGGTTTCCTTTAAGATAAGCTGACATTTTCATAGCTATGCAATTTTCTGACGTCTGCGTAAAATCAAGCACAGTATCGGTATTCAATTCCAACCTACACGCATCGCGAATTGTCAACACATCAGAAAGTTTGTATGTCCCCGCAGGAACATATACACACCTGTATTGAGATAGTGCTGTTTGGAAAGCCGCCGTATCGTCCGTCACCCCATCTCCTTTCGCGCCGAGGATTCGAACATTGATGCCTCCCATAAGTTTTACCCCGCTTAATTGTGTAGCCATAATATCGACCTTGGTTTCCTCTGTAACAGGAACATCATTCTCGGTTAAATAAGTTTTTAAGGAGCTTTTCGCGCTTTTTATACGCTCAATTTCTGAGCTTATACTCATATGACAGCACCTCCTTAAATCGCCGCGAGAGCCATCTCAATATCATTAGTAAGTGATACAGTACCACCAGAAGTCTTGCCCGCAGGAATTGTATAAGAAGTAGTGGTTAGTCCATCAATTGTCGCAGTAATAGCACCATTATCAGTCATAGTACCAGTAACAATAGTGCCATCAGCAGTAACTATCTTCTTTCCCTCAAGTACGTCCGCAGCAACAGCAGTAACTCCGGTGACATCCTGATAGTCAGCAGGAATAGCTGCAACTGTAACCTTATCAAGAACCTTACCCTTGGTAGGAATGATTGTCTGCGCGGTCTTGGTGGGGGTAACAGTCTTCTGTTCAAGAACGATAGTGACCGCACCCTCGCCACTGTGATGACCTGCCGCGATTGTAAACGACTGATTACCAGTAGTAGCATCGAGAGTCTTAGTTACTGTACCATTATCCGCCATAGTACCATCAATAACAGTACCATCTGTACCAACAATCTTCTTACCGGCAAGTACGTCTCCTGCTTCTGCGGTAACGCCAGCCACATCTTGGAATGTAGCTGGAATTGCAGCGACTGTGACTTTACTAAGAACCTTACCTACAGTTGGGGTAATATCTTGTGCTTTCTTCGTAGGTGCTACTGCCTTTTCTTCAAGAGTTATTGCAACAGTACCTTTACCATTATGTATGCCCGCGGGCACAGTGTAGGTTTGATTATTCGCGGTTGTATCGAGAGTCTTTGCAATCGCGCCATTGTCCGCGAGAGTACCAGCCGCAGTAGAACCATCCGCCTTAATAAACACCTTATTCGCACGAACGTCTCCCTCCTCAACAGTAACAGCACTTATATCTTGGTAGTTTTCGGGTATAGCTTCAACCGTTACGGAAGAAAGACCATAGTTACCCGCATCAGGAACTACTGACTGTTGTTCTTTTGTAGGAGTAATTTTCTTTGTTTGAAGGTTGTAGCTACCACCACCCGCAACACCTTTAACAGTACCACTACCATTGTGATAACCTGCGGGTATTGTATATGTTTCACCTTCCTTAACATTTGCATCGACCGCGCCTTGATTCTTAATTGCGGCAGCTTTCGTTGCTAAATCGTCAAGTTTATCTGTGCTTGTAGCAATTCCCAGACCAACTTCCCATGTTCTTATCTTGTTTCTCGCTTCTTGCAGTCTGGTAATTTCGGTTTGTGTGCTCATTAATTAGCCTCCTTAAATTGTTTCTAAAAGCGCGTTGATATTTCCAACTTCTGTATATACCGCAGCTGAGGTTATGGGCTTTGTATTATCTCGTTCAACAGAAGCGGCGACATCGACGGACAGCACACCATCCTTTACTACGAGTCCATCACCCACAGCATAACTACCTGCCCCGCCTATAGGACTGTTGTTAAAAGTTAACTCACCCTTATCGTTCTCCCCAAGCTTATCAAGAACTTTCTGGTTTGAATGAGAACAAGAACTCGGTGGGGTGCAACTATTATCTTCTATTTTATTAACACGCCCATATACAACCGGCGATTTAATAATTGTGTCATCTATGCCAGCCCAGACCTGTATGGCTATATCACCCTCCGCTTTTATTAAGTCGGCAGAAATAACATAAGGCAATGCCCCGTCTTGTGGCTCAATCCCTTCAACTCTTTTTACTTTGCCATCGACAAAAAACTCTATAACATAGAAGCTCGCACCTTGTAAATCTGGTGTAAGTTGAAAAATAAGCTTAGTCGCCTCATTCTCTCCGACATAACCCATATTAAAGCGAGAGCTTCTCCATAAATCAATTATTACTTCTCGCATTAGTTCACTTCCTCAAAGTAGATTCCGACAAGTTGAGAGGGCGTGTAAGCAAGAATTGTACCTTGACCGTTGCTGTCGTCGCGTCCGTCATATGTCTGCACCTCCTTCTTAGTTATCATACTTTGCTAAAATGCGCTCAAGCTCTGCGCCGTACTTTTTGCGCTGTCCTTTCGGGATGTGCGCCGCCACTGCGAGCAAGTCCGCTTTTACTTCTGCGGCTTCGATTATCTTAGCCGTCGATTTTTCGGCGATGTTATTAACTTCACTGATTTTCATCGACCGCGCCTCCTATCTGATGTAGTG
>OLGM01000126.1_pt1 | contig 56407 bp, 46 predicted proteins | sample 1606001 | NCBI WGS metagenome assembly OLGM01 (sample SAMN03283294) | human gut metagenome | biome: human-associated habitat; material: feces | host: Homo sapiens | place: Peru | collected 2012
CTGGATGCGCTCTCGGCAAAACGGGGATATTATTTTCTAAAAGCGAAATCTCTGTCTTCCGATATTATCACAAACTGCGCAAAAACAGGAGGCAGAATCTGCCTCCTGTAGTTTTTTAACACTATGATATTCTTTATGCCAGCGGTTTTCCAGTCAGCATCTCGTATGCCTGAAGGTATTTCTCGATGGTCTTGTCCACGATTTCCTGCGGCAGGGTCCAGTCGTGGTTTCCGTCGTTGGCTTTGAGCCAGTCACGGGCGAACTGTTTGTCGAAAGATGGCTGGCCATGGCCTGGCTCGTAGCCGTCTGCCGGCCAGAAGCGGGAGCTGTCCGGAGTCAGCATCTCGTCGCCGATAACGATGTTTCCGTTTTCATCAAGGCCAAACTCAAATTTGGTGTCTGCGATGATGATGCCTTTGCTTAATGCGTAATCTGCGCATTTTTTATACAGAGCGATGGTGTAGTCGCGGAGCTTTTCTGCGTACTCAGCGCCTTTTCCCGGGAAGTATTTTTCCAGGTGAGCGATGCTCTGCTCATAAGAGATATTTTCGTCATGATCCCCGATTTCAGCCTTGGTGGACGGGGTGTAGATTGGCTCAGGCAGCTTGTCGGATTCTTTTAATCCCTCCGGGAGCTCGATGCCGCATACTTTTCCGGTCTTCTGATAGCTTGCCCAGCCGCTTCCTGTGATGTAACCACGGACGATACACTCCAGAGGAAGCATTTCCAGCTTGCGGCACATCATGCTGTTTCCGTCAAATTTCTCCTGCTGGAAAAATTCCGGCATGTCTTTTACGTCTACAGAGATCATATGATTCGGAAGGATATCCTCGGTCAGGTCAAACCAGAATTTGGACATCTGCGTCAGAACGGTACCCTTTTTTGTTACTACATTGTTCAGAATAACATCGAAGCAGCTGATGCGGTCGGTTGCTACCATGATCAGGCTGTCGCCGTTATCATAAATCTCGCGTACCTTACCCTCTTTGATTGGCTTTAATTCTTTCATCATGAATACCTCTTCTTTTCGTATTGGATTGTGAACGGAACTGCACCGGATCCGGTGAAATTCCTTTGACACTTTTACCCTACACCACTCCTTATAAATTGTCAAGTATTTATTATTATTACTACTAAATAAAAATAGTCAAAAAGCGGGCGGCTCCCCGCCTTTTTATGGAAAATCCGCCCGTTGTATCTGTTTTTATACGATTTTTATGCGAAATGGAACCGGAAGGTATAACTGTATCTGCCTTTGCATACACGGTACTCCGGATGAATGTTCTTCGTCCAGCCGGTATCTCCGCCAAGGCCTGCGTGAGCCGCATCCAGCATCAGCCAGGTACCGGTGGTTTCTTTCGGAAGCTCCTCTTCATATGCAGCTTTCCGATACTCTTCCATGGAATACGGCAGGGCACTGAAATGGAAATCATCACCGCCTACAACCTGAACGGTATGTGTCCCATCGGAAAGAACGGCAAATCTCGTGTCCTCATGGCCGCCGCACTCACACGGTACCACGAACGGAACGTGCTGTTCTGCCACAGTCGAACTGTAAAGACCCGTCAGTGCTGCATCTTTTCGGTCAGCATACGTCTCCCACGGTCCTTTTCCATACCAAGTGAGCGTATCAAACGATGCCGGAAGGCGGAAGGACTGGCCGACTCTTGCGATTGTCTCAAGACCGCTGTTGTTTACCACTTCATTTTTCAGTTCCATACCCTCACTGCCGATGCGGTACAGCGTCTGAACCGTAAAGAGTACGGCGTTGTCCGGCTCTGCGGCGTAGGAGGCCTGTACTTCAAGGAGAATCTGATTTCCGGCGCTGACAGCGGATACGGCCTGCACTTCTTTTTTCAGGCGGTCCAGGCCTTCTGCACGCCAGATGTCATCGTAATCGCTCTCATGGGTTCCCTCATCAATACCGGTTGCAGCACGGTAGAACTCGTCTTTTCCGCCGGTCATAAAGGAAACACCCTTTGTCTGATACTCGGTAAATTCACCAGTCTTTTTAGCGAAGACAATTTTGGTATCCTCACCGGTAATGACAACCTGATTCTCGTTTTCTGCCACGGTCAGCGGTTTTTCTGCAATCGCTTTTTCCTCTGCCAGATAAACGCCTGTAGTCACCGGAATCTGACGGCGGTATACTTCTGTTCCAGCCGGGGCATAGAACGTATCGTTTGCAAGCTCAATATAATAGTTCACATAAGCCTCTCCGTGCAGCTCCTCCGGAAGCTCCGGCATCGGAAGCGGCTCTGTCGTTCCGGCTGCAGTATGGAATGCAGGATAGCTGCCTTCAGCGGCTTTTTTACCATTCTGTACGATCTCATAGCGCACCTGAAGATGGGAAAGATCAAGAGTATGATACCGGTTTGCCAGCACCCATGCCGTCTCACCGGTATATGGATTGCGTACCTGCTCGATCGTAACCGGAGACTGGCCGTTTCGTACCTCATATGCGCCCGGTTTATAGGAAAGATCCGCAAAGACAACGCCGTTCAGGCACATATCCGGAACCGGATCAGTCACATCCTCGCCGAATGCTCCGCCGTAGCCGTATTTGATGCTTCCGTCCTCTTTGTGGATGGCAATCGCTTTGTCTGCAAAATCCCAGATAAAGCCGCCCTGGAAACGCGGGTATTTATTGACGTAATCCCAGAATTCCTTGAAGTTTCCATTGCTGTTGCTCTTTGCATATGCATACTCGCACATGATAAACGGTCGGAGATCGGAATCGTCTGCCATCACATCCTCAAGCCAGCTCATGGTCGGATACATCGGGCAGATGACATCCGAAATATTGCTCTTCGGGTTGCCGGACTCGTACTGAACGTATCTCGTCTTGTCATACTCGCGGATCCAGCCGTGCATAGCAGCGTGGTTTGCGCCTGCGCCTGACTCATTGCCGAGGGACCACAGCACGATCGATGGATGGTTCTTGTCACGCAGTACCATGCGGGTTGCTCTTTCCAGATATGCAGCTGCCCACTCTGCGGATGCACTGAGCTGTCCGCCGTAGCCGTGTGTCTCAAGGTTCGTCTCATCGACAAGATAAATACCGAGTTCATCACACAGATCGTACCATTTCACGGAGTTCGGATAATGGCTGGTACGGACGGCATTGAAGTTCAGGCGTTTCATCACAGCAATTTCTTTGCGCATCTGCTCCTCGGAAACGGTACGTCCCGTCTCAGCGCAGAAATCGTGGCGGTCGACACCGCGGATGACAAGGCGCTTGCCGTTCAGTGTCAGAACGCCGCGGCTGTTGATTTCCACCTGACGGAAGCCGACTTTGCAGCTCTCGATATCAACGGTTTTGTTCTCTTTGGTCTGCAGTTCGACAACCAGAGTGTAAAGATTCGGAGTCTCTGCGGTCCAGAGTGCCGGGTTCTCTACCGGAGCAGTTACGGTTGCAATGAATTTCGGCATCAGATAGAAGCCGCACTCCGCGAATGGTTTGGAAACCATCTCGGTTACTTTGTTCTGCTCTGCATCGTACAGGGATACTTTTGCATGGTATTCGCCGTACAGCGGTTTGGAGTTGTCCGGCCAGATTGTAACGGAAAGGGTGGCTTTCGTGTAATCCGGATGGGTAAACAGTGTCTCTGCTTTGTAGTCCAGGATGTGCTGCATCGGTTTCGATACGAGGCGGACATCGCGGTAAATGCCGGACAGATGCCAGTAATCCTGGTCTTCGAGATACGTACCGTCACAGTAGCGCATGACCTGTACCGCGAGGGTATTTGTTCCCTCTTTCACGTACTCTGTGATATCGAACTCAGCGTTTACCTTGCTGTCCTGGGAATAGCCGACCTGTTTTCCGTTGACCCAGAGATAGAAGCAGGACTCGACACCTGCGAAATCGATGAGAAGCTGTCTGCCGATATAGTCTGCCGGAACTTCAAAGGTTCTGAAATAGCAGCCCGTCAGGTTTTTCTCCGGTACGTACGGCGCGTTCAGCTCGTAGGTGCCTTCTGTGATTTCAATTTCAAAGGCTTCGCCGTTGCCTTCCCGTTTGAATGGATACAGCATGTTGGTGTAAACCGGTTTTCCATAGCCCTGCAGCTCCCAGTTGGACGGAACCGGAATCGTATCCCATTCTGCGTGGTCGAAAGTTTCTTCATAAAATGCTTCTGCGGCTTCCGGTGACGGATACAGTTTAAATTTCCAGTCTCCGTTCAGGTCTGTTACAAAGCGGGATGCATTCCGGTCTCCCGCGAGCGCCTCCTCTACCGTCTCATACGCACCGTACGGTGTATGCATCGGATAACGGTTTTTCTGTGTTACATGCTGATTCTCCCAGTCTCTTGTCTGTCTCATGTTCTTAAAAACCCTCCTTATCTTTGTTTTTTGCATCTTCCGACTGCCTGTCTTCTTTTATCCAGATTGGTGTTCCTTTTTTGATTTCCTGTGATATAATACATCTGTGGATTTCCAGAAGATTTATGCAGTTATCTTATGATTCAGTATAAAACACGGCACGTGGATGAGAAATAGTTGATCTGGTGTTTCTTTTATCCAAAATGGGAAAGCAAAGGAGAAGTCGTATGATACCGGAATATCTGCTTGCAAAAATAGAAAAGAGTGATGTTATCTATCGCTGTATTGGAAATGAAATGAAAAACGGGATTCTGGCGTGCGGTTTTATGCGGAAAGAGACGGCGGACCGCTCGCAGTATCATTTTTCGAATGAATATTACAGCTGCTTCGTGCTGCTGCGCGGGAGCGGGGAATATATTGCCGAGGACGGCACCTCCTGTCCGCTGCAGGCGGGAAGTCTGGTCCAGCGTCTGCCGGGCGTGCCGCATTCCACACGCGTAGACCCCGATGGGAAATGGCTGGAATTTTTTATCTCGATTGGGAAGCCGTTTTTTGAATCGTTCTGTTCGCTTTCGGTTCTGAACCGGGAGCCGGTGTTAAAGGCAGAGCTGCTTCCCGGCGATCTGGAACGGTATCAGAAGCTTCTGCAGTCGTTAAAGGCCACACCGGACAGTCTGCTGCCTTTGCGGATTCCGGAGATGGAAAAAGAGATTCTGCGCATGTACGGCTACCATGCGCACCCGGTAAATCTGCAGCGTGACCCGATTGAGGCCGCCTGTGATGCGCTCTCCCAGAATCTCGATGAGGAGATTTCTCTTGAGGAGCTTGCACGGTCACTTCAGATTGGTTATGAGACGTTTCGAAAAGTTTTTAAGAAACAGACCGGCATCTCTCCCGCGCGGTACCGCACCGGGAAGAAGATGGAGCAGGCTCGTATTCTTCTCGAAGGCGGCGTACCGATGAAGGAAATTGCCGGTCTGGTAGGATATGGTGATGTCTATGCGTTCAGCAAACAGTTCTCCCGGTTTTTCGGATTCCCGCCCGGAAAGTACCGTTCGCGTTTTCAGTCGGATGCGGCTGATTTAGAACAGTTTTAAGATATCATCCACGGTTTTGCGTTTTGGTTTGTCCGGGTTAATCGCACGATAGCCGACAGCGATGACAGCTCCGAGAAGTTCATTTTCCGGAATGGAGAGCGCTTCGCGGATGGCATCCTCATTGCGGATACCCATGATCAGGGTGTCGAGGCCGAGTTCTCTTGCGCGCAGAATGAAGTTTTCGTCATGCAGGCCAAGATCGTAATAGCCCCAGCCGTTTCCAACTTCATTGTCCGGTGTTCCGTCCTGCGTGAAGCCGGAGCGGTCTTTTACGAATGTTGTTACGACAAGTGCGGCTCCCTTGGAGCTCTTCTGATTGAATTCCGGAAGGCATTTTGCGGAAAATTCTTCGACTTTCTCCGGTGTTACAAGGGCATAGTACCGTGTTGTCTGTGAGTTTTTCCAGGACGGTGCCTGAATCGCTGCCTGTACGATCTCCTGGATCTGCTCTGCGGTTACGTGTTTCTCCGGATCAAACGCGCGGATGCTTCTTCTTTCTTCCAGCAGTTTTGTAAATTCCATGGTGTATATCCTCCTTTTATTTATAAAGCCTCGTAATCTTCCCGTGAAAAACGGTGATACGTCAGGCCGAATTCATTTTCTTCGACACAGTAACAGTATTCATCTACAGACGGGTCTGCAAAAGAAAATACATGGCCCATCTCATGCTCCTCGGATGCGTTTTCTTCCACGGTAGTATGCATTTTCTCTGCATAGGAAGAAAAGCAGTCCCGAACCTGTTCCATTGTGTTTCCAGGCGTTGTGATCACCTGCAGAAGGTTCTGTAAGAGCTCCGGGACAGGGATTTCCTGCTCGATGTAGGAACAGCCTTCCTCCGGGATTTCCACGCAGTAACGGTCTTTGACCGCTGATATGGCAAGGCTTCCCAGACGCGGCTGGACTTCTTGGCAGAATGCTGCGAGTGCAGTGTCCAGATCTTCTGTTTCGTTTAAAGAGAGGGAACGGCGCAGGGACTCCGCCGGGTAGTAGAGCTTCATCGTACCGCCTTCATAGCCGATCTTCACCTGCCATTCCCGAATCGTATCGGTAATATGTTTTTCCAACAGTTCTGCTGTCATATTTTTTTAAGTCACCTCCATTATACTGCATGTGCAAAAGCACAGTATTATCATCGCACGAATTGCCTGCCGTTTCAAGAAAAAATTTTCTGTTTCTATCTAAAAAACCCACAGACCCATCCGCCAGAAAATCTGGATCGGAGGGGTCTGTGGGTTCTTATGATCAGAAGAATTTCTCAGTCATTTCGTTCTGAATTACTCTTCATCTTCGTTTTTCTTTCTGCCGCGGAGTTTGAGTCCAAGTCCGCCTGCGCCAAGAGATGCAACTGCCATGCTTACCCATCCCCAGATGTTGGTCACATCGCCGGTCTTTGCATTATCGCTCTTCTTGGAAGTAGATGTATTGGATACATTGCTGCTTGCAAGCGGAGTCGAGGTTGCTTTCGGTGTGCTGGTCGGAGTCTTCGTCGGCTGCGTCGTTGGCGTTGTGGTCGGTGCAGTCGTCGGAGTTGTTGTAGGAGTAACAGTTGGAGTCTCGGTTGGTGTTACGGTCGGAGTTTCCGTCGGGGTAACAGTCGGAGTCTCGGTAGGGGTTACCGTCGGGGTAACAGTCGGAGTCTCAGTTGGTGTTACGGTTGGGGTTTCCGTAGGCGTCGGGGTTGGCGTATCTGTTGATGCTTTTACAAGTGCTTCAATAGCTGCATTCAGATGCTCGGTTGCCTCATCTACGGTTCCCTGGCTTTGCTTTTTCTCTAATGCTTCTTTTGCTTCTGCAAGCTCCATCTGCATACTTGCCCAGGATTCCGCTGTATAGTCCGCTTCTTTCAGTGCATCCGCTTTTGCAATTGCCTCTTCCAGTGCTGTTGTGCTCTGTACTGGATCAGCGCCTACGATATTAGCTTTTGTCGCTTCAAAGGTATAGGAAGCATCTGCGTAGCCAAGTGCATGAATCGTAATCTTCCAGTATCCGGTTCCATCAGTTCCTTCCGGTAATGTGCAACGCTGGGAATCGGTAAGGCCAAGCTGAATTCCCATCACCTTATGCATCCAGTTATCTGCTGCAAATTTTGTACCATAGGTTGCTTTGGCATTGGTATAAGTGGAATCATCCCCATAATAGGTCCAGGTTACGGTCTGCAGATTGGCAGCAAGATCGCCGTAATCGCCATTCAGATCTACACGAAGGAATTCTCCATAAGAACCGTTGGCATCTTTCACAGTCAATCCTACGGTTTCTGCATCCGGAGCTGTTTTCAGTGCAGTTCCTGCAATACCGGATCCTGTTCCAGTTGTACGTGCAGAAAAGCTGAATGTGCCATCTGCATTCTTCACTGCTGTTTTCAGTCCGTTCGTATCTGCAGTTACTTCTGCTGTCAGATCCGTATAATTCTGGAGTTTATTCTCTGTAAAACCACCGGAAAGTTTTCCTCCGTTTTCTACTACAACATATTTCTTGCAGAAATCTTCATAATCATCTTCTGAAACTTTTACAGGAACATATTTCAGTCCTTTTACTTCATAGTGATCAATCTGTTTCTTATCGTATGTTACTGTCTCACCATTGGTCAGAACGGCAGTTGTCACTCCTGTATAATATGCAACGTCATAGGTGGTGCCATCTTTCATATAGATAGTTGCTGCGCACTGGAAACTTCCTCTGTGCAGTCCGTGATTGGTGGTTGCACGAGTTACTGTGTCAAATGCGCCCTTATCATTCTCGTCATGACCATCTTTCTCTTCCGATCCTGCGTCGCTTCCTGCCGCCTGAACACCTTCAGCTGCCCAGTACTCTGCCCAGCTGAGACCTGCATATACATATTTGTATTCTGCTTCTTTCTTCTCATAGGTAAAGGAGAATGTTTTATAACCAGTTGCAGTCACTTCAATTTCAAATGTAGTTCCTTCTGCAAAAGCAGCTGCTGTCAGATCAAGCGTACCATCTTCTTTGATCAGAACAGTTTTCCGCTTTCCGGTTGCCGCATATTCTTTTCCATTTACTTTTACAGAAGTAATATTTTTAATATAATCAGCAAAGTCTTCTTCCGATGCATCCTCTGCTTTTACAAGTGCCGGAGCACTTCCTTTTCCATTGTAAGTAGCTGGCATTGCATCCGTATACAGTGTAAAGTTCTGTTGCAGATCTGCATAAACGCCTTTCTTATCACGAATGGTCAGGGTATACATTCCCTTTTTCGCATTTTCAGAAAAAGAAATGGTATTTCCATCTACCGCAAATCCGTCCAGGCCTTCTACAGAATATTCTGCATCATAGTCAGCTGGAAGTCCGGTAACTGTCATAGTTGTCTTTCCATCGGAAAGAGAAGCATCTTCTACAGATACACTTGCCTCAAATTTTGTCGGAACAAAAATATCATTCACCGGAATGGTGTAAATTCCCTTGCTGGTATAATAGGTAACCTTATTGATATGCTGTCCCATCATGCTCTTGTAATGTGCAGAGGAGGTCGGGCAGCCATGTACCTGTGTGGTAAATCCGGTTGACCATGCCAGCTCGGTTCCACGCCAGATATTTTCAACATGACGCATACCATAGTCATTTCCTTCTTTTGTGCTGACGATAACACCGTAAATCTGATCACTTCCAACATCAATGGTTTTCTCCAGTCCGTCAAGATCCAGCTGATAATCGCCATAACCGGATTTTGTCATGAATTCCGGCGATACATTTGTCAGTTCGGTTGCCGTTCCAACTGTTTTTCCAAAAGAAAGGGAACCGTCTGCGTTTACGGTTGCTTCTTTGTAGTAGGCAGGTGCTTCACTTAATACATAATATGCGTAATCTGTGTTCTCAAATAAAGCATTTTTTCCTGTATATGTCTGTGTAGATGTCTGACCACGTTTTGTTACGGTAATACTTACAGAATCAGAATCTGTTACCTTTTTAAATTTGGAAAGGTCCACACCTGTTACTTTAACAGGGAAGGTAATACCGTTGATCGCACTTCCATCTGCATTGGAATGATAAGAACCGCCGGCAAGGCTGGATGTTCTTGTTTTATTCTTCGTTGCAGAGGAGAAAACATCCACCGGAACAGCATTGTTTACATCTGCTGCATAAAATTTGTCATACGGAATGTTCATCAGAACATACGATACCTGCTCGGAAGGAGTCTCGGTTGGGATTGCGGTCGGTGTCGCAGTTGGAGTTGCGGTTGGGGTTGCAGTCGGAGTCGGTGCATTGACAAGGCCTTTTACTGCAGTATTCAGCGTATCCTTAGCAGTATCAACAGCACTCTGGGACTCTTTTGCGGAAAGTGCAGATTTTGCTTCGGTAAGAGCAGTCTGAACAGCTTTCCAGGAGTCTGCGGTGTAGTCAGTCTCATTTAATGCTTCGGCATCTGCGATTGCTTTTTCAAGAGCTGCGGTATCTACTGCTGCTGGGGTTGCTTTTTTTACTGCTTCAAGAGCTGCGTTTCTTACCGCTGTAGAAGTTCTGGTTGCAGTGGATACGGTATCCCAGTTCTCGATGTTCGCAACAGTTGCTTCCTGTCCAAGAAGTTTTGTTTTAAATCCTTTGCTTTTTGAAGCTGCCTTGTTGAAATAAGACGCATTTTCTGTATTGTATCCAGTGCCAGGTGTTACTGCGATATCAGAAAATTTACCGTCTGCAACGGTAATTTTGACATTAACATCATATTCGTCCCAGGCATTTTCATCTTCATCGTCTTCTGCGGTTCTGGTAACGTGAGCAGTAGACTCATAAGTACCATCCGCAATCACACCGTTCGTGGAATCCGCCAGTACGGTTCCCGGGAGCAGACTCATGGTCATGGAAGCTGCCATAACGGCTGCTAATGATTTTTTCTGAAGTTCTTTTCTTTTGATCATAACTTCCTCCTTTTTCCTTTTCCACAGTTTTGCAGGAAAAACAGGGGCAAAACTGTCTTTTATTATTATATTAGCTTTTACTAATTAATAATTGTTTTAACTAACTGTAAATTATTCTACTAATTTTAGATCGTTTTGTCTAACTCATAATTGAGTATTTTTTCTCAAAAAAGACGCAGATTCTCCTTATTGAGTATTTTTCACTATTTACTTATCTGATTTTTTTGAAGTTTGCGGAATGATTTTTGTCTCCGCACAGAAAAATTTCTGCAGATACAGTGCTTACCGCGAAGAACTCTTCCGTCCTCCGCGTTTTACTGCCGAAAGAATGCGGTCCGAAAGGATTCCGATCAGCATTCCGGTGATGACACCGGCCACGAGAAGGGCCGGCAGATAATAGAACAATTTGCGGTTCTGCACCACGAGAGCCGCCACGCAGATCTGAGCAACATTGTGTGTCACGCCGCCTGCAATGCTTACGCCGGTGATACTAAATCCTTTGATGTGTTTCAGCAGAAGCATCACCAGAAAGCTCAAAAGTCCGCCGGCAAGGCTGTAGAGGATGGACATTCCGTTTCCGAACAGATAGCCCATCAGAAGAATGCGGGCAACGGAAATCATCAGGACTTCCCCTGCCGGAAGGAAAAAGAGGCCGACAACCACAACCAGATTGGCAACGCCAAGTTTAATACCTGGAACGCCAAGGTTGATCGGGATCAGTACCTCTACGTAGCTGAAAATCATGGCAAGGGCCATCAGCATGGCGCATAAGGCAATTTTTCTGCTTGCAGTGCGGCTGTCTCTCATAAATTCCAATTCCTTTCCTCTAAGTTGGTACTTATTTTACAATCACATCCGGCGCATCGTCGGTGTCGTCCGTTGTGGATCCGTCGCTTTCTACCTCCGCCACCAGCTTATGCGGCAGGCACACGATCGTCTCATTCACCCGGGAAATCGTACCCTGTCTTTTGCAGTAGCCGTCCGGGCAGTCAGCTTCTTCCATATGGGCACTTCCATTTTCGATCACCAGGACATTCGTTCCGTGATCCGTCTGAATTTTCACGGTCTGATTTTCTGCGAGTGAATACGTTCCGTAGACCTCGCCGTCCACCGTGACTTTCATGGTATTTCCATTTTCCATTTTCGGCAGCCGAAGCGCCAGGGCAAGGATTCCAGCCAGCAGCAGAACGATGCCTGCCAGAATCAGATCTTTTTTCTTCATACAGTTTTCCTTGTTCTGAATTAGATGCCAGCCCATAACAGCAGTGTCAGCAGGAAAACAGCGCGGAACAGGGTAAAGAGGATTTCATTTCCATGAAGTTCCTTTACGCCGCAGCGGATATTGCCTTTCGAACACGTATCAATACATTTCTGGCACTGGAAGCAGTCGCCGGAGATCTCCTTGGATCCGTCGGATGGCAGTTCCACCGCTGACGGGCACTGTCTTGTACAGGCGCTGCAGCCGCGGATGCAGTTTTCGCGTTTCCGGTGCAGAGTAAAGAACGGCAGGATCGGAAGCAGAGAAAAGACAGCTCCCATTGGGCACAGAAAACGACAGAAAAAGCGTTCCTCAAAGAACATGCCGACCAGGATCAGCAGCAGGAGGACAATTCCCGGAACATAAGAGGAAAGTCGGAAATTTCCCGCATGCAGCATGGAAAAGACATCCCACGGGCTTGTTCCTCTTGCTTTCTGATAAACTCCTGCAAAGCAGCAAAGAGCAATCAGAAGCAGAATGCCGTATTTGATCAGTGCCAGTTTTTTTGCTGTTTCCGGTTTGATGCGTCTGGGCTTCTTTTTACGTTTCTTACAGATTATACCATAAATTGCGTGCATTGCATCCCCCAGACTTCCAAAAGCGCATGCAAAACCGCAGAAAAATCTGCCGAAAACAATCGTAAATGCACAGACAAGGAGCAGAGCCGACACAAACGCGGTCATCTCAATTTTTTCACCCTGTCCCAGCTGCGTAAAAATGTATTTGACTCCGTTGAATGCAGCGGTAAATACTGACGGAAGAAAAAGGAAATACAGAAGCTGGATTCCGGCGCGCAGATAAGAGACGATCTGTTTTCTTTTCTTTGCCGGTAATTTGGATAGATCTAAATTTTTCATGTCATTTCTCCGCCTTTTCTATTGCTTCCTGTGCCGCATTTCTGATACCGGTGGAGCTGAACGTTGCTCCGCTGATTGTATCAACATCGGCAGACTGTGCCTCAATAATCTTTGGAATGATCGCCTCCGCGTTTGACAGATACGCACTGTCCTCGCCGTCGGCGGATGTGATAGCAAGATCGGTAATCTGACCGCCCTCTACAGTTATTTCAACTGCAATGGTGCCGCCGAAGCCGTCAGCCTCACCGTCATACGTGCCGTCCACGTACTGCCCTTCTGCTTCTGCAGCTTCACTTGCGGCCGTATCCGCCGTGTTGGATGCAGCTGCTGCGGCCTGCAGGTTTTCCTTCTGAAGCTGGGTCGTCTCAAGCTCTGCCGAGAGCCACGCAATCTGATCCTCTTTGTCTCTTTTGTCGAGTACGGTATTGTAGCCGATCAGAACAGCGGCAATGACAGCGACATTCAAAAAACGAACAATTAATTGTCTCATCTGTTTTCCCCTTTATTGCGTTACTTTCGCAGCGTCCAGTGCATTCCGGCATGCCTCAAGAATGGCTTTTGAAGAGCAGGTTGCGCGGGAAACGGTGTCGATGTTTTCCAGTGTCCCTGTTTCCAGAATCTGAGCGGAAACGCCTTTGATTTTGGAGGTTCCCTCGGATGCACGGCGGATGTAGGAGGCATTCTGACTGTCTCCGTCGCCGGTGATGTTGCTTAACGCTACGATTTTATCGTTTTCAATTGTTATCGTCACGGAAAGCTGGTAAGCGGTAAAATCTTCATCTTCATCCGGCTCGCAGACGGCAACCGCTGTGTATTCGCCGTCCTGATAGATCTTTTGTTCAGGAGTTTCAGTCGGCGTTGGTGTTGGTGTCTCGGTTGGCTCCGGGGTTTCGGTCGGCGTTGGCGTTTCAGTCGGTGTCGGAGTTACCGTTGGCGTCGGATTTTTCTTTTCCTCAGTTACGCGTTCTGCCTCTTTTAAAGCTTCCTCGATTGCCGCAAGGATTCCCCTGGAGCTGTAGGTTGCGCCGGAAACGGTGTCGACTTCCAGTGTCTGGTTTTTCACAACGTCCTTTGCTGTCTGTTTTGCGCGTTTTAAGAATGCTTCGTCATCTTCACTCTCGGTCACAAGAATTGCCTTGATTGTCTCATCCTGAATGACAACTGCCGTTGTAATGTCTCCCAGATAGCCCTCGCCGGTTCCGTAGTAAATGCCTTCCTCGTATGGGAATTTTCCTTCCGGAATCGTTGGGGTTCCGCCGCTGCTCGTTCCGTTATCCGGAACGGTCTCGCCGTTTGTTGCTTTCTTCGCATTTTCCAGCGCCTGTTTTACTGCGTTCTGGATACCGCGGGAGCTGTAGGTCGCGCCGGAAACGAGATCCACATCGGTTTTCTGGCTGTCCACAATGCGGTCGGCCACGACTTTGGCACGGTTGAAGAATGTCTCGTCATCTTCGTTTTCCAGAATCAGTACCGCTTTGATTGTCTGGTCCTGAAGGGCCACCGCCACTTTGATGTCTCCCTGGAAACCGGCGGCCGTGCCGTAATAGATTCCGTCCTGATAAGGGAAGCTTCCCTTGGATGCAGACGAGTTGTTATTGTTCTGATTATTATTCTGACTGTTGTTTCCGTTGTTTGTATTGCTCTGGCTTCCTCCGTTTGTACTGGAAGACCCGTTCACTGCCGCCTGACTTAAAGCACTCCGTACAGCTTCAATAATACCGCGGGAGCTGTATGTCGCGCCGGAGACCGTATCCACATTCGTACTCTGTGTTGAGATAATCGTCGAAATCAGAGAGGAAGCACTGGAAAGGTAGCTTGGCGTATCGCTGTTTTCCACAATATCAATCGAAGCAATTTTTCCGCCGCTGACAACAACGCAGACTTTCATTGTGCCGCCAAATCCTGTTCCGCTTCCGTAATACGTTCCATCCCGGTAGGCAGCCGGTTCTTCGATTTTAGATACTGTAACGGTTCCGCCGGCAGAGGCTCCGCCGCCTGCCGCTCCTGATGCGGATGCCGGTTCTGAAGTGTCCTCCTGACCGGTCAGTGCATTTTTCACGGCTGCAAGGATACCTTTTGAACTGAAAGTTGCACCGGAAACCGTGTCCACATCCACACTCTGGGATGCGATGATACGGTCGATAACTCCCTTCGCACGGTTCAGAAAAGCTGCGTCCTCGCCGGGAGCGCTTACAATCGAGATCGACTGAATCGTTTTGTCTTTCAATACGACAGAGACTGTAATCGTACCGCCAAAACCTGTTCCGCTTCCTTCGTACGTTCCGTCCGCCAGCTCAAAGCTGCCGGAACCGACTGCTGCGACAAGTTCCGCTTCGGTATCGGTTGTCTTTTTGGTATTGTCCTTCTTTTTTGTAGCATCTTTCTTTTCCGCTGCATCGGTATCCTGCTCCGGCTCCGGTGTCACCAGTGCCTCCGGTTGCTCTACGGCGTAAACCGGCGCAGTATAGCCGTTCAGCGAAATGCCGGCACAGGCCGCTACAATGACTGCTGCGAGAGCCGGTGCAAATGCTGTCAGTTTTTTCCATTTTCCCATGGTTATGTATCACCGTCTTTCCTGATAATGTTTGTCTCGTGATCGGATGTGAAATCGTCAGCAATTCCTTCGGTTACATACAGAACGCCGTCCGCATCCTCCAGAATGGTGTCAAATTCATCGCTGTGTGCACGCCAGTATTCGGCCGCCTTGTCCTTCCCCATGATGAAAAGAGAAGTAGAAAGGCCATCCGCCAGTGTTCCGTCAGCACTTACGATCGTCACCGACACCAGACCGTTATTTGCCGGATGACCGGTCGATGGGTCGATGATGTGATGATATTTCATGCCGTCCTGTTCGAAATACCGCTCATAGCCGCCAGAAGTAATAACCGCCCGGTCGGCCGTCGAGAGAATGCCGAGATAATCATCCTCCGCTTCCGGACTCTGCACGGCAACACGCCATTTGCTGCCATCCGTTTTCGTGCCGACAACCTGAACGTTTCCACCGAGGTTGATGAGCCCGCTCGTCACACCGCATTCCCGGTAAATATCCGCAATTCTGCCGGAGGTATAGCCTTTTGCAATTCCGCCGAAGTCGATTTTCATGCCGTCCTTGGCAAAGCTGATCGATGCGCTGTCCTTGTCGTAAAGAATGTCATTGGCATCGGTCAGCGGAAGGAGACTTTCGATCGTCTCATCCGAAGGAATCGTATAATTTCCGGTTGTAAAACCCCAGGCGTCCATGATCGGATAAATTGCGATGTCGAAAACGCCGTTTGTGCTGTCATACAGATCCAGCGAGCGTTCCAGCAGATAGGTGGTATCCTCCGATAAGGTTCCGCCGCCGTTTGCATTGATCTGCGCTACTTCACTCGTCTCCTCTCCGGTCGACAGAAGTGCATCCAGCCGCTCAATCTCCTGCTGCGCCTGATCTACAGCCGTTTCTGCATTCGGACCATAGGCAGTGACCGTCATGTACGTATCCATCGCAAAAATATCTCGGCTGCTCGATGCATCTGCGGCATCGGAAGAAGCTGTGGATGATGCGGATTTCTGCGTGGAATTCTCTTCCGAAGCGTCAGAACTGCTCGAAGACTCCGAAACAGACGCCGGCTGTGTCTGACTTTCATTGCTCTCCGGCTGCACTGCTGTCCCCGCACCGGAACATCCGCCGACCGTCATCACCATGGCAAGACAAAATGCTGCAACAATTTTCTTTTTCATAAATAAAACTCCATTTTTTCTTATGTTAGGAAATTCTAACTTTGGTATTATAACATTAACTCGTAACTTACGCTATGAATTACTTGATAAAAGTTTTTCAATTAGCGTTCTGCATCTGATAAATTTTCTCATTTTATGTACTCTAAATCAAGTGGATTTTACTGGAATTCAAGCACCGATATACAAAAAGCCCCCACAGCCGCATTGCTGCGGCCGCGGGGGCTTTTAGAAATAACATTTTCAGAAATTACATATGATCATGGCAGGTACGTGCAATTACGTCCATCTGCTGCTCTTTTGTCAGGTCGATGAATTTAACTGCATAGCCGGATACACGGATTGTGAAGTTTGCATACTCCGGTTTCTCCGGGTGCTCCATTGCGTCGATCAGTTTTTCGGTTCCGAATACGTTTACGTTCAGGTGATGTGCACCCTGCTCGAAGTATCCGTCCAGAACGTGTACCAGGTTCTCGGTACGCTCTTCGTCGTTGTGGCCGAGTGCGCCCGGGTTGATGGTCTGGGTGTTGGAGATTCCGTCCAGAGCATCCTCGTACGGCAGTTTTGCTACAGAGTTCAGGGAAGCAAGAAGTCCGCTCTTCTCTGCGCCGTAAGACGGGTTAGCTCCTGGAGACAGAGGCTCACCGGCTTTTCTGCCATCCGGCAGAGAACCAGTTGCTTTACCATATACAACGTTGGAAGTAATGGTAAGGATAGAGGTAGTCGGCTCGGAATCACGATAGGTATGGCAGTATTTCAGTTTGTCCATGAAGGTACGAAGCAGCCATACAGCGATCTCGTCTGCTCTGTCATCGTCGTTGCCGTATCTTGGGAAGTCGCCGGTTGTCTCAAAGTCAACAGCCATTCCTTCTTCGTCACGGATAACTTTAACTTTAGCGTATTTGATTGCGCTTAAGGAGTCTACTACGTGAGAGAATCCTGCGATACCGGTTGCGAAGGTGCGTCTTACATCGGTGTCGATCAGAGCCATCTCTGCTGCTTCATAGTAGTATTTGTCATGCATGTAATGGATCATGTTCAGAGTTCCAACGTACAGATGAGCCAGCCAGTCCATCATAACGTCGTATTTCTTCATAACCTCATCATAGTCCAGATACTCGCTGGTGATCGGCTGATATTCCGGAGCAACCTGCTGTTTTGTCTTCTCGTCTTTACCGCCGTTGATAGCGTACAGAAGGCATTTTGCAAGGTTTGCACGAGCGCCGAAGAACTGGATCTCCTTACCGGTCTCGGTAGCAGATACACAGCAGCAGATGGAGTAATCATCGCCCCATACCGGACGCATTACATCATCGTTCTCATACTGGATAGAGCTTGTCTGTACAGAAATATGAGCTGCATATTTCTTGAAAGCTTCCGGAAGATTCTCAGAGTACAGAACAGTAAGGTTCGGCTCTGGGGACGGTCCCATGTTTTCCAGTGTATGCAGGAAACGGAAATCGTTCTTTGTAACGATAGAACGTCCGTCGATTCCCATACCGGCAACTTCCAGAGTAGCCCATACCGGGTCACCGGAGAACAGCTGATTGTAAGACGGAATTCTTGCGAATTTAACCATACGGCATTTCATTACCAGATGGTCGATCAGCTCCTGAGCCTCTTTCTCGGTCAGGATTCCTTTTTCGATATCTCTTTCGATGTAGATGTCAAGGAAAGTAGATACACGGCCAACGCTCATTGCAGCACCGTTCTGAGTTTTGATAGCTGCAAGGTATCCGAAGTACAGCCACTGAACAGCTTCTCTTGCGTTCTTAGCCGGCTCAGAAATGTCATAGCCATAGGACTGTGCCATAACTTTCATATCCTGCAGTGCTCTGACCTGGTCAGCGATCTCTTCTCTTAACTGGAAGTCACCACGACGCATTCCCTGACGGTTGGTTGCAGCGAAATCTGCTTTTTTGCGCTCGATCAGGTAATCAATACCGTACAGAGCAACACGACGGTAGTCGCCTACGATACGACCACGGCCATAGGTATCCGGCAGACCGGTCAGAATTTTATTGTGACGGGCTTTCATCATCTCTGGTGTGTAGATGTCGAATACACCCTGGTTATGTGTTTTGTGATATTTAGTGAAAATTTCATGAAGCTTCTCGCTTGGTTTGTAGCCGTAAGTCTCGCAGGACTGCTCAGCCATTTTAATTCCACCATACGGCATAAATGCACGTTTCAGCGGTTTGTCTGTCTGAAGACCAACTACCTGCTCCAGATCTTTCATGCTGTCATCGATATATGCTGCGCCGTAAGCTGTGATTCCGCTTACAACGTCTGTCTCCATATCCAGAACGCCGCCTTTTGCACGCTCTTCTTTCTGGAGTTCCTGTAATTTGCCCCACAGACGGTCTGTAGCCTCTGTTGGTCCCTCCAGGAATTTCTCATCTCCGTCATATGGAGTATAGTTGTTCTGAATAAAGTCACGTACGTCGATGCCTTCTTTCCAGAGTCTTCCGGTAAAGCCATCCCACTGTTCAAATTCTCTCATTTGCTTTGTTCCTTTCTGGTGTTATTTTGTTTCGTCACGCTCCGGCATCTTCTTTGCACCGGGCATGAACACCTCCGCATGCATAATATAACAAATCTCTGCTTTCCGCGCAAGATATGCACTTGAAAAAATACAAGGAAAAACCACAAAATCTTGTATTTTTATAAGAACAAAATCTACATGTGGCGCTTTCTTTTCAGACTCCGTATCCTATCTCGTAGGTCTGTTTTGTAAAGTCACAAATGACATACGTTCCATCGGAAAATTCACTTTTCTGAATGCTTCCGTCAGCAGCAAGGCACGTATGGCGTACCAGCTCCAGAAATGCCGTTTTTTCATGGAGTTCTGTCACAACGCGGCACCGTTTCGCCATCTCTTCCAGGCTGATTTTTTCTCCGTCAAACGCTCCGTCCGTATTCGGGTAGGCACCGTCCCGTACCAGATACGGCGCGCCGCCGGCGAGGAGGGCGTACAGCATATAATCTTCGTCTTTTGTCACAGGGTCCATCATCCACGGCTCGATCACACAGTCATGATACACAAGATTAAAGAGCGGCACCGGGATTCCTTTTTTCGGTGTCTCTGACGGGCGCAGCATAAAGTCATACGGTGCATAATGGCAGAACACCAGATATGGAACGGCCCAGTCGCTGACCTCCTCGGAGCTTGAGAGAATCCCCTGTGAGAGCAGCCAGGAGAAGCAGTTTCCGCGGTACATATAGCAGTCTCTTCTCGTCATCACATGCTCCGGATTTGCGCACTCGTCGCCCTCGTTGCACGTAAACACATCGAGGTATGCACCGTCAAGCCGGATTCCGTTTTTCTTCAGTTCGGCAAAATTCCGTTTCACATAGAACGGTGCCTGCGTTGCACAGAGATAGCTCTGCGGTCCGCCCGCCCAGTAACTGTGTCCCGGTATCGTTCCGTCCGGAAGGCGGCAGGCATAATTTTCATCGTAGCTCGGCGCTGCGTGGTAATAATCGCGGTACTGGTCGTGAATACCGAATTTGTAGCCGAAATCATGCATCGTATCGACAAGCGATTTCATGCCTTCCCATCCGCCGGCCGCTTGGCATGCCGGTGTGTAGTCCGGATGCTGGTTGTCATACCCCGGTTCTGCCCAGCCGTCCAGATGAAGATAGACTTTCTCTACGCCGAGATCATGAATTTCGCGGATCTGCTGCTCGCGCACGGAAAACGGCACTACGCGGTTATTTTTCTCCGGATTCTGCGGATCGAAAAAGCCGGACTCCTGCTGCACAACCGTCTTGATTCCCGTATGAACAAAACACGTTCCCACAAGATCGTGAATGGACGGATTCTGTACTGCCTTTTCTTTCAAAGTGCGCAGATGACCCTGTTCCCGTACATACTGGCGGTACGTTTTGCAGAGGTCGTTATAATCGCAGTCATTTAAAAACGTATAACGTAATACGCGGCGGTAATTCATTGTTCCAAGGCTCGGCTCCAGCCATGCCCCCACGCTGGTATACGGGCCGCCTGCCGGATGCTCTGCCTGATAACCGGCGTTCCACGGTGTTGTACAGATCGCTGTATAGCCGCATCTTTCCTTCACCTGGCCGAACCACGGCATATAGCCGCCGGAGGTCTCAAATCTGCCGTCAAACGAAAGCTTTCCAAGTTCCGTCTTCCAGGTATTCGGAATCAGAAGTCCCTGTCCCTCGGTAAGGAGTGTATACCAGTCATCGCGCCCGTTTGTAAACTCCATTGCCGTCGGCCACAGCACCTTTACCGGATGCAGTCCCTCCTCGCAGAGCGGAATCCACTCCATCCAGAATGTTTCATCCACAGCTTCGATCCAGATAATCGTCTCGAAGGCATACGGTGTTCCCGCAAATCCCGCATAACGGCTCCGGATGCCGCATCCGACGCCGAAGGAATAGACCTCATGGGAAATCTCCTCTGCATCCAGGAAACGGTATGTTCCCTCTGCAAAAATCAGTTCCGGTGTTTTTTTCGGATCCGTATTCCAGACAACGCCGTCTTTTTCGATCCTAAGTCCCAGCGTCTCTTCATCGAGCATCACAGCAAGCGATCCGCTTTCTATTTTTTTCATCGTGTGATATTCCCCTTTTTCTTTATCATATGCGTTCCAAACACCAGAAAGGCGCAGAGAACCCGTCCGCCTTTCTCTGCACGGTTCCGGATTTTCTGCGCCTTTTTCCACCTAACTTACATAATCTCTTCTTTTTCTACGACTTTACCGTCTCTCCAGATTCTTTCCAGATCGTAGAACAGGCGGTTCTCCTCATCAAAGATGTGGATGACAACATCGCCGTAGTCCATCAGAATCCAGTTTGCAGTCTGATAGCCTTCGATCTGTTTTGGATGTACGCCGGCTTTTCCGAGTACCTCCTCTACGTTGTCTGCCATCGCCTGTACCTGGTTGCGGTTGCTTCCGCTGGCGATCATGAAATAATCTGCCAGAGTAGAAACATGGGTAATGTCCAGAATGCGGACATCCATTGCTTTTTTATCTTCCAGTGCTTCCAGTGCAAGTTTTGCAGTCTGTTTTGCTTCGCTCATTTATGCTTCCTCCTTTGCCGTCCGTTCCCGGTGCAGTGCCTCATAGAACTGATATGCCTGCTCCGTCATCGGGTCCATCGTCTTCGGGTTTTCCGACAGATACGCCATACTGTCTTTTAAAATTTCATACATGCATTCGTCGATATCGGTGAATGCCAGCTTCCGAAGGCGGGTAAGGTGCGGTGCCTTGTTTCGTGCCGGCTCGATATAATCTGCGATATAGATGATCTTCTCCAGCAATGTCATATCTTCTTTTCCTGTCGTATGCCAGGTGATGGCACTTAAGATCTCCGGATCTTCCACCTTATACTTGTCCTTCGCCAGAAATGCACCGAGCTTGGCATGGATCAGAAACGGATTGTTCCGCTCAAACTCAGTGATTTCAATCTTGTTTTTCTCACACATGGTGATTTTTTTCTTATTCGGAATGCATTTTGCACAGTCGTGAAGCAGTCCCGCGACACGGGCTTTTTCGAGATCCTCGCCCCATACCATCGCCATGGATGCCGCGGTAAACATCACACCGAGCGTGTGATGATAGCGGTCTTCATCGACTTCCTTCTGGAGTTTTTTGTCCAGTTTCCATAAATCGTACTGTTCCATCCTGCTCTTCCTCTAATCCTGATAGATTTTCTGCTCCTGAATGTAGGAAATCACAGAATCCGGCAGATAGTATTTCACGGATTTTCCTTCCCGGATCCATTCCCGCAGTTCGTGGGAAGAAACATCCAGATTCGGTGTGTCGAGTTTCAGAAAGGTACCGTGAAGTTTTTCTGCATTTCGTTCCATACAGGCCAGAAGCTCTTCCTCTTTTGCCCGATCCCTGGTCGCCACAAGGATCTTTGCCGCGGCGCAGATCCGCTCTGGATTTTTCCACTCATCAAAATAGAACAGGGAATCCGCTCCAATGATAAAGTAAAACTCCGTGCCCGGATGTTCCTTCCGCATCGCCTCAAGCGTCCGATAACTGTAGGTATAGCCCTCATCTTCCATCTCTTTGGTGCAGAGCACAAAATGAGGATTGGATGCGATGGCACGGCGCACCATCTCGACACGCTGTGCATCCTTTGCCCGTCCCGCCCGGTTCCGCTTATGTGGCGGATTTCCGGCCGGAAGGAACCAGACTTCATCGAGCCCGAACTGCTCGTACGCCGCCTCGCCAAGGATCAGATGACCGATATGAATGGGATCGAATGTGCCTCCCATAATGCCAACTTTTCTGTTTGTCTTTTCCATACGTTTTCCTCAAAAAGCGCCGGAACTGCAGCGGTATGCTTCGGTCCCGGCGGTTCTTTCCTGCGGATTATTTCGGAAGCTGAATTTTCTTTTTCTCTTTTTTGCCCTCTTTGTACAGCACGATCTTTTTGCCGATCACCTGTACGACCTGGGAATTGGTGCGTTCTGCCAGAACTTCTGCGATCTCTCTTGGATCATCGAGGCAGTTCTGCAGTACATTGATTTTAATCAGCTCTCTCGCCTCAAGTGCCTCTGCAACGGCAGCGGTATGCTCCGGTGTGATGCTGCTTTTTCCTACCTGCAGAATCGGTTCCATGGTCATGGCAAGGCCTTTCAGGTATGCTCTCTGCTTGCTGGTCATACGTCTCCTCCTTCGTTTTTATTCGTTCGTTTTATTTATAATAATCAAATTCAAATCCATACATCTTGACGGTATCGCCTTCCTGGATGCCGGCCTGCTCGAGTTCGTCTAAGATGCCGGTATCTTTTAAGAACCGTTGGAAGAAAGCAAAACCTTTCTCGGAATCCAGATTGGTGTAGCCGAGCATCTTCTCGATCTTCGGTCCCTCGATGATGAAGCGGTGCTCGTCCTCCGGGTCCTGCACGACGGTGTACGGCAGGTTCTCAGCAAGAAGCATATCCTCCGGGAAGAATTCCTGCTCGAAGACCATACGCTCTTTCGGAAGCTCATCGAGTTTTTTCTGTACGGCATATAAAAGCTCTTTTAAGCCTTTTCCGCTGACGGCAGAAATCGGATAAACCGGGATGCCTTTCGGCTCGAACTCTTTTTTCAGACGTTCCACAGGATCCTCTTCGCCCTCTTCTACATAGATCGCATCGGTCTTATTGGCCGCGATGATCTGCGGGCGTTTTGCGATCTCCGGGTTATAGGCTTCGAGCTCTTTGTTGATCTTGTTGATATCATCCACCGGATCTCTTCCCTCGGTCGATGCAACGTCTACTACATGGATCATCACGCGGGTTCTCTCGATGTGGCGCAGGAATTCATGGCCGAGGCCGACTCCTTCCGATGCACCCTCGATCAGTCCCGGGATATCTGCGATAACAAATCCGCTGCAGCCCTCAAGGTCTACGACACCGAGGTTCGGGGAAAGCGTGGTAAAGTGATAATTTGCAATTTTCGGTTCTGCATTTGTCACGCGGGAAAGCAGGGTCGATTTTCCAACGTTCGGGAAGCCGACGAGTCCGACGTCCGCGATGACTTTCAGTTCCATTCTTACTTCCAGCTCCTGTGCCGGCTGGCCTGGCTGGGCGTATTTCGGAACCTGCATGGTAGCGGTTGCGTAATGCATATTTCCGTTTCCGCCTTTTCCGCCTTTTAATACAACCTGACGGCGGTTTTCACCGGACATATCTGCGATGACTTTTCCGCTCGCAGCGTCCATAATGACGGTTCCTTCCGGTACTTTCAGGACAATATCTGCGCCGTTTCCGCCATGGCATCTGCGTTTTCCGCCCGGCTCGCCGTCGGTAGCAGAAAACTTTCTTCTGTGGCGGTAATCAACCAGTGTATTCAGTCCTTCGTCAACTTCAAAAATAACGTCTCCGCCTTTGCCGCCATCGCCGCCGTCCGGCCCGCCGTTCGGTACAAAAAGCTCTCTGCGGAAACTGACATGTCCGTCTCCGCCCTTACCGGAGCGGATCAGAATTTTTGCTCTGTCTGCAAACATGGTATTCTCCTGTCTTAATCTAATCTACGCAGCTATTCAGAACCCCATTTCGAATCCGGCTCTGAATAGTTAACAAAAACGGCTTCAAACCTCTTAAGATTTGAAGCCGCACCTTTGTCTTACTCTTCTGTTGCTACCGGATATACGGAAACCTGTTTTTTGTCACGTCCTTTTCTTTCGAAAGCTACGCGTCCGTCAACCATAGCGAATAAGGTATCGTCTTTTCCGATTCCTACGTTCACGCCTGGATGAATCTTGGTTCCACGCTGTCTGTAAAGAATGTTTCCAGCCTTTACAACCTGTCCGTCAGCTCTTTTTGCTCCTAATCTCTTGGACTCGGAATCTCTACCGTTCTTGGTAGAACCAACTCCTTTTTTATGAGCGAAAATCTGAAGGTTCATATTTAACATGGTATTACACCTCCTTGAATGCGATCTCTAAGTATTGTGCTCCATAATCGCGGCGGATACTTTCGAGGCCCAGCAAAAGTGATTTTACAAGAAGTGCGGTACTTTCAGAATACCCATTCGGGAATGAAAAATACACGTATCCATCTCCAGCCTCACTTATAATCAGATCCTCTGTCAATGTTTCCACGGAATTTACGGTGTTTACAACCAGTGCGGAGACAGCAGCACAGATAATATCCTGCCCTTCCTCTGCATAGCCTGCATGACCGTTTGACTCCACGGAGATGTACTCGCCGTCACACTCTGTTACGGTTATACAAATCATAAGACTTAAGCGTTGATTTTTTCAATCTTCACTTCAGTGTACTGCTGTCTGTGACCGTTTTTCTTATGATAACCAGTTTTTCTCTTGTACTTGTAAACGATAACTTTTTTGCCTTTACCGTTTCCAACTACAGATGCGGTTACGGATGCATTTTTAACGTCCTCGCCAACTTTCAGTCCGTCATTGCTTACTGCAAGTACCTGATCAAAAGTTACGGTTTCTCCAGCTTCAACGCCAAGTTTCTCTACTCGGATAACATCGCCTTCAGCTACCTTGTACTGTTTACCACCTGTTGCAATAATTGCGTACATATGGCACCTCCCTATCAATTACTCGCCAGATTCGGTGGTCTTTCGACTCTTTTACCTCTCTGTGCGGCATACTTCTACAATATATCATCACGTCTGCTGTTTGTCAATAGTATTTTTCAGGAAATTGCAGATTTTTTTTCACATGCAATTGCCAGTGCGCCAGGTCCGATGTGGCAGGCAACGCTTAAGGACAGTGGATACGCATCGACTTCAAAATCCGGGAAGGCTTCTTTTACTTCGACAATCCATCCATCGATTACTTCTTTGTCGTTTGCGGTATAGGCAATGTGAAGTCCCATGATGCCGGCTGCACGCTCTTTTGCGAAGCGTTTGTCCATATCTTTTTTCATAGCCTTGATCATGGCTTTCTTTGCCTGTTTCACACCGCGCGCTTTTTCAAACGCGTCAAGCTTCTCTCCCTGGATCGTCAGCACCGGTTTGATATTTAAAACGGTTCCGATCATGGCTGCTGCCGGCGTAACGCGGCCGCCTTTTTTCAGGTATTTTAACGTATCTACCATAATATAGATACTTGCATCCAGCGCATCCTCTTCCAGAATTGCTTTAATGTCTTTTGCTGCCACGCCGCGGTTTGCCATTTTCTTTGCATCCAGAACAGACTGCTGCTGCGTAACGGAGATTCTCTGGTTGTTGACAACCTGCACTTTTCCTTCGTAGTCCTCGGACAGCACGGTCGCTGTATCACAGGAGGCGGAAAGGCCGCTTGACATCGGAATGTAAACAATGTCATCGTACTCTTCGAGAATTTTGTTCCAGAAATCCATCAGATCTCCCGGAGACGGCTGAGATGTGGAAACAGCCGCATCCTCTGCCAGAATCCCGTAAAACTGTTCCTGTGTCAGGTCGATATCCTCAAACTGGATTTTTCCGCGCATGAAGAAAGGCATCGGAAGGACAAAAACGCCCAGCTCTTTCGCCTGACTCTGTGTAATACCGCTGTTGCTGTCGGTAGCAATAGCTGTTCTTGCCATAGTTCTTATTCCTGCTGTCTCTTGTTAGAGAAACAGCTTTTCCTTTCTGTAATATCGTGTAACGCTTGATTTGCTGTTATTCTATCATAAATCGTACCTGTTTTCTACCCGGCTTGGACATTTCTGCAAAATTGCCCAAACTGCTTTTGATTCTTTTTACATCATACCAATACCAAGGAAAAACAGTCCGCCAAGGATCAGCAGAATGGTCGGAATTACGATTTTTGCAATGGTCTTTTTTCTTCTCTCCTTCGGGAAAAATCCTTCGCTTTTTGTCTGCTGGTACATCAGAAGACGGCTTCCCATATAAAGACCGATCGGCATCAGCGCCGCTTCGATCAGATACATGCCGATGTACGTTTCCGTTGCGTATCCGCTGCCTGCTGCTGCGTTCCCCTGCGAGAACATATAGAGGAAGCTTGCCGCAATGCTCGCCACAATCGTCGATGCGTTATGGACGAAATGAAACAGCGAGCTGTAAAACATGTTGTCGGTCTTCATCCGCACATACGAGAGAACGATTCCCATCATCATCATCGGAAGAAAACGGACGATGCTCATGTGGAAAGCGCCAAAATAAACGCCCATCAGAAGCAGCATCACCCATTTCTTTTTGATTCCGCGCAGGCTGTACTGCAGAAGACCGCGGTGCAGTGCTTCTTCACAGATGGCCGGTGTCAGCGCAACGACAAGCAGCTCGCCGAAATAGGAAAGGCCCGCCATACTGCTGTCCATGGATTCCGAGAGGCTTGCGTATTCCTGCGGGAAAATCCATTCCATCAGAAGGAAAAGGGCAAGCACACCGCGGTACGTCACATACCACATCAGAATGGTTCCGAGGATTCCGGCTCCATCCGGCTTTTTTAATGGGAACACTTCTTTTAACGGAATATGAAGTGCCCGTACGACGAGAATGGATCCGATTAGGAATACAATGATCTCGTCCAGCGCATTTCCATACATCCCGCCTGCAAGAACCAGCGGGATTCCGGCGAGATTAAAAAGAACCATCAGAAAGGCAAACACCAGCAGGCCCTGCCATGGTTTCAGTATCTTTTCTTTTTCCGCCGGATGCGGCCGTTTTGCCGGCATCTGGTTTCGAAAGGGTTCGTAAAGATATGGGGTATCATTTTCATTGAGGTGAATCGGTTTCTTTTGTGGTTCCATATTCATTCCTCCTTTGTAAGGTCACTGTCATTTCATCTGTTCTGCCAGCGGCCGGCGGATTTTCTTTCTCGTCAGTTCCACGAGATGAAGCGCCGTCATATCCACAACTTTGGTCGGAACGGGATCTTCCCGCACAAGACCCTGCAGGAAGCCGAGAAGGCGCTCCTCCTGCTCTTTTTCCGGCATGTTGATAAAGTCAACCAGGATCAGACCGGAAATCCCGCGCAGGCGGATCTGGCGGGCGATTTCGCGGGCTGCCTCCTGGTTTACGCTGTACAGAAACGTATTTTTCCGTCCGCCGAGCTGCTTTCCGCTGTTCACATCGATCGCGGTCAGCGCTTCGGTCGGTTCGATCACGAGGAATCCGCCAGAAGGCAGATCCACACGTTTGTCGAGTGCCTGTTTTACGTGATTTTCGAGATTTTCTTTCTTTGTCAGTGTGGTAAGCTGATCCTCATACCAGGTCAGGCGGCAGTCGTGAAAATCATGGCGCTCCAGATATTCTCTGCAGATCTCATACGTTTCTCTGTCATCTGTCACAAGTTCTGAAACTGACGGTGCATACCGTTTGACGAGCTCCGGCACGGCATCTGACGCCCGATACAGGCAGGAGTACAGGCTCCGCATCGTTCCATACTGGACAATCCGCGCGAGTTTTTCGGACAGCTCGAGATATTCCTGCCGGATCTCTTCTTCCGAAGCATCAGCGGATGCGGTGCGGAAGATCACGCCAAACGGAAGGCTTCCGCCGGAAAGCTCTGGAAACATCCGGCTTCCCAGTTCTTTTAACCGTTTTTTCTGCTCCGGCAGAAGGCGTCCCGAGCATGAGATTTCCGGCTTTCCATAATAGAGCGCCAGGGCACTTCCCGAAAGAGAAAGTTCTGCTGTCGCCGACGGAAGCTTCGTTTTCTGCGCTTCCCGCTGGATCTGCACGACAATTTCATCTCCGACATGCAGTTCCGTTCCCGGTGCTTTTTTCAGAAGATACCCTTCTTTTACACGGGACAGATCAAGAAAACAGCTCTGCTGCTCCGCAAACGAGACAAATGCCCCGCGGATCCCGGGCGCCAGTTTTTCCACCCGGCCGACATAGATATTGCCAAGCAGCGTTTCCTTCTCCCTGCAGAGGGCCGTCAGTTCGACCGGTCTTTCTCCTTCCACCAGCGTGTGTACCAGGTAATCTTTTCCCTCCCACGGCAGATGGGCAATGACAACTCGTTTACTCAACTTCTTCTCCTAATGCTTCCAGCGGAACCAGCTTTCGCTCTTCTTCCGTTCCGATGTCTGCGTAAACTTCCTCGCGCAGAATCGTGTATGCAAACGGCGGCAGTTCAACCCCGCACCATTTGCAGAACGCTTCCATCACGAGCTCCGGTTTCAGGTTCGAAACACTTCCGGTGGAGAGCTGCATCCAGACACCACTTTTCTTTGCTTTCATATCGTAAATCCATGGGCGGATATCGGTCAGCTTTTCGCTTCGTTTTGTCTTTCGCATGATCTCAATCTGCGGAAGTGCAAAAAACACCGGTACTTTCGTTTCCAGATCAATCTCCGGCATTTTTCCCTCGCGGAACTGCACGAGATAATCGGCTCCTGCTACGAGAGACATTGCCTTGCTTGCTTTTCCATCCGGCACATGGCGGGCGGAAAGCACTTCCATTCCCTCAACCATCGTCGCATTCAGACGTTTTACAATCTCGTCGGTTTTCATATCTTCCGCGAGCACCATATCGAAATATTCACCGGTGCTGCTGATGCCGACACCGAGCGGAGAAGCAAACGACAGCAGCATGTGCGGGCTGAAGCCCTCGGAATAAGCGATCGGAAGTTCTGCACGGCGGATTGCTTTCTGGAAGTAACGCATCACATCCAGATGACCCACAAATTTCATCACACCTGTTTTGGCAAACTTAATTCTGATTTTCATAGCAGACACCTCCTCCGAATGATTTTGCTCCGCAGCCGGAACACTGCATCTTACAGTTCGGGGTAACGGTTTCTTTCTGTGCCCGCTCCCATTCGCGGATCAGGAATTTTTTCGTCACGCCGATATCAAGGAAATCCCACGGAAGGATCTCATCGGTGCTGCGCTTACGGCAGGCATAGAACGAAACGTCAATGCCGGTCTCTGCAAACGCTTCTTCCCAGGCATCTTTCCGGAAATACTCGGACCAGGCATCGAAAATAGCACCTTTTCTGTACGCTTTTTCAATAACTTCGGCACATTTCCGGTCACCGCGTGCAAGGAATCCCTCCAGAAGGGAAATATCTGCCTCATGATAAATGTAACGGATGCTCTTCTGATTCAGCTGTGCGCGGACCTCTGCCTTTACAATCGCCGCTTTGTCAAGAAACTCCCTCTCCGTGTTCATCGGTGCCCACTGGAACGGAGTGAACGGCTTCGGAATAAAGAACGAGGAGCTTGCCGTAATCTGGCATTTTCCGTTTCTCTGGTCTTTCGGAATCTCATAGTAACGCTCTGCGATCTTTTCCGCCAGATGCGCAATTCCTTTGATATCATCCTCGGTCTCGGTCGGAAGGCCCAGCATGAAGTACAGTTTTACTTTATTCCAGCCGCCCTCAAACGCTTTTCCGGCTCCGTCGAGAATGACTTCCTCGGTCAGACCTTTATTAATAACATTCCGCATCCGCTGGCTTCCCGCCTCCGGTGCGAAGGTCAGGCTGCTCTTTTTGATATCCTGTACCTTGCTCATAACATCGAGGGAAAATGCGTCGATTCGAAGAGACGGAAGGGAAATATTGACACCTTTTTCCGGGCAGCTGTCGATCAGATAGTTGACAAGCTCCGGAAGATGGCTGTAATCACTCGAGCTCAAAGAACTCAACGAAATCTCATCGTGGCCGGTATTGCGTAGCATATGGGTCGCAAGTTCTTTTAACTTCTCCACATCGCGCTCTCTTGTCGGACGGTACACCATACCCGCCTGGCAGAAACGGCAGCCGCGGATACAGCCGCGCTGGATCTCCAGAACGACACGGTCCTGTGTTGCCTTGATAAACGGCACGACCGGTTTCTCCGGATACGTTGCCTCGGTCATATCCATGACGAGCTGTTTTTTGATCTTTTCCGGTGCTTCCGGAATGGACGGCGTAAAGGCCGCGATCGTTCCGTCCTCGTGGTACGTTACTTCATAAAACTGCGGTACGTAAATACCAGGGATCCGGCATGCCTTTTTCAGGAAATCCTGACGGGTTCCGCCGTTCTTTTTATTTTCCAGATACGTGTCAAAAAGCTTGTCGTACACAACCTCGCCCTCTCCGATGTAAAACAGATCGAAGAACGGAGCGATCGGCTCCGGATTGTACGTACACGGGCCGCCGCCGATGACGATCGGGTCCTCGTCGGTACGCTCCACCGCATGCAGCGGGATTCCGGCAAGGTCGAGCGCCTGCAGAACGTTCGTATAACACATCTCATACTGCAGGGTGATAAACAGGAAATCCTCGTTTTTCACCGGCTCCTGGGATTCCAGGCCGAACAGCGGAATGCTCTGTTCCCGCATCACGCGGTCCAGATCCGGCCATGGGGAATAGACACGCTCACACCACATGTCCTCGCGTTTGTTGAACATATCGTACAGGATCTGGATGCCAAGGTGCGACATACCGATCTCATACACATCCGGGAACAGGAAAGCGCCGCGTAAGGCTACTTTTTCTTTGTCTTTTACGACACTGTTGAATTCATTTCCAATGTATCGCGCAGGCTGCTCAATCTGGAGCAGCACTTCTTCTGGCAATGCTAATTTTCTCATGCAATTCTCTCACTTGTTCTTATTTTTATTTGTCCAGATACGCCGCAAGCAGTTCCAGCGTATTCTTCACGCCGTCCACATGGCTTCTCTCATATCCATGGGATGCGTACACACCGGCGCCGATCAGGGCATGGCGTGCGTCTGCGCCGCCGCGGAGCGTTGCCTCCACGTCAGAGCCGTAGTGCGGGTAAACATCCGCCGCATAGTCGATTCCGTTTGCTTTTGCTGCCGCAATCAGCTCACCGGTAAAATCGTAGCTGTAAGGGCCGCCGCTGTCTTTGACGCAGATGGATACCTGATGCTCTTTACACTCCAGTCCGTCGCCGACACAGCCCATATCAACAGAAAGAATATCTGTCACGCCCTCCGGAACGGAAGCGGATCCGCCGTGGCCGACCTCTTCGTATACGGTAATGTGCTGGTAAACCGGGCGGGACGGTGTGACATTTTCTTCTTTTAAATACTTCGCATAGCCGAGCAGGATTGCAACGCTCAGTTTATCATCGAGAAAACGGCTCTTGATGTAACCCTTCTCGGTGATGCGGGTTCTCGTCTCAAAGCAGACAATATCACCGGTCTCGATGCCGAGCGCTTTTGTCTCCTCTTTGGAGAAGACCATCTCATCCAGAACGACCTCCATATTATCGTAGGTGCGGTCCTGCTGGTCATAGGAACCGTTGACATGGATCGACGGGTTGTTCATCTGGAAGCAGCCCTCATACCGTTTTCCGTCTCTTGTGATGACAACGCAGTTTTCTGTCTCCGCATTGTTCGGATTCATACCGCCGAGCGCGGTGAGGCGAATACGTCCGTTTGCTTTCACTTCCGCTACCATACCGCCGAGCGTATCGGTGTGTGTCTCCACAAGGACACCGCCGTTTCCTTCACAGCCTTTGGCAAGCTGCACCAGAAGGCCGCCCTTTGTGGTGATCACCGGCTCATAGCCCATCGTTTCGTACTCTGCTTTCAGCCATGCAACAGCATCCTTCGTGTAGCCGGTCGGGCTGTCGATGGAGAGCAGTTTTTTCAGTTTCTCTGTTATAAAATCAACATAAACCTTTGTATTTTTCATGTTTCTTCCTCCATTTTTGTTTCTGTTTTTTCTTCTTTTTTCGAAACATTTTGAAACAGAAACTGCAGATTTTTTTCTTTCCGAAAAAAGATCCTGCCCTTCATCATACCACAGAAATAAATTGGATACAACCATCGGAAAACGGAAAAATGGAAATAAGGAAAATGTAACTGGACAAACTACCCTATGCATGCTATGTTTGAAGAGGGGGATACATGATTAGCTGTTATTCAAAAAAGTTTCTTCTATAATAAAATAAAGGTCGCCTCAAATTCAAATAAAGGAGCAAAAAAATGGACACAAAAGCTCAGGCATCACAGCCTGCATTACAAACGTTAAAAGAATATGCTGTCATTACCGCAGCTGTTCTGATCATGGACATTGGAATTTATGTTTTTAAATTCCCCAACAATTTTTCTTTCGGCGGTGTATCCGGTATGGCCGTTGTCATCTGCCGGTTTCTTCCGTTCACTGCCTCACAGATCAACCTTTTTATCAACCTGCTGCTTCTGCTGGTTGGTTTTGCTGTGCTGGGTCGGAACTTCGGCGTCAAGACAGCCTACGTGACCGTGCTTTCCTCGGTTCTTCTGAACATTTTTGAAAAGCTGTTTCCGATGGCACATCCGCTTACCGATGAGATCATGCTGGAGCTCTGCTTTGCCATTATTCTTCCGGCACTGGCGGCAGCACTGCTGTTTTTTGAGAATGCCTCCGGCGGCGGCACGGACATCATCGCCATGATTATCAAAAAATACTCTACGATGAATATCTCCACTGCCCTGCTGGTGACCGACCTCATCGTTGTCATCCTTGCTTTCCTGATTTTCGATACCCTGACCGGTCTTTGTTCTGTTCTCGGTCTGATAGCAAAAACACTGCTGATTGACAAAACGATTGAGCGGATGAAGCTGAATAAATTTTTTACGATTATCTCCAACAACCCGCAGCCGATCTGCGATTTCATCACAAAGGATCTCAATCACAGCGCAACCCTTTACGATGCCGTCGGCGCTTACTCCGACCAGCAGCGGACGGTCATTCTCACGGTTGTGGATGTCAAGCAGGCCGTCTATCTCCAGCGGTTTATTCATGATACTGAGCCGACCGCATTTATTGCAATTACAAAGAGCAGTGAAATTATCGGAAAAGGCTTCATGAGTTATATCTGATCGATTTAAACCATATTTTTTCACAAAAAAATCCGAAGGTTTTTGACACCTTCGGATTTCTTTGTATGTGCTTATTCTGTTTATTTCTCTTCTGCTTCTTCGGTATCTTCTGCCGGTGCTTCTGCGTTGTGGGAAGCCATCAGACTTACGACAATGGATTCCGGATTGGTCTTTATGGTAATATCCGGGTCAGCGGCCAGGGACAGATCTTTGACACGGATAACATCACCGATCTTCATTTCTCCGACATCAACCATTACCTGATCGACCAGGGATGCCGGATATGCCATGTAGGCAACCTCATTCAGATCCTCCTGCAGAACGCCTTCTGCGATCTTTTCATGGTTTACAAGGACAATTTCCGCAACAGAATGAACTTTCTCGTTGCTGACCAGTGCCTGGAACTCGATCGAATCGATCTGTCCGGCTACCGGGTTATAATCAACATTTTTGATCAGGACATCGTATGCGGTTCCATCGACATCCAGCATAATCTGGCTGCCTTTGTGGTCTGTCTTCAGCAGTTTCTCGACATCTCTTTTTACCATCTTAACTGGAATGGATTCTTTCATCTCTCTGCCGAATACATTGCCGACAACATATCCTTCTCTTCTGAGTCTTTTTGCTTTTACATCCAAACTTCTCTTTTCAGCTTTTAAAGTATTCATTTACCTTTTCCTCCAAAAATCTGATTCTTAGCAGGCTTCTTATCTTGTGAAGGGTGTTAAGTTTGCTTTGCCTTGTGGCTATGAATAAGTTTCTTGGAACAGGATGTTTGGGAACATGCAAGGAAGCTTTTGTTTCTTGTTGATTCCTTTTCTTTGTTCTAGCTGTAATATAATACCACAAACAGAATTTGTCAACCCATCTTTTTTGATTTCACAGTTTCTTCACATTTGCAGTTTTCAGCACGCCTCTTTGTACTCCATCAGCTTCTGACGCGCTGTGCGGTTCAGACTGCGCGGTACGGCAATCTCAATCGTTGCATAATGGTCGCCGTGCACGTTCGCATCTTTCATGGATACCATACCTTTGCCTCGTAGACGGATCTTGCTGCCGGACTGGGTTCCCTCTTTGATCTTGCAGACAACATCTCCGTACAGCGTCGAGACACGCGCTTCGCCGCCAAAGACTGCCGTTGTGTATGGAATCTGAATCGTCGTATAAATGTCCATTCCACGCCGTTCAAAGCCTTTCTTTTCTTCTACATTGACCTTTAATAGCAGATCGCCGCGATGTCCGTTTGATCCTGCATGGCCTTTGCCGCGCAGGCGGATGCTTTTTCCACTCTCGATACCGGCCGGGATTTTAACCAGCAGCGTATTGGTCGTTCCGTCCGGATTCCGCAGGGTAATCTGTTTTTCACAGCCCGATGCAGCCTCCTCCAGGCGGATCGAAACCTCAGCGTGCAGATCGAGATCCTCCGCCGCACCGCGGCCGGAAAATGCATCCTCAAACGGATGTCGGCCATTCCCGGACCGTGTATACCGCTCGCTTCCGAATCCACGGCTTTTGCCATGAAACATCTGATCAAAGAAATCGCCGAACATGTCATCTGCGTTTCCTTCAAAATGAAATTCGTGATAGCCGCCGTTGTTTCCGCTTCCGCCGAACGGGTTTCCATACGCACTGCCGTACGGATTTCCGCCGCCCTGCTGGCTGTACGCGCCGGCTCCCTGGTCGAACGCCGCGAATCCGAACTGATCGTACATTTTCTTCTTTTCCGGATCGCTTAAGACAGAATACGCTTCTGTCACTTCCTTAAATTTCTTTTCCGCATCCGGATTTCCCGCATTCGTATCGGGATGATATTTTTTCGCCAGTTTCCGGTATGCACGCTTGATTTCTTTCTCGTCTGCATTCCGGCTGACGCCTAACACTTCATAATAATCTCTCTTTGTTTCCATCATCAGGCACCTCCAGTCAAGCCTTTTCCTGATTTCCCAGGTGAACAATTCCTGGCTCTTTTCGTCTGTTCTTTTCGTCTGTTCTATTCGTACTATAACACGCATTTTTCGCACTGTCAATTCTTTTCACGGAAGATTCAAAATTCCTATACGAATTGAAAAACCTGCCGTGCACTGTTACAATAAGAGATATACGATTCTCACGATTTTTTATGGAGGTACTTGATTGATGCATTCCATTTTCTGGTTCCGCACCCGGCAGTGGGTGTTGAGCCGCGTTCTTCATCTGACAGAGCATAAGAAACAGACACTCCTTGCAGCACCGGATGCCGTTCTGCAGCTCCCAGCGTTATTCCGGAAACGCCGGATCTCCCAGATTCTCCTGGTGACTACCCCCGGCTTTGTCCGCCGCGGAACACTGACGTCTCTGCTGGATGGCTGTAAAAAAGAAAACATTTCCGTCACCATTTTCTCTGAAATCGCCCCGGATCCGCAGATTGAGAGCGTGGAACAGGGTTTCCGTCTTTATCAGCAGATTCAGGCGCAGGCTATCCTCGCCATCGGCGGCGGATCCGTTCTCGATGCAGCAAAGCTGATCGGTGCCCGCGTCTGCTGTCCGCAAAAGACGGTTCCTGCGATGCGGGGCCTCCTGAAAGTCCATCGGAAACTTCCACAGATGTTTGCCGTGCCGACGACAGCCGGAACCGGTTCAGAGGCAACGGCGGCAGCTGTCATCACAGACTGTATCGATGGGAAACCATACAAATACGCCGTCAATGACCTCTGTCTGATCCCGGATACGGCAGTTCTCGATCCGCAGCTTACGATCAGCCTCCCGTCCTCTATGACCGCAGATACCGGTATGGATGCCCTGACCCATGCCATGGAAGCTTTTCTTAACCTCTTCGCTTCCCGCAGCGTGCAGAACGCATCCATCGAGGCTGTCTGTGAAATCTTCCATGCCCTGCCCGAAGTCTGGCGAGACGGCACCCATCTTGCCGCACGGCAGGAAATGCTTCATGCATCGTATCTGGCCGGTTTCGCTTTTACCAACAACTTTGTCGGCTACGTCCATGCCATCGCTCACGCCGTCGGTGCACTGTACCACATTCCGCACGGAAGAGCCAACGCGGTTCTGCTGCCTGCTGTTCTGCGCGAATACGGTTCCTGCATTACGCCTAAACTTGCCGTTCTCGCCGATGCGCTTTCTCTCGGCGGAGATACCGTTTCTGAAAAGGCTGAGCGGATGATTGCAGCTATCGAGGCTATGCGCGATTCGTTTGACATTCCATCCACTCTGCCGCACCTTTCGCCGAATGATTACACAGAAATAGCACGCCGTGCTTTAAAAGAAGCAAATCCCACCTACCCTGTTCCGCAGATCTGGGATTCTGAAAAAATCTTTTCTGTGCTCCGCCGTGTACAATCCTAAAGCCGCTGTTTTCTCGAATTAAATTTGACAGAACGCAAAAAACATGGTAATTTATTAGAGATATCGCATAGAGGAGTGAATAAAATGAATAAAAGAACCATGAAAAAAATGGCCAAAGCGAAACAGCAGGCTGCAGAAGCTGCAAAAACAGCGGAAACCGTTGTAAAGGCAGCGGCACCGGCAAAAGAAGTAAAACCAACGACTGAAAAAACCTTACATACAGAAGCAGCCGAAGGAAAAGCAGAAGCTGCAAAAGAGCCGAAAAAAGCAATCAAAAAAGAAACCGTTAAAAAAACAGTAAAAAAGGAGACCACGGAAACCATGGCAGAAGCAACCAAAACCCCACGCAAAATGACAAAAGTATCTGATACCGTTCTTGAGATCTTCGAGACAAAAGTATCCATGAAAGACCTCGAAGCAGTCATCAAAAAAGAAGTAAAAGCAAACGGATTAAAAGGCGAGATCAAAATCTACCTGAACGCAGAACAGAGAGCCGCTTACTATACCGTAGACGGACAGGGATCTGACGATTTCAAAGTAGATCTGACTACTCTTGCAGAATAATTTTTCTGTCAGCTGATCTATCAGAACAGACCAAAAGCGGCATGTCCGAAACAAAGTCTTCCGGATTTTGTTTCGGGCATGTTTTTTGCTGTCTGCTCCCAAAACTAAAAAACAACAAGGTATTTTTTATGAAAACTGTAAACCATCTCGGAACCGACCCGATCGGAAAGCTGGTTCCCCGTATTGCTTTTCCGAGCATGCTGGCACAGTTCGTGAGTGTTCTGTACAGCATTGTAGACCGTATGTACATCGGCCATATTGTCTCTGTCGGTGATCTGGCGCTCGCGGGTGTCGGCGTCTGCGGTCCCATTCTCACCATGATCGGCGCGTTCTCCTCCCTCATCGGGGTCGGCGGCGCACCGCTGCTCGGCATCCGGCTCGGAGAGAAAAATGAAAAAGAGGCATCCCGCATCCTGGCCAATGCGTTTCTGATGCTTGTTTCCCTGTCCCTCGTTCTGACAGCCGCGGCGCTTCTTTTAACCCGCCCGATGCTGATGGCATTCGGAGCCAGCACCGTTACGTATCCTTACGCCAGAGCCTATTTTATGATCTACGTTTCCGGCTCTTTGTTTGCGCTTTTATCGACCGGCATGAACCAGTTTGTGATCTGCCAGGGCTTTGCCAGTGAGGGAATGAAATCTGTTCTGCTAGGCGCCGTCCTGAATCTGCTGCTGGACCCTGTGCTTATCTTCGTTCTGCATCTCGGCGTGCGCGGCGCGGCAATTGCAACCGTGTTCTCCCAGATCGCAAGCTGTCTGTATGTGCTGCATATTCTGTTCGGAAAGACGATTCCGATCCGTATCACCTTCGGCGGGTATTCATTTGCGATCATGAAACGCATTCTGACAGTCGGTTTTACTCCGTTTCTAATCATTGCCATCGACAATGTGATGATCATTGCGATGAACGCCGTCCTGCAGCGATATGCACCCGCCGGACAGGGAGACAGCTTCATCACCTGTGCAACGATCGTTCAGAGCTTTATGCTGATTATTACGATGCCGCTCGGCGGAATCAGCGGCGGAACGCAGTCAATCCTCGCATACAATTATGGAGCTGGAAATTCCAGGCGTATTCTCGAGGCACAGAAAACCATCATCGCACTCTGTGCCGGATTTACGACCTTGATGTTCCTCGTCTCCAATGCCGCCGGAACGCTGTTTGCGCAGCTTTTTACTTCCGATCCGCAGATCGTCTCGATGGTGGTCCGCGCGATCCATATTTCGACACTCTCAGTCATTCCGCTCGGCATTCAGTACGAGATTGTAGACGGCTTTACTGCAATGGGCTGCGTGCGCTATTCGTTTGCACTCTCCTTCTTCCGGAAATTCGTCTACTTTACCGCTCTGTTTCTTCTGCCTCGGTTCTTTGCACTGGAAAACATCTTCTACGTGGAACCTATTTCCGACCTGATCGGGCCGGTTGTCTCAATGATCGTTTACTGGACTTCGATTCAGAAGATTCTGAAACAGCGGGAAGAGGCGGTACGGCTGATGCACACAAAAAAACCATAAAAAATCTCATATCAAAAAAGCTGTTCTTTTCCGCGGAGTTTTCAAAACTCTCACCAGAAAAGAACAGCTTTTTCTGCTTCTGTTAAAATGTCTTCGGCATCGGAACGGTTTCCTGTACTTTCAGACCGTATTTTGCTGCCAACTGCAGTGCCTTCTGTTCCGTCTCCGGATTCCAGACGGCTTTCGGCGTATGGGCATCACAGCCGAAAACGGCAGTGTTTCCTTCTTCGCCGGCGATCTTCCAGAACTTCTTGTTCGGATACCATCTTTCTTCCATCAGACCAAGGAAATTGATCTCCAGCGGAATGTTTCTCTTTTTCACCTCACGGCAGAGTCTCCGGTATTCCCGGTCGAACACTGCTTCGTCGCCGTTGAATAAAAAGAGATCCGGGTGTGCCAGATACAGGTATTTTCCGGTATCGATGCCTGCCAGGCACTGGTCCACATACTGTTTCAGGTAGCTTCCGTCTGTTGTTCCATGGCCGCTGTAGAGAATCTTTTCGATCTCATTTCCCAGGCTGTGCTGGCCAAGCACAAAGTACTCAAACGGATAGTCCGACAAAAAATCAATCAGCTGATCCCAGAATCTCGGGAAATACTCTGTTTCGAGTCCGAGATGGATTTCAATATCCTTGTCATACTCTTTTTTCAATGCCAGCACGGTGTCTACATAGCCTTCCACCTGATCGAGCCGCATCCGCATGCCGGAATCGTAGCCGTCCGGGAACGGATAAGGCGAATGGTCGGAAAAACCGAGAATTTTAAGGCCGCCCTCAATCGCGCGCTCCACATACTCCCGCTCCGTTCCGTCCGCATGGCGGCACCGCCATGTATGGGTATGGTAATTTGCAATCATGATCTGTAACCTTCTTTATTTTGTATCTTATTCTGCTGCTTCTTTGGAGATATCCGTTCCAAAATATTTTTCCGAAAGCTCTGTCAGAGTTCCGTCTTCTGCGAGCTCGCCAAGTGCTTTGTTGACTGCTTCGAGCAGTGTCTTGGTCTCATCACCTTTTTTCATCGGAATGCCGACTTTGGTGGATTCCGGATCGAGGCATGCAATTTTGATCTCTGCATCCGGGTGTGCTTTCATATAATCGTAATACGTTACCTCTGCGTTCAGAGTTGCATCGATACGGCCGCTTAAGAGAAGCTCGAAAGTCTGCTCCAGATCGTCAACACCGGTAACAGTTGCGCCGTATTTCTCGGCAACTTCTGCATACGTACTGGAAATGGTGTTTGCAGTGCTCTTTCCGTCGAGGTCCTCCATGGACTGGATTTCATCGTTAGCAGAGTTTACGATAACAGCGGTGCGGTTGTATGCATACGGATCGGAAAAGCTGTATTTCTCAGCGCGCTCCTCCGTAATATCTACGCCGTTTACCATGATATCATACCGGCCGGAATCGATTCCTGCAAGAAGGCCGTCCCACTCACCCTCTACAAAGGTTGCTTTCACGCCGAGTTTTTCTGCGATCTGCTGTGCCACTTCTACGTCGTATCCAACCAGGTTGTCGTCCTCATCGTGATATGTCCACGGTGCCCAGGTTCCTTCCATTGCTACAACGAGCTCACCCTTGCTCTGGATCTGCTCTAAAAGGTCCCCAGACGCACTTGCGGAAGATGCTGCTGCAGAGGAAGAAGCACTGCTGTTATCTGCTGTGCCGTTTCCGCATCCGGTCAGTAAAAAGGATGATGTCAGGATACCTGCCAGAAATACTGCTGCCATTTTCTTTTTCATAATATTCGCCACTCCTTTTTTGTTTTGTTCTGGAAGAAGCTGCCTTTGCTTCTTCTGTTTTCTTTATTGCAAACTGTCCGGATTCCGTGCTCCGGGCAGGATTTGCCGCTTTGCGGGATACCTTACTCGTAATGCTGTTCAATATTCTGCAAAAATGTTCTCGTCCGCTCTTCCCGCGGATTTGCGAAAAATTCCTTCGACGGACCTTCCTCAACGACAACGCCGTTTTCCATAAAGACAACTTTGTTCGAAACGTTTCTTGCAAAGCCCATCTCATGCGTGACAACGAGCATCGTCATTCCCTCTTTGGCAAGCTGGCGCATAACACCAAGCACCTCGCCGGTCAGCTCCGGGTCGAGTGCTGAGGTCGGCTCATCAAAATAGATAATTTCCGGATCGGTTGCCAGTGCACGGGCGATTGCCACCCTCTGCTGCTGTCCGCCGGAAAGCTGATGCGGATAGTAGTCCGCACGGTCCAGCATGCCTACTTTTTCAAGCGCTGCACGCGCTTTTTCCTCCGCCCTGGTTTTTGGCATTTTTCTGCCGATGATCAGGCCCTCGGTTACGTTATGAAGGGCTGTTTTGTTCAGGAACAGGTTATAGTTCTGAAATACAAATGCGGTTTTCTGACGGATCGCCGCGATGTCTTTTTTGCTGATGTTGTGAAACGGATATTCTTTCCCGTCAAAAATCAGGCTGCCGCCGTCCGCATGCTCCAGAAAGTTGACACAGCGCAGCATCGTCGTTTTTCCCGAACCGCTCGGGCCGAGGATTGCAACAACATCGCCCTGGTTTACTTTTAAATCTACACCTTTTAATACTTCCAGGCTGCCGAACGCTTTCTTTAATCCTTTAATTTCCAGCATGGCCTATTCCCCTTTTTTCTGATATGTACTCAGTTTCTTCTCTCCGATTCCCTGCAGCTTCGTGAGCACGGTGGAGAACAGCAGGTAGATCAGTCCTACTTCAATATACAGTGCCAGCGGCTCATGGGTGCGCGCTACAATTCGCTGCGTTACCATAAACATCTCCGTCACGGTGATATTTGCGGCAAGGGAAGTATCCTTTACCATGGCGATCAGAGAGTTGGAAAGCGGTGGGAACGCGGTGCGCATTGCCTGCGGAAGAATGATTCTCCGCATGATCTGCAGATACGACATGCCGACGCAGTAACCGGCTTCGAGCTGGCCTGCCGGAACGGCTTCCAGGGCCGCACGCATCGTCTCGGCACTGTAGGCGCCCTCATTCAGGGAAAAGACGAGAACTGCCGCCGGAAACGGATCGATCAGAATACCGGCACGCGGAAGTCCGTAAAACACAACAAAAAGCTGGACCAGAAGCGGGGTTCCGCGGAAAATCCAGATATAGAAACGTGCAATCTGACGAAGGCCTTTGATGTTTGCAAACTGTACCATAGCCATTGCCGTCGCAATTACAAGTGCAATGGAAAACGAGATTACAGTAAGCGGAATCGTCACCTTAAGGCCCGGCAGAAAGATTTTCCAGAAAGAATCCAGAAGAATATTCCATAATCTTTCGCTCATTTCGATATATCCCCCTTATTTTACATTTTCGAGAATTGCTATGGATAGGATAACACTTCAAGTCCGCTTCAAGTCAAGTGTTTTTTCATATACCCCTCCCCCGCATGCAAGAATCCCCGGGAAACACGTTTTTCAACGGCCCCGGGGACTCTTATTTATGGTTGGTTTTAAGAGGAAGGATCTTGTCTTTTTTATGGTATTATGTTATTTACTGCTTAGTCCTGTGTCACATTAAATGCTCTTGCACCAGGGTATACCGCGGCCGTTCCAAGTTCTTCTTCGATTCGGAGAAGCTGGTTGTATTTTGCAACACGCTCGGTACGGCTCGGTGCACCGGTCTTGATCTGGCAGGTGTTCAGGGCAACAGCCAGGTCTGCGATGGTGGTATCCTCGGTCTCACCGGAACGGTGGGAGGAAATTGCGGTGTAGCCTGCTTTGTGAGCCATCTTGATTGCCTCAAGGGTCTCAGATACAGAACCGATCTGGTTCAGTTTGATCAGGATGGAATTTCCGCAGCCAAGGGAGATACCTTTTGCCAGACGCTCAGTATTGGTTACAAACAGGTCGTCACCGACAAGCTGTACTTTTCCGCCAAGCTCTGCGGTCAGCTCTTTCCAGCCTTCCCAGTCTTCTTCATCCAGAGCATCCTCGATGGAGATGATCGGGTATTTCTCTACCAGTGCTTTCCAGTGAGCGATCAGCTCTTTGGAAGTAAATACAGTGCCGGCTTTCGGCAGTTTGTATTCACCCTTGGTACCTGTCTTCCACTCGGAGGAAGCAGCATCCATCGCGATCTTGAAGTCTCTGCCTGGCTCATAGCCTGCTTTTTTCACTGCCTCAAGAATGGTCTCGATGGCTTCTTCATCGGATTTCAGAGCCGGTGCAAAACCGCCTTCATCTCCAACCGATGTTGCCAGTCCGCGCTCTTTTAAGATGGCAGCCAGTGCATGGAAGACCTCAGCGCACCATCTTAAGCACTCTTTGAAAGAAGATGCTCCAACCGGCATGATCATGAACTCCTGTACATCCAGACCGGAAGAAAGTGCGTGGCATCCGCCGTTGATGATGTTCATCATCGGAACCGGCAGACGATTTCCGGAAACGCCGCCGAAGAAGCGGTACAGCGGAATCTCAAGTGCGTTTGCTGCTGCTCTTGCGCAGGCAATGGATACAGCCAGAATGGCATTTGCACCCAGGCGGGATTTATCTTTTGTTCCGTCCGCATCGATCATAGCTTTATCTACAGCGTAGGTATCGGATGCATCCATACCTTTTAAGGTATCGTTGATGACGGTGTTGATGTTTTCTACTGCTTTCTGCACACCTTTTCCAAGGTATCTTGCTTTATCTCCATCTCGTAATTCCAGTGCCTCAAACTCACCGGTAGATGCGCCGCTTGGTGCCATGCCGCGTCCTACAACGCCTCCTGCAAGAACAACCTCAGCTTCTACGGTTGGATTTCCTCTGGAATCCAGAATTTCTCTTCCTTTTACTTCCTCAATTTTCAGGCTCTTCACTTTTCGTGTGCTCCTTTCTCGTTTGTTTCTGGAGTTTCCCGCCTGCGAAGTGTCCAGGATCCGCAGACGGGAGATAACAATGATTGATTCGCTTTGGTTAGCCTTTACTAACTATAATTCATTATAACTAATTTTTTAAAAATTGCAAGTGGGTAAAGTGATACTTTTTCTCAGAAATGCAAAATGTTTTTCTGTTCTTATTTTTCCTGTTTCAATGCCTCTTCCAGCGTATGCCATCCAAGCACTGCACATTTCACTCTTGCCGGCATGTGGGAGATATCTTTCAGTGCACCAGCCTCCTCGAGTTCGTCAATCTCCTCGTCGGATGCTTCTCCTTTGATCATGCGCAGAAACAGATTTCCCAGGCGCAGTGCCTCGTCCTTCGTCTTTCCAATGATCATGCCGAGCATAATGTCCGCCGATGCCTGCGAAATCGCACAGCCGTCGCCCACGAACGCACCGTCCGTGATCACATCGCCGTCGACTTTTAATTTCAGCCAGATATCATCGCCGCAGCTTGGGTTGACGCCCTCGAGTACGATGTCCGCATCCGGCAGATCATGCTTGAATTCCGGACGCAGATTGTGCTCCGTCAAAATTTCGTTATAAAATCCTCTACTTTCCATAGCCCATTCTCCTTCTGATTGTGGATACACTTTCGATCAGTGCATCAATCTCTTCCGGTGTATTATAAAACATCATGCTGGCTCTTGTCGAACTTCGGACGCCAAGATATTCCAGAAGCGGCTGTGCACAGTGGTGGCCTGCCCGCACATCGATGCCGTCAGAAGAAAGAATTTCGCTCACATCGTGCGGATGCACGCCGTCAATCGTAAACGAAACGATGCCCGTGTGGTTGGCCGGATCTTTGGAACCGAGGATATGAACGTACGGCAGCGCGCCGAGTCCTTCCATAGCACGTTGCGTCAGTTCCAGCTCTTTTTTCTGGATATAATCAAATCCTTTTTCCTGCAGATACCGGATCGCTGCGGCCAGCCCCACCGCACCGGCTGCATTTACCGTTCCCGCCTCAAATTTCTGTGGAACCGGCGCAAAGACGGCTCCGTCGCGGTGGACGGAATTGATCATCTCGCCTCCTGTTAAAAACGGCGGCATTTTTTCCAGTAGCTCCCGTTTTCCATACAGACAGCCGATTCCCATCGGACCCATCAGCTTGTGGCCGGAAAAGGCGAGGAAATCTGCATCCAGCGCCTGTACGTCGACCGGCATATGCGGAACGCTCTGGGCGCCGTCCACAACGACAACGGCTCCCACGCGGTGCGCCATCTCCGTGATTTTCCGGATCGGATTCACGCAGCCGAGCACATTCGATACCTGAGCAACAGCCACAAGACGTGTTCTCTCATTAATGCCCTTTTGGAGCTCCTCATCGGTCAGCTCGCCCTCACTGGTACATTCCAGATAATGGAGCTTCGCCCCAGTCATACGCGACACCATCTGCCACGGAAGCAGATTGCTGTGATGCTCCATGATTGTTACAGCGATCTCGTCGCCTTCCTTTAAAAAGTTCAGGCCATAGCTGTATGCCACAAGGTTCAGGCTCTCCGTCGTATTCCGGGTGAAAATAACCTCCTCCGGCTCTTCTGCATGGATAAACTCCTGCACCGTTTTCCGCGCTTCCTGATAGCTCTCTGTCGCCTCGAGGCTTAATGGATAGAAGCCGCGCAGAGGATTCGCATTTTTCTGTTCGTAAAATTCCTGCACTGCCGCAAGGACACACGATGGGCGCTGGGCCGTCGCTGCGTTGTCCAGATAGATCGTGTCCATTTGCTGCAGAAGCGGAAAATCTTTTCTGTTGTTATCTGTTGTCACGGTCAAGCACCTCCGCAAGCTGTGTTTTTACCTTCTGCTCGATGGCTGCATCACCGATCTTCTGGATTTTTGCCTCCAGTTTTGCCCGCGCCATCGTATTCTCCGCCTGCGTGCGGTCCATGCCGCGCGCTCCGAAGTAAAACAGCGTCTCTTCATCGAGTTCTCCAATTGCCGCGCCGTGGCTTCCCTGTACGTTTTCCTCTGCACAGAGGATCACAGGAATCGTCTTGTTGACTACATCATCGCCGAGCAGCAATACCTGTTCTGTCTCTGCTCCGACGGAATCTGCCGATCCGCGCACAAAGTCAATCGTACCGCGGAAGATCTTTTCCGCCGCATTCATCAGCGTTCCGTCTGCCTGGATCGTGCTCTCTGTCACTTTTCCGAAGTGGCGCACATTCAGGTTCATGTCAAATTTCTGCTGATTCTGCAGAAGATAACCGATTTCCGTCTGCAGCGATGCGTGATCCTTCTGCAGCTCGGTCCAGATGCCGTCATACACATCGCCTTTTCCGACAATGACCTGTAAAAGATCCAGTGCACCATTTTCCTCGCAGATGCATCCGACATCATTTAAAAGCTCCTGTCCCTCACCGCGCATCATCACCTGCACGAGCCGGATGCGGCTGTCTTTTTTCGCGTAAAGTTCTGTCCGCACCGCGAGCTGTCCCGCTGCCTGTGCCGGTTCAAATACCTCGAAAACGGTAAGGGAAGCTCCCTCTTCTGCCGCCGCGCGGATCTTTCCGGATGAAGCCGTCTCTTTTCCCTGTCCGATGGAAAGCGTGACCTGTTTCGTCTTCCCCTCCTTTGCAGAGACACTCCAGTTTTTCGTCTGCTCCGGTGCAAAAAGAATATCCGTCTCTTTTCCTGCCCCGGTATTTACAGTTTCCGGAAAATCCGTTATCTCATCATCCGCAGACAGCTCTTCCGCGCAGATTTCGCACGGCGCACCCGCCGCCCATTTTACTTTTGTATCATTTAATCCCAGCCAGTACCATGTTTTCGATGGAAGCTGGTTGATTTTCATGCTGTTCTGTTCTTCCAAGTGTCTGGCCTCCTTATCCAATGCTGCCCTTCATCTCGAGGCGGATCAGATTGTTCATCTCCACCGCGTACTCCAGCGGCAGTTCTTTTGAAACATCATCCGCGAATCCGCTGACGATGCACGCTCTCGCATCCTCTTCCGTCATACCGCGCGACATCAGATAAAAGACTGCTTCATCGCTGATGCTTCCGATCTGTGCTTCATGGCCGATGTTCGCATCTTTTGTACGGATATCCATCGCCGGAATCGTGTCCGACCGGGAGATATCATCGAGCATCAGAGACTGGCAGGAAACGGCTGATTTCGTGTTCTTTGCCGCTTTTGTTGCAGAGACTGACGAACGGAAGGTGCTGATGCCGCCGTCCTTCGAGATCGATTTCGTGTTAATATAGGAACTCGTATCCGGCGCGCTGTGGACAACCTTCGCTCCGGTATCGAGATTCTGGCCTTTACCGGCGAACGTGATGCCGGTAAATTCCATCTTTGCGCCTCTTCCTTTCAGCACGCTCATCGGGTACAGATAGGAAACGTGGGAGCCGAATGAACCGGAAACCCACTCGATCTTTCCGCCCGCCTCGACCTGCGCACGCTTCGTGTTCAGGTTGTACATATTCTTCGACCAGTTTTCAATCGTAGAATAACGGAGTCTTGCATTCTTTCCGACAAACAGCTCCACACATCCGGCATGGAGGTTGGCCACATTGTATTTCGGTGCGGAACAGCCCTCGATAAAGTGAAGGTCCGCGTCCTCATCGACAATAATCAGCGTATGCTCGAACTGGCCTGCGCCCGGCGCATTCAGGCGGAAATACGACTGCAGCGGGATTTCCACAGAAACCCCCTTCGGCACATAGACAAACGAACCGCCGGACCAGACGGCTCCGTGCAGTGCGGCAAATTTGTGGTCGGTCGGTTTCACCAGTTTCATAAAGTGTTTCCGCACCATATCCGCGTACTCACCATGCAGCGCACTCTCCATATCGGTATAGACAACACCCTGAGCCGCAACTTCCGCGCGGACGTTGTGATAGACCAGCTCCGAATCATACTGTGCGCCCACACCGGCGAGCGATTTCCGCTCTGCCTGCGGAATGCCGAGACGCTCAAACGTATTTTTGATGTCATCCGGCACATCGGACCACTTTGCTTTCATTTTCGTATTCGGGCGGACATACGTTACGATGTCATCCATGTTCAGACCCTCAATCGACGGACCCCAGTCCGGAATCGGCATCTGGTTGTAGATCTGTAAAGAACGCAGACGGAACAGCTGCATCCAGGCAGGGTCTTTCTTCTCATCCGAAATTTTCTGTACAATTTCCGGCGTCAGGCCGGCTTTTACTTTATAGGCATCCTTTTCATCGTCTTTGAAATCATAGATGCTTCGGTCAATATCCTCTACATAGCTTTTTTCTCTCACAGCGTTTTCATCCTTTCTGTACCTTCGGTTTTACGCCAGTGACTTTTCGTATTTTCCAAATCCGTCCCGGTTGATCTCCTCTACAAGAGATGCATCGCCGGTTTTGACGATTTCACCTTCCACCATGATGTGGGTCTGATCCACCATCAGCGATTCCAGAATCTTCGTGCTGTGCGTGATGATCAGAAGACTTCCTCCGCATTTTCTGCGGTATGCCTCAATTCCGGCAGAAACGGTGCGGACCGCATCGACATCCAGGCCGGAGTCGGTCTCATCGAGAATGGCAAGGGACGGCTCGAGCATCAGAAGCTGCAGGATCTCGGCTTTCTTTTTCTCACCGCCGGAAAATCCGACATTCAGATCACGGTCTGCATACGACGGATCCATCTGCAGAACTTCCATTGCTTTTTCCAGCTCTTTCCGGAACTCAAACAGACGCATCCGTTTGCCGGTCTTTAATTCTACAGCACTGCGGATAAAAGAGCTTAAGGTTACGCCAGGCACCTCAAGCGGATTTTGAAATGAGAGAAACAGTCCCATTTTGGCACGTTCATTGACCGGCTCTTCGGTAATGTTCTTTCCCTGAAACCAGATTTCACCTCGCGTCACGTTATATTTCGGATTGCCGAGCAGCGTATTGCCAAGCGTCGACTTTCCGGTACCATTCGGTCCAAGCAGTACATGTGTCTCCCCTTTTCCAATCGTAAGATTGACGCCGTGCAGGATTTCTTTTTCTTCCACATTTACCGTTAAATCTTTCACTGTTAAAAGATTTTTTCCCATATTAATATCCTCCTTATTTTGCTTTGAGGTTAAAATCTCTGTTTTTGCCTCCGATTGTAGACCTTTTTTCCGAGTATTTCAATCGGATTTATATATTTGAAAAATTTTATCAAAAAACGCGCCTGTCGCCGGAAATTTTTTCCGTACAACAGGCGCGTTTTTCAGAAGCATCGCTTCAGCCGATTCCGCCAAGTGCGATTCCAAGAATCAGAACCAACACACAGATTGGCACGTAGATATATTTGCAGATCGGATAATAAAGATCTGTGAATTTGTTGTTTCTTCCCTTGTCTACCTGGGACTGCACATATTTTTTACCGCAGATCCAGAAGAACATGACTCCGGCAAGACCGGCACCGAGCGGGCAGATATAAATGGAAAGTACATCCATCCACTGGGATACGATCCCCTGAATCAGAATGGATACCACCACACCGATGATTCCGATTACACCGCAGGATGCGACTCTTCCGAGATGAAATTTTTCCTGTACCGTTGCAATCGGTGCTTCGTACAGGTTAATCAGAGAGGTAAGGCCGGCAAAAAAGACAGCGACAAAGAAAACGATTGCGATCAGCGCACCACCCGGCATAGACTTCATCAGATTCGGAAGGAAAATGAACAGAAGTCCTGGTCCTCCTGTGTTTAACTGTGCTCCCGTAGTTGCCATCGCCGGGATAATAACCAGCGCAGCAAGCATAGCCGCGAGCGTATCAAAAAATGCTACTCTTCCGGCGGCGGCCGGAATATTTTCTCCATCTGACAAATAGGAACCATAGATCAGTGTTCCGTTTCCGGCTACAGACAGGGAAAAGAATGCCTGGCCAAGCGCAAAAATCCAGGTCTTCGGATCTGCAAGTGCTTTTGGTTCCACACGGAAAATATAACGGTATCCATCCGCTGCACCGGGCTGAAAGGCAACATAAATACCAAGTGCAACAAACAGGAGAAAGAAAACAGGCATCAGCACCTTATTGACCTTCTCAATTCCCTTACCAACACCAAATGCCAGAATGACCATCGCAACCACAAGAGCTACAATCTGCCAGAAATTGTTTCCAAACGCAGATGCCATGGATTCAAACGCTCCGGCAAAATCCTCTACGCTCACAGCTGACAGTGTCTTTCCGGTAAAGGTTCCGATCATGTACCTGAAAATCCACCCCATGACAACCGTATAACCGATCGCCATTGCCAGAGAACCCAGCACCGGAATCAGACCCAGCGCCTCTCCGGCTTTTCGTTTTCCTTTCGTTTCACATGCAAAACCGAACGCATCAACCGGACCGGATCTTGTGGCACGGCCAAAACTCATCTCTCCGCTCACACCGGTAAAGCCGATCAGTGCAACGAACAGAAAATACGGAATCAGAAAGGAACCTCCTCCGTACAAGGAAACCCGGGTAGGGAACATCCAGATGTTGCCCATTCCCACTGCAGAGCCGATGCAGGCCAGGATAAATCCCCACCGGCTGTTAAATGACTCTCTCTTTTTCATACTGCTCTCCCTTTTTCTTACTTTTTCTGAAGATATCATGGCCAAAGTACCTTTTGACTCCAACATCTTCTGAATATTTTAGCATAAGCTATTGGGAAAAGCTATAGCATTTCTCATCTTCCTGCAACTTCACTTTATATTTTATGCTTTTTTCCGCCTTGCTGCTGCCATTCCCGCGGAGAACAGCCGCAGTGGCGTTTGAAATAGCGGCTGAAATGAGACAGATTGGAAAAACCGCAGATTTCCGCGGTCTGTCCGATGGAAAGTGCCTGATTTGTCAAAAGATTTTTCGCTTTGTCGAGCCGTACTTCAATCAGATCGCTGTGCGGGGTGCTGCTGAAAAACTGTTTGTAATAAGAATAAAACTGGCTTTTTTCCATATTGGCCATCTGGCAAAGCTTTTCTGTCGTCCAGTCTTTCTCATAATGGCTCAACATCTTAAGGCGCAGCTCCTGGAATTCCTGATACAGTCCGGCCGGCTCCTCTGCCGTTTTCTGGTACAGCCGCATACCGCGCGATGCCGTGATCATCATCTGACGAACCAGTGCTTCCTCGTATTCCACTGCGTATGGATCTTTCACAATGTATTCCCTCTGCAAAAGGCGAATCAGCTCATCAATTGCTTCCGTGTTCTGTGGATAAAAAACGGTATTCTGCGGAATTCCATACGTTTCACCCAGATTCTCACCGCACCAGAAATGGACATAGCTGTTGCGAAACTTCTGAACAGCCTGATAATGCTGCTCGTGATCCGGCGTGTAAAAAAGGCAGGCATTTTCCTGTGCAATGAAAATCGCAGTTCTGTCATACACCTTCATCGGCGTTTTAAACAACAGAAACAGATAGTCTCCGCTACCCTCCGGCCGATATATTGTCTCATAATCGGCGTTGGATCTATTATATTCACAAATATGAACTGAAAATTCCATTCTTCTCGTTTCCCCTTTTCTTTTCTTCTCCCTATTTTACCGCAAAACCGGAAAAAAAGTCAAATTTGCCGGACAAAAATCTCTGGTTTTTTTCTATCTTCCTGCTAAAATTGAAACTATCCAAAGCGAAAGCGAAACGGTGGAATAAAATCACGGACACGCCGGTGATCCTTTGTTTTTCTGGATCGTGTCTGAAAACGAACATTTCTTTTAACAGGAGGATTTTTAAGTATGAAAAAAGCAGAGATTATCATTGACAAATATTTTCTCACCGGAAAAGTTGACAAACGAATCTTCGGTTCCTTTATCGAACATCTGGGACGCGCCGTTTATGAGGGCATTTATCAGGAAGGAAGCACCCTCTCCGATGAACAGGGTTTCCGAAAGGATACACTGGATCTCGTCAAAGAACTTCAGGTGCCAATTGTCCGCTATCCGGGCGGAAACTTTGTCTCGGGCTATCACTGGGAAGACAGCGTAGGCCCGAAAGACAAACGGCCTGCAAAACCGGATCTTGCCTGGGGCGTGATCGAGACAAATGAGTTTGGTCTGAATGAGTTTGCGGACTGGTCAAAAAAAGCCGGCAGTGATATTATGATGGCCGTTAACCTCGGAACCCGCGGACCGGAGGATGCCAAAAATGTGCTGGAGTACTGCAACTTCAAGGGTGGCACCTACTACAGCGATCTGAGAAAATCTCATGGTTACCAGGATCCGCACAACGTCAGGCTCTGGTGTCTCGGCAACGAGATGGACGGACCGTGGCAGATGGGACACAAGACCGCTTCCGAGTACGGACGTATTGCGGCAGAAACTTCCCGTCTGATGAAATTCATGGATCCGACAATTGAGACCGTTGCCTGCGGAAGCTCCAATCTTACGATGCCAACCTTTGGTTCCTGGGAGTATACGGTTCTGGACGAATGCTATGATGAGGTGGATTACCTCTCTTTACACCAGTATTACGGAAATTATGCAAATGATACGGTTGATTTTCTGGCAAGCTCCAAGGGTATGGATGATTTCATCTCCGGTGTAGTTGCAATCTGTGATGCAGTCAAAGCAAAAAAACACGGCAAAAAACAGATTAATCTCTCCTTCGATGAGTGGAACGTATGGTATCACAGCAACGAACAGGATCAGAAACTGGAAAAATGGGTACGTGCACCGCATCAGCTTGAGGATGTTTACAACTTTGAGGATGCACTTCTCGTCGGAAGCATGCTGATCACACTCCTGCGCCACGCAGACCGTGTGAAGATTGCCTGCCTCGCACAGCTTGTCAACGTTATCGCTCCGATCATGACATCCGATACCGGCGCATGGCGTCAGACCATCTTCTATCCATACATGCATGCAAGCGTATACGGCCGCGGAACCGTTTTAAATACACAGGTTCTGACTCCGGTTTACGAGAGCAAGACATACGGCGAGGCTCCGTATCTTGATTCTGTCTGCATCTGGGATGAGGAAAACGATGCGCTGACCATCTTTGCAGTTAATAAGAGTCTTGATGAAGATATGGAAGTCTCCTGCGATCTGCGTCAGTTCGAAGGATATCATCTGGCGGAGCACATTGTGCTGACAAACGATGATCTGAAAGCAGTCAACACAGAAGCCAATCCAAACCACGTTGCTCCGACCCTTTCGACTGCTACAAGACTGGAAAGCGGAAAAATGCATACCGTTCTTGGGAAACACAGCTGGAATGTAATTCGTCTTATGAAGTAAGTTAAAAAGAACTGCGGCAGGATTCCCGTAGTGGGATCTCCTGCCGCAGTTCTTTTTCGCTTTTTTTCCGACAAAACCCATCCGCTTCCTTTTTTGTTCTGGCGGACAGTTCTTTTTCCTGCAGATCGGTACAATATACCGTTTTAATCGTTTCAATTTTTTTGAATCTTTTTATCTCTGTGCCTGTGCAGCGGTTCTTGCATGGAACATGCGGAATACACCGGTCTGCTCGATCAGTTTCGTCAGGCTATAGAAAATGATGGAATCAATCGGCCACATGATCAGGTTCTTTAAAGCACGAGCCGGAAGAAGTACCATGATTCCTTTTCCGTATAACATGCTGATCCAAAGAGTATTCAATAATACGTTAACAATCAGCATAACAATAAACTTGGCCAAAAGCACACGTTTGATGGTCAGCTTTTTACGATAGAAGAAGCATCCGTACAGGAAGGATGCCAGCATCGCATTAAACGTGAATCCGAAAAAGAACGGGCCGTTTGGTTTCAGGAAATATTTCACGACATCGAGAATACCGGAAAAAAGACATCCTGTTACCGGTCCGAACAGGTAATCCACGAGGCGGTTCGGAATTCCGGAGAATCCGATACGAACGTACGGTCCGATATCAATCGACGCTACCTGGTTCAGGATCATAGCCAGTGCAGCAAACATAGCACAGGCGGCAAGGGTGGGGACTGCTTTCAGCTCTTTTGCTGACTGCAGAAACATGTTTTTTGTTTCTTTTGTTGTTTCATTTGTGTTTTTTTGCATAAAAAAATTACCTCCTTTACAGATATCTGACTACAATAGGAGATAATCTCTTGTCTCTATCTTCTGTTGCAGCGAGATGCAATTCATATACCGCAAGATTTTCTCTTTTCGTCTCCCTGGCTACTCTCTATCCCGGGAGCACTTTACGCATATGAACTTACTCTGCAGTTGTTTTTGTCCTGCTTATTATATAGTAAAATCCCCTTGGTTTCAAGAGGATTTTACATTTTTTTCCAGGAATTTTGCAGAAAAAATGACACATATTCTTTTACGGTCTTTCCGGCGAAAGAACGGAGACAAAAACAAACTTTCTATCCAGCAGTTTTCCCATCAGCGCAATGCCTTTTCCCATCGTAAAAGCGGCTGCCACCGTTCCGATTCCAAGGCCTTCGATTCTTCCAAGTCCGAAGAAGGTGAGCAATGCTGTTACCGTAAGGCAGGTTACGTCAAAGCCGATTTTAATTCTGGAATACGGCACTTTCGTGATATCAGATACTTCACGCGGGAACAGATCCGTCGGGACAATCGGGAGCTTGCAACGGTTTGAAAGCGCAATACCGAAACAGAGGATCAGATAGCTCAGCACAAAACACAGCACACGCAGCGGCAGATTTACCGGAAGACGTGTAATCCAGAGCTCGTGAAGATCCATCAGTTCTCCAAACACAAAGCCGACCACAAAACTGAACAGGTAAGTGGGGACGAATTTTTTCCGCATAAGCATCAGCGTACAGACGAGCAGTCCCTGGAAAATATACGTCCACGTTCCAAGCGTAAGCCGCGGCATCACCTTCTGGAATGCATACGGAACACTCGAAATCGCCGAAATCCCGGACCCGGAATGCAGCATCAAAAGAACGCCGAGACTGTTCAGGACAACAACCATCAAAAGTGCCAGTTCTCCGTGCATGACTGTTTTTTCTGTTTTGTTTTTCATAATAACTTTTCCTCGATTTCTATGTATTTCTTATATGGTCAGATGGCTTTATGACGGGCGCAAAGACAGGGAGCGCATTTTCTTGCTGTAAATGCACTCCCCTTCCATCGGATCTTGTCAAAGGGCACCTCCTCTGATCCTAAAAAGGGCAAACTTGTTGGTTCTGCCGTTGGATAGGACAATAGAATTTTTGAATGACATTTTCGTGCAAACTTTTTCGATCTGAAGGTTGACTCTACGTTATGGTGGGCTGATGCGAGATGGATGTAGGACAGATAGAAAGCAGATGAAATCACAGTTTCATTGCCAAATTTCAAAATCATCAATCCCCAAAACCCAGTATTTAAGCCTTTTTATCTGTGCATAATTTGTTATTAACGTAAAAAAAGACCCTGCAACCACATTTTTATGGTTACAAGGTCTTCATTTTTGTTTTTATGGGTGATTCGGCTTGTGTCTGGGCTGATGATCCGGAAAGGGGGCGGTCTGTGATCGGGTGACGGGTGATCAGCAATCGGTCACTGGATCAACTGTTTTGCCCTTTTGGGAATCAACTGGGTTGCCCTGGGACAAGATCTGTCTTCTTTTATTTTCGGATCTGTCCCGTTCCGTATACGATATTTTTAATCGACGTCAGCGCCAGCAGTCCCATTGGGCCTCTGGCGTGGAGTTTTTGGGTGCTGATGCCGATTTCGGCGCCGTAGCCGAATTCGAAGCCGTCGGTGAAGCGGGTGGATGCGTTGACATAGACTACGGCTGCATCGATTTCGTCCAGGAATTTCTGGGCGTGGGTGTAGTTGTTGGTGATGATTGCTTCGGAGTGTTTTGTGTTGTAGTGGTTGATGTGTGCAATCGCTTCGTCGATGGAAGAGACGGTTTTGATGGACACGATGTAGTCGAGATACTCTTTTCCCCAGTCCTCTTCTGTCGCTTCTTCTGCTTCCGGCATGTATTCTCTTGCCTTTTCGTCTGCGCGCATTTCCACATGTTTTTCTTTTAATCGTTCCTCCAGAACCGGGAGCAGTTTTTCACGTACATTTTCGTGCACCACAATCGATTCACACGCATTACATACGCCGACGCGCTGTGTTTTTGCGTTCAGAATAATATCCACTGCCATGGAAAGATCGGCTGTCTCATCCACGTAGATATGGCAGTTTCCGGTTCCCGTCTCGATCACCGGAATCGTGCTGTTTTCCACGACAGCGCGGATCAGTCCGGCGCCGCCGCGTGGGATCAGGACATCGACATAGCGGTTCATCTTCATAAACTGCGCCGTCGTCTCGCGGGAGGTATCTTCGATCAGAAGCAGGGCGTCTTCCGGCACCTGCTCCTCTTTCAGTGTTTTCCGAAGAGAGGCAACAATCGCCGTATTCGAGTGGATTGCATCGCTTCCGCCTTTTAAAATCACGACATTTCCCGTTTTGAAGCAGAGTGCAAATGCATCCGCCGTCACATTTGGGCGTGCCTCGTAGATGATGCCGACAACACCGAGCGGAACACGTTTCTGTCCGATCAGAAGACCGTTCGGGCGTTTTTTCATTCCCAGCACTTCCCCGATTGGGTCATCCAGTTCGGATACCTGACACATGCCTTCTGCCATTGCTTCAATCCGGCTTTTGTCCAGAAAGAGCCGGTCCAGAAGTCCCTGAGACATGCCTTTTTCTTTTCCATGCTCCATATCCAGCGCATTGGCCGCGATAATCGTTTCGGCGTCTGCCACAAGATTTTCCGCTGCTTTTTTCAGCACACAGTTTTTCTTCTCCGTCTCCATGATTCGAAGCACTGGCTCCGCCTGGCGGGCTCTTGTTCCGATTTCTTCCAGATTCATCATATTCGTCTCCTCCCTAAAATAATATAGTTAATTACATCTAATCATAGACAAGTGTGTTTAGCTCGCATTCTCAAACCAATAGATT
>OLGM01000129.1_pt1 | contig 55384 bp, 49 predicted proteins | sample 1606001 | NCBI WGS metagenome assembly OLGM01 (sample SAMN03283294) | human gut metagenome | biome: human-associated habitat; material: feces | host: Homo sapiens | place: Peru | collected 2012
TGATATATTAAGCATGTTATTTTAAAAAACAATCGAAAATCAAACACTAAAATAAATCAGAATATATTCCTATTTTTTTTACTGCCCAATGTCAGTCAGATGAGCAAATTCTTAAGATTAGAAATAATCTGTTAGATGCCTTTGATGCTGAGATGCTAATTCAAGGTACTGATGATAATCAGGACTACCTTGATTTGGTTGACAGTTACGTGGCTGTTTACAAGTATCTAACAGAAATGCTTAACGGTGATTCTGGTATTGAGACTGTAACTCTAAAACAAAGTGAGCCTTCATTTGTTCTAGCTTATGACAAATATGGCGACTCAACTAGAGCTGATGAGATAGCTGAGCGTAATGATGTTATCAATCCTCTCTTTATGCCTGTAGGTGACTTTACCGTATCAAGAAAATAGCTCTTTTCTAATTCTTCACTAAGTTTTTTGAACCTATAATTAAGGAAAGAAATAAGTGAGGTTAATATGAAAAAGCTAGTTATATTACTGATTACCATTGTATCTTTAGGTTTATTTAGTACATCTGCATGGGCGATTGCCAAAGAAGCACAAAATGCTCCTGATTTTTATGATATTTATGAAGATGGAACAAGTACAAAGCAAGATATTGATAAAGCATTAAAAGATCTTGCTAAATCTGATTGGAAACGTATCACTAGATCTCAACCTGAAGTATTTGAGATGACTATTGAAGGCAAAACAAGAGAATGCTATTACGAAGGAAAAAACATAATTTGTGAGTGATAAATGAATGACAATGAAGTTTCTTTGAATATTAATGGTGATATTTTTAAATATTGGAAGTCTGTCAGTATTACATCAGAATTAAACACTGTAGCTCCTGCTTTTTCAGTAAATGCCCTTTCAAAGTCTTCTTTGATGATTGATAGACTAAAATCTGGTCGACCTGTTACAGTAAAAATAGGTGAAGATACTGTTCTTACAGGTTACATTGAACAAACTCCAGTAAGCTATTCAGCAACCTCAGCTAACGTAGGTATTGCCGGACGCAGTAAAACCTGTGATTTAATCGACTGCACTGTAATGGTCGATGATCCTAATGTCTTTTATGAAAAGCCTGATACTTCAAATTCAAACTATGTAAGTTGCCCTCAGAATGCTGCAACTGAATATAAGAATGTAGCTCTAGAAACTATTATCGCTCAGCTAATCATGCCTTATGGTATTAAGCTTGTTAATGAAACAAAGCCTTTAACTAAGAAGCGTAACTTCTCAGCAAAGCATGAAGACACTGTATTAAAAGCTCTACAAAACCTCACATCTACAGAAAATTTGCTTTTTTACGGTAACGAAAAAGGTGATCTTGTAGTTACTGAAAAGGGCAAGCTTACAGCTGATGATGCTTTAGTACTTGGTCAGAACATCCTTACAGGTGATGCTAGTTTTGATGCTAGCAAAATTTATAAGTACTACAGAGCTGTAGGACAGGATAAAGGCGCTACAGGTAAAACAGGACATGATGCAAGTAGCCATAATTACATAGCTGTAGATGATAATGTTTCAAGAACTCGCCTCTTAACCAAAAAAGTACAGGGCGCAGCCGATACAGCTAAATGCAAAGTTACAGCTGAAGGAGACAGAGATTATTATTTATCTCAGTTTTATAAGATCACTTATAAAGTTCAAGGCTGGAGACAGTCTACAGGTAAGCTCTGGAAGATTAACTCTCTTGTAGATATCAAAGATGATTTCTTAGGTATTGATACTCAAAAGTCACAAAAGTTTTTAATTACTCGCGTGGTGTTTAATCTGACTGAAAACGAAGGTATGACTACTACACTTGATGTAATACCTCCTGATGGCTGGAGGTTAGAGACTGAGAATGACAAAGAAGATCCTAAAAAGGTCATTATCAAGAAAAGTAGTAACTCTTCAGCTGATTTTTCATGGATTAACAAAAAGCAAAATTTTATGAGTGCATAAATGGCAGCAGATATTGAGCGCGGTACAGTAACCATCTCTAAAAATGATGATGAGTTAAGAGAGCTTCAGGTAGAACATCAGAGCGGTGAAGTTCGTCAAGATGTTGAGCACATGGAGCCTTATGGCTTTTCGTCAGAACCTTATACAGATAAGAAAGCAGATGCTATTACATTTTACACAGATGAAAGTCACGAGTTAGGCTTTGTTATGTGTGTGGCAGACAGACGTTTTAGAGTTAAGTCATTAAAGACAGGTGAAGTTGTTATCTATGACGACAAAAAACGCCATATTTATCTGAAGCGTGACTGTATCGATATTGATGGTGTTGATGATCCTATCAACATCCACACAAAAGGCGATATTAACATCACCTCAAACGCCAATATCAACATTAAAGCTGACAGTGCGGTTAATGTAACGGCTGACACTGTTAATGTTAAAGCATCTACAAGCACCGTAGTTACTTGTCCTCAAAATACCATCAATGGTCCTTTAACTGTCACTCAACTGATTACAGGTCAGGGCGGTATGGTCATTAGCGGTGGTAGTGGTGCTCAAATCACAGGTAACATACAGCAAACACAGGGGGATTACACCACTACAGGCTCTATCCACTCCGATGGTGATACTACAGCCGGTTCAATTAGCCTTAAATCTCATACTCATACTGGTGATAGTGGTGGTAGTACATCAAATCCTAAATAAGGTGTTAAAATAATCCATGCTGATATTTTAAGAGGTGTTTTTTGTGAACAATACAAATGCCAAAATTACTGATTTATTTCAATATAGATTGAAATATGACGGGTTAAAGAAAGGCGAGCATAGAATAGACTTAAATGAATTAGGAAAATCTTTACAAGGTTTTGCCAATGCATTTTCAATTATTGGTACGTATTCTGTTTCAGATCGTATTACTTCTAAAAGCACAGAATACAAAGTATCTATTACAACAGATGCAAAAATTCATGAAGGTTCTGTTGAAATATGGGCTATTATTAGCGCAACTCTACAATGTTGTCCCAATATAAGTGATATAAAGAATTTGTTTGATGCAGTTTGTACTTTTATTTTTAGTAAAAGAGAGCAATCAGATATGGATAAGTTTCTAGAGTATCTTGAATCAAGAGATCAAAAAGATCTTGAAAAAGACAAAATGAAACATGAAGAAAACCTTGCACTTATTAATATCTTATCTAAATGTGTAGATCCAAATTTAAAAAATTGTCTTGCACCTATAGGTAAAACTTGTAATTCAATAAAATTAGGTGTTGGTAATAATAATCAAGTTGAAAAAGAAGTTTCTGTTATTGACTCTAATGTAAAAAATAACTTACTAGCAAGAAATCACGAAAAAGAAGAAATCAGTAAAACTATTGAGATTATACTTGTTGCTCTAAACAAGAAAACTTGTAGTTGTCAGTTTTATTTTAATGAAGACTATGTGAATAAAGAAGATGATGATACTTATGATATAAGTACTTACTCTGGAAAAATCACAGATCCTAATTTTGAGTTGGCTTCAAATTCATATACAAAAGCTTTTGATTCAAATACTCCTATTAAAGTTATCGCTAAAATTAAACATAACACTAACAATGACGTTTACTACATTTCAGATATAATTCCAAATCGTCAAAATGAATAATACAAAACAAGAAAGACCAATCTATATCTTTCGATGTCATAAGTGGCACACATTAAAAGCTCAAATAGAGAATAAAAGCTGTTCCGTAAAATGGAATGGCTTTTTTTATGCCTGTTCGGATATATCCAATCTTGTCGGTGTACCTGCACTGATGTTTAAGACTGATGAGCAAATTATTGTTTTTGACTTCTCAGCAAGCCATTTATGTCCTAGACAACTAGAGAAAATTAAAAATGAAGTTATTCCTTAATGGCAGTTTAGTTCAAGCTGATATGCAAGATTCACTAACAAGGGCAGTGATTATCTCTTTGTTTTCGTGGCGCAGAGCTGATGATAGTGATGATTATGATCATGAGCTTGGCAAACAGGGGTGGTGGGGAGATTCTTTAAATGAAGATGAAATAGGTTCAAAGCTCTGGCAACTCCTAAGAAGCAAAATTACATCCGAAACTCTATTAAGAGCTCAGGAAATGGCAGATGATGCTCTTCAATGGTTGGTTGAAGATGGAATTTGTACGGACGTATCAGTATCAGTAGAGCGCGACAGTAATGATCCTAACCGCATTAACCTATCTGTAATTCTAGAACAAGAACATGGCAAAACATCTTATGAGATTAAGGATATATTAAATGGCAACAATTAGACCTACTCTACAGGAAATCAAAGACAGAGTTGATAATGAAACAACCTCTAGGCTTGATAATACTCAGCTAAGACGCTCTGACATTGTTGTATTTAAAACAATCATTTCAAGTGTAGCTCACAGCTTGTATTCAGCTATTGAATATGGTCGTAGGCAGTTGTTTATAGATAGCTGTGAAGTTTCTTATCTTGAAAGAGTTGCATCTATCTGGGGACTGTCAAGAAAACAGGCAACCAAAGCTAAAGGATTTGTTAAATTCAGTTATGCTCAAGATGTGTCTGACATTCCTCTGCACTCAGTCATTCAGACAGACACAGGTCTACAGTATGAAACAATATCTAGCCCTGATTCACAAGGTGTTGCAACTGTCAGATCATTAGTAGCAGGACAAAGTTATAACATCTCAAAAAATGTTGAACTTAGCCTTCCTACTCCACTAGTTGGAGTGATCAATGCTGTGACCACAGGTGAGATCACTGGAGGTACAGATACTGAAACTGATGATAGCTTAAGAGCGCGTGTTTTAGAGCATACACAGAATCCACCAAGACAAGGCACTAAGGATGATTATATTGCTTGGTGCCGTGAGGTTGAAGGTGTAGGACAGGCGTGGTGTTACCCTCAAGAACAGGGAAAAGGTACAGTTACCATGCGTATCTTAGACGATAACATGAATTTACCTGACAGCGAACTTATCAGTAAGGTACAGCAACACTTAGATATCATGTCAAACATTATGGCTACTGTGTTTGTTGTTGCCCCTGTTCCTCAACCATTCAACTTCAAACTCAAAATCAAGCCTAACAACCTCACAATGCGTGAACAGGCTGAACAAGCTATTAGAGATGTCTTTAAAGATGAATCTGTGCCAGGTGGAAAAATCTATCTATCTCATCTTAACTTGGCAATCTCAAAGCTTACAGACGAAGTTGATCATGTGATTATTGAGCCAAAGGTGGATATTCAGGCTGATGGTACTCAGTATCTTCCTACAGTAGGAGAAATATCATGGCAAGAGGACGATTAGGCTACAGTACAGATGATTATTACAAGGCTATGAAAGCTTTGTTGCCACGAGGACCAGCGTGGGAACTTGACGATCATACTACCTTAATGTCTATGCTTTATGTTGCAGCTCAAGAGTTTTCACAAATAGATGCTTTAATTAAAAAATTGATTGATGAGAGTGATCCTCGAGATGCACAAGTAACTTTGTCTGAATGGTTTACTCAATGGGGTATACCTGATGAATGCTTAAAAAGCATAGATAATCCAAGCATCGACTTATACCGTAAGGTTCTAGTTACAAAAATTGCAACTTTAGGTATGAGCTTCGGTGAGTTAGTTGCCCTTATAGCTAAATCACTTGATTATCAAAATGTAAGCATTCAAAACTTCAATACTTTTACAACTCGTTCTAATTGTTCTCAGGCTTTGTATGACGATGATTGGAAAGCTTACTTTATGACTATTACTGTTGATAAATACAACAAGAAAGAGTTTACAACAGCATGGGATGCTTCACGACCACTTGCAGAGTGGGGCGATCAGTTGTTTGAGTGTATGGTTAAATCATTAGCTCCATGCCACGCTAATGTGATCTTTTTATACGGTAAATCTGAATTATAACGGAGACAATATTATGGATTTTTACATGCAAGCTAATGCTGCAGAGTCAGCACCTAAGTTATCAACTTTAACTGAAAAGGGGCACTTTACATCAGGCTCACCTGAGTTAGCAATCCCACCATCTACACCAGGTGCTGCATGGTTTGAAAGTGTAACATCTGAGATTGTATCAGCTATTTCAAAGTTAGGGGGGACACCTTCTAGGGACAAAATAGACCAGCTTGCAGATACTCTATTAGCTAAGTTTGCTTTAAAGGCAGATCTTGAATCTCCAGTACTTACAGGCGATGTTACTGTTCCTGAGCCAACACAGGATCATAACCCAGTGACAAAAGCATATCTTGTAGATTTGCTTAAGAGAATGTCTAATGTGCCTACAGGTGCTGTATTAGCTATTGCCGGTGCTAAGGTTCCTGATGGATTTTTATTATGTAACGGCGCAACGTTATCACGTACAACATACGCAGATTTATTTGCAGTAATTGGTACTCTGTACGGCAAGGGTGACGGCATCAATGCCACATCAAAATTTGGTACAGCTGTATTTGATGGTGAAGATGGCAACTCAATTAGAGTTACAGTTGCAACCAATGAAAGCGATGCATCAAGTTTTGATGTTACCACATATTTTAAAGGTTCATTAGTAGAAACACAGACTGTTAAAAAGGCAACTGAGCTTGTAAACAACTCATATATCACATGGGATACCACAGTAGCTTTAGTTGCAGGTGATGATGTTACTTTTACAGGTGGTACAGGTTCAACCTTTAATCTTCCAGATATGCGAGACAGATTTGCTGAAGGTGCGGGGGGCACTTATAGTGTTGGTACAGCCGTTGAGGCGGGGTTACCTAATATCACCGGTAGATTTGGCAGATTATGGTCAGAAACACCAAACACTTTTGTGCAAGAAGGTGCTCTATATACCGATAAAGTGATGGCTGCTACACTTGTAGGTGGTGGGGCCACTGATGGCATTACTTATCTACAATTTGACGCTTCACGTAGCAGCTCTATATATAGTAATAGTGTTGCTACTGTTCAACCATCTTCTTTAATATTTAATTATGTAATTAAGTATTAATGACAAAGGCTGAACGGTTGTACTGTTGTCATAGATTGATGATGAAAGAGAAGCTATAAAACTCAAATCAAATTCTGTATCGCTACTACCGCCAACAATGTCACTAGATAATTTTTTTATGTTACATGCTGTAAATGCTCCAGATGTATAAGAAGGTACAGACCAAACTTCACTAGTAGGAGACATTAAACTTTTTACTCTACCTGTAATATTAGGACCTAATATTATTGGTAGTGTAAAAATGTTTAACATGAATGCATTGTCTAGAGTAACAGGAGCTTTTGACTATGTTAGAGATGGAGGTGGATCTATTCAAACCATAGACGGGGGTGTGGGTTATAACGTTTTTAATTTTGACGCCTCTAGAAGCTCTGCATTATATAGTGTATCTGAAACTGTACAACCATCTTCATTAGTATTTAATTATGTAATTAAGTATTAATGACAAAGGTTGTACAGTAATCGAAGCTCCATATATTGAAGATGAACGAGATGCGTTAAAATCAAATAAATCCCCAGCCCGAGCATTAGCATTTAAAGCTAGTTTATAAGCAAAATTTCCTGTATGTGATACTGATATACATCCATGAGCGCTAGATGCATCTGCCGAACGCTGATTAAAACCACCAGTGATATTAGGTCCTAATATCACCGGTATATTCACAACTCATAACCATTACCCATATTTGAGTGGAGCTTTTTCTAGTGCTGGAACTAATGGTGTTGGTTTAGGTTATGCTTCAACAATTCCCGTCTTAAAGCTAAATATGGATGCAAGCAAATGCTCTGCAATTTACAGTAAGGGTGAAACAGTACAACCATCTTCATTAATATTTAATTATGTAATTAAATATTAAAGAGTTAGGCTGTACTGTTGTACTGTCGCCATAAATTGATGATGATTTGGAGGCTGAAAAACCTATGTCATTATTTGCGTTAGCAACTACGCTCGCACTGATACGACTATTTGTTGATGAGATATAATAAAATGAGCCTGTACAACTATTACTTCCTGTTACTAAAGACAAATTGCCTGTAATATTAGGTAATAAAACAAAGCTACCAAAGCTCATTTTTTAAGTGATTTTTGATAGCTTTTATTAAAGTGCTAAGCACAAGTTAATGATTATTGATAATTGACGCTCCTACAGCACATATAAGTTTTTGTGCTGAAAGATCGTGAGCACATACAGCACAATATTTATTCAAGATGTAATTCCACCATTTTTGCATTATTGGCTTGCGCTGTTCTAGGTAGTCACCTCTAAGGTAAGCTCTTTCAGTTGCAGATCCTGAAAGGTGAGCTAAACAATCTTCAGCAACTTCATGAGGAACATTGTTATCTCGTAACCATGTACGTCCTGTAGCACGTAGACCATGGTGACAAAGTTTACCGTTAAGAGATGTACTGTTAAGCCATTTAGAGAGGTGTTGCTTGTTTATATGAGTATTACCTCGACCAAAGCACCAAACATACACTGAACGTCTTTTTCTAAGCGTTTTAGCAAAGTTTAATAGTTTTATCATTTCAGGGCAGATAGGAACTCTATGAACTCTGCGTTTTTTCATAATATCTGATGGAAGAATAAGAGCATCATCTTTCAACCAAGACCATTTTACAGATGAGCACTCTACAGGACGTAACATTGAGTAAACTGCAAAAATGACATAGCAATGAAACCATAATGGCATTCCTATAAGCAAAACAAACAATTCATTTAATCGATTGGCAGGTATAAATGCTCTGTTAACCGCTTGATGCTGACTAAAAGCTCTACTTAACTTTCTACAGGGATTATGTTCAAGTAATCCTGCACAAACAGACAACTCTAAGATCTCATTTAATCTCATCAAGGCTCTTTTAAGAGTTGGAAGCTTACCTTCATCTTGAAGATTAAGCAGCAGATTAAATACTACAGGCGCTGTTATCTGTTCAAGCTGTAGCTTACCTAACTTAGGCATTAGATGTAGCTCAATGCGTTGGCATTCCTCTACGTATGACGAGATATGACCTTTTTTCTTAGATTGCCACAGTTTGTAAGCATCACGAAGAGTTAATCCTGTAGATGGTTTTAACTTTAATTCTTCACGTTTTAAGTGGGCTGCTTGTTTTGCTTGTAATACTGTAAGTTCAGGCCATGTACCTAAAGTTAGGTCGCGTACTCGACCACAGTACGAGTATCTCAAGACCCACGACTTGTGCCCAGAGCTTTGAACTCTTAAATACAAACTTTCGCCTAAAGCAATTGTATAGCGCTTTTCTTTACCTTTTAATTTTTCGATTTTTTTATCTGTGATCATAGGAGATCCTTTATATGTCAAAAACAACAACTGCATATCAGTTCGATAGCAACGGTTATCTTATCGGTGGCACCTTGGTTATGTCAGATCCTCGTGATGGAGGATGGTTAGTGCCTTCCGACTGCACATTAACCGAGCCTAAAAACAAAAAAGGATATTGGAATGTATGGAATAAAAGCACTAAAGAATGGGAGTATGAGTTAATTCCAACAACTGCAGCAGAGCTTGAAGGTATCACTGTAATTCATACAGACCAGACTAAGCATAAGTATGAATTAACTGCTCTTATTGATTCTCTAATTACCGATGACTGCGGTTATGAGACTAAGCGTGATGAGTCAAATAACATCACTGTAGCTAAAAAAACTCCAAAGCCTGAGCCTACATTGGACGAGCTAAAAGCCACTAAATTAGACAAGCTCACTTCAGTTGGGCATCAGTTTGATAATCAGCTCGTAAATGAAGATATGATCATCAATTCATCATTAGGCTTTAAAGCCAATGCTGATTTACGCTCACAGAATAATATCAATGGCTTGATTGCAGCAGGTCATGATTCTGTAGCTTATGTAGATTCACAGAACGCTGTACATAGTCTGACTCTAGCTCAGCTTAATACACTACTAGCAGAATGTATTGAAAACGGTCAGTACTTATATCAGCAGAAATGGGCCTACAGAACACAAATCAATGCATGTACTTCTAAAGAAGAACTAGAAGCAATCACCTTTGAATTTAAGATGAAGGACTTTGCTAATGAGTAGCTACTTTCGCAATGTGCTAGTATCGGTTGATCAACTAGCTAATACTTTATTAGCTGGTTATCCAGACGAAACACTGTCAGCTCGTTCATGGAGATGCAGAGATAAAAAAAGATGGGCCATAATGGTTAAGGTAATTAACTTCTTAGCTCACAATCAGCATCACTGTGAACAGGCTTTTGCTAAAGAGATTGATTTACCTGAAGACGTCTACGGTAAATCATGGGACAAAAAGTACTGAGAGGTGCATTATGTACACAAGATTACACTCTGTTAATGGCATTGTAGGTGAAGGCGTTAAGTTCGAGAGAATTAGACGTGTTACCGGCTATCTAGTTGGTACTTTAGACAGATTCAATGATGCTAAACGAGCTGAGGTTCGTGACAGAGTTAAGCACATGCACGCATAAAAATAGCCCCATCTTTAGGGGCTATTTGATTTATAAGCCTTCTATTTATGCTGATTTTTTAGGATAAGTCAGCTGAAATCTCTCTAACTTACTTACTGATATATCAGTTGCAACAGCTGACTCATACAGCCTTGCATCTGGTATGTTATCAAGTGCCAGTACCAACTTCATAGCCTGTGCTTTTATGTCTCTGAGTTCCTTACATGCTTTCAGGATATCAGGTCTGAATAACTTGTGATAGTGAACCACATGATCAATTGCCTGAGCTTCATCATCAGACAGCAGCATTTCAGAATCATTTCTAGCATGCTCTTCTTCGGCCTTGTTGAGCCCAATAGCATAACCCTGATTAAAAGCACGTACGGTGATATCCAGAGTGCGGGCTAATACTTCACGATTAACACCATAAGATTCAAACAGGGCAGTGAGCTGTTCAACGTACCAGCTTTTTTTAGTTGCTGGTTCTTTGTTTTCTGACTTTGCAACATAGGCACCTTGAGCGCGAATTGAAGGTAATACTTCATTACAAATCCACTGCCTGAACTCACGGGCAATCTTAGAGTTAGATCTCATCATTACGAAGTAGAGCTGAGGCTCGGTGATCATGGTGAACTCTTTTACTCCGTAGCCAGTGTCAAAGCTACATGAATTTAATTCACCCAGCTCAAACTCTTCTTTTATCTGATTAGCTGTCTTTGCTGGTGTAGTTAAGTTAAGAGATGTACATACATCAGCCAGGCAAAAGAGCACTTCACCTTTATCGTTCTGTTCTACACGGATATTTGAGTCATGGAAGTTATATGAAGTTAGATTTGTGTTAGACATGATAATGTCTCCTATGTATATATTTTTGATTAACCCATTTTGAGTGGGTCGGTGGTGCTCAAAAACTCGTACATAGTCGAGCGGTGCTTATTCAATATATTCACACCACACCACCATAGAGTAAATACAGTAAACCTAAGGCTTATGTATTAAATATGGTGAGATTGACGTGTGTCGCCAAGTCAGCGCTATGTATCGTCGTGTTTTTGAGGCACGGTAGGGCAGTCCCTACATCAGCGATAATAGCGCAGAAAAATGGGAGCGTCAAGGTTTTGTTACGTATTCAATCTTCAACTTTTGAAGTTGTCATAACAGCAAATCTGTGCCACCTTTTAAGCAATCCTCAACAAAGTCACTCCATTGCTGCATTGCTTCACGTCGTTTCTCTAATAGATCACTTCTATCATAAGCTAGCTGTGTTGATGTTCCTACAGTATGAGCTAAACACTTCTCTGCAACATCAAAAGGAATATCATGATCGTGCATCCATGTACGACCAATTGAACGTATGCCATGAGGCACAAGCTTGTCTTTAAAGCCGTGACGACGTAAAAACAATGAAGCTGAGTTGGTGCTAAAGTGCTGCACTACTTTACCTTGAGTTGCAGGGAATACATACTTACCTACTCGTGGGCGGTTAAGCAGCAAAGTAAGCATTTGCTTTGTAATTGGTACCACATGAGGTAGTTTCATCTTCATGACCTCTGCAGGTACTGTAATTGTGTTATCTTCAAAATTGATCCAAGACCATTCTAAGCTACAGTATTCATTAGGTCTTAACAGAGTGTAAAAGCCTGTAAGCAGTACTTCCCATGTAGCACGAGCTTTAAGCCCATATACCTGTAGCTCTTTAAGAACTGTAGGCAACTGTGAGTAGTGTACTGAAGGTCTGTTCTTAATAACAGTTTTAACAGGAAAAACAGAGTAGAGATTTTGAAAACGTAGCTCTTTGACGTAGCCAATGTTCATAGCATAGATGTCGATCTCTTTTATATACATGCAAATACGCTTAATTGTTTCGTATTTACCTCTGGTATAAAGATCCTGTTTTAAGATCTCAACAAAAGCTACAGGAGTAATAGCTTTGTAGTCAATCTTACCTAATGAAGGTAGGATATAGCGCTCAATACGGTTTGAGATGTCCTGCCAGTTCTTTACTTTAACCTTCTTAACTTCAATCCACTCATAGTAGATCTCTTCAAATGTATGAACCTTTTCTTTAATAACAGGTGAACCTTCAAATTTAGCCTGGGCTTTTAAAAGAGATAGCTGCTCTCTAGCTTCTTTGATAGATAACTCAGGGAATGATCCTAGTTTCTTACTTATCTTTTTACCATCAGATCTAAAATTAGCAATCCAATTTTTAATACCTGAGGGTAGTATGCGCAGGTATAAGCCATTACCATCAGCTAAGTTGTATTCCTTATCTTTTGCTTGAGCTTTTTTAATTTCTAAAAATGTAAGCATAAATGCTCCTAAATTCTCCATGTGGCGTTTAGCCGTTTTTGTGACTGTACATTTGTAAACGCCACATAAGCGCCACATATTATAGCATTTATTTGATACTAGCTATGATAGTAGCTCTGCTAGTATCACCGATTTTTAACGATTATTTTATTGAAAATTAAGAAAAAATTGAAAGGGTAATTAGCTGATTTTAGATACAAAAAAAGCACCTAAAAGGTGCTATGGCGGTGAGAACGGGATTCGAACCCGTGATACGCGTTAACGTATACACGCTTTCCAGGCGTGCTCCTTCAGCCACTCGGACATCTCACCAAAATTGACCGTATAATTTTACAGTATTATTAAGATATTGCAACTTTATATTGAATAAAAATGAAATCTATATCTTAAAAGTACAACACCGGCTCTTACAACATCGCAAGATAGTAATTCTAGAGATTGACCATCGCAAGGTTTTTCATCTTCTTTACCTTCATACTCAAAGATTGATTTAACGCCACTCAATCCATCTATGCCAGGGTAGAGCACAAGATAAAGTTCATCGATAAGACCTAGCTTTAAGAAAGATCCGTTTAAGATACCGCCTCCACATAGGAGAACATTCTTTATACCAAAATCAGAGTATAAACTTTTAAGAGCTTTTTTGATGTCATGACCATCTTTTCCTGCAAAGGTAAAAGAGATCTCCTTTTTTCTTAAAAACTCAAGATACTCTTCACTTGCGGTGTCTTCTCCTAAGACAACAAGCAGGGTACTACCCCAGATTTCGTTGTTCTCATAGGCTATAGATCCTTTTGAGTCAAACACTGCTGTCATTTCTGCGTTTTCTCTAATACCTAAAAATGGTTTAGGATCTTTAATCTTAGTGTGAGTGTCTGATTTAAAAGGAATACTGCAATGGTGATGTAAAATTGTTTCTTTTCCTAGAATTGATAATTCAGGATTTAATTTAGCTTTAGTCTCATAATATACATCAGGTTCACCTTCGCCATTGCTGTCATATAAAACAGACCATCTAGATTCGTCTAAGCGACCGTCGATAGAACTTTCCATGAGGCAAGTTACTTTTTGCTGTGTCATGTCCATAATAAATCCTCAATTCGTATTTATTACATTATAAATCACCTAAGTACTAGATAAAGAATGCCTTAACGTATAATCAAAATTTCTTTCTAATTCAGTCAGTAGACTACAAATTTGACAAATTATTTGTTGACAATATTACATCTCCTTAATATAATGCACTCCGTTCGGTGATTAGCGCAGCCCGGTAGCGCATCTGGTTTGGGACCAGAGGGTCGTAGGTTCGAACCCTACATCACCGACCATCTTAATTTCCTTCCTTATTTTTTTAAATTGATACTTGGAATTTTCAGAGAGATTCGACCGTTCGATCTTTTAGCATTTCTTCCATTGGTCATGGTCACAAGATTTGACACAGCCTCAGGTAAGTATTTTGAAAGAATGTAGATAAAAAGTGCTGTAAAAATAATTACGGAGCATTCACTAGAGCCAACAGATGATCCTGACTCTACAATTTCCTGAGATTTGATTTTTAAATTTTTTAAAATCAGGCATCCTGAGTTTATAACAAGCAATGTAGTCATCAATTCAAGAGACATTGAGAGAATTGATTTAAAAAAGTTTATGGCAATGTATCTTGTGTAAGAAATAGCACCTAAGCCTAAAACAAAAACACCACAGATACACAGGATATGCGCACAGATAAACAGGGTAGTAAATTTGATTACTACCAAAAACATAATGAACATAAACACAAGTACCATGCATCGCAAGATGAAACCTGTTACTGCATTAAATAAACCTGCACTAATGTTCTGATTTAGATTAGATGCAATATTAAAAGTAAGATCTATAAGCTCCGAAGGTCCTGTATTAGAATTGGTGGTAACAGAGGTCAATGAGTCAATTACAGAGTGACCTATGGCAGTGCCATTATCAAGTAAAAAGTAATAGAAGCCAGTTACTAACAAAAGTTTTACAAGATCACCCATAAAACTCTGCATATTACCATCTTTAAAGATACTCTTGATACCTAACATTACAATCGAGATTGGTACTAAGATCCAAAACAATCTGTTAGCAGCTTCCTTAATTGGAGTTGCAGCATCTGAGATATTGTCAATAAACAAGAGGGTAAGACTATTTAGAACACCGTCAGGTGAGAGGGTAAGATCTTTAACTTCTTGAGCTGGTGCACTTTTACATGTTAAAAGAAGCACTAAAAAAAGTAGGACATGTTTCATATAGTTACTCATAGTTCTTTAAGCTTGTATCAAGATGCGGAGACTCAACAGTTCCCGTGTCAGCGTAGTAAAGTTCGTCAGCTTTCTGCTTTAACTCTTCGTTTTGTTTTTGCATCTGATAGTTATGAGCTGTAATTCTAGCTAGATTTGAGACCTGTCCTGATAACGAACTTAAAGCTGTAACCTGAGTAGAATTAACCTTACTTAAAGTATCAATAGAGCTGTTAAGTCCTTTAGCTTCTTGTGATTCACCACACATTTCATTTAATTTATCAATGCTTTCAATTAGAGCTTTTTGCGTATCTGAAGCACTCTTTTTAGTAAAGTCTGAGATTTCAAGGGATTCTTCATCCATCATTTCGTTTAACTTTTTAAAAGTGCAGCTTTTAGAACGTATACACTTTTCCCAAGCATCAGTTCTGATACTGTTTTTTGAGAATTCAGCAGCTGACTCAGTCTTTTTTGCAAAAGCATAACTTGCTTCTAATAGCATCAATGAGTTTTGATTAAGATCCTTTACTTTTGCCCAGGTCTCTTTATGTTGATATTCGTAGTTATCCTGCTCTCTTACATTGTCATGCTTGATATAGTTTTCAAGCTTGTCCGATTTTGTTTTGTTCTCATTAGACCAAGAACGTAATACAGCGAGGGTACTGTTCATTTGCTGAATTAGCTCTTGACCTTGACTGTAGGTCATGGCTTTTTCCTCAGCGTTTACGGTTAAACTTGTGAATATCAGCATGCTAGTTAATAAGAGTCTTAATATCATGAAAAGTCTATTTTTTAAAATGAACATTAGCTTTTGCTCCATAAGGTGATTTAAAGAAAATGTCTTGAGTAATGGCAACAGTAAAGGCGTAACCAGGTTCTACAGATAAGGTAGGAGAAAGGTTGATGTTTCTTTCAATGATCTTAGCTAGAGCTTGTGAAACATTTGAACTGCCTTGAGCTTTAAATCCAGCGATAGTACGCTGATGACCTCCAGCTAAATTGTAGGTATCCTCATAATGATCTGCTGTGGTACTTATACTAGACAGTAGTAACGAGTTAGCAATGATCTTAAAGTAGTGGTTGTCTACTTGAGCATCAAAGCCAGCATAGCCGTTAGTTGATTGACCAGGCATAGAGCCTAAGTTTATTGACTGTCCATTAGGAAAAATTATTCTGTTAAATCCAATAAAGAGCCTTTCTGTACCAAAGGCTGCACCTGATGCGTATTGACCTACAAGTTTTGAACCTCGAGGTATAAGAAGATATTTAGCTCTAATTGAGTCATGCACATCTCGAGAGATCTGTGCTGTAATTTGTCCTGGCAACTCTGAGTTAATACCATTTAGTAATGTAGCGTGAATAACACTGCCTTGCATCAGCGCAAAAGGAGTCTTAGGATTTTTAACTTCACTTTTTAAAACATAGTTGTTTCTTTTTAACTTATCATAGCTCTCAAGTGTGTTTTCATTAGGCTTATCTTGAGAATTAGAGGCACTAGGACCATCTAAAGAGTTCAATTTTGGTTGTGTAAAAGATGGTGTAGCATTACCACCGTTTTGCTTGTCAATTTTGTCTAATAAAGAGTTGCCTAAACCATGATGTTTTAACTCAAGATTTACTTTGCTAGAGGCCTTTAAAGCCTGTTCGTAGTATTCTGAATTAGTTTTGCTCTTTTTATTTTGCGTAATTTCATCTTCTTTTGGGGCTCCATCGAAATCTTCAAAAGAAACTGTTCTTGTCACAAATTTGTCTTTATCAGGACTGTTATCATCCTCTTTATAAGAACGGTCTGTAAGAGCATGTCTTTCCTGGTATTTTACATAGTCTTTAGCAAAATCTTCATCATCTAAAGTTTTAGCTGATACAGCATTTAAAATTTGTTTACGGTTTGGGGAAGCATTGCTGACCATGTCTTTGTGTAAGTTTTCATCTTTAGCTTCAAAAACGCCAAGCTTGTCAGCCTTTGAGATATTAGCCTGTAGTGACTGGACTGACGCACCATTTTGCTTTTCTTTTATTTCGTTTAATTTATCCTGCTCTTTTAAACTAAAAAGTACAGTAAAAAAGATAGTCACAGCGATAAAACCACCTATTAAAAAGAAGATAGGCTTTTTTGTTAAAGGACCTTGTTTTAAGATAGAGTAAGACATCTTTTCACTTATGATTCTAGTCTTACCACATCAGCACTTTGTTTTTCTTCACCATTCTTTGAGATAAGTCTCAGATGGGAGTAGATCCCGTCTACAACAAAAGTATTGTCAAAGTAAGTAAAGTTAATGGTGTTAGTTTTATCCTCTCCGAAGAATAAAAAACTCTCTGAGCTGATTTCTTGTAGCACCGGTAAATAGCTTGAATTTATGGGATTGTTCATCACTATAAAGGTTCTTTTTCCATCGTCGTAGACATTTTGCGGAATGATTTTTGAGTCACCATCAACAGAGTAGTTGTAGTTTCGCCTTTGGGTACTGTCATTGTAGGTTGCAGCAACATTAAGCGCTGGTCGTGAGTTTCCTTCATATGAAACATTTTGCACAGAAGAATAGTTCTTAAGACTTGAATTAGTCTCTGAGTAATCATTATGATCCTCATTTGAGTCATAGTTACTTGTGTACTGTAAATATGAATCGTCCCCATAATGCTTTTTTGATGGTAACTTTAAGCTATTAGGGTATGAAAATACTACAGCGGGCATAAAATCAGCTTCAGTTGATTTTAGACGAATGTGATAGGTCCTTCTGTCTGTGGTTATGAGCATTGAGGTTTTAAGACCAGCTTCAAAAGGCTTTACAATTAGGTGTTCTACACTGTCATTTGCTGATCCTGAAATGGCACTTTCAATATTCCATCGAACAGAATCTCCTAATTGAACAGATAAAATGCTCTCTCCTTTTTCAAAGGCAAGATCAGTTAATTCTAATAAAGCGCAGATGACAGTAGGTATTCCAGAGCCGTAAGCAAAGGTAACCAATCCTGCTTTATAGGCAGTACCAGCCACCTGTTTTGCATCTAATAAGTCAAGTTTTGAAAGAGTTTTTAAATCTCTGTCATCTAAGTCAACATTGTCAGCAAAGGCACTGTAACTTGAGCAGAAAAGGCATGACAAAATAACAGACAATAGAGATAACCTTTCTAATTTAATAAGGACACTCATTTTCATGATGCTACCTCAATGATTTTGTTGACATTAAACTCGTTTACAAACAGACCTAGAGGATTGAGTCTTACCTCCTCAAGATTGTCATAAGCGACATTCAGTCTTTTGTAACTTATAAAAGCTTTGTATCTTTCTGTTAAGGTTTGCTCTTTTTGTTTGGTCATAAGTTTGAAAGTGACCTCAAAAGTGTTGTCTGACAGTGACACTACAGATTCGATTGCGGTGTTTCGTAATGCGGTTGCATAAGACATAACATTTGCTTTGGTGTAAAAGTTATCTATAAATACAGATGCTACGCTGCCTAATGAAGTTTTTGCATAGATCTCATTGATAAATCGCCTTTGCAAAGCTTTATCCTCACTTACAGCGTACAATCTATCAACGTACTCACAGACGAAAGAAGCCTTTACTTTTGAATTTAAACTGTCCTGATTAGGATTTTCTAAAAAAAGCACTGAGCCTTGCTTATCTACAGTCACTACATAAGGTTGAAACTGAGTTTTACCACTTAAATCAATGCAGTAGGCAAGTGAGATAAAGCCTAAAGCCATTCCTAATAGCCCCATAAAGGCAGGTACTAGTTCTGTACGCAGTGCTTTTATTGCAAGATCTGTAAATTTCATGCCAGAGGCAATTTTTGCCTGCTTCTTATTTTTCTTTTCCTTATAAATGGTAGGCAAATTCTTCTTGATATCGTTCATACATTTCATCCACATAAGCTTTTTCGTTTTCTGAGAGAGATAAAAGTTTCAGTTCAGTATCAGAGAGTGCTAAAGAAAAAGGCATAAAGTTAATGTCTTTATGTAAAAACAAAGTATGCTTTGGTTTTGCCTTACAGATAGCATCAATTTGACTGTCGCACAGCGAGAGTTTTTTATAGAATCCTTTTAAAGTTTCAGTGTTGGCATCTTTATTAGGTAGAAAAATTCTGGTTTTAATGCAGTCTAAAAAATCACCTATGTTAGAAGCCTTAGACAGATCGTTAATTGATTGTGTGGCTAATACAATTGCGACATTGTGTTTTCTAAAGGTTTTAATCCAGGTGATAAGTTGCTTTGAGAACTCTTCATTAGCAAGCATCATCCAGGCCTCATCAATGATAATGGCGCCACACGTACCATTCATAACGCTCTGATTGATGAGTTTAAAAATGCACTGCAACGTTGGGTATAAAAAGTCATCACCCTTTTCAAAAAACTGTCCGCATTCGAAAACAGTAAGATCAGATTCAAAAGAAGGATCAGAGTCTCCATCTAAAATTGAGTTTTCAATGACACTGTTAGTAAAAGCAGATAAGGCTGTTTTGAGCTCTTTTCTAGGAAGCAGTGTGCACATCGTACTTAAAGTTCGTTCGTGTTTATCAAAGTCTGCTAAAAGATTAAGTGCATCACGAAGATCCTCCTTTAATTTAAGATCGGTCTCATAGCCCTGCGAGATAAAAAGTTTTTCTAAAAAATCTAAGGCACTAGCCTTATCATTAGGAGTATCAATTTTAGCTAAAGGGCAAAAGCGGATGCCTTTACCATTTTCTAATTTTATATGGTTACCATTTAAAGCTTTTGTCAGTCCGTAAAAAGAGTTGCCTTTGTCAAAGACAAAGATCTTCATCTGGTCATATTTTAAAAATGAAGGAATAAGACTTCCTAAGAACACAGATTTACCGCTACCTGGAGGACCTACTACCAGAGCATTGGCAAGATCAGTGTCATGCAGGTTTAAGTGAGCATATAAACCTTCTAAAGTTCTTACAGTCATTAAAGAAGGTTTATTCTTACCATATCTGAAATTAGGAGACACACTCTGTCCTGTATAGACCTGATTTAATGGTAAGAGATCGGTGAGCACTGTATTAGGCAGCAGAGCGCGCCTAACATTTTCAAGGCTATGTCCTGGTAATGATCCTAAGTAAGCTTCAGTTGCGTTTACAGTTTCAATTCTTGCGCCAAAGCCAGATGCTTCAATACTTTGCACACACTTTAAGGCCTGCTTTTCTAAAATCTTAGGATCGGTGCCTGAAAAGATGATATTGGCACAGTATGAGCCAAAGCTTAAAGAATTTTGGACTAGGTTCTTTTTAGCATCACTAATATCATTTAACTGTTCTACAGCGTCCTGATTTTCGTTGTCTGATTTAGAGTTTAAAAACTGCGCAATAAAGCCGTGTTTTTTCTGCGCCCATAAACGACGGTTCTTTTCTAAAAGTACCTGCGAGGTAAAACTGTCATAGCTAATAAAGCGTGTCGAAAATCGATAATCAAAGTCTAGAGCACAGAGTCTGTAAAGAATATTAAAATCGGATTCTATAGGCAGTCCTTCAATTGCAACTACGACAATATATCTGTCTGATAACTTTGGAGATGAGCCTGAGGTAAAGTCATCTGATGACAATAAAGAGTCAAGATAGTAATCAGATTTTGGAATGTGTAAAGATAGCTTTTTACCGCTAATACAATACTTTAAAAAGTTAACTGTTTCATGAGATCTGAGCTTTGAGTAATTTCTATTATCAAGAGCATTTTCTTTTGCAGCTAACTTTTTTTTATCTAAAAAAGTGCATTCTTCAAGCTTTAATGTGTTCTCAAGAGAGTTTTTAATCGCCTCAACGCTTTTTGAAAAATCTATAATGACACTGTTAATCTTGTCATCAGCAATAGTTACACTGTCTTTAGATAAATCATCTTCATCAAAGATGCTGGCGATATTACGCAGACTACCTAAAGAGTGAGATAAAGATGTTATGGTAAGGTAACAGTCTTGCGTGTAGGTATCATGGATCTTAAAAAACTCTTTTCTTTTTAAATAGAGTTTTTTAGCCTTATCGTTGCCTTTATATTCACAATCTTCAATATCATTTACTTTCTGTCTTATAAAGTCGACATTTAAGATGAAATTACCACCTAACTTTCTGATGGCATTGGCAGTTAATTCCTGAGTGCGACAAATAAGTGCACTGTCAGCATAACTTAAATCATTAGCTTTTACTCTAAAGGTCTTAAGAAGACCTCCATTCTTTAAAATGATGGTGTTCTGAGGACCTAAAAGAGCGTAATCTAAAAGATCTGTAAAACCAGGATGGTTTGAGGCGCACTTGTACTGCTTCCACAGCCTTTTAGCTAGCATAATCAAAATGAGTATGCTCAAAAACGCAAGTGACAGTGATAAAGATGAAAAAAGAGCTTTTATCATAATAAGTTAGATAGTTTTCTAATTTTGCTGTAGTAATTATTTAGAATGTTCTTAAAAGACTGATTGAGTAGCCATTTTTACTGTTATTTATTTTTTCTTACACTCTGTCTTGAGTAATAAGTTTTTTGTGCCAAATAATAAGGCTTATAACGAATGTTCTTTAAGTAAATTTTTCTTAAATACAAATCGTCTTTTGCCATTTTTAAGAGGCACAAATACAGCACTATAAAAACAAGTAAAAGCACTACGGTTGCAACTAAGGAAAAACTAAAAATGCTGCCTACAATGGTTATAAATACAAGCAGCATACACAGTTCTCTGTCACAGCCTAAAAAACTCTGTTTACGCAATACAGATTGATAAATAGGATGTTTTACTCCAGACACGCTTTCTCCTTTAATCTTTGACTATGCATACTTGTAAGCAATTTACCTGCAACCTATTTAGCAAGCTTCTATAAGTGCTTTGTTTTTATGAAAAGAAAAACTAAAATTACTTTCAAGCGTGTTGATGTTTACATCGTTAAAGGTGTCCATGATATGTGAGGTTCTATTGACTTTAGGACTGTCAATTAAAGTTGATGAAGGAGACGAGGTGTCATGAACAAAAGCTTGAAGCTTTGAATTTAGATTTTGCTCATTAAAATGAGTTATTCTGTCTGACAGAGGTTTTTCTTGAGATTTACTTTCTTTATCATTTAAAGCTATTTCATTAGAGACTGTAGCTATCTCTACAGTGGCACCGTTAAATAAAGATGACATTAAGGTGTTTGCTCCTACAAGCAGTGTCATTACCATCACAAGATAAACAATACTGCGCATAAAACGACCCATTTCACCACCTGTAAAAATCAAGGTGGCGCCACAGGAAACAATACCAATTAAGGATACAGAAAATGCCACAGGACCAGTTAAAGACTTCTGTATGGTCTTAAGCCAGGTCTCATAAGGTAATACGCTGCTGCCAGATGCTGTATCTGCTGCAAGAGCATCTTTAAAGACTGAAGTTAAGACAATCAAAGCTGCAAGTTTTAATAAAGTGTTTTTCATTTATTTTCTCCTAGGAATTTATAAGTGAATTTGCCTCGTTCTAAACCAGTGACAAGGGCGATACTGGATACGTGTCTTAAAGGTTCTCTTTTTAAAATAATGATGGCATTGACAGCTAGAGCTATCATGCTGTCAATATTGTCAGGAGCGGACGGGTTACGGCTTATAAGCAGTTTTAATCTTTCAAGACACTGAAAAACAGAACCAGCATGAATTGAGGCAAGACCTCCTGAATGACCGGTAGATAGTGCATCTATAAGATCAAGGGCTTCTTCAGCTCTTACCTCACCTACTACAATTCTGTCTGGACTGAGCCTTAAGGTTGCTTTAACTAAGGTACTAATAGAAGTATTAGGTCCTGATACTAAATTTACCGCATTGTCATTTTCGATTTTAAGTTCAGGAGTGTCTTCAATGCAGACTATTCTTGAGAAAGGTTCAAATAAAGCAATCCTCTTTAACATCGAATTGATAAAACTGGTTTTGCCACATCCTGTCTGACCACAAACTAAGATGTTTTTTCTCTCTTTTATCAGAGAATCTAATATGGTTAACTGTTCTTTGGAGATAAAGTTTTGTGATACTAAATGCTCGAAGTTCAAAGAGAGCGCGTGTAATGATCTTAGGCAAAAGCATGGATACTTACACAATGGTGGTAGCAAAGCTGAGAATCTAGCATTGATGCAAGAAATTTCAGTTTCGACGATAGGGCAGTTAACGTTAATATCAATTTTGCTCATAGAGGCAACAGTTCTGATTAGGATCTGTGCCTTTGAAGGAGATATGTCACAATATTTGACATTCTCCCCATCTGAATAGCGCACATAGAGCGCGCTGTCTGGATTAAGCATGATTTCGTCGACAGCACCTTCAATTAATGAGCCTACTAATTCATCAGATAACAGTTCTGACAAAGTCATCACGGTTCTGTCAAAATCTAAAAGCTCGTTTTTAGAGGTACTGCTCATATGAAAAGTCTTTTCCTAAGTAAAATACTCTGCTTTCATGAATTAAAAATTCAACTACTCACCATGGCGCAAGATTATCCATGAAGATTTTTTTAGACGACTTTTTTACTGATACAAACTGTAAGTAAAATTGTCTATTTATTTGAAATTAAATAAAAATAATAATTTAAAAAAGATTTGAAAAAGACTTGAATATTTATAGATACTAAATTTTTCTTGGTGATTTTTAGTGCGAAGTAACGAGGAAAAACTGTAGAGTCTAAAGTGAATGGACACAAAGAGGCCAATCTTTTTGAATAAATTAAAGCTAGTAGAACTTCTTTTTTTTAATTAGGTTGAGACAAGAAAGCCCTGTAATCAAAGCTTCCTTGTGTAATCTTAGATTAAGTCAAAGTTGTCACGAGCAAAGACTGGAATATATTCAAGAGGAGCATCTGCTGTGATAGTTATACCTCCTTCATAGACAGCACCTGTATTGGTATCTCTCCATGTAGCTCCTTTTGGAAAATAAACTTAAAGAGATGATTTGCCTTTATCATATTCCATATCTTAAAGTTCACCAATCATTACTTTTGAATTTTGGAAGTAGTCGTTTTCAAAAGACCAATCTCCTTGCTTTTTACAATAGAAAAAGTCGATGACAATGACATCTTATGGAAGCTTTTTGTACTCACGAGCAACCTCAAGCACTTGATCTTGAGTAACATAGCGTAATTTACTTTGCCAAAAGCCAATTGCTTCCTCAGACATCATCGGTTCTCTGCCTGTAACCTCGGTATATCTTTTTTGTTGCTTTACATACTAAAAACGTCGTCACAATTCATGTTTAGAGTATAGCTTTTTCATTAGAAAAAATTATCTGAACTACTTCAAGAAAAGGTGTATCGACGATTTAGCAATGTCTGTAAATATGAGAGCAATTCACAAAGAGAAAAGGTCCCATTATGAATTTGACTGTTTAAAATATGGTAAAATCGTACCTTGGTTTATGAGTCTTGATATTTAAAATGTTATTTAATACACCTGAATATTTTCTACTATTCCTACCTGTAAGTATTATTGTTTATTTCTTTTTCAGTAAAAGGCGCTATTTTGCTGCCTCAAAGCTGTGGTTGCTTTTATGTTCACTTTTCTTTTACTGCTACTGGAAGTTTGATTACATTTGGATTTTATTAGGTTCAATTGTTTTCAATTTTGTAGTTGGATCTATACTTTCAAAAGAAGCTAATGGTAGGCAAAATGCTCTAGAGAATAGTCAAAACACTCAATTAAATGTGACTAAAAGAAAGATTGTCTTAGTCTTTGGAGTGCTTGCAAATGTTGTAATGCTTGGCTATTACAAATATACAGATTTTATAATCTCAGATTTGAATCTGCTTTTGGGTACATCTTATGAATTAGTACACATTGTGCTACCACTTGCCATAAGTTTCTTTACCTTTCAGCAGATAGCTTATCTTGTGGATTCATACAAAGGTCTTACCAAAGAATACGATTTTGTGTCATATGCAGTTTTTGTATCCTTTTTTCCTCAGTTAATAGCAGGACCTATTGTTCATCATAAAGATCTAATTCCTCAATTCTTCAAGGCAAGAAAACTTGTTTTAAACTATAAAAATCTGTGCCTAGGTCTGTTTATTTTTACTATCGGTCTTGTAAAGAAAGCAATCATCGCTGATAAGTTTGCAATTTGGGTAGGCGACGGTTTTGACAGTGCAAACAACCTTACACTGCTTACCTCTTGGCTAGTGTCTTTTTGCTACACCTTTCAGCTGTACTTTGATTTTAGCGGTTACTGTGACATGGCTGTAGGTTCAGCTCTCTTCTTTAACATTAAGTTACCAATTAACTTTAACAGCCCTTATAAGGCTCTTTCTATTCAGGATTTCTGGCGACGCTGGCATATAACTTTATCTACCTTCTTAAGAGATTACTTATATTTCCCATTAGGCGGTAGCAGAAAGGGCTGCTTTAGAACTTATCTAAACCTCTTTATTGTTTTCTTTATAACAGGTATCTGGCATGGAGCTGGCAACACCTTTGTCTTATGGGGACTTCTGCATGGTGTCGGCATCATTGCTCATAGAGTATTTCATAATCTAGGTTTTGCTTTACCTAAAATTCCTGCATGGATTTTAACCTTTATCTTTGTTGATATAGCCTGGGTTCTATTTAGAGCTCCTGATCTTAATGTGGCTTATACAATTTACATCCACATGTTTGATATTAGTTCACTCTCACTAGAGCAGTTATCTAACTTTAAGACAGCCTTAAAGGGCATCGGTTTGAATTATCAGACAGTAACTTATGTGGTCTTAGCTTTAATTGTGGTTTTAAGCTTCAAAAACTCTAATGAGCTCTTAGCTAAAGTATCGACTAAAAACTCAGTAAAGTTACCTTCGTTTAAACAAATTCACAATCATAATTTACAAAAACTGCTTGTAAAAACTACTGGTTATTTTGCTTGCGTGTTAGTAGCACTAATTTTGTTCTATGTGACATTGGCAGTAATTGGTTCTACCTATACAGAGTTTATTTACTTTAATTTCTAAGATTAATTTTTTTAATTCAAGGTATTACCCAGTTATAAAGGTAATGAAAGGATTTAGATAATCATGGCAAGTAAAAAGATCTTTGCTCTTATCATGTCTTTATTTATAGGCATATTTGCTTTGTATACAGTTGCCATGTATTTATATGATCCTATGCATATTATTTCAAACAAAGAGCAGTTATTTAATGGCAGCATGCGCTATCAGGCTCGAGGTTATCTTGAGAATAAGAATGTCAAAGGGCTTATTATTGGAACTAGTATGCTTGAAAATACCAGTTCAGATGAGGCAACTGCAAAATTATTTAAACACGGTAGTGCTGATAGATTTATAAACATTTCGTTAGCAGGTTCAACTTTGGCTGACAGAAAGGTAGTCCTTGACTATGCTTTTAAACACAATGAGATAAAAAAGGTTATTTATTCTTTAGAAATGTCTCCTCTTTTCTATCAGGACTTAGCGCCGATGAACTGGCAGAAGATCTATGATGACAATCCTCTAAGTGTTATGTCTCCGTATCTAAAGACAGGCTACGTAAAATGCTTGCTGACTTTTTCAAAAAGTGAAAAGTGTGTAGGTGTACAAAAGTCCTTAGACAGACCAGCATCTTGGATAGATGATCCATTATATAAAGACAGCTTTAATGGAGTATGTTCTTGGAATGAGGTTTCAAGAAACATCCTAAAAAGTTATCTTGATACAAACGGTAAAAGTAATGAACTAAAACTGTATGGTTTAGATTATCTAAAACAGTATACAAAACAGGAACTTTTTAGCATTATTGATGCTAAAAAGGACACAGAATTTTATCTTGTGATACCACCTTCTTCGGCAATCTATTACAAGCTTCAAACTTTGTACTATAAAGAACATATTGCTTTAATTAAGAACTTTATTACTTACTTAGCAGATGCTTGCTCTCAAAGAGAAAACTGCACTTTATACGGCTTTGATGACACTGGTCTTTCATTAGATCTAAAGAATTATAAAGACATGTTTCATTATTTAGATAAGATAAATTCTCTGATGATTGATTCCATTGAAAAGCAAGAACATGTGCTAACTAGTGAGAATGTACAAAGCTATTTTTTTAGAATGGATGAGATCATAGAAAAGGCTGATGTTGATGCTGTAAAAACAGAAATAAGACAGTGCAAGTAAGTATATCTTAAGTTTTAAAAGCTCTAACAACTTAAACAAGGAATGTCATAATAAAAAGTGTTAAGAGCTAACGGTAGGACTTTGATTTTTTTTTCTGCATTCTTTTAAAAGACAGCGTAAATGCTCATTTATAATGAGCGCGAATGTGCTTTATGTGACAGGGTTTTCTTTACAATTGAGCATATTTTGCTTACTCGATCTCTTCTTAGTTGTTTATTGCATTTTCAATAGCGTGTATACGCTAACGAACAACACGTTTTAGGATCCCGATCTCACCGTCATTTACTTGCAAATTCCATTTCTTGCGCATCATTTAGATAACTACAGACTATATTCAGAAATTTATAGAGCTTGGTTTGTTTGTTAATCCCATAAAAAAAGCTCCAACCAGTAAGGTTGAAGCTTTCTTAAATAAAATTCTACTTTAAATTATTTTTTAGCAGCAAGTCTTTCTGCTCTCTTGCAGGCTGCTGCTGTAAAGATTACGTCTGTTGAGCTGTTTAGTGCAGTTTCAGTTGAATCCTGAATTACACCGATAATAAAGCCAATACCTACAACCTGCATTGCGATGTCGTTTGGAATACCAAAGATTGAGCAAGCTAAAGGAATTAGCATTAAAGAACCACCAGCAACACCTGAAGAGCCACATGCGCATAAAATTGAAGCTACACACATTAAGAATGCTGAAGCAAAGTCAATTTCAATACCTAAAGTATGAGCTGCAGCCATAGTCATAATAACGATGGTGATACCTGCACCTGACATGTTAATAGTGCAACCTAAAGGAATAGAAATTGAGTAAGTAGCCTTATCTAGCTTCATCTCCTCGCATAATGCTAGGTTTACAGGTAAGTTAGCTGCAGATGATCTTGTGAAGAATGCGCAAACACCTGATTTAGCTAAGCACTTGAACACTAATGGGTAAGGATTCTGATGAGTGGTGATAAATACTAATAATGGGTTGAAGATGAATGCAACCATTAAGAAGGTTGATACTAACACTGCAACAACATGTACATAGTTTAGTAAGTTAGCAAAACCTCCTTCCTGGGTGCATGATGAGTATACTAAGCCGAATACACCAATAGGAGCAAAACGGATCACCATACGAATAACACCAGATACGGATGCAGCTAAATCATCTAATACGCGTTTTGTGTTCTCGTGAGCAACTCTGAACATTAAGCCTAAGGCAATAGACCACATTAAGATTGCAATGTAGTTACCATTGATAAATGCAGAAACAGGGTTTTCAACAGCCTGGTTAACAAAGTTAATTAAAACCTCACCAATTCCTGATGGAGCTGAAACATCAGCATTCTGAGCTAATTCTGTGAAGGTGCTTGGGAAGATGTAGCTCATGGTCAAAGCTAAACCGCCAGAAATTAACATGCCTACAAAATAAAGCACAATAATAGGCTTCATAGAGGTCTTCTGACCTGACTGATGCTTTGCAATAGCAGATGCTACCAATACGAATACAAGAATAGGAGCGACAGCTTTTAGTGCTTTAACAAAGAGGTTACCTAATGTTGGGATCACTGATTTGTCATCAGGATATACATACGCTGCAAAGATACCTAAGATAAGACCAATTACGATTTGCAGAATGAAAGGAACTCGATTTAGAGTCCTTGCAAACGGACCTTTTGGATTTTCAGATTCTAACATAGTGTTATTTTCCTTATATTTATAAAGGCAAGAAGCCTTTCTTTTCTGTAGAAATTTGGTTCATTCTACAGTCAAAATCTATAGATTTGTATTTATTGAACAATTGATACTACATTTAGATAAATATGCACATAAAAGGTGCAAAATTTAAGCATAAACTCGATACATTGAGCTTTTTTGAGGTAGTCTAAATATAGAGAAAATTAGAAGGCGTAATCGCTTACGGGATAAAAATCTTAAATTTAAGATTTTGAGTTATTTTAATAGATTTTTATTCTTACGATTTTGGAAAAAATTGAAGCCTTGTATTATAATCAAGCTGTTTTTGGCTAAGGCTAAAAAGAATCTTATTTAATGAACACATACAAATTAGGTACCACCAATGATCTATTCTAAAGAAGTAGAGAATATGTGCCCTGTAACTAAGGGTGCATACCATGGTCCTGCTCCAATTCCTGAAGAGGGTAAATGGGTTCAGGCTAAAGAAATCACAGATATCAGCGGATTAACTCACGGTGTGGGTTGGTGTGCTCCTCAGCAGGGCGCTTGCAAGATGACCTTAAATGTTAAAGACGGCATCATTCAGGAAGCTCTAGTTGAGACTATTGGTTGTTCAGGTATGACTCACTCTGCAGCTATGGCATCAGAAATCTTAATCGGCAAGACCTTATTAGAAGGCTTAAACACCGACTTAGTTTGCGATGCGATCAACACTGCATATCGTGAGCTATTCTTACAGATCGTTTACGGTCGTACTCAGACTGCTTTCTCAGAGGGCGGTTTACCAGTTGGTGCTTCTCTTGAAGACTTAGGTAAGAACCTACGTAGCCAGGTTGGTACTATGTTTGCTACTAAGGCAAAGGGTCCACGTTACCTGGAGATGACAGAAGGTTATGTTACCCGTGTAGCTTTAAACAAGAATGACGAGATCGTAGGTTACGAGTTCGTAAACTTAGGCAAGTTAATGGATCTGTTAAAGGCTCACCCAGAGATGTCTGGTAAAGACGCAATTGCTAAGATCCAGGGCCACTATGGTCAGTGGGATAATGCCGCTAAGTATATTGATCCAAGAAAAGAATAACGAGGTACTCAAAGATGGCATTATTTGAAAGTTATGAGCGTCGTATTGACAAAATCAATGGTGTATTAGCTCAGTACGGTATTAAGTCAGTTGAAGAGTGTAAAGAGATTTGCGCTAAGTATGGTTTAGATCCATACAAGACTGTTGGTGACATTCAGGGTATCGCTTTCGAAAACGCAAAGTGGGCTTACACTGTAGGTGCTGCTATTGCATTAAAGAAAGACTGCAAGGTTGCAGCTGATGCAGCTGAAGCTATCGGTATCGGTTTACAGGCTTTCTGTATTCCTGGTTCTGTAGCTGAGGATCGTAAGGTTGGTTTAGGTCACGGTAACTTAGGCGGTATGCTATTACGTGATGAAACCAAGTGCTTCTGCTTCTTAGCAGGTCACGAGTCATTCGCTGCTGCTGAAGGCGCTATCGGTATCGTTCGTAACGCTAACAAGGCACGTAAGACCCCATTACGCGTTATCTTAAACGGTTTAGGTAAAGACGCAGCTCAGATCATTTCTCGTATCAACGGCTTCACTTATGTAAAGACCAAGTTTGATTACTACACTTCTGAGTTAAAGATTGTAGAAGAGATTAAGTACTCAGATACAGAGCGTGCTAATGTTCGTTGCTTCGGTGCAGACGATGTTCGTGAAGGTGTTGCTATTATGCATCACGAGGGTGTTGATGTTTCTATTACCGGTAACTCAACTAACCCAACTCGTTTCCAACACCCAGTTGCAGGTACCTACAAGAAAGAGTGTATCGAGCAGGGTAAGAAATACTTCTCAGTAGCTTCTGGTGGTGGTACCGGTCGTACCTTACACCCTGATAACATGGCTGCTGGTCCTGCTTCATACGGTATGACTGATACAATGGGTCGTATGCACTCAGACGCTCAGTTCGCAGGTTCATCATCAGTTCCTGCTCACGTTGAGATGATGGGCTTCATGGGTATGGGTAACAACCCTATGGTTGGTGCTACCGTAGCTATCGCAGTTCAGGTTGCTCAGGCTTTAAACAAGTAATTTGTTTAACTGAATGATCTTAAGAGGGGCAGTTCTTGCCCCTTTATATTTTTATAATCCCTTTTTATTTCTGTTCCTTAGTTAAGAATCTTCTCTTCAATCTACTTTTGTTGGTTCTAAAATCAGTTTTGGTAAGATATTCACCAATATGTCGGTTTCTAATGTAAGATGACTTTAGTTTATAGAGGACTAAATTATGTCAATCGATCAAGGTAAATATATCTGTGCCTATACAGATTTTGGGTTTAAAAGACTATTTGGATCGGAGCTTAACAAAGATATTTTAATTAGCTTTTTAAATTCATTTTTGAACTTAAAAGATAAGATTGTAGACTTGTCTTATTTATCTTTGGAACAATTAGGTGATTTGGTTACTGACAGGGAAGCTATCTTTGATGTTTATTGTAAAACATCTGATGATGCTTATATCATCGTTGAAATGCAAAATGCAGCTTAGAACTATTTTAAGGACAGAAGCATATTTTATAGTTCTTTTGCAACAAGAAATCAGGCTCCAAAAGGTGTTTTGGATTATCAATTAAAAGCTGTTTATACAATTGGATTTTTAAATTTTGTCTTGGAAAAAGACAGTGAGTCTTATCGACATGAAGTCGTTTTATACGACAAGGTCACAAAATGTCAATTTTATGACAAATTGGCTTACTATTATTTTGAATTACCTAAATTTACCAAAACAGAAGATGAACTTGAAAATATCCAAGATAAATGGATGTATGCAATAAAAAATCTTTCTGCTTTAAACGATAAGCCTGTTGCTTTAAAAGAACAAGTGTTTACAAGATTATTTAGAATTGCAGAAATAGCAAAATTCTCTGAAAAAGAAAAATTTGCTTACCAAGGTAGTTTAAAAAAAATGTGGGACAATAGCGCCGTATTGGAAAAAAGTTATACCGATGGTCGCAATGACGGAAAAGCCGAAGGAAAGGTTGAAGGAAAAACTGAAGAAAGACTTTCTATTGCAAAAAACTTAAAAGAGATTGGAATATCACCTAAAGATATTTTTAAAGCTACTGGTCTTAAAGAAGGCGAGTATTAGTCTTATTTTCATGTCAATTTTTGCCAAAAGTGCAAAGAAATTATTGTTTAATATATTGTCTTTCTTACTAAAGATATTGCTCATTGTGTCGTTAAGTAGTTATGAGTTTTAAAACGGCCAATGAGCTGATATCAGGAGAGAAACAGGTGCAATTCCTGTAGTTGTCTCTGGGGAGTCCTCCCCAGAGGTAACGCTCTTACTCAATACTTTAAAATTTTTAAATCCACCGCGCTCATTTACTTACATTTTCAATCATCTGTGCTTATCTTTTGATATACTGCAAGTTTGAATTTATCTGCATACACCTAAAGTTTTCTAAGTAACAAGGGAGCTACATTTCTGTAGAGATCCGACAAAAGAACTAGTATGAATCGTACCATTTATAATCTCTTACAATATTTAAGAAGAAATCCTGATCTTTATACAGCAGCTATACTAGCCTTTGTAACTTCATTTTTTATCAGGTTCTCAATTACAAGTACTATTGAGGCTTTAAATTTAAAAATCCTGTTATTACTTTTATGCCTGATGTTAGTTGTAGCTTCTTTTAAAAAGCTTGGTGTTTTGTCTTTAGTCTATATGAAGCTGTGTTCTCTATCAGGAAATGCAAGATCACTCTCAAGACTGTTTATCTTTATAAACTTTTTTATCTCCATGCTAATTACCAATGATGTTTCATTGATAATCTTTATACCTATCGCTATTGCAGCCTTTGTAAAAGTAAACAGGCAAGATCTCTTAATTAAGGTTCTGTCATTACAGACTATTGCAGCTAATGTAGGCTCAACACTAACACCTATTGGAAATCCTCAAAACCTCTTTATTTATACAGTCTTCAACTATGATTTACTGTCTTTTTTAAAGGTTACTTTTCCTATCATTCTAGTGTCATTTGTATTGCTGTTCTTAACCACACATTTTATTGATACCAAGCCTTTAAAGTACGAAAGCAAGATTGTACTCTCAATTAACTCAAAAAGATGTTCTTTAACTACTGTTCTCTTTGTGCTCTGTCTTTTAAGTGTACTAAGAGTATTGGATGTTTATCTGATGTCTACTCTCGTCCTTAGTTCAATTCTTATAATGGACATGAGTCTGTTCAAACAGGCAGATTACAAGTTGTTGATACTCTTTGTTTTCTTGTTTATCTTTGTGAACAATGTGTGTCAAATTGAAACTGTTAAAAGCTTTGCTGAGAACTTTGTTGATAAATATGAATACTTTATTTCAGTATCGCTCTCTCAAATAGTTTCAAATGTGCCTGCAACTGTAATGCTATCTAATTTTGCAAAAGATCCAAATATGCTTTTAATCGGTGTGAATGTAGGTGGCTTAGGTACTATCATTGCATCAATGGCAAGTCTAATTACCTTTAAGTTCTATATTAAGACTGAAGGCGCAACTCCTCTTTACTACATGAAAAAATTTACTAAGTACAACATAGGGTTCTTGCTTGTTTTAGTAAGTTTTCACTTTATTTTTCCTCAATTCTTTTAGAGAAATTTATTGAATATCTGAGGATTTAATGCGTTTAAAGTACAGGTGTTTAAAGTATAATATCGCCATAAACTTGGAGCTTATAATTCATGGCATTATCATTCTTTGCAACCTGTCCTAAAGGTTTAGAAACTCTTTTATTAAACGAATTAAATCAACTTGGAGCACAAAGCGCTAAAGAAACTGTAGCTGGTGTATCTTTTAAAGGCGACTTTGCTTTTGGTATGAAAGCATGTCTTTGGTCTCGCTTTGCTTCAAGAATTTTACTTGAGATGTCAGAGTTCTACTGTGAAACTGACACTGAACTTTATATCGGTGCTAATGGTGTAGCTTGGGAAAAGTATTTTGATAAGAGTAATACCATCGCAGTTTCCTTCACAGGTACCAATGATGAAATCAGAAACACTCAGTATGGTGCTTTAAAAGTAAAGGACGCTATCTGCGACAGATTACAGACAACTCTAGGTGGAAGACCTGATGTTGATAGAGAAAATCCTGATGTTTTAATTAACTGCCATTTAGATAAAAAGGGCAGTGCAAACATTTTAATCGATCTCTCAGGTCGCGCTCTTCTAAAGCGTGAATATCACCGTGGTACAGGAGCTGCTCCTCTAAAAGAGAATTTAGCTGCTGCCATGATTAAAAGAGCTGGCTATACAGGTGATAACTTTATCGATCCTATGTGTGGTTCAGGTACCTTATTATTTGAAGCAGCTTGTGTGGCTACAGATACTGCGCCAGGTATCAGAAGAGAACATTATGGCTTCTTTAACTTAAAACAGTTTGATAAAGATGTCTGGAATAAACTTTTAGAAGAAGCTGAAAACAGATCTAAAAACGGTATAGCAAAGTGTCTTGAAAGAAAGGTTGAGATTGTAGGTTTCGATCTTGATGAAAGAATTGTAGATATTGCTAATGAAAATGCTGCAAAGGCTGGTTTTTCGGATTTAGTTAAGGTATATCACTGTCCTGTACAGAATCTTTATAATCCATTTACTTCAGATCTTAAAGTTACCATTGTAACAAACCCTCCATACGGTAAGAGAATGGGTAACTTTAATGAGTTAATCGCTCTTTATACTGAGATCGGTGCTGGCTTTAAGAAGAACTTTAAAGGCGCAAGAGCTGCAGTGATCTCTTCATCTCCAGAATTACTCTCCTGCATGAGATTGCATTCAAATAAGGTTTACAAACTTTACAACGGTGAGCTTTTATGTCAGTTAAGAGTCTTTGATATTAACGAGACTGAAGATCTAAGCGTAAAAGAAGAGCAGAACATTAAGATTGCAACAGACTTTGCTAACCGCTTAAAGAAAAACTTAACTTACATGCGTAAGTGGGCAAAGAATGTAAATACCAATGCTTACCGTGTGTATGATGCTGATGTCCCTGAGTATTCTGCTGCAATTGATTACTACGATGGTTACTATGTAATCCAGGCATACAAAGCTCCAGCTAAGGTAAATCCTCGTGTAGCAAAGCGTCATGAATTAGACATGCTAAGTGCGACAGTGGAGATTGCAGGTGTTACTGGTGATAAGGTTATCTTAAAGAGCCGTGAAGTTCAAAAGGGCGACAATCAGTACGAAAAAGCTAAAGAACTTAAAAATGAGTTCATGACTGTCAATGAGAACAATGCTCTGTTTAGAGTAAATCTCTATGATTACCTTGATACAGGTCTTTTCTTAGATGGAAGACTCATCAGAGATTTAATTAGAAAAGAAGCAAAAGACAAAGACTTTTTAAATCTGTTCTCTTATACCTGTTCAGCCTCAGTTGCAGCAGCCTTAGGCGGAGCAAAATCAACTGTATCTGTTGATATGAGCAGAACTTACCTTGAATGGGGTATGGAGAACTTTAAGCTAAACCATTTAGCAACAGATAAGGCTCAATTCATTCAGGCAGACTGTCTTGCTTGGTTATCTCAAGATCAAGGTCTTTTGTTTGATCTTATCTATATAGATCCTCCTACCTTCTCAAACTCAAAGCGTATGGAAACAAGCTTTGATGTAAAACGTGATCAGGTAGCGTTACTTTCAAATCTTACAAGACATCTAAAAGATGGTGGTGAGGTTATATTCTGCACCAACTTCAGAGGTTTTGTAATCGATGAGTCTATTAAAGATTATGGTTTTGAAATTGAGAATATCTCTGAGTCGACTCTGCCTCGTGACTTTTCTCGAGATAAAAAAATTCATACCTGTTACCGTTTGAAATTCACCAAGGCTAATATGGTAAAAACACCTGAGCCTATGACAACATTAAAAGCAGCTCCTAAGTGGCAGAAAGCTTTAGATGTAAAAGAAAATTCTTATCATGAGTATTCTGATTCAAATCACTATTCTCAGGATAGAAACTCAAGAAATGGTGACAGAAGCTCTTATAGAAATTCAAGAGCTTACTCTTCAAGAACATCTAATAGCTCAGACACCGCTACATATAGTACAAATACTGGTGTAAATAAGGTTTGGGGCGAGGCCAAAGAGAGTCACTCTACTTACAGACACGAAAAACAGGATAAATTTACCAAGCGTTCAGGAGAGTTTTCCCATAAGCCATTCAGACGTGATGAAGACAATTCATCATTTAATGAAAGACGAACTTATGATAATGGCTACTCCAGAGGTAAGTCATCATATTCTAAAGGAAAAGATGGCTTTTCAAAAGGTAAACCTAGAGCACCTTCTCACAAGCCACGTGTGTTTGGACCTGATGGAATTAAGGATCTGTAATGAGTCTTGTATCCATTATTGATGCTTATTTAAACAACGGAGCTGACAAACTTTTAGAAGGCGCTAATCTTTCAATTGAAGAGAATGAAAGAATATGTCTTGTAGGTCGTAACGGTACTGGTAAGTCAACTCTGTTAAGTTTGATTCAGGGTAAAAGAGAGTTAGATTCTGGAAGAATTATTATTCAGTCAGGTCTTAAGATAGCAACTTTATGTCAGGATCCTCCTTCATACGAACACGGTACTGCTTATTCACTTGCAGCTAGCGGTGTACCTGTTGTAGGTGAAGCTTTATCAAAGTTCTCTTTATCAGAAGATCCTCATGAGCAACTGGAGCTTTCTGCTTTTATTGAATCACATGATGGTTGGGTTAAAGACGCGGTTGTGCGTAAGATCCTAAACAGAATAGGTTTAGCTCCAGAGCTTGAATTAAAATCCCTTTCAGGTGGTAACCGTCGTAAGGTGGCGCTGGCTGCAGCTTTAGCTTCTGAGCCACAATTGCTACTTTTAGATGAGCCTACCAACCACCTAGATATTGAATCTATTGCCTGGTTTGAACAAGAGCTGAATAACTTTAACGGGACTCTAGTTTTTGTAACCCATGACAGGTTCTTTGCCAATAACTGCTCTACAAGGATAGTCGAGTTAGATAGAGGCAAGCTTTATTCCTATCCTGGCTCATTTAATCGCTATATTGAACTTCGTGATGAGCGATTACGCAAAGAAGAATTAGCTAATGCTGAATTTGACAAGATCTTAGCTCAAGAGGAGGCTTGGATCAGACGTGGCGTTAAGGCTCGTCTTGCTCGTAATGAAGGCAGAGTAAAAGATCTTGAAGAGCGCAGAAAAATAAGAGCAAATAGACGTGACAGAATGGGCAACGTCATTATGGAGGCAAATTCTGCGCAAAGAAGCGGTAACTTAGTTTTTGAAATTAAAGATCTTAATATCTCTTTTGGAGAGAAGTCCGTTATCAAAGACTTTAGTGCTACCGTAATGCGTGGTGACAGAATTGGTATTACAGGTCCAAATGCTGCTGGTAAAACTACTTTAATTAAAGCTCTTTTAGGTCAGATAAAACCAAAATCAGGCAAAGTAAGAACAGGTGTTAACGTAGAAATTCAGTATTTTGATCAGTATCATGAAGGTCTTGATCTTGAAAAGTCTGTAGCAGATAACGTCGCTGATGGTCACACCGAAGTATGTATCAACGGTAAGAATAAGCATGTGATCTCTTATCTAGCTAACTTCCTGTTCTCTGGTCGAAGAGCCCGTTCTCCAGTAAAAGTTTTATCTGGAGGTGAGAAGAACCGACTGCTTTTAGCACGCCTTTTTGCTAAAAGCTCAAATGTTCTCATCATGGATGAGCCTACTAATGATCTTGATTTAGAAACTTTAGATTTATTAGAAGATCTTGTATCAACATATAACGGTACTGTTATCATTATCAGCCACGATAGAGCTTTTATCGATAAGGTTGCAACTGAGACTTGGGTCTTTGACGGTAAAGGTCACATTGAGTCTGTAATTGGTGGTTGGTCTGATGTGTTAGCTTATTATGAGAGAATTTCTAAAAATGTAGAGTGTCAAACAAAGGACAATTCTCAAAAAGATATTAAAAATTCTGAACAGCCATCAAGAACTGGAACAGAAAAAACTGATAATTCTAAAAAGAAAAAAGGTCTTACTTTTACCCAAAAGCATGAGCTAAAAGAACTTCCAGATAAAGTTGAAAAGTTAGAAGCCGATATTGCCCTATTAGATGAGCAACTGTCAGATCCAGCCTTATTTGCTGATGGTCCTGAAAAATCTATTGAAGTTACCAACAAGAGAAACAAGGCACAAGAAGAGTTAGACAAGCTCTATGCTCGTTGGGAAGAATTAGAATTGATAAACGGAGAATAAAATGCCTGCCATTTTTTCAAAGATTGATTTACATTCACATTCAACAGCTTCAGATGGTGCTTTTACTCCAGAAGCTTTAGTACAAAGAGCAATCTCAAGAGGTCTTACTCATTTAGCTTTAACTGATCATGACTGTGTTTTAGGAATTGATAGGGCTAAAAAGGAAGCAGAAGGTAAGCTTGAGTTAATTCCTGGAGCTGAGCTGTCAACAACATGGAATAACGAGCAGATCCATGTGGCAGCCTTATTTATCGATAAAGATGCACCAGCACTTCAAGAATATCTAAAAGGTCAAAGAGTCTTACGTATTCAAAGAGCTCAGGAAATTGGTGACAAATTAGATAAGCAGGGATTTTCTGATTCATATAACGAATGCGTAAAAAGAGCGGGGGAAGGTGCCTCAATTACACGTGGCAACTATGCTCGCTACATCGTTGAGATGGGCAGAGCTCAGACCAATGAAGATGCCTTTGAATATTATCTTAAAAAAGGTAAATGCTGTTATGTAAAGACTAATTGGCCTGATATTAGTGTAGCTGTAGATGCTATCTTAAAGTCAGGTGGTATTCCTGTGTTAGCCCATCCAAAACGCTATTCACTTACCAACACCAAATTAAGATCGTTAATGGAATATTTTAAAGATTGCGGTGGTTTAGGAATTGAGGTCGCTTCATCTCAGCAGAAGCCTGCAGATCATGAGTATTTGTGTGAACTTTGCAAGAAGTATGATTTCTTAGCCTCATTAGGTTCAGATTTTCATAATATAGGTCCATACAGAGAGTTAGGTTTTAACCTGTCAATCCCTGACGATTTAAAGAAGGTCTGGGAAACCTCTCAAGCAAAAGAATACCATTTTAACTAATTATCTAACTAACAAATAAACTAACTAACCATTTAGTTCAAAAGTTAAGTGTAGTAAGTAAGGTTTATCTTGCAAAATATTGCTAAAAAAGCAGTTATAAGATGACCTTACTTCTTGTTGCAAAACTATTATCCACTCTATTTTACGCTCTTAAAAAAATACTAGAACAATTGAATCCTCATCTAAAAAAAACATCATAAGAAAAGACAGTAAATCAGTTGAGTATTTGTCTTAGCTGACATTTTGTATCGTTTAATAAAAAATATTACCTAAAGCTAATTATAGTTGCATGTAACTAACTATATCTGTACAATTGTTTTGTGTTCGTAATTAAGATTTTTTAGCTAAGAGGAAATCATGTCAAAAATCGTTAAAGTTATCGGTCGTGAAATTATCGATTCACGTGGTAATCCAACTGTAGAAGCAGAGGTATATTTAGAAGATGGTTCTTTTGGCCGCGCTGCAGCTCCATCTGGTGCATCTACAGGTTCTAGAGAAGCTTTAGAGTTAAGAGACGGCGATAAATCACGCTTTGATGGTAAAGGTGTATTAAAAGCTGTTGCTAATGTAAATGGTCCAATAGCAAAGGCTATTGTAGGCAAATGCTCTTGCGATCAGTCCGGTATTGATAAGATCATGATAGAGCTAGATGGTACTGAGAATAAAGATAAGTTAGGTGCAAATGCTATCTTAGCAGTATCTTTAGCAGTAGCTAAGGCAGAGGCAGCTTCACGCAAGGTTCCTCTATATAAATATATCGGTGAACTATACGGCCATAAGGGTAAGTATGTAATGCCACTTCCAATGATGAACATTCTAAATGGAGGCAAGCATGCAGATAATAATGTGGATATTCAGGAGTTTATGATCCAGCCTGTAGGTGGCAAGAATATCCGTGAAGCTTTACGCATTGGTGCTGAAGTATTCCATGCTCTGGCATCAGTATTAAAGAAGAAAGGTTTATCAACAGGTGTTGGCGATGAGGGCGGTTTTGCTCCTAACTTAAAGTCAAATGCTGAAGCTTTTGCCTGCATCAAAGAGGCTGTTGAAAAAGCAGGATATGAGTTTGGTAAAGATGTAACTCTAGCTATGGACTGCGCTTCATCAGAGTTCTATAACAGCGAAAAAGGTCTATATGAGTTAAAAGGTGAGGGCAAGTCATTTACCTCTCATGAGTTTACTGATTATCTTGCTAATCTAGTAAATGAGTACCCAATTGTATCAATTGAAGATGGTCAGAATGAGTCTGATTGGGATGGCTTTAAATACCAGACTGAAAAGTTAGGTTCACATGTTCAGTTAGTTGGTGATGATTTGTTTGTAACTAACACCAAGATCTTAGCTGAAGGTATTAAAAAGGGTATTGCAAACTCAATCTTAATTAAATTCAATCAGATTGGTTCTTTAACTGAAACATTAAATGCAATTAAGATGGCCCATGATGCTGGCTACACAGCTGTGGTATCACACAGATCAGGTGAAACTGAAGATACTACAATTGCTGATCTTGCAGTTGGTACCTCATGCGGTCAAATTAAGACTGGTTCTATGAGTCGTTCTGATCGTATTGCCAAATACAATCAGTTAATCAGAATCGAAGAAGAATTAGGTGACGATTGCGTTTTCTTAGGAAGAAAGGCTATTAAAGGTCAAAACTAAGTTTTAGATCCTTTTTGATTGAAGATTTTTGGTGCCAGGACTTGTTCCTGGCGTTTTTGTTGGTGCTCATTGAAATCAAAATTTAAGAGGTAATCTCAAAATTATGGTAAATGCAAAATAAATTTTACAAGTTTAAGAGTGAATGAAATGAACTTTTTGATCTTACTTTACTTTTTTAAGTTACATTTGTGTTAACTTGATACAAAATACTTTTGAAGGAATTTTGTCATGAAAAAGAAAACAATTGCTATTGTAAGTTCATGTGCTGTAGCTGTAGCAGCAGTTGTATATGCTAGCGGTGTTTATTTTACAAAATCGGCTGTAGATAATGAGATTGAAAAGATTAATGACATCTCAAGCCAAGGCGAGAATACCTCTCAGGAGATTGCCTCTGTTGCTCATTTTAATGTTGAAGATAAAGGCTTTTTCTCACAAAAAGGCACACTTACACTTTCATATCCCCCATATATTAACTTTTCAATTCCTGTAAAAATTGAGCATGGATTTTTAAATGCAGAGATATCTTTTGATACAAAAGATATCAACAACTATTTATCAAGACAAAAGCTTTTATCTCTTGATGGAAATACTTTAAAGAGCTCTGCAAAGTTAAAAATAAGTGCTTTAAGTCAAAGTGCAACTTTAAAGCTAAAGCTTGATGGAAGATATCTTGACAGATCAATAAATCCTATTTCCGCATCGGTTAAAGCAGAGTTTGATAAAGATGAGAACGTTGATTTGTCATCAGAATTTAACAGTATCAATCTAGACTTTATTGGAAAAGTCGATTCTCTAAAGTACAAGACCAAGTTTACAGGAATCGGCGCTCTAAAGAAATTTGATGAAATGGAACTATCAACTAAAGGTGTGAAGACTATTGGTTTTAAATCTGATAGCTTAAAAGCATCATTAGAAGCTAAAAATCAAAAAGATGATGGTACCTTTGATCTTAAGTTTAAAGCCAAAGGCGATAATCTTGATTATATAAAGGATTATGATGCAGTTATTACTGTAAGAGGTATTACAGCTGATGCTCTAAGTAGCCTGTATACAGGAGCTGTAACCGGACTTCCAAACTCAATTCCAAATATAAAAGGCATCGACATTGATAAATTTGAAGGCGTAATTGATGATAAGATTGGCTCTTTAATCGGATTGTATGATAAAAAGAAACTTCCTATTAAAGCTTATGGCAAACTTGATTTTAAAGTCTCAGAAGATGAATCAGTTCCTGTGGTTAACGGAAGTATCAACGTTACAACAAAAGAAGATCCTGGTCAGACCATGTTCTTTGTAAAAAAGGATAAGGAGTACAGCTCAGAGATTAAGATTGTAGATTCAGAAGTTTATGTAAACAATGAACGCATGATGTAGCGAGTTGTTCTGATTGATAAGTCAAGCTCAGAATTTCATACTTTGTGCTTTTAACGCCAAAGTATGAAAATTCTCGACGGTTAAATCCCTGCTTTAATTTTTACTAACGAATTTGATAACATACTATTTCCCTATTTAACATAAGGTTAATGTTTCAATAGATGCTATACTTTAGATTAAAGATCAGAAAGTTTTTAGGACGATGACATGAAATTTACAAAGCTACTGCCAAATTCATGCAATTTTAGAGATCTTATTGACAATAATAGAGTATATGTAGATAAGACAGCTTTAATTTGCCAAATTGCAAAAGATGAAAAAGGCCCATATTTCATTTCACGTCCAAGACGCTTTGGTAAGTCAACTCTTATCAATACCTTCCATGAACTCTTTGCACATGGAACAGAGAGGTTTAAAGGTTTAGAGATTGAACCTTTATGGAAAGACAAAACATATAAGGTTATCCATTTAGATTTTTCTACATTCAGAGAGGTTCCTTCAAACAGTTCTTTTAATAAAGAATTTATGGATGCCTTTAAGCTTTCACTTGAAGAAGCAGGTATTGAGCCTACAAAAGAAAATATAGATAGTCCGGCTAACTTGCTAAAAAAGACACTAGATACAGAAAGTGAAGTGGTATTGCTAGTAGATGAATATGATGCACCATTAACAGCTGTCTTAAATGATAGCAATGAATTTGAAGATAGACGTAAGATCTTATCTAACTTCTATTTAACTGTTAAATCATTTGACGGAAAATTCCGTTTTATCTTTATTACAGGTGTAACTTACTACTCACATACCTCAATATTCTCAGCATTTAATAATTTAAAAGATTTAACTTTAGATCTCAGATACGGTGCATTATTAGGCTATACCAGTGAAGAGTTAGAATTATATTTTGGTGAATATATTGATAATGCTGTCGAGGTCTTAAACAAGAAGTACCATACAGAACGATATACACATGATGTAGTTGTATCAGAGTTAAAAAGAAACTATGACGGCTATAGCTTTGATGAAGAAGCACTCAATCATGTTTACAATCCTTGGTCGATAGTAAACTTCTTTGATGCTCCTGTTAGAGGTTTTATTCCTTACTGGGTTGTATCAGGAGGATCAACACCAACATTCTTAGTAAATTACCTAAAGCAAGGTTTAGAAAAATACAATACAGATGATTTACAGTCACTGTTGAATATTGACTCTACAGTTAATTCAGCAGCAGAGTACCTGTATCCTAAAATTGAAAATATGGCAAATCTTGACCTGTTTGCTATTTTGTATCAGGCTGGTTATTTCTGTATTAAATCTGTTGTAGATGATATTTTTAAGGTTGGAATTCCAAATTTAGAAGTTAAGAAAGCGTATTCTAACATTGTGCTCAACGAGCTTACCAAAACAAAGGAAGCTAAGTTAAAGTATGTAGAACCATTCAAAGAAGTTTTAGCATCAGGAAACTTAGACAAGATAAAAGAGCTTTTTAATACCTTTATCAATGAGTTTTCGTATGAAACAGTAAAGAACTTTAATGAAGCATGTTTTAGAGATGTACTAAAGCTTGCGATGCTTACTTTTAATGTAACAGCCTCAACAGAGGTAATGGGCTCTTGTGGCAGAGCAGATATTACAGCTGAAGCTGGTGACTACCTGTATGTCTTTGAATTAAAGGTAGCTGATAACAGTAAAGACATTGCAACAAAACTTACTGAAGCTAAAGAGCAAATCATAAAGAACAAGTACGCAAGACGTCTTACAGATAAGACTGTAATACCAGTAGCTTTAGTTTTAGAGAATAATTCTAAGAGTAGAGAAAAGAGTGATACTCCTGTTTGTGAGATTGTTGCTTTAGAAAAAGTTTAACAAGACTAAAAACGGTGAATTAGTTTTCACCGTATTCTTGAAGATGGATTGAAGTAGTTATTACCACTTCTTCTTATCACCAAAGATTTCATCAAGATCGCTCTTATCGGCTAAACTCTGACCATCAGCGTCAGCCTTTTCTTTCTTTGCAGGATCTTTAATCTTAGTTTCAGCATTGATGCCATTTAAAAGGTTTGTTAGAAGATCTTCTTTTTCAGTAAGCCAACCGTCTTTTACACCAGAAGCTTTGATAACACTTAAACCTTTATCAATAAGCTGTCTGCAAGAACCTATTTGACGTAGTCTTTTCATTTCGAAAACTTTCTGAATTAAGTTTGAAATGTTAACTTTTAGCACCAGAATGTACAGACGACGATCTTCTTTATTTAATTGAGATGGATTTAAAGGAATACCTGAGGTCATCTCTGACTTTAAGATGCTACGTAATCTTCTGATAACACGAAGTTGAGCAATAGCCATAGCATCATTTTCAGGGGCCTTAAAAGTACTTAATTCTTTGTAATTGGTTTTTAGCTCGGCAATGATCTTTTCTTCGTTAGCAATTCTGTCTTTTACCTCATCACGGGTTTTAGGATCAATTGCTCTTTTTCTTAAAGCTCTGATAATTCTGTAGTGAAGAACTAAAACTAGTGTTTTGGAAAATGCAACTTGAGCTTGGTTTAAAAGCAGTTCTTCACATTCGGTGATGATGTTTCTTGCTCTAGTAGAGATAAGTCTAGCATCCTGCTCACGGCGGGCAACATAATCACTGTACATATTCACAATGATTAAAAGAAAACTTGCTAGAAGAACAAATATAACAGCTATTGTAATAAACATAATCGCTTCTCAAAACCGAAACATTCTCGTTATTATAACGGTATACAAGACAATTACTTAAGTTTATGGGTAATTTTTTTGAACAAAATCGTAAAGTTACTCAAATTTACAGGTAACTTTTTTGTCTCTACAGTTATTTATGACATTTTGAGCGTCATTTTGAGGTCGAGATGTGACTACTTGATGTTGAAATTTAGTTTGCTAGGCTTTGTTAAATCGTTTGCGATGTCACTTTTATACATACTAATTATGCTATAATTCATGCTGTTGTATGCAAATTACAACTTAATTTTAGCGGTAACGAACCGCCTCTGCTAAAACATAGCAGAAATTAAAATCGGCAGTTGCAGACAGCTGTAGTCAAATAAACAATTGATTACAGCGGTTCACTGAACAAGGAAAGTACCATCTATGACAACATTGATTAAGACAGCTGACTTCATTGAGTCTGTCTGTGATGCGATTCAGTTCATTTCTTATTATCATCCAAAAGATTTCTTAAAGGCTATGAAACATGCCTATGAAATTGAGCAGAATCCATCAGCAAAGAACGCAATCGCACAGATCTTAGTAAATTCAAAAATGTGTGCAATCGGACACCGTCCATTGTGCCAAGATACAGGTGCTGTTACCTGTTTCGTTAAGATCGGTATGGATGTTCGCTTTGAAGGCGACATGACTATTCAGGAAATGGTGGATGAGGGTACTAGAAGAGCATATGCTTTCCCAACAAACCCTCTACGTAAGTCAATCCTAATGGATCCATTAGGAAAGAGAATTAACACCAAAGACAATACTCCTACTGTAGTTCACATTGAGATGGTTCATGGTAATAAGGTAGAAGTAGCTATTGCATCAAAGGGTGGTGGATCTGAGAACAAGACCCACATGAGAATGTTAAACCCATCAGACAGCGTAGTTGATTACGTATTAAGCCAGATCCCTCTAATGGGCGCTGGTTGGTGTCCTCCAGGAATTATTGGTATCGGCGTTGGCGGTACTCCTGAGAAGTCTGCAATTTTAGCTAAAGAAGCTTTAAATGATCCTATCGATATTCAGGAGTTAATTGCTCGCGGACCTAAGAACGCTGAAGAAGAGTTAAGACTTGAGCTTTATGACAAGATCAACAAGTTAGGTATCGGTGCTCAGGGCTTAGGTGGTATTACCACTGTTCTTGATGTTAAGGTTAAGACCTACCCATGCCACGCAGTATCAAAGGCTACTACAATTATTCCTAACTGTGCTGCAACTCGTCACATTGATTTTGAGTTAGATGGTACAGGTCCAGCAACCTTCACACCTCCATCATTAGATGACTACCCAGATATCGAAATCGGTGGTGCAAGTGCAAATGTTAAGAGAGTAAATCTTGATACTATCACTAAAGAAGAGATTGCTTCATGGAAGATGGGCGAGACCTTATTATTATCAGGTACAATCTTAACAGGTCGTGATGCTGCTCATAAGAGAGTATGTGACTTAATCGCTCAGGGTAAGCCTCTACCTGAAGGTGTTGATTTCCACAAGAAGTTCATCTACTACGTAGGACCAGTACCTGCTGTAGGTAATGAAGTTGTGGGCCCTGCAGGTCCTACCACTTCAACTCGTATGGATAAGTTCGTTGAAACCATGCTTTCACAGACAGGTCTATACGGAATGATTGGTAAGTCAGAGCGTGGTCCTGAGGCTATCGCTTCAATTAAGAAGCACAAGGCTGCTTACTTAATGGCAACCGGTGGTGCTGCTTACTTGGTATCTAAGGCAATTAAGTCTGCTAAAGTACTAGCATTCGAAGATCTTGGCATGGAAGCTATCCGTGAGTACAAGGTTGTTGATATGCCAGTAACTGTAGCTGTAGACAGTGAAGGTAACTCAATCCATAAGATTGGACCTGAGCAGTGGTCAAAGAAGATTGCTGAGATTAAGTTCAAGTACATCTAATTAAAGTACTTAAACTAAATTGAATATCCTCTAAACTCAGAACTAGGGGATATTCATGAGGGAACGCTTTCTTGAAATATAGAAGGCGTTTTGTTTTGTTTAAGCAAAAATGTCTCTCCGCTTTTATTTCCCTTACAAGTTTCTCAATCATATTATTAGCTTTGAATAAAGATGCACTTTACTGCAATTTGTAAAAGTTTCATAGTTCTCTCACGCAACGTGTTTTCAGTTCTAGAGCATACTTTATTTAGCAAGTGAACTGTTAGCGGCAAATGCCTGTAGCAACTGTTTTAAGATCTCAAGTCTTGATCTAGACTCACTTTCAGGTACGTTGTACCTTAATGAGCTAGGACCTGTGATTCTGTATTCATTATGTTTACAGGTAGTCATGAGTCTAATCAGATAGTCATTAGAGATCTTATGATTCTGATTTAACTCAATGATGCCTCCTTTAGCGTCGCCGTTAATTCTCTTAATTCCAAGATCGGTTGCTAAAACCTTCAAGGATGATATCTCAAAGAGGTTTTTAGTAGCATCTGGCAAGAAACCAAATCTATCAATTAGTTCAACTTTAAGATCTTCAAACTGATCCGCTGTTTTACATGATGAAATACGTTTGTATAAAGACAATCTGGTATTTACATCTGCAATATAGTCAGTTGGTAGCAGACATGGTAAGTGGAGATCGATTTCACACTCATTTAGGGTAATTTCAGCAAGGGATGGTTCATGTCCTTCTTTTAGAGCTTTAACCGCAGCTTCTAACATCTCAGAGTAGAGTGAGAAACCTACAGATTCAATCTGACCTGACTGTTCTTCACCTAAAAGCTCACCTGCACCTCTAATTTCCATATCATGAGTTGCAAGAACGAAGCCAGCACCTAACTCTTCTAATGAAGAAATAGCATCAAGTCTTAATTTAGCATCTTTTGATAACAGCTGTTTAGGAGGGGTAAAGAGGTATGCATAAGCTTGGTGATGAGAACGTCCTACACGACCTCTGATTTGGTGTAACTGGGCTAAACCTAAAAGATCAGCTCTATCGATGATGATGGTATTAGCTGTTGGCACATCAAGACCATTTTCAACTATAGTAGAGCAAACTAAAAGGTTAAATCTTTGGTGATAGAAGTCTCTCATCACCTTTTGCAGATCACGTTCATTTAACTGACCATGACCAATACCGATTTTTGCCTCTGGTACTAATTTAGCTAATTGTTCTGCTCTTTGGTTGATGGTTGCAACATCATTATGCAGGTAGTAGACCTGTCCTCCACGGCGCAATTCACGCATGATAGCTTCACGGGTTAAGGCATCAGATTTTTCTGTTACAAAGGTTTTAACAGCAAGTCTGTGCTCTGGTGGAGTTGCAATGATAGAGAGCTCTCTCATTCCTTCCATAGCCATGTTCAAAGTGCGAGGAATAGGAGTTGCTGTAAGAGTCAGCAAATCAACCTGAGCTCTAATTTCCTTTAAGCGCTCTTTTTGTTTTACACCAAAGCGGTGCTCCTCATCAACAATGATAAGGCCTAGCTTTTTAAATTTAATGTCTTTTGATAGGAGTTTATGTGTACCGATGATGATATCAACACTACCTTTTTCTATCTCTTTTATCACCTCGTTTTGTTGTTTTACTGTTTTAAAACGAGATAGAAGTTCAACATTGATTGCAGTACCTGCAAATCTGTCTTTAAAGTTTTGATAGTGTTGCTCTGCTAGAATTGTAGTAGGTACTAGGACTGCAACCTGAGAGCCTGCTGACGCCACCACAAAAGCAGCACGTAGGGCAACCTCGGTTTTACCAAAACCTACATCACCGCAAACTAATCTGTCCATTGGCTGTTCTTTTGACAGATCGTAAATAGTGTTGTTAATGGCAGCCATCTGATCAGGAGTTTCCTGATAGCCAAATCCTGAAGCAAATTCATCCAAAGCTTTTTCATCAACTTTAAATGCAGTACCTGCGACAGCTTCACGGCGAGCATAAAGATCTAAAAGCTGAGCTGCAACATCTGTTACCTTTTGTACTGCTTTAGCTTTCTTTTTAGACCAAGTGTCATTACCCAATCGTGATAAAGGAGGATTCTCAGATCCAGAGTATCTTGCGACCTTTGATAAAGAGGTAATAGGGATATTGAGCATATCACCATTTAGGTATTCTATGGTTAAGAATTCACCTTTGATGCCTCCAATATCCAAGATCTTAAGACCACGATAACGACCGATACCATGGTCGATGTGAACTACGACTTGACCTTCTTTTAAGGATGAGAGGTTGCGGATGATGGTATCCTGAGAGAGCTTCGATTTATATGAAGCTCTTCTTTGTTTTACAACTTTAAAGCCTAAAAGCTCACTTTCTGTTAAGACACATAGTTTTGATGATGGAAGGATCATACCTTCATCAAAAGGAGCAATAGTCATCATCATAGGTGCTTTTTCGTTTAAAAAGTCCTCAAAAGATGAGGTTGCTTTCATGCCAAATTTATCAACTAAAACTTGAGGCATGATCTCTCTTAAGGACTGACGCCTTCCTTCAGAGAGAGCACAGATTAAAATTCTGTAACCGTGACTGATTTTGTCATCAGTAAAGGCAACAAAAGCTCTTGATGATTCTTTTTCCTGATGGTTAAAAGCAATCTCTGGTACCTTTTCAAAATCAGTATTGTAAAAGCCACGTTTTGAGACTGAATCTTTTGCAAAAGGATTTTTGTATAAAGAAATTCTTTCAAACTTTTTTAAGTTATCATTAAATTCTTTAGGAGTTAAAAAAACTCTTTGAGCAGGAAGGGTAGGGTGATCTGAGTTACCAGCGTACTCTAAAGCTCTTTTATGAACATCTACATCGAAATCGTCACAAGCTTTAGTTACATCATCTACAGTTATGATTTTGAACTTTTCATTTAAGTAGTTAAATACAGGTTCAACTTCACTAAAGAATAGAGGTAGATAGTATTCAATACCAGCTGGAATTGCACCTTTAGAAATTGCCTGATAGATAGGATGATTAGTAAGATTTGCTCCTATAAAGGCATCTCTATAATTACTTCTAAACAGACTGATACCTGACTCATCTAGAGGAAATTCATGAGCTGGTAACATTGAAACAGAATTAATTTTTTCTAATGATCTTTGGGAGTCGACGTCAAAAATTCTCAAGCTATCAACTTCATCATCAAAGAAATCTATTCTGTATGGTGTCTTAGAACCCATAGGATAGATATCGACAATAGAACCTCGTACTGCAAATTCACCTGGAGAGAGTACTTGCTCTACAAGGAGGTAACCATGAGTTGTAAGATCTTTTTTCATCATGGTGATGTCACGTTTATCACCAACTTTTATAGAAAAGCTTTGCTTTTTTATAAAAGACAAAGGAGCAATTCTTGGCATTAGAGCTTGTACAGTAGTAATGACAATACCATCTGACATCTCAGGCATTGCAGCTAAGAGCTTTATTCTTGAAGAGACAATATCCTGATGAGGGGATAAAGTATCATATGGCAAGGTTTCCCAATCTGAGAAATACTCAATGTCAGTTTTAGGAAGTAGAGCCTTTAAATTGGTTCTTAAGCTTTGAGCATCAAAGCTATCGGCACAAATTACTAATATAGGACAAGATGTACAATCGTGTGTAGCTTGCTCATAAATAGCAGCTATGGCTCCTGTCAAACCTGTAGAATTTAAATTACCAATTGATTTTACGGTATTAGAAAAGGTTGCATTGATGCCACCCTTTATAAGATCTTTTAACTGCATTGTTGTTTGCTTTTATGTTTTTTTGCCTGAACTGTCTTCAATATCTATTTTTTAGCAATATATTTAATTACACGATCTATCAAATGTCACACGATACTATCAGTAAGAATGACAAGATGAATCATCTTGATAATACAAGGTGATAATAAATAACAAGTTGCGTTATACTATTCACAATTTTACATCATTTGTGTGTTAGCTAAAATCTATCGTAGTAAAAACATGCTGTCTTTCTTTAAGAAGAACGACTGATGTTACTTATGCTAGATAGATTAAATTCTGCAAATTGGCACAATATTAGACTGAAAATGAAATACCTAAAAAGTCCTATTTATCTATTAGCTTGGTTTGTGTTTATCACAGCCTGTGCTTACATAATCCCATATTTTTCTAATGATTACCGTTACATGATGATTGAGGGTACTCAAGATCTTGTGTCATCATTTAGCGACATTGTAGTATCTCAATATCGTCACTACTTTACTTGGGGTGGTAGAACCCCTCCACATGTATTAGCTCAGCTGTTATTATGGGGCGGTAAATATGTGTCAGCTGTAGGTGCTGGTCTTTGTTATTTAGTTTTGATCTACTTAATCTATGTTCAAGCTAAAGGCAAAAGAGTAAATCCATTTAAGCTTTTAATTCTGCCTGTACTTTTTATAACTGTAGCTTTATGGTCATGTCTGAGAGCCTATGGTGAAGTTATCTTTATGTTAGTTACCTCATGTAACTATCTGTATACCACCACCTTCATTTTGGCATTCCTTTTGCCTTATAGATTTTCAATAAATGCGGATAATTGTAAAAAGTCAGAACCTTTTGCAATTATGATGTTTCTGTTAGGAATCATCGCAGGCTGGTGTAATGAGAACACAGGATTTGCTATCTGTGCAGCTAACTTCCTGTTATGTCTATATCTTTATAAGGTAAAGAAGTTATCTTTCTGGCATATCACAGGTTTTGTTGGTACTTGTATAGGCTTCTTAGTTTTAGTATTGTCTCCTGGTAACAATGCTCGTCTTGAGATGATGGAAACAACTGGTAGCTTTAATTACTTCTCCCATTTAGCAGTGACATTGGATATTTTCTTCTTAACCTTGTTAGAAGAATTACCTTTAATTCTGTCACTTGTTTATTTACTCTTTATTGCTTATAAAAATAAATTCTTTTCAAAAGATAAATTTGCTGAATATAAAAATGATTTTATAGGAGTGCTCTACCTCTTTATCTTTGGATTTGCATCATTGGCAATTATGATTTTTTCTCCTAATTTCCCAGCAAGAACCGCAACTCCATTTACCTGTGCTTTGATTGCTTGTATATCAGGTGTTTACTTTATTTTAAAGAAAGAAGATATAAAGGTAATGCCAAAAACATTGACAGTATCTTTATACACTCTATGCTTTGTCTATATTCTAGTTACAGGTGAGAATGCCTTAGGCGGACTTTTAAAGGTAAAACAGGATATGGTGGAGCGTGATTATGAAATTCAACAGCAATTAGATGCAGGAGTAAAAGATCTGGTGGTAAGTCCTTTGACAGTTGAAACCTCTCGCTATATCTTTGTGGCAGATGTAAGAACTAAGCCAACATTTTTTGCAAACGAGATTTTAAGCCGTTTCTATCATGTAAATTCCATTGTCAGAACCTGCGATTTTGCAAAAACTGTAAAGCACTCTGATCTTATTATCTATCAACATTACGGAGAACCTGTATGCTCAGTGAAGAAGCCCTAGTTAAAGCTGTAAAGAGAGCTCTGTTGTCTCAAAGTGATGACGGGATGGTAAAAGAGCTTTTAGTTATCCATGAAAGAGAAAGGCTTTCTCAAAGATTTGAGGCAATAAATAAAATTCACGGCAAGAGTGCAGCTGATTTGATGGAGGATGACGTTTCATCAAGACATGATTTAGTAAAAAAGAAGCTGGCCTTTAAGGTCAGCTCCACTCGTTTCCCTCTGCCAAAATCACTTAGCAGAGGTCCTGTTAGAAAAACTCACAATCGAGGCAATTAGTCCCAACCGTTAGCATCATCCTCAGTTACATCTGAGGATTTGATTTTTGATGAATCTGTCTTCATAGCATTCCATACTCTGTTAGTAATCTTAGTTGTTTTAGCAGGAGTAGGTTGCATAAAGTACATAGTCTTTAATTTCTCATCTGAAAGCATAATGCTGTCATTTGACTTAAGCTCTTCAGATAAGTTGTCCATAGCCTCATCAACTGGTAGAACATAACCTAACTCGTCAGAGAGTTTTCTTGCGTTCTCAGGAGTTAATAGCCAGTCAAACCATTTCATAGCGTTGTCATAGTTCTTTGCGCCACGAGGTACAGTCCAGCTGTCATACCAGAAGATAGAACCTTCTTTTGGAATTACATATTCAATATCGTATTTGTGTTTACCATGTGCGGCTAAGTGTCTGCCTTGAATAATGTCACCTGAGTAACCAATAGCTACACAAATCTCGCCTGATGCAAGATCTGTTACATAGCGGTTAGACTGGAAATAAGCGGTGTTAGCTGCCAGATTTGTTAAGATCTTTTTAGCTTCTTCGTAATCTTCAGCTTTCTGAGATAAAGGATCTTTACCTAAGTAATGCTGAACAGCTGAGATAACCTCAATAGGAGAGTCAATTACAGCAATACCGCATTTTTTGAGCTTGTCAGAATTTTCTTTTTTGAATAGAAAATCCCAGGAATCAATTTTGTAATCTTTGCCAAAGATCTCTTCAATCTTTTGCTTGTTATAGCCAATACCGATGGAGATCTCAATATAAGGGTAGGCGTAGTCATTGTTTGGATCTAAAGTTGCCATCTTTTCTAATCTTGCATGGTTTAACTTGACCCAGTTAGGAATTTTTGAATGGTCGATTTTTTGTAATGCACCTGATTTTGCCATTCTTGGTACATAGTAGCTTACGACTACAGCTGCATCAAAGCCGGTATTACCTGCTAATAATCTTGCTTCCTGTAATTCATTTGAATCGTACTCTACATAGCTTGTTTTAAGACCAGTATCTTTTTCAAAGTCAGCTACAGTGTGTTCTCCAATGTTGTAGCTCCAGTTCCAAATATTTACTTTATCGCTGTTTTCAGCCATCGCGCTATTTACAGTACCTAAACATACGGTACTTAAAAGGCACAAAGACAATAGCTTCATTATCATTTAACCTCTTTTAAAGTTTATACGCCGAATTAACGGTCCTATCTCTTAGTAGAACATGCCAAATCACCAGTGTCAAACTTTATACTCAAGAATTCGCCATATTGTCATATTTTCTTTGGTATTAGAAAAATAGACCTTCCTATGATCTTGAAAAGACTGTGAGTTAAAAGAGATCACCTACAGTGATTCGGTAATTGTGTAGAGAAACTCGATGTCTCAAGAATAGATGCAACATGTAATTAAATTGAGATATTACAGTCTTACAAGGCTCCTTTAGATGGTATCGTTTACGCTTAAAGAATTCATTACCTCAAAAACATCGTTTAGATAGTTATTCATTTACTTATCAAAATCTGAAATTTAGGATTTGCTCTTCTAGGTCACCTCAGTTCCTATTCAAGAACTTTCAGAGGGGGCTTATTAGGCTGTGCAATGCAGCCTCACTTTTCTCCTTTATATCGTCAAGTCTCAAATTTACCTAACCTTACACTTTTCGTGACGTTTTGCTCGTTTTTGAGTATTTTGATCAAAGTTATAAAATTTTTAAAATAAATATATATAATGATACATATTATTATATATAACGTAATTATCTTCTAAATATTAAGGTTTTAGATATGTTAATGTCATTTTCTGTTGATAATTTTAGATCAATTTGTAAAGAACAGAAGTTATCTTTTGTATCTGATAAGGCAACAGAATTAGAGAATAATGCATGTTCAATTACAAATAACAATAAAATTAGATTACTTAAATCATGTGTCATTTATGGAGCAAATGCTAGCGGAAAGTCCAATTTGTTAAAAGCTCTTGCTACCATGAAAAATATTATTACTTCAAATAGAGAGGTAAATTCAGAACTACCTGTAGTCCCTTTTTTATTAGATCCTGCTACTAAGAATGCGCCTAGCCTATTTGAAGTTAATATTAGTATTGCTGGTAACAGGTTTCAGTATGGTTTTTCTTGCACTAAAGAAAAAATTATTAATGAGTGGTTATATGTATATCCACATTTGACCGGTAAACGTAGAACATGGTTTGAAAGATTATATGATCAAGGTTCTAAAAACTACGACTGGAATGTTACAAATAACATTAAAGGAACAAAGACCGTTTGGGTTGAAACTACTAGAGAGAATGTTTTATTTTTGTCAAATGCTGTATCTTTAAATTGTGTATCATTAAAACCTTTGTTTGATTTCTTCAGCACAGGAATCGCTATTGTTTTAAGCACGGATTTTATTCCACCAACATTCACTACGGATATGGCTTTACACAATAATAAAGAGGAGATCCTTAATTTTTTAAAAGCTGCTGATTTAAAAATTACTGATTTTAAAATAAAAAAAGAAAAAGTTGATTACCAAAATATCAAAGGGCTATTGCCAGAGCAGATAAGAGAATCAATTGAAAAAAATCCTGATAGTTTAATGTCAATTAATATAAAAACGATTCATTCTGATAAGATTGGAAATCAAATAGAATTTGATTTAGAAAGAGATGAGTCTGATGGTACAAAAAAGTTATTTAAATTTGCAGGACCTTTTATAGATGTATTAAAAAAAGGAAGAGTTCTTGCGGTTGACGAATTAAACATAAGTTTGCATCCTTTTTTAATGAAGTTTTTAGTTGAACTTTTTCACAATGAAAACACTAATCCAAAGTGTGCTCAATTGCTAGTGACAACTCATGAAACATCAATCATGACTCAAGATATTTTTAGACGAGATCAGATCTGGTTTACAAAATTAAACAGTTGCCAAATGACAGAATTATTTCCTTTGACAGACTTTAAACCATTAAAGGGAAGCTCAAAAGAAAGATTAGAAGTTAAATATTTTAAAGGTAAGTATGGGGCCTTGCCTTATATTGATGTTTTTCTGTTTGAACAAATTTTGAATGAGTATTTCA